>Ga0182030_10002506_pt1 | contig 38953 bp, 33 predicted proteins | sample 812S3MmetaG_FD_121299 | JGI IMG/M metagenome (GOLD analysis project Ga0182030, IMG submission 121299) | Permafrost microbial communities from Stordalen Mire, Sweden - 812S3M metaG (Illumina Assembly) | ecosystem: Environmental > Terrestrial > Soil > Wetlands > Permafrost | place: Sweden...
GTGTCGGACGAGTCAGTCACCTCGGTATTTCGATGCGTCGAAAAAGTGATCCTCTTTTGGAGGAAGCGAACCTTTGAGTGGGAGGCGCAGTCATGCTCTCGTGACCGGGACGCTTCCGACTGGCCGTGGTCCGATTGATCCTTCTCAAGAAGAATCCCGCTCGAACAACTGAGTCGATTTTCAAGATCCGCAGTTGCAACTAGATGTGGACACCTCAACGACCGACAGGAACGCGCGCAACCCACGCCAAAGTTAGGTGGACTCGAGGAGTCAGTATGCTCGCCAGAGTTGCGTTTGAACTCAGGAGAGATCCATGCCCGAAGCCGTCATCGTCGCCACTGCGCGTACCCCCATTGGTCGCGCCTTTAAGGGATCGCTCGTTGACCTCCGCCCCGACGACCTCACGGCCTTCATCATTCGCGCCGCTCTCGACAAGGTGCCCTCACTCGACCCACACAGCGTCGAAGATCTCATCGTGGGCTGCGGGCAGCCAGCCGGTGAGTCCGGTTTCAATGTCGCACGCGTCGCGGCCGTCCTGGCCGGGCTTGACGACGTTCCCGGCGTCACCGTGAACCGATACTGCTCATCTTCCCTGCAGACCATTCGCATGGCCGCGCACGCCATCCGCGCCGGAGAAGGCGACGTGTTCATCGCCGCCGGCGTGGAGACCGTCTCGCGATTTGGCAATGGCGCTTCCGACAGTGGAAACGCGATCAACCCTCGCTTTCACGACGCCATTGAGCGCACCAGGAGTCGTTCCGAGAAGGTCACCGAACCCTGGACCCCTCAGCCGGGTCTCCCCGACATTTACATCGCGATGGGTCAGACGGCGGAGAACGTCGCGGAGTTCGAGAAGGTCTCTCGCTTGGAGATGGACGAGTTTGCCTTGCGCAGCCAAGAACTCGCCGTCCAACACCAAGAGAATGGTTTCTTCGAGCGCGAGATCACACCCGTCACCACGCCCGATGGCACAGTGGTCGCAAAAGACGACGGCCCACGAGCCGGCACCACGCTCGAGAAACTCCAAAGCCTGAAGCCGGTCTTCCGCGAGGGCGGCACCATAACGGCGGGCAACGCCTGTCCGTTGAACGACGGGGCGGCCGCCGTGATTGTGATGAGCGACACCCGCGCGAAAGAGCTAGGCATCACTCCCCTCGCTCGCATCGTCGCGAGCGGTGTCAGCGGAATCAATCCCGAGATCATGGGGCTTGGTCCCATCGAGGCCTGTCGCCAGGCGTTGGCCCGAGCCGGCATGTCGATCAAGGACATCGACTTGGTTGAGATCAACGAAGCCTTCGCCGCTCAGGTTCTTCCGAGTGCCAAGCACTTGGAGATCCCGCTCGACAAACTGAACGTTCGCGGTGGCGCCATCGCCCTCGGCCACCCCTTCGGCATGACCGGCGCGCGCATCATGACAACTTTGTTGAACTCGCTCGAGGACGCCGACAAGCGCTTCGGTCTTGAGAGCATGTGTGTCGGCGGCGGCCAAGGCATGGCCATGATCGTCGAGCGCCTGAACTAGCTACTCGACCTCACCGGTCAGTCGCGCCCCGGGGTCCTCTTCGAAGGTTCGGGCCTCGTCCTCACCGACCTGACGCGCCTCGTCGGGCAACATCACCGGAATCGAGTCACGCACTTCGTAGGCGACGCGTAAGCGCGGGTTGTAGAGCACGTCGTGTGACGGCACGTACAGCAACTTTCCGTGATCGACAGGGTCTTCGAGCAGATTAAGAAGAAAATTGTCCAAGGGCACTAGCTGAGCTCCTTAATCATGGTTACGACGTCATCCACGTGGTGACGAAGGGTCTCCTCGTCGGGGGCTTCGACGTTGAGTCGAAGTAACGGCTCGGTGTTCGAGGGTCGAAGGTTGAACCACCACGTGCCGTAGTCCGCCGTAAGTCCGTCGAGGAAATCGACCGCGACGCCCTCTCGCTCAAGACGCTCGCGCACCTTCTCCACGGTGGCCGCGGGACTCTTCACTTCAGTGTTGATCTCGCCGGAACTGGCGTAGCGCAGAAAGGGCTTCGCGAGTTGGGAAAGCGTCAAATCGGACTGACTCAGTAACTCGAGCACGACGAAGGCGGTGATGATCCCCGAGTCCGCCCGGTAGTTGTCGTGGTAGTAGTAGTGGCCGGAGTGCTCGCCGCCAAAGACGGCCCCCGTCTCGGCCATGGTCTGTTTGATGTAACTATGGCCAACCCGGGTACGCACCGGAATTCCACCCGACTCGACGATGACTTCAGGCACCGCCTTCGAACAGATCAGGTTGTAGAGCACGGTCGCTCCGGGGTGGCGCTGCAACATGACGGCTGCCACCATGGCGGTCGTCGTCGAGCCACTGACGGGCTGACCCAACTCGTCGATCAGAAAGACTCGGTCTGCGTCGCCATCAAAGGCCAGACCGACGTCGGCGCCGGTGGCGAGAATGCGAGCCTGCAGGTCGACGAGGTTTTCCGGGTTGAGAGGATCGGCCGGGTGGTTGGGGAACGTGCCGTCCAGTTCGCCGTAGAGAATGTCGAGGGCGAAGGGCAGCCCGTCAAAAACGAGCGGCGCGACGAGCCCGCCCATGCCGTTGGCCGTGTCGGCGACGATCTTCAGCGGGCGAAACGTCGAGACATCGGCGAAGGAGTGCACGTGGGTCACCCACTCGTTGGTGAGATCCAGCGTGGTGTACTCCGCGAGCTCGTCGTCAGCCGGCTGCGCGTAGAACTGGTTCGTTAACGCCTCAATCTCGACGAGACCAGACTCGACTCCGATGGGCTTGGCGCCCGCCAGCGTGAGTTTGATGCCGTTGTACTTGGCTGGGTTGTGCGAGGCGGTGAACATGGCACCCGGTGCGCCGAGGTACCCCGACGCGAAATAGAGAAAGTCCGTCGAGGCGAGTCCGAGGTCCACGATCTCGACGCCGACGGCCCGCGCGCCCTTCGCGAACGCCACGGAGAGTGACTCTCCCGAGGCGCGCATGTCGCGCGCCATCACGATTCTCGGGGCGTTGACGAAGGTGCCAAACGCCGAACCCACCGCTTCGGCGACGCGCTCGTCGAGCTGGTCGGGATAGGTGCCGCGGATGTCGTAAGCCTTGAAAATATCGGTCGTATCCACGGTTGGTCAGTCTACTGACGGCTTCTTCCGGCGCCGGAGAGCCATAAAGAGAACGACGAGTCCCACAATCACCGTGACGTCACTGAGGGCGTTGCCGAGCGACAGCGCAGGCGTACTGGTGTAGTTGAGCGAGACGTCCTTTGAGGTCGGTACGACGACCATCAAGTTGGGACTCACGCGATAGGGACCCGTCGCGCCGCTCACGTGCCAGCGCGGATAGTAGGAGATCTTCACCAGCATCGGAACGCCGATGCGACTCACGTGAAAGGAGAGATCCTGCAGACCGACGTGCACGTGAGTCACGGTGACCGCGGGCAACGGCGTTGATGCGGTCATCGACGCCACGCTGGGAGCCCGAGGCCACGTCGAGGGACCAGTTTCCGCGGCATAGACGCCCTGCAGGCTGGGCGTCAGCCACCACTTCTCATTGGCGCTCAGCCAGTTGTGTTGTGAGGAGATGTTCGCCACGACGTTGGGCGTCGAGGTCAGCGCTTGGACCATCGGACTGTTTTTGATGAGATAGATCCGCCACTGGGCGCCGGGCGCCGGAAAGGTCTTGGTCGTGGCGATGAGCGTCAACTCCGGGTCCTTCTTCGCCTGAGCGAAGACCGCGGGTGAAAAGGCCATGTAGTACTTCACCCCGAGCATCTGGAGGTGACGCACGCCTTCTGCGACGTTGAGCGGTCCATAGTTGAGACCGACCTGGGGGTCACTCGGCGCGAGACTGAGCTCCGATTGATCGAGATAGTGATACGGCGTCGTCGGTGATGACTCCATCAGGAGTCCTTCCATCGAGTCGACGCAGTTGTCGGTCCAGTACGGAAGAAGCATCAACGCCTCAGGGGTGCCCCATCGATTTTCCGACGAGCTGTACTCCCACATGGCGCGTCCACACCCGTATCGATCGGAGACCTTGGTCATGGTCGTGATCAAGTCGTGGTACTCGGGCCACGACGCCTTCGCCTGGTACCCCGAGTAGTTCCATTGGGCCCAGGCCGAGACCTGATTTCCAGTGAGGTTCAGATGAAGGTCGTTCGCGAGCGGCGTGATCAGTCCCGGCAAGGTGGACGCCAGTCCCAGCACGGCGACAAAACACGTCGCCCAGAACACGCGCGCCTGACCCCATCGGGATTCATTTACGAGCGACGAGCTTGAGTCGCTGTACCTCGGGTTGACCTCGAGTTCGCGCTCGTCGGAGACGTCGATAGAGCTCCCGTCTCTCTCGACGTCGTCGAGTTCCCCGCGATGACGCTGGGGGACGTACTGCGCCCAACGCTGGGCCAGGTACCCCACCATCCAGCCCGAGATCAAGTAGATCGAGATGTACCAAAAAGGGATCAAGCGCTGGTTCCAGATGGCGCTCTGGGGGTCGAGGACGAAGGTCCAAAAGGAAGCGACCGTCAGCGTGGCAAGCACCACCCCGAGACGATCACGCACCACGAAGGCCACGATCACGGCCACGCCGGCCATGACGATGATCCAGCGATCCCCGGCCGCTCCTCCGCCCTGGTTGTACCAACCAAGCGTGGCGAAAATGTCATGGATGTTCGCCACGGGGACATTCGTGTACCCGAGGGAGTCCGTCAGCGACTGAGAGACCCCGAAGGGGAACAACCACCACGCCGAGAGGCCGAGGGATATCGCTCCAGCGCCCACGACAAAGCGCACCGGGCGTGAGAAGTCACCGCGTGTCAATGCCAACTCGTCGGGCGAGCGCCGACCGTGGCGCTGAAAGAGCTCGAAGGCCGTCATGACGAGGATCGACGCGAGCGCGAAGCGAACCGCAACGAAAAAGGAAACGATGGTTAACCCAAGGCTGAGAGCGCCGAAACACCAACCGCGTCGGGAATACACCAACTGACCAACGCGACCGATCGTAAAGAGCGCCAGCAGAATCGAAAAGATAAGGGAGTACGGAGACTCGCGCATCGAGAGAAAACCCGTGCTGTTCGTCGTCGCGGCCGTATCGAAGAAGAACGGCGCGAACGCGAGACAGAGCAATCCGACACCGACCGCCGCGCGGTTCGGCCGACTATCGGACTCGCCGGATGTGAGGTCGCGCACGATCGGCAGCCCATTGCCAAAGCGATAGAGCAGTTCAACGAGAAGAAGCACCGCGATGGCGCCCAACGTAAAGAGCCAGGGCAACACGTGTGCGGCCAACGTCGCACTGAGCGATAGCGCCGCGAGCCAGAAGCCGCGCCCGGTGCGCATACCGCGCGCAAAGAGCCCAATCGTGAGCAACGCGAGGGCCAGGGACAGAGAAAACGCGTACTCGCCCGCCATGGAGGAGAAGAGATTGCCGCCGTCAATGGTGAACGCGTTCGTAAAAAGAAATGGCAGCGTGGCCAGCGAGAGGGCGACCGGGATGGGACGGGGGGCTCGGAAAAGCCGTCCGAGGGCGTAGGCCGTGATGGGCATCAGGACCGACCCAAGCACCGTGGCCAACTTGAAGGCCACGGCGAAACCAATGACGTAGCTGCCAAAGGTTGCCAGCGCGTCGGGCAGGACAAAGTAGTACGTAAAGAGAGGAAAGCCCGCGAACCAACCGGGGTCCCACGGCGTGAAGTTAAAGGGATTGCCCGTCGTACGCAGGTAGGCCGGAGCGGCGAGGTGAGAGCCCGTGTCGCCACCGGTGATCAGTGTGGAAGAGACGAGCAGATTGGGATGCAGTTCCCAGATGGTGACGAAGATCACCATGAGAACGAGCACCGCGTCGAAGATTCGCTCCGTCGTCCAGAAAGCTTTGAAGCGCGTCATCAATGACCCGAACGCAAGTGGATGACCATGATGAAGGCCGTGGCGTTGAAGGCGGCGTGGGTCACGTAACTCGGTACCAAACGCTTCGAGCGCCAGGCCACCGCCGCGAGCACGAGACCGAGCGCGAAGAGACCCGCGAACTCGAGGGGCTCGGCGTGCGCCAGCGCAAAGAGAACCGCGCTACCCACGACACCAAGCACCACGGCGGTGCGACGAGTGACTCCGTGCGTGCCTTCCGCGATCGCGCGCAACAAGACGCCGCGAAAGAGCCACTCTTCGAAGATCGGCGCGATCAGCACGGTCGCGATGCCAATCACCACAAAGCCAGTGCCGTGAGACGCCGCGAAGAGGTGGTTCACCGGCTTATCGAGACTCTTGAAATGAAAAGGGTCATAGGCCAGGTCGACGCCGTACTGACATCCGACGCCCAGCACGATGTAGAGGAGATCGGTCGGGCGTGGTCGCCATTGATCGGGCCACGGCGTTAGTCGTCCGTCGCGATAGGCGAAGACGATCGCTGCGGCGAAGCCCGCCCACACGCCGAGTAGTCCAAGAGAGTTCGCCCACCACGGAGGATTGGCCACCTTCGAGAGCGCACTCAAGCCACCGGGATAGTGCGTGATGGCGACGCCCAGCGCCTCCAGCAGGGTCGCGAGTATCTGTCCGGCTAAGAATCCGATAAACCCGGCCGCCACTATCGCCACGACACGCGGGCGTTCGGCCAGTGCGGGTACGGAGGAAGACATCAAAGGGGTGGCGCTTTCGACTCTAGGTTTTGCACAGGCCCAAACGACTTGTCGCGGTTCACCTCTAGATTAGATACGTGGCTGACGCACCGAACGATCAAAACGGATACAAAAAATTCCTCCCGGGCGGACCGGGTCCCATGGCGCCCCAGATGAGGCGTCGCATGATCATTATTGGTCTCATCGCCTTCGTCATTGGCCTGCTCATCATTAACTCGACCTTTTCGCACCAAAGCACCAAGACATTGACGTATTCACGACTGTTGCAGGTCGCCAAAACCAAGAACGGCGTGCTGTCGGCGACCATTAATAACAACAGCGGTGTCATCACGGGTCAACTCAGTGACGGCACGAATTTCACGGCGAACGGGCCCCTGCCGGTGTTCGCTCAGGAAGCGACCACTCTTAAAAACGACAACGTGTCGGTTACCTTCGCCAACCCCTCCAGCCTTCTCGGTGAGTTCCTGCCGTACCTCATCTGGATTTTGATCTTTGGTGGTTTCATCTACTACGCGAGTCGTCAGGCGCGCGGTCAGATGAACGGCATGATGTCGGTGGGGCGCTCTCGCGCCAAACAGTTCAGTGAAGACCACCCAAAGACCACCTTCGCGGACGTGGCTGGTTACCTCGGCGTCAAACAAGAGATCAGTGAAGTCGTTGAGTTTCTAAAGAGCCCGCTTCGCTACAAGACCATTGGCGCCACAATTCCAAAGGGCATCTTGTTGGTCGGGCCTCCGGGCACCGGTAAAACGATGCTGGCGCGTGCGGTCGCGGGTGAGGCCGGCGTTCCCTTCTTCTCCGTGTCGGGCTCTGACTTTATGGAGATGTTCGTGGGGGTGGGCGCCAGTCGCGTGCGCGACCTCTTCGCCACCGCGCGCAAACAGTCACCGGCCATCGTCTTCGTCGACGAGATTGACTCCATCGGCCGCAAACGCGGCGCGGGTTTGGGCGGCGGTCATGACGAGCGCGAGCAGACTCTCAACCAGATGCTCAGTGAGATGGACGGATTCGAGCCCACCGAAGGCGTCGTCGTCATCGCCGCGACCAACCGGCCGGACGTTTTGGACCCGGCGCTCCTTCGTCCGGGTCGCTTCGACCGTCAAATTGTCGTGCCCCTCCCCGACCTCGAAGAGCGACTGCCGATTCTTGAAGTTCACGCCAAAGGTAAACCGCTCGACCCCACGGTCGACCTCCACATGGTCGCCCGCGGCACGCCGGGCATGAGCGGCGCCGACCTGGCCAACCTCGTGAATGAAGCGGCGCTGCACGCCGTGCGACGCAACTCCGCCACGATCTCGATGCAGGACTTTGAGACCGCGCGTGACCGGGTCCTCATGGGCCAGGAGCGCGACACGATGGTTCTCCAGGACGACGAGCGTGAGCGCATCGCCTTTCACGAAAGTGGACACGCGCTGCTCGCCTACGTCCTCGATGAGACGGACCCCTTGCACAAAATCACGATCATCCCTCGCGGCATGGCGCTCGGCGTCACGATGACACTGCCCGAAGAGGATCGCCACATCATGAACCGTCAAGCCCTCGAAGACTCCCTATGCATGCGCATGGGCGGACGCGTCGCGGAACTTCTGGTGTATGGCGACCTCTCGACGGGCGCGGCCGACGACCTCCAGCGCAATACCGAACTCGCGCGCCGCATGGTGCGCGAATGGGGCATGTCCAAGGAGATTGGCCCCATGGCCTGGGGCTCCAATAACCAGGTATTTCTGGGTGAAGACCTCATGCACACGCGCGACTACTCCGACCACACATCTAAGGTCATCGACGACGAGGTCGAGCGCATTCTGCGCGAACAAGAGTCGCGCGCCATTGAGGTAATGACGCTTCACCGCCGCGGACTCGAGGCATTGACGCGCGCGCTGTTGGAGCACGAGACCATCGACGGGGCTGAAGCTGCCCGCTTGATCGACGAAGCCAATGGCGAGCCGGTCCACCCCGTGGGCACCAAGACCGTGAGCGCCTTATCGGCCAAGAGCCGTGCCGCGCTGAAGGAACAAGCCCTCGCCCCGGCGGCGACGGTTCCTGCTCCCGCCGCGACCCCAACTCCCACGCCCCCGCCGAACTGGCAGCCGCCGACGTTACCTGCCGTCTAACGGCGCCACCACGTACAACCCCCTGGGGTGACTCGGTAGCGTCAGAGTAACGATTGCACTTCGTCGCGACGATGTGACGAGATAGGTTCCGGCGGGTCGGGTCAAGGGCGACGAGATCAGCGAGGAGAGCGTTACCGTCGCGCCACCGGCCACGTTGATCCCCCTCGTCACGACGACCTGGCCCTTGGCGGCGTAGGTCGTGACGTGCACCGTTACCGAGTGCGACGAGGTATTGGTCACACTCGCCGCATCGAAGCCGAGGCCCGTGAAGTCCCGCACCACGTAGGAGCTCGAGGGAGTCTGGGGTGATGAGAGGGCGATCCACGTGCCCGTTCCGGTCGCGAGTCCCGCGACCACGGGAACATCGGAGTGCAGACTGACACTCGCGTAGCCGGCGACGGGTATCGCGGAGTTGGGCGTGATCGTGATGTCGCCGGTTGTGAAAGGCCCGAGCGTCGTCGTTTGCGGAGCGATCTTGTAGTTGCCGAGAGTCACATCGAGGCTCACGTGGGCGATCTTGTTGTTGGGATTCGAAAGGCGAATCTCCGCCGTCGCACCGTTCGCCGTCGTGACGGCGGGGAACCAGGCGTGGGTCTGCGGTGCTTGCACGCCTTGGTTGAACGAGAGAGTGCCGACCGAGTCCTCTTCGCCGACGATCGCGAGCGATCCCCGCAGCACCTTCACGCCGATTGCCACGTTGGTCGTATTCACGACGTTGCGTCCGAGGTCAATCTCTTCCTGCGCGTGCGCCGGTACCGATACGCCCTGGAGATTCTGGGGCGCCGAAAAACCAGTCGCACCCACGGCCGAGACGTTCAACACTGCCTCGGTGCCCGTGGGGTTGTACAGGCTGAGATACGCGTCCGATCCCACCAAGGTGTTAAAGCCCGCCGCGTACCAACGCGTGACACCTTGAGAGACGCACGGCACCGCCGAGTTGCCCTGAATCTCATCTGCGACCACGCCGCCGCCGCTGATCTGCACGGCGACGCCGTAGTTGACGGCGACGGTTGTCACACGACCCGACTTGCTGCGGTGGCTGGCTGGAGCGTCGACGACCTTCGGTTGCACCACTTGACCCGCGTGGGCCGCGAGTTCAATCGTTCCAGTCCAGGTCCTGCCAAGGTCCGACACAACAGAGACGCTCAGTTTGCGGGCCGCGTTCGCGGTGTTGAAGAACGAGATCCGACCCGGCGACGCACTCGAGAGACCGGTGCAGTAGAGCGCAGTTGATTCTGCGTTGATAGACACCGACAGGCCGTTGGGCAGTGTGGAGGGGTTGGTGGGGTGACGAAGGGTCGCAGCGACGCCCGTCGCGGCAAGGAGAACCGCTAAGACGACCAGCAAGGGGATTCGGCGAAGGCTACTCATCGCGCACCCGCTCGCCTCTCGCCCTCGCCCGTCGACGCCGCCCGGTAAAGAGCCACTCCAGTCGGTGGATCCAGCCAAAACCCAGCCACACGATGGCCCACATGCCGAGCGTGAAGAGGGCGATGATGCCATTCAACGGGAACTGGTGCAAGACGAGAGCGCCCCGCAAGGTTGTGGGCGTCGTCGGGACTTGGTAGTACGGGGTCCAGGTGCGGTACGTCGAACGAGCGGCGGGCTTTCCATTGACAGTGAGCGCGAAGGCGCCGGCCGGGGCAAGCCCGGCGACGACGGTCGAACCCGGCACGAGAGGTCCCGAGTTCGACGTGGTGGAGAACAGTGGCGTCAAGGTGGCGGAGCCGGGCTGGCTGGCCGCGACAATGCCGTGGAAGAGGGAGTTTGAAAAGACCTCCACCGAGGGCGTTTGCAACACCAGTGACAGATCGCTCTGATCGTTCAACGCCGTCGCCATGACACCGGGAGCGCTGCGCAACGGCACATTCTGAACACCCGCCAGCTCGGGGGCCCCTGAGTTCATCAGCACGATGGCCGAGATCCCGGCTGGTGCCAACAGCGCCCCGAGTCGCACGGTATGACCGTTCATGGCGCTCGAGACCGCCTGCATGATCACATCACTCGTCCCCGAGTCGGGCGAGCTGAAGAGAGTCGACCCCCCGGGTAGCCCGTCGGTGGAGGTGGCCGCCTCGAGTCCCGGCGCCACCGTCCAGCCCGCGAGGGGCACGACGGAAGGATCACCGAGCCAGAGCACGCGATATCCACCCGCGGAACTCGGGGCGAGGGCGGAGAGAGATTCAGCGACACTGGTGGTGGGCAGGTCGAAACGTCCACTGCCGAGACTCTGCAGGAACGGAAGACTCGCGACCACGATGGTGGCGATCGATAAGACGGCCGCAACCTGTCGCCAACCGAATCCCGCGTCGCGCAGGTCGTGTTCGAGCGCACCGATGCCCAGACCAACGAGCGAGGCCAGTGTCACGGCGTAGAGCGCGAGAAGAACGTCGATATCCGGTGAGAACGACCCCAGCCAGTGCCGCGAGACGAGCGTGACCAGAATCAGCGTCAGGGCGGCGATGGTCGCCAACTTGGTCGCCACACGTCGTCGATCGCCGCGGCACAAGATGAGTGCGAGAAGAGCCGCCGCCGGCAACAGCCATCCCCACCACGTCGCCCCAAAGGTGCCGTCCACGTCACGCAGCAAGAGAGAGAAAGAGGGTACCGACCACGGACCTCGCGGCAGACCGAAGATCTCGAGCGAACGTCGACCGGCGAAAATGACGTCCAGCGTCATCGGTAGGAGAAAGATAGCGACGTTAAAGACCAGCGACCCGAGGAAGCGTGGCGATCCACGAAAGACGGATTCGGGGTCAGGTTCAAAGAGTCGCGAGAGCGTCACGCCCACGATCACGAGGCCTACTGCTATCAGCGTTGCGGGTGTCATCGCCGTCGAGAGCGCGACGATCATGATGAGCGTCATGCGCTGACCGGCTTCGGTGGTGCGCCATCCGCGATGGCCGAAGGGCACCGGTTCGCTGTAAGGATGGCGACGAAAACCTGGGACGTCCATTAACTCAAAGACGCGTCGCACGACATAGGGCAGGCTCGCCACCGCGAACAAGACGTCGACCCGGCCCTGACCAATGGAGTTGAGGCCGAGCGGCATGGCCGCGTACGCCAGTGCCCCGATGAGTCGAGCTCGGTTCGACGCGCGGTCCTTGAGCAGGCGTCCCACGCCGATGGCCCCGACCGGCACCGTAAAGATCAGAGCGAGTCGGGGCAACGCGCCCATACGACCGAGTACGAACGTACCCGCGAAGGCCAGCACGCCGTAGCCGGGCATCCCGGGAGTACCCGTCCCCACGCCGTTCGACGACCACGAGGCGAAGAAGTGGCGCCACGTCGACCACCACGAGTCGAGCGGGGCGAGGCGGCCCACGAGCGGCAGCTGCATAGACACGAGATTGCGAGAACCAATGAACCATAAGAGCGCGACGACGGCGATCAGGATGGCTTGGGCTCGGAACGACGTCATGATGCGCGAAGGTCGCGTGCGAATCTCGAACTGCTCGCTCTCGGCGATCTCGTCGAACTCTTCGTCTTCAGAGAATGCGGCGGCGAAGCCGACTCCAGCTTCCTCGCTCTCGGTGATCGCTTCGTGGTCTCTGGTTACTTCTACCGGCAGGATTCCTCTCGCTCGGTCATATCCCTCTCGCGCGAACGTCACGACGAATTGACGAAGGCGCACGGCTCCACCGATCTGCAGGCGATGGAGTTCACTGTCTGAGAGAACCCGCAGTGAGTTCATCTGGCGACGGCGTTGTCGCGCGCGTCGGCGGTGCTTCATCAACCATCGCCACGATCCGGCGATGGCGCCGGCGCGATCCATGTCACCGCCGATGAGGGCGATGGTCACTTCAAAGACGTCGAGCACCATAAGTAGCGCCAACGTCCACCACGCGGTACGGCGGTGCCAACCCGAGGCCACCACTAAAAGCTGGTGTCGGCGCTGTAAGTCCTGTCGACTCGCGCGCCTCGCGCCCAAGGCACCCGTGGGACGCTCACCCGTCGCGATGGTTTCGCGGTGAGCGACTTTCGCGAGAGGGGCAACAACGATGCGCGCGCCCGCCACTTGGGCCCGCCAACATAGGTCGAGGTCCTCGCCCAGCAGAGTGATTAACGGATCGAAGCCGCGCAACGTTGAAAAGAGATCGGCGCGCACCAGAGTGACACCGCCGGGAGCGACGAAGACGTCGCGCTCGAGGTCCTGTTGGCCGTGATCGATCTCACCCAGTTCAATTCGCTCGCGGACGACGCCAAACCGGTCGCTCGTCTGGCCGACGTGCAATAGAACGAGCGGGTCCTCGTACGACACAAACTTGGGCGTGACTATGCCGGCGTTCGTGCGAAAGGCCGCTTCGACCATCAACTGCGCCGCGTCGGGCTCCAAGCGCACGTCGTCGTGGCAGAAAAGGAAGAAGGCGGACCCCTCGACCATCAACGCGGCCTCATTGCAGGCCGGCCCAAAGCCGCGATTCTCCTCCAAGACCCGAACGAAGGCGCGAGGCGCCACCGACGCAACTCGCTCAGCAACGCGCACCGCATCACCGTTGGCGACGACGAGAAGACTCAGCTCTTCGTAGTTTTGAGCAGCGATCGAAGCCGCGGCGGCTTCGAGTCCCGGTCCGGAGCCGGTGGTAACGATGACGGCAACAACGGCCGGAGCACGAGAGTCCATCAGTTAGTAAAGGCTAGTTGGCCCCGAGGATCACGTTTGATGTCAATGACGGGCGATTCATTCGAGAAACGAAAAACTGCTACCGTTCTTGTCGCCGTGCGACGAGATCGCTCACCACATCTTCAAGCGTCTGGTGCAGCGAGATCTGCGGTGACCAGCCCGTCGCCTCGTGCAGTTTGTCATAACTGCCGCGAGAGACGGGAATGTCCACCGGTCGTAGTAGCGACGCATCCACGACGAGTGCGACGCCGGGAGCGAGTTGACTCACGAGTTGCGTGGCGATGTCGCTCAGTGCGACGTCGTGTCCGGACGCGATGTTGTACACCTCACCCGAAAGTCCAAACTCCGCCAGCAGTCGATACGCGCGCACGACGTCGCGCACGTCAGAAAAGTCACGCCGCGTCGACAGGTCACCGACGGCAATCTCACGCTCACCGCGTTCGCGCGCATCGAGAAGCCGAGTCACCAGAGCGGGCACCACAAAACTGCTGGACTGACCGGGTCCGAGGTGATTGAAGGGTCGAGCGATGACCACGCGTTGTCCGCGCAGGCGCATGGCGTCGTGTGCCACGCGCTCGGCTTCGACCTTGCTTGACGAATAGGGATTTGCGGGGGCGACACGAAACGTCTCGCGTAGTGGCTGGTCGTCTTCGCTCACGATCCCGTACACCTCGGACGTGGACACCACCACCGTGGTCGACGAGGGGACCGCGTCGAAGGCGGCATCAAGCACGCGATGAGTGCCGACGACGTTCACTCGCGTGAACTCATTCGCGTGATCCCACGACTCACCCACGTGCGTTAAGGCCGCGAGGTGATATGTCACGTCAGGTCGATATGTTTCGAAGACTCTGCGCACGGCTTCCTCGTCGGTCACGTCAACGTCGCGATCGATGCCCCGCACCTCGTCACCGTGGTCGAGAAGATGGGTAGTGAGGTGACGACCGACGAAGCCGTTCGATCCAGTGACAAGGGCGCGCATCAGCTCAGCGCCTGTTCATACGCCACGAGATGTTGGTCGAGGCACGCGTCCCACGTGAATATCTCAGCGCGAACTCGCGCTCTCATGGCTCGCGCCGCGCGCTCGTCGTCGGTGGATCCCAGCGCATCGCGGAGACTCTGCGCGAGAGCGCCCGCGTCGCCCACGGGTACCAGAGCCGCGGCCCCGCCCGCCACCTCGGCCATCACCGTCCCCGCAGTCGTCACGACCATCGCCCCACAGGCCATCGCTTCAAGGACGGGCAGTCCAAATCCTTCGCCCCGTGAGGGGTATGCGACCGCTCGAGCCTGGCGATACAGCGCCGGAAGTAAGGCGTCGTCGACGAAACCGAGGCGCCGAATGCGCGTCGCGTAGGGGTGGGTCGCGATCTGGGTTTCGATTGGCCCAGTGCTCCATCCAGCCTGTCCAGCCAACCACAGTTCGACATCGTCGATCTCCTTCGCCACCTCGCTGAAGGCCCCTAGGAGCACGTCGAGGCCTTTGCGTGGTTCTACGGTGCCCACGAAGAAGATGTAGGGAACGGTGCGAGGTAGTGCGTGGCTTTCGAACAGCGCGTCGTCCCCGGAGGAGTCGGTCTGAAACGTGTCCAGTTCGACGCCCAGCGGGGCGACGACGATCGGCACGTGAACGGGCACAATCTCTTCCAACAGCCGGGCGCTGAAGGCGCTCACGCATATCAGTACGCGGGCGTGTTGGGTTGAGTAGTTGATCGCCCGACGAAAGAAGGCAACTTTTGATCGCTCGTGCCACTCAGGATTTGTAAAGAAGGTGAGATCGTGGATCGTCACGACGCAGGGATTCGCGCGTCGTCGCGGCATCGTGTAGTGCGGTGCGTGCCACAGATCACTCTGGCGGGCGGTCACGCTCTTACCAAGGAGATAGGCCTCGCTGACCAGACGGGCAATCCGCGCGTTCGGGACGAGGGGTGCTCGCTGGGCTCGGGGTGACCACGTCGCCCAACGCTCTACATCGTCCCGGCGTGTCACGAGGGTCGTGGCGACACCCCGCTCGGGCAGCCGTCGAGCGAGTTCGACGATGTAGCGGCCAGCGCCCGCAACCTGAGGAGGTACCGCCGACACGTCGAGAGCGAGCTTCACTGCCAACTCGCCAGGTGATCGAGTGCGACGTTTCGCCACGTGAGATCGACCACGCTGCCACGGCGACGCGCGCGCGTGGCCTCATCGTTAGAGAGGGACAGCGCCGTGATGAGCCCCTCTTCAATTGCCGCGATGTCGAGTGGGTCGACGACAATCACTTCTGGGTTGTTGGCCACGCTCGGCGTCGTAACGCTTGCCAGCACTCGTGAACCTTGATGCAGCGCCTCCACCGGCGGCAGACCAAAGCCTTCGGCGCGTGGCACATAGGCGACCACGCTGGCGTCGCGATAGAGGCCCTTTAAGGTTGCCCTCTCCACCGTTCCCAGCACGACAGCGTCGGCGCTGTCGACATTCCCCCATCCCGATGGCCCGACCAGAACCAGTGGACCGAGATCCCGGTGCCGCACGAAGGCCTGTGCGTGGGCGGCGACGAGCCGCTCAAGGTTCTTTCTCGGCTCTCTCGTGCCGACGTACAGGGTAAATGGTCCGCTGACGCCGCGTTCGGCCAGACGCGAGCGAACCTGCACTTCACTCTCGGGCTCCACGTTGTCATCGTCGACGCCGAGTCGAACCTCGTGAAGTCGCTCGGGCGCGAATCCTTCGCTGACCAAGCGATGAAAGAGACCGGGCGCCGTCAGTATCACCCGCACGTCATCGCGCCGACGCAGCAACTGGAGACGCTTTTCATGAAACCGGATTCCCCTCGGAGTACTCGCGCTCGGCTCGTCGCGCCACAGAAGGTCGTGCACGGCAAGCGAGTGCACCGCCCCCGCCTTCCCGCCGCGGTAGGGGCCCGCGAGCGACGTGGCGTGGACGACGTCACTTGAGCCGGGCACTCCGGGGGTCGAGTAGGCCCACACTCGCGTGAGTACGTCAACGGGCAGCATGGCGCTGACGCGCTTCAGCGAAAGATCGTCAAGGGATTGGCGCGGCGTCCCCGTCGGCCTGATTCCAATCAGCCGCAGCGACTCATCGTGCAGAGCAGAGAGCCCACGGACTAGTCCGCGCACGTACGTCGCGATGCCGCCCGGCTGGGGCCGATAGAACTGGTCAAGAGTGATGGCGACGTCACGAGTCACGCCTACTAGCCTCGCACGACTTCGCGATAGAGGGCGACGTACGCGCGCGCGGCGGTGGCCGGAGCGAAATCTTGTGCGCGAGAGCGTCCTGCGGCGATGGTGATCGCGCGTCTCGTGGGACTGTCCCAGAGATCCTCCAGAAGCGGCAAGACGTCATCGTCACTTTCGGTCAACGCGGCGGCCCCACTGAGTAGTTCACGATTGATCGCGGTGGCTCGTGCGATGGTCGGCACCCCAGCCGCCAGCGCGGCAATCGCGAAGGAAGGGAATCGCGCACCGTCGGAGATGTGCAATACGACCCTCGCGTCGGCAAGCGCGGCGCGCGCCTCGCTGCGAGATCGAAGTTTCACATCGACGCCCCGGGCGCGGATGCGTTGGGCGACGTTGGCGCTCGCGACCGCCTCGACCCAGCTGCCGCGCTGTTGCGCGAAGGTCGCCAGGTCCGCCGAGAGTTTCAAGAACGGCTCCACCACACCGGTCAGATTGACCACCAGGGCGCTTCCCTCCAGCGTGGGCTCCACGTTCGGCACAGCGGGCGGCACGACTACGACGCGGGCGCGTTCAACGCCCAGCACCCTTTGCACTTCGTGGCTCGCGCTGCGGGTGGAGGCAACCAGCAACGCTCCGTGGTCGACGGCACGACGAAGTTGGTTGATCCGCTGGTGCTCGTGCGACTCGCCCCGCAACGGTCGAAGATCGTCCACTGAGATGATGAGGGGTGTCGACCTGGTGGGCGGCGTCGCCCGTCCCGCGACGTGGATGACATCAAGGGGTTCGAGCAGCCGGTCCAATCCGGGTCCGAGACCTCGACGCCAGAGAGGGGCCCACAGTGCTCGGCCATGAAGACGCGCCACACCGCCCGCCCGAGGAGCACTGAGTGAGTGAAAACGCACCAGCTCACACTCGTGAGTGGCGTCGAGGGCGTCCGCGAGGTCGTTCATCGAGTTGCCGAGTGACTCGAGCGAACCGTCGAGGTCGAGGCCGACCCGAGGGACGTCCGCGCTCACGAAGGAAGAGCGAGAGCCCGCGCCGCGCTCGTCCAGCGCGGCCAGAGTGATACAGCCCAAGCCCCGAAAGGTTCACTACTCGTCGCCACCACGGCAATGGCCTCGTCGACGTTCACCAATAACAGTGAACCGCTCTGGCCGAAGTGTCCAAAACTCCGAGGGGGCCAGTCCCCCATCCAGTGCTCCTTGTCGCCGCGAATTTCGGGACCCATTCCCCAAGGACACGGGGTGAATCGACCAAAGCCCGGAACTATTCCCGCGAGGTCGGGCAGGTAGGGACGGATAAGTCGATCGCGCGTGGCGGGGGCGAGAAGATCCGAGCGCATCCAGGCGAGCGCGAACGTCGCGAGGTCATTCGTAGAGCCACTCACTCCCGCGGCAGGTCGATCGACGAGCGACGTCGTGGTCATTCCGAGAGGCGCAAAAACTCGATCACTCATCCATTCGGAGGCGCGGTTCTCGCCCACCAGTCTGGATACCGCGAGTTCCACCCCGTAATTGGAGTAGATCCTTTTCGTCGCGATCGGCACAACCGGGTCATCCTCTTCCAAACCGAGTCCACTCGAATGCGACAACAAGTTGGCGAAGTTCGCTCCCTGAGGTCCCACCATCTCGGTATAACTATGGAGATCCCAGTCCATCTCCACGCCAAAGGCCATGGCCACGACCATCTTTGATACCGAGGCCCAAGGACGCACCGTGTCGAGGTCGCCGTGCTCGGCCACGCGTTCAATGTCCCCGCCGTTCATGCGTAACACGACATAGGCGGGAGAGCCGGGCCAGTCGTCGTCAAGCGTGCTCACCACTCGATGATATCTATGTGCCTCTAAGGTTTCGGAGGTGATCACGGTTCTCTCGGGAGGTGTAGGGGCCGCGCGACTGCTGCGCGCACTGAGTGACGTCGTAGATCCGCGCGAGTTGACAGCCGTCGTGAACGTCGGCGACGACCTCGTTTTGAACGGGCTCACGATCTGTCCCGACCTCGACACGATCACCTACACCCTCGCGGGTCTGAACAACGACGAATTGGGGTGGGGGCTGCGCGGCGAGACCTGGCGGGTCATGGAGGAACTGGCCGAACTTGGTGGCGCCGCGTGGTTCCGTCTGGGCGACCGCGACCTCGCGACGCACCTCTACCGCAGCCAGCGTCTGGCCGACGGCGCCACGAAGACCGAGGTGACTCGTGAGCTCGCGCAACGCCACGGCGTCACCGTCACGTTGCTGCCCGTGACCAACGACATCATCGCGACGGAGTTCCTCACCGACGAGGGTCGCCTCAGCTTTCAGGAGTACTTCGTGCAACGTCATCACGATGTGGTGGTGCGCGGGGTCGATGTCGTGGGTGTCGACAGCGCACGCGCCACGAAGGAAGTTGAGCATGCTCTTGCCCAGTGCGACCGTGTGGTGATTGCTCCCTCCAACCCACTCGTCTCCATCGACCCAATTCTCCAAGTCGCTGGGGTACGCGAAACCTTGCGCGAACGACGCGACGATGTGGTGGCGATCTCGCCCATCATTCAGGGCGCCGCGCTGAAGGGTCCCGCCGACCGGCTGCTGCGCGAACTCGGGTACGAGTCCAGCGCGCTAGGCGTCGTTGAGTACTACGGCGACCTGGTGGGCACGTGGATCATTGACGAAGCCGACGCCGATCTCGCGGAAAGCATTCGCGAACGGGGCGTTCGCGTGGAAGTCACGACGACGATCATGGCTGAACCCGACAACGCGCGACGCCTCGCGAAGGTGGTGCTGTCGTGAGTGAACTCCGCCTTACCTCTCTCGCCACGGCCGTCATGGTTCACGGCGGAGACGACCTGGTGACGATTCTGATTGAAGCCCTTGAGAACGCGGGCGAGACCCTCGCGCACCACGACCTGGTGATCGTGACGAGCAAGGTCGTCTCAAAGGCAGAGGGTCAAGTGATGCCCTATGACGGGACCGACGAGGACAAAGTTGCCATCGTCGAGGGTGAGTCTGTGCGCATTCTTCGTCGGCGCGGAACACTTCGCATTACCGAAACTCGTCACGGGTTCATCAACGCCAACGCCGGAGTCGATCTTTCGAACACCGACGACGGGACGGCAGTCCTCTTGCCGAAGGATCCCGACCGTTCCGCGCGACGGCTGCGGGCGGAGTTGGCTCGACGTTTGGACGTAGACGTCGCGGTTCTCATCACCGACACATTTGGGCGCGTCTGGCGCCAGGGCGTAACCGACGTCGCTCTGGGGTCTGCCGGTCTCAGACCGCTGCTCGACTTGCGCGGCACACTCGATGCGAACGGACGGCTCCTCGAAGCGACGGAAGTGGCTATCGCCGACGAGATCGCTGGTGCCGCCAATCTGGTCCTCCACAAGGCGGCCGCCACGCCGTTCGCGCTGGTGCGCGGACTTGACGAGTCCTTCTTTGGTCCCGGTTCCATCAGTGAAAACATCGTTCGTTCAAAGAACGACGACCTCTTTCGCTGAGCTAGACGCCGCCCAGTCGAACATCGCCAAAGAGCCGGGAGTCCGGCGCCACGTGTTCTTTCGCCCCAACCACGCAGGTGGGACCGAGTTGGGAACCCGACCCGATCACTGCTTCGGGTCCGATGATGCACGAACGAATCTCAACGCCGCTTTGCACGATCGCCCCGGGTAACAGCACCGAGTCTTCGAGCACCACGTCGGCACCCACGACGCATCCCGCGTCGACGACCGCGTTCCTGATCGTGGCCGACGAGTCGATGGTGGCCGAACTCGACCGCCACGAACCATCCACCACCCCGTGAAAGTCGTACTGAGCATTTCGGCCCTTCAACATGTCGATATTGGCCTGCAGGTACAGTTGTGGCGTACCCGTGTCGAGCCAGTAGGCGTGATCAGCCATGGCAAAAAGCGTGCCAGCGGCCGCGAGCGCAGGAAACGTTTCGCGTTCGACACTGACGCGACCGGTTGCGGCGATGCGATCGAGCGCGCGAGGCTCAAAGACGTAGGTGCCGGCGTTGATGAGGTTCGTCGGCGCTTCTTCACGCGGCGGCTTCTCGACGAAGGCCAGCACGCGGCCATCGTCGGCGGTTGGTACTACGCCAAAGTGTGAGGGATCCTCCACGGGATGCAAGGCAATAGTGGCCTCGGCCTCGTGTTCGCGGTGGAAGGCGAGCAGTGCCGTCACGTCGAGGTCGGTCACGACATCGCCATTCACGACCAAAAACGTCTCATCCACGTCAGTGAAGTCGGCAGCAAATCGAATGGCGCCCGCCGTATCGAGCGGTTCAGGCTCCACGGCGTAGGTCACGCGAACCCCTTTAATCAGGTTCGACGGGTACGCCTCGGTGAATCGGTCCGGCAAGTACCCCAAAGACAGCACCGCGTCGGTAACGCCATGACGCGCCAGCGCTTCCAGGACACACTCGATCATCGGCACGCCCACGAGGGGCAACATCTGCTTCGGGGTTTCGTAGGTGAGCGGACGAAGTCTCGTCCCTTTTCCCCCGACGAGAATGATGGCCTGCAATTATCAGCCCTTGGTGGTGGTCGTGGTCGAAGCCGTTGTAGTAGTCGTCGACGTCGAACCGGTCGTCGTCGTAGTCGGCAAGGTCGTGGTGGTGGTCGTGGTGGTGGTCGTGGTGGTGGTCGTGGTCGGGGTCACGGTGTCAGTCACCATGTGGTCAACGGTCGACGCCGAGGGCACGCTGGGAGTGACGCCGGCTGGCTCAAAGGCCAGCGCGAGTCGCAGCTCCTTGGTGAACTTGACGGCGGCGGGGTTGGTCGTAATTGTGGGCGTCTTTTGGGCCAAGGTCGACCAGTAGGCGTACTCCACCTTGCCCGTCTTACCGGCATACTTCGTTGTGGGGCCACAGGCCTCGCCGGTCGTAAAGGTCGTCTTAGGGTTAGCGATGCCAGCCCCCTTGGGTATAGCCAACTCGGTGGAGGTGACCTTCAGCCCGGCGTACTCCTTCGCAAAGGTCTTCAACGTGGCGTTCTTGCCGGCGTCCGCGCTCGTCAGGGGGGTCAAGCGGATCACGTTGTCGGGGCCGACAATGAATCCGCCGCCCTTATAGGTCTGATCGGCCACCAGCGCGGGCAGGGTCGTCCCGCAGTCTTGAATGGACAGGGCGGCGTATTGGATTGAACCAATGCCCGGGGCAATGGTGGTTGTGGTCGCGCGCTTGGCCGGGTTCTGGTACTCGTAGCGCGAGTAGGCAGTGAGGGCGAGGCCAAGAACCACGATGACGGCGAGAGCGCCGTAGAAGTTCGCGGGGCGGGTTTTCTTATACGACTTGCCGCCACCTTGAGAGCCCACACTGCTGACCCTTTTACCTAAATTGCTTTTCGCCACCCTTCAACGCTACTAAAAATTGGGCGGGACCCACGCTGCGTAGGGGCGAAGGGACTCGAACCCTCACTGGAGGCGGTTTAAGCGCCCTGCCTCTGCCAATTGGGCTACGCCCCCACGCAGCAGTGTCGCGTCGTAACGCTAATGCATTGTTACGATTTCATCGAAACGACGGGTTTTTCAACGCGCGCTAACTAGGCTGGATTGATATGTTGCGCGTGCGTCGTCGGAGCACGATTCGGTTTCTTTCACTCGTCCTAGCCGTTGCGCTGAGCGGGTCTTGGCTCGTCGCGCCCACTCCCGCCGGAGCCCGATCCATCACCCAGACCCAGGCAGCCATGAAGGATCTCTCGGCCGCCCTCGCCCGTCAGGAGCAACGCAGCGAGACCTCGGCGAACCAGTACGACGCCGACGAGGCCAAACTGGCCTCGATCAACGGCAATATCACCACCCTCGACGCCAACATCGCGAACCTGAAGGTCAAAGAGGCAAAGAAGCGCGCCCAGTTCGACGCCACCAAGAAGAAGGTAGTCATTGCGGTGGTCCGCGCCTTCGTGCTCGGAGTCTCCCAGTCACAGGTCATCTCGCTGTTCAACCAGAACGTCAATCGCAGCGAAGCCGAGCGGATCTATCAGGACCAGGTCATCGGTAATCTCGACGCACTCGAAGCCAAGCTCCAACGAGAAAAGACCTCCCTCGAGCACACGGTGGCCAAGGTCGCCGATCAGCGCGCGCGCGTGGCTGGTCAACGCGTCAAGGCTCAGAACCAGACCTACGCAATGAAAGGACTCCTCGAGTCCGAAGTGGCTCTGCAAAATCAGACCCAGGCCGTGCTGGCCTCAGTCACCGCGCAGTATCGCGTTCAGATCATCAACTATGAGATCGCCCAAGGAGTCATCGCCGCGAAAAGTCACAACACCGCCGCAGAGGAACAAGCGGTCACCGCCGCGTCGGCCGTCGGTGGACAGAACGCGGCGAACCAGGTCATCGAGGCGGAAACCGAAGCCATCGCTCAACCGACCATCGCCGAAGTGGCTGGTACCGCCCAGGGAGATGCCGCGGTCAAGGCGGCCGAGAGCCAGATCGGCGTGCCCTACGTCTGGGGTGGCGAGACGCCGGGGGTCGGCTTTGACTGCTCCGGGCTCGTGCAGTGGGCCTGGAGCAAGGTCGGGATCTCCATTCCCCGCACCACCGAAACCCAGTGGCCGGACATGCTGCATGTGACCCCGACTGAACTACAGCCCGGCGATCTCTTGTTCTATTACAACCTCGACGGCGACAACGAAGTCGATCACGTGGTGATGTACGTGGGCTCAGGTCCGTGGGGCGTCGACACCGTAATCGCAGCCGCACACACGGGTACCAACGTGGCGCTCGCCCCGCTCTTCACGGCCGGGCTGATCGGCGAAGCTCGTCCTTAGTCCATGATCAATCTCACCATCGTCATTCCGGCGTTCAACGAGAACGCACGGCTCGAGGCTGGCTACCAGCGTCTCGCGCCGACCCTGGAAGTGATCGGACCGTCGAGCGTCGAGGTCATCGTCGTCGATGACGGCTCGAGCGATGACACGCTGAAGCGCGCCCGCGAGGTGTACGGGCATTTGGAGCACGCTCTCTTTCTCCAACAGCCTTCCAACATGGGTAAAGGTGCCGCGCTTCGCCTGGGCATGGGACTGGCGCGAGGCACAAACGTCATCACGGCTGACGCCGACATGGCCATCGACCCGGGACAGTTCCCGCTCTTCACAACCTCGCTCCGCGACACCGATTTCGTACCGGGAACGCGCGCGGTCGCTGGGCGAATCGCCTATGGATCGCCGCTGCGCACCGTGGGTGGATCCCTCCTCCATCGATTCGCCCACCACTACACGCACACGGGACAGCGCGACACGCAGTGCGGTTGCAAAGGCTTCCAGCTCGGTGCGGCGCGCCTCCTCGCCTCCTTCGCAATGGTCGACCGCTTCGCCTTCGACGTGGAGCTCTTTTACCTCGCCGATCAACTAGGCCTCAGCGTGAAGCCTCTCCTCGTTACGTGGAAGGACGTGCCCGGTTCGTCGGTGCGTCCCATGCGAGACGCCTGGACCGTGCTGCGTGACATTCGAGGTATTCGCACCACGCGCTACGAGAACATCGTGATCGAACTTGCTCCCGACGTGCGCGTCGAGGACGTAGCGAGTGCCGCGCGCGAGGCCCGTCTACAGGGCCTCGCGCTGGCACGCGGAGAAGAGAACGCCCTGCTGGTCGTCGGACGAAACGGTGGCCCGGGTGGTCTCGGCGTCGCGTCGGTCCTGAAAGGTCAGATGCGCACCACGACACTCGGCGAACTACGAGGACGTCCCTACGAAGCGATCTAGTGGTGCTGAGGTATGAGCCAGTCCGTCACAAGTTCGGGCGCTCGGTCACCCCACTCTTCGGCGGTAATGGCGTAGCGCGCGTGGTCTTCCCACGCGCCGTCAATCTCCAAATACCGTTCGGAGATCCCCTCAAAGCGGAGTCCGAGTTTTTCCACCACGCGCCGAGAGGGCGAGTTCCTGGGAATGATGTTGATCTCGACGCGGTGCAGTCGCAGTGACTCAAAGGCGTACTGCAACATCGTCACGACCGCTTCGGGCATCAGTCCTTGGCCGGCGACGGCCTCGTCAAGCCAGTATCCGATATAGGCCGACTGCAGAGGACCACGTTGAATGGACGACAGCGTGATCTCGCCCACAAAACGACCGTCGACGAAGATGCCGAATCCAAAACCTGTGCCGATCTGTCGTTCGCGTTCACGAATGGCGCAGCGGCTCACGAAACTACGGCGATCTTCGGCCAGGTGCGACGCGTGCGCCGAGCGTGGTTCCCACTTAAGGAGCCAGTCGCGGCAGCGTTTTCGCACCTCATGCCAGGCGTCGTAGTCCTGGTCGATCATGGTGCGCAGCACGATTCGCCGCCCGTGCAGGGTTATTGGCGAATAGATAGCGCTTCGAGTGGTCACCACGAGCGTTCTCTCACCCTCTCATCGTTACAGGTCGCTGTGACCGGCGCAATCTCAGCTGGCGAGGAGCGAGGCGACGATTCCATCCAGAATGTCATTTTCGGAACTTAATACTTGATCCACTTCCAAGCGTCGCATCACGGCGTCGAGGATATAGAGCCCCGCCGGCAGCACATCTTCACGACCCTCGACCATGCCGGGATGGGCCAGACGCACCTTGGGCGTCTCGCTCGAGAGCAGGTCGCGCCAACGATCAACTGTGGTAAGTGACAGGACCCGATGGTGCACTACATCGCGGTCGTACACGAGAAGCTCGGCGTCCATCTGCGCGAGGGTGGCGACGGTGCCGGCAAGACCGACCAGGCGTACGTGGCCGACGACACGCTCAAAATCCGGCCGAGCGCTGAAAGCCCGCTCAATCTCGTCATCGATCATGGTCCGCGCGCCGAGGTCACTCTGCGCGTTCACGACGCCGCGTCCAAGGGCGCGCTCGGTGACCCGCACGCTACCCAACTGCATGGAATAACTCACGAGAGTGCCGTCACGTTCGACCGCCAGTTCGGTTGAACCTCCGCCGATGTCGACGATCATTGTGGGCCTCTCGTCGAACACCAGATCCTTGGTGGCTCCGGCGTAGGAGAGCGCCGCTTCTTCCTCACCTGCGAGGACGCTCACCGGCACCCGAACGATCTCGTGCGCCCGTCGAAGGAACTCCTCACCATTCGCCGCATCGCGCACGGCCGACGTCGCGACCAGTCGTCCCCGCGTCGCGCCCTCACGGTCACAGGCCGCGCGGTACGCACGCAGCACCGCGAACGTTCGCTCCATCGCGTCGGGCAACAGCGTTCCTGAGGCGTCAACGCCCTGGCTCAGTCGAGTGATGTTCATCGAACGAACCAGTGCCATACCCTCGTCGTCGGCGACGAGAAGTCGCGTCGAATTACTGCCGCAATCAAAGGCGGCGATCGCGTCAGCCACGAACGTCCTCCAGTTGAAATACTCCAACCTTCAACGTCGTGGCCACCAGTTGGCCGACGGGATCTTGTGCGCACACGAGATAGTTCGCCAGATGAGCGTGCAGGCACTTCACCCCGATCCGAGTGCCGCCGACTCCCCCGCTGGCCTGCACGAGGTCACCGCGTACCGTTGCGACGTGGCGACGCCGAGCGTACTCATCGTGGGCGCGCTGGAGCTCGTCTGGGTCGACGAGAGTCTCGAAGCGGTGGACCCCACCATCGCTTTCGAGACGACTCACGGCATCGTGCAACTCGGGATCAACCAGCCAGAACAAAGTGGGCATCGGTGTGCCGTCGCGCAGGTGCGGTTCGTTCTCGATCACGACGGGCCTACCGTCTTTGGCCCGTACCACCACAGCGAAACGTCCGGCCAGCGGACGGCCGATCAGAGTTTCAATGAGAAGTTGATCGTCAGCAGACGCGTCGCGAAACGTCAACGCCAAAACTCGAGCGTGCGCACCAAGCGGGATAGAAATCCGTGGTCTTGGTGATGCGTCGAACGAGTGGGTGTTGTCGGCGCCGTGCCCGGCGTAGCAGCCGTCGACGGTGAGACCAGTGGTTGAAATCCCGGGTCAACCGAGTTCGCCGAGACTTGGCCGGCCGAGTCACCCGGCAGCACCTGAATCAAACTCTGGCCGGGATTCACGAGTTGATACTGCGCGCGCGCGAGCTGGGTGGCGGCGGCTTTGGTGTCGACGCTCTTCGCCTCGCCCGTCAAGATCGCTTCTTGGCGCTGAACGGACCTGATCTCACTGGCGGTCGCGTTGAGTTGAGCCTGCTGGTGCCAGAGAGCACTCGCGGGGAACCAACCGACCAACATGACGGCGGCCGTGACGAGGGCAAGGGGCAACATCCAGTGATTGCGATGCGGCGCGTTAACGCTATGAGTTGCTGACACCTGACGCTCCCGACAGTGACGAAGCCCCCACAAAACGGGCTTGGTCACCGAGCTGTTCTTCAATTCTCAACAACTGATTGTACTTCGCTACCCGATCAGAACGCGCCGGTGCGCCCGTTTTAATCTGACCGGCGTTGGTCGCGACGGCCACGTCAGCGATCGTCACGTCCTCGGTCTCGCCCGAACGGTGCGAAATCACGACGCTGTAACGGTTTACGTTCGCGAGACGCACCGTGTCGAGGGTTTCGCTGAGAGTCCCGATTTGGTTCAGTTTCACAAGGATCGAGTTGGCGACGCCCCGGGAGATGCCTTTTTGTAACAGTTTGGTGTTGGTGACGAAGACGTCGTCGCCGACCAACTGAACCCTGTCGCCAAGACGTGCGGTGAGCGCCGCCCAGCCGTCCCAGTCCTCTTCGGCCATGCCGTCTTCCAGTGAGACGATCGGATAACGGCCACACAGGTCGACCCAGTAGTCCACCAGTTCGCCGCTCGAGAGCACCCGACCTTCGCCGTCGAGGTGATACGCACCGTCACGGTAGAACTCACTCGCGGCGGGGTCCATCGCGATAGCGATGTCACTGCCAGGCGTTCGTCCGGTGGCTTCGATGGCTTCGATCAACACTTTCACTGCGGTCTCGGCGTCCGGCAGGTCCGGTGCGAAGCCGCCCTCGTCGCCGACCGCGGTCGAGAGTCCGCGCTTTTCAAAGATGCCCTTCAGCGCGTGGTAGGTCTCGGTCCCCCAGCGCAACGCCTCGCTGAAGGACGCGGCGCCAATGGGCGTCACCATGAACTCCTGAAAGTCGATGGTGTTCTTGGCGTGAGCCCCGCCGTTCACCACGTTCATCATGGGCACGGGCAGTACGTGCGCGTTTACTCCCCCGAGGTACTGGTACAGCGGCAGGTCACTCTCAATGGCGGCTGCTTTGGCGGTGGCGAGAGAGACGGCCAGGATGGCGTTCGCCCCGAGTCGTCCCTTATTGCCCGTACCGTCAAGGTCAATCATCGCGAAGTCCACCGCGCGTTGGTCTTCCGCCTCGTACCCCTCCAGCGCGTCGTTGATCTCGCCGTTCACGTAGTTGACGGCGGTCGACACGCCCTTACCGCCCCATTCCTTCCCGCCGTCGCGCAGCTCGACCGCTTCGTGGATACCGGTGGAGGCGCCCGAGGGTGAGACCGCGCGACCGATCGCGCCGGACTCCAAGTGCACCTCGGCCTCGACCGTGGGGTTGCCCCGCGAGTCGAGAACTTGGCGGCCCAGGACTACTTCAATCGCGCTCATGTGCGTCTCCTCAGTTTGAGACCCAGGTTACTCGGCGAGTTTTGTCACTTCGTTCTCGCGAATTACGTCGCGCAGCGACAGCGCGCGCTCGCGCAGCACGCTTTCGAGGTCAACTCCCGAGTATCTCGCGGCGACAACAAGTGCGCTCAACGCATCACCCCACGCATCGGAAACATCTGAAGGCGAGTCCGCGTAACCGGCACCATCTTGATCGAACTCGAGAGCCGCGATCGCGCCGAGCGCGCGTTGACGCGCCGACTCCCCCGACTCTTTACTCATGTCCAGCGAAGCAGCCTTGCGCAGGAGTTTCGTATAGAGAGTCAGTGAGGGAAGTTGCCACGCGATGCCATCGGTGACACTCTCGCGTCCCTTCTCGCCCTGCTTCAACACTTCCCAACGCGACGCGACCTCTTCCGCGTCAGCGACCTGGACGTCGCCAAAGACGTGAGGGTGTCGACCAATATTCTTCTCCCGTACGGCGTCAGCGATGGAGGCAAAGTCAAAGTTTCCCTCTTCACTCGCCAGTTCGGCATGAAACACGACCTGCAGCAGAAGGTCGCCGAGTTCTTCCTCGGCGTGACGGATGAGCGCCTCGTCGGGCACCCCGTCGCTCGACGCGTTCGCGAACGCTTCCAGCGCATCGAGCGCTTCGTAGGCCTCTTCGATGAGATAGGGCATCAAGGTCGCATGCGTCTGCTCCTGGTCCCACGGGCACTCGGCGCGCAGTCGCTTCATCATGTCGAGAAGATCGCCGAGAGCTTCACCGGCGTCACGAAACTCATCGATCCAGAGCGACGTCAAATGATCGGCGCGCGCGAAGCTAGTGAGTTCGTCCGCTCGAGTGGTCACGATCAGCTCGTCCTCTAGTCCCAAGTGATGGAGGATCGTGACATTGAGCGACGCGGGAAGTCGGTCGGCGACGGTCGCGAGGATTTCGGGCGAGTACGTCTGGAGCAGCAATATCGGTCCCGGTCCACGCAGCTTCTCGATCGAGGTCAAGGCGTCCGCGATACGAAGTCCCACGTTCATGGGGTCGCGCCCCAGCGCGGCGCAGGCGACGTCAATAACGGACACCGCGGGCTCAGTGAGGACAGTCACGTCGTTGCGTCCGCGCAGAAGCTCAACGGTACGTTCAGCCACCACCGGCGAGCCCGGCACGACATAGAGAACTTCCTGGTCGGGCGACTCTCGCGCAAGACGCGCCAAGTCGTCCGCGATCTCGGCGTAGAGCTCGTCGAAGGAGTCGGCGCGTTCGTAGAACTCGTCGTAACTCTCGACCTCGCCAAAGTGAAGGGCGCTCGGATGCACCACGGTACGAAAACGAACGATCGCTGAGTCGCGAATCAGTCGGGCGGTGCGCTCGGTGATGTGGTCAGCGGTGCTCGGTCCTAGTCCGACGACCCGTACGACCGGGTTCACTGATAAGTGGAGGCGCCCGAGGTGAGCGTCGCCGCTCCAGAGACGTTGGTCTTCGATGGAACGGTCGGGGCGAAGACCGCGGGACCGGTCGTGTTCAGCCCCCACTGACCAATGGACGGGTCAACGTGCACGGCTGCGTGTTCGAGGAGCGTGTTCTTCACGTTGTCGGCGGCTTCGGCGTTCAAGTTCTGCAGGTCACTCAACACCGTTGACGCCGCCTCGGTGTAGGAAGTCCTCGACTGCTTGGTCACCGCCACGAACAGCGCGTATTCGACGCCGCTTTGATCGGTGTACTGGGGTGTCGCCGGGAACGTGTCGAATGTAGCGCCCGCTACGTCGGCGCGCACGCTCGTGTAGTACTGACTCGAGGGCGAGTAGCAACCGTACGCTCCGCCTTTCGCGGCGGACGTGGGGTCTTGAGAGTATTTCTTCACGAGGGTCACCACACTCGCCCCCGCGGCCTGTGCCTTCTCAAAGGCGGGAACCTTAGTAGGGGTGACCAATGCGATGGAGACGCACAACGCGTCGTAGTCCGTCACGTGGCTCTTGTAGTACTTCTTCATGGACGCCTCGGTCAGGGGAACTGTTTCGTTCAGTTTCTTCACCAGGTAGAGCGACGAAGCCTGATCTAGAATCTCAGAAGTGCGCATCTCCGCGGGCATCGCCGCGACCGCCTCGGCTGAGCTCCCGGTGCACTTGGTCGTGCTGTTCGCCGCCTCTTGGGTCATCTCGTCTTCCAACGAGGTCTTCGCCGCCGCCAGTTCCGCCGCGTTGGGACGGTACTTGAGAGTCGAGGTGACGTACTGATTGATGGCGAGGCCCTCGACGCGAAGATTGGCCCAGATGGCGGCAGCGCTCGACTTCACGGAGTCGCTTCCCGCGCCAGCGGCGTAGCTGGTGGGGTCGAGAGAACTGATGTAGCACCCCAGGTTGGCGTTGTTGGAGATCGCGGAGAGTTCCGCGCTCAGCGTGTAGCTGGACACACCTTGGTGATTCGCGCTCACGCCCGAGGACGCACCGCTAATTCCATAGATGGTGGCGCCTAGGAGCGCGACAACAAACAGGGCTACGAGTCGACGCACCCTGTCATGCTACCGAGTCAGGCAGAGGCCTCTGTCGCCGCGTGAACGTCGTGAATCAACGCCGTGATGGCGGCGGGTGTGATCTCGCTCGGCGCGCGCTCGACGCGAAATTCGTGCGTTGACTCGTTGTAGGCGGCGGATCCGTAGGTCCGTCGCACGCGCATCTGTTGACTGAGAGCAAGAATCACCGGGCCAAAACGCACGATCGGGCGACTTCTCACGCCCACACGCGCTGGCATCACGATGACCGATGTGACGCCGTACTCCAGAGAGACCAGGCGCAGCTGCGCGAGTTCCAGCAGCCCCAGGGCTGACGGCGGCAACGCTCCATACCGGTCGATCCACTCGGTACGCAGGTCCTCCAACTCGTCGTGCGTCGTGACGCCGGCCAGTCGCCGGTACGCCTCGAGGCGCGCGTCGTCGGCCTCGACGTAACTCTTGGGCAGGTGAGCCTCGCCCGGCACGTCGAGGTTGATCGGCGTGACCTCTGGAACGGAGAATCCCTTGGCGTCGGCGACGGCTTCGGCGACCAGTTGCACGTAGAGGTCGTAGCCAACGGCCGCGACCGGACCGGACTGGTCGTGGCCGAGCAGGTTGCCCGCGCCACGGATCTCGAGGTCGCGCATGGCGATCTTGAAGCCGCTGCCCAGGGCCGTGTTGTCGCCGATGGTGCGCAAACGCTCGTAGGCCGTCTCTGATAGAACCTGATCCGCGGGGTGAAAGAGGTAGGCGTAGGCCCGCTGACCGCTGCGTCCCACCCGGCCGCGCAACTGGTGCAGCTGACCCAGCCCGAGTCGCTCCGCGCGGTCGACGATGAGTGTGTTGACCGAGGGCAGGTCGATGCCCGATTCCACGATCGTCGTACAGACCAACACGTCGAGACGACGCTCCCAGAAATCGATCATCACGCGCTCCAGTGAGCCTTCATCCATCTGACCGTGCGCGACGGCGACGCGCGCGTCGGGCACCAGCTGTCCGAGGCGTCGCGCCACCTGATCGATGTCGGTCACCCGGTTGTGAACGTAAAAGACCTGTCCTTCGCGCAACAGTTCTCGGCGAATCGCTTCGACCACGGCCGGTTCGTTGAACTCACCAACGTGGGTGAGTATCGGGCGACGGTCGGCCGGCGGCGTGGTGATCATCGAAAGATCCCGAATGCCGGTAAAGGCCATCTCCAACGTGCGCGGAATGGGACTCGCACTCAGTGTCAAAACGTCCACGCCCACCGAGCGCGATTTGATCGCTTCTTTGTGCGTCACGCCAAAGCGCTGCTCCTCGTCGACCACCAAGAGCCCGAGCTTCTTGAAGGCAACGTTTTCGCTGAGGAGACGATGAGTCCCAATCACCACGTCCACGGTGCCGTCGGCCAGTCCCTCCAGGGTTGCCTTGGACTCGACGTCGTCGACGAACCGACTGAGCAGCGCCACCTTGATCGGAAAGCCCGCGAAGCGCTCCGCGAACGTCGTGAAGTGTTGACTTGCGAGCAAGGTCGTGGGCACCAGTACCGCCGCTTGGTAGTTGTCCTGCACGGCCTTGAAGACCGCGCGCAACGCCACCTCGGTCTTGCCAAATCCCACGTCCGCACAGACCAGTCGGTCCATGGGACGGGGTGACTCCATGTCGGCTTTCACGTCGAGGATGGCCTGGGCCTGGTCGGCGGTGAGCGTGAAGGGGAAGAGCTCTTCCATCTCTCGCTGCCAGGCGGTGTCGGGACTGAAGGCGTGACCTTCGGCGACCGTCCGCAGGCGATACAGGTCGACCAGTTCCTGGGCGACCAGGTACGCCGCGGCCCGCGCCTTCGCACGGGTCTTTTGCCACTCGGCACCGCCCATGCGCGAGAGCGCCGGCGAGTCGCCCCCGGTGTAGGGGGTCAGGGCGTCAATCTGCTCGGTCGGCCAATAGCTGCGACCGTCCTTGAACTCCAGGATCAAATAGTCGCGAGTGACACCGTTGATCGCGCGCGTCGTGGTGCCCGAAAAGCGCGCTACGCCGTGCTGACGGTGCACCACGTAGCTGCCTACCGACAAGTCGTCGAAGAAGCCGTCAACGTTTCGCGCGCGGGTGCGCGCCACACGACGTTGAGCACGCCGTCCCGTGAGGTCACTCTCGCTCCAGACGACGACCTCGGGCTCATCCAGGAAGAAACCCGACGGGAGAGAACTCTCCAACACACTGAGACGCGCCTCGAGCACCCGCGAGGGATCGGTCGTGACGTCGAGCCCTTCGCCGCGCAACTGGTCGGCCATGCGGTCGATGGCGCCGGGCGTCGAGGTCAAAATCACGCCGCGACGGTTCTTGGACCAGCCGCGCACGTGCGCCGCGATCCTCGCGGCGTCACCTTGAACAACCGGCGGGGACGTGAGAGTCGACTCGAGCGCCGTGGCCCCCGTATCGAGGCTCCGGTCAATTCGCCCTTCGAGAACCTCGTCGAACGTGAGATGCAGCAGAGGGACGTCCTCGCTCGCTCGCCAGGTCGCCGCCACGACGTCGGTGAGTTCGCGCTCCTCACCGAGCAGTTCCTCCAAACGCGAACGAACCCGCGAGGGCTCTACGACGACGACCCGCGCGCCGGATATTTCATCCAGCAACGTCGTCGGCTCAGTGACGAAGAGTCCCATCCACCCTTCCATCCCATCGAAGAGCTGACCACTGGCCACGCGATCAAATGTGGCCTCCGCCCAGGGGGCGCTGTCTGCGAGAACTTCGGCTCGTTCGCGCGTGCGCGCACCGGGCAACCATTCGCGGGCGGGTGCGATGACCGCCTCGTCGAGGTCGTGGGTCGATCGCTGGGTGGCGATGTCAAAGACGGTGAGGCGTTCGACCTCATCGCCGAAGAAGTCGAGACGGAGAGGCTCATCGTTCTGGGCCGGCCAGACGTCCACGATGCCGCCGCGCACGGCGATCTCCGCGCGATGCTCCACGAGCTGCTCTCGTCGGTACCCCATGTCCACCAGAGCTTGAACGAAGCGATCGCGTTCGATCTCACTACCTCGGCGCAGCACGATGGGATCAGTGAGCGGCTCGGGCGAGAGCACCTGGGCGATGGAGCGGGCCGAGGCCACCACGACACGCGGAGCGACACCCTCGCGAAAGCGCCAACGAAGGAGCGATCTCATCGCCATTACTTGACTGTCCGGACTCACGCGTTCGAGGGGATGAGTGTCCCACCCGGGCCACAGCGCCACGTCGCTCTCCCCCAACCACGCCGCGAGAGCGTCGCGAACGTGTTCGGCCTCGGTCGAGGTCGCCGTGACAGCGATGAGTAGTTCCTCTTCCAGGGCGAGCGCGGCGAGAGCGAGCGGGGTGGCGTAACTCGAAGCGACAAAGGAACCGGCGACAACCGACGCGCGCACGCTTGGCGCTACGCGTTCTAGAACGCGACGAAGTGCGACCTCGCTCACGATCCGTTCACGCGCTGCTGAGCGTCGTCGAACCCATGATCGAGCAGAGTCTCGATCGCCTCCGCCGCCTGGGCCACGTCGAGAGCCAATGACTCGCGAAGCTTGCCTGTGGGACGTTTCAGTACGTAGTTGGCACCCTGCTCTTTGGTCGGTGGCTTTCCGATACCAATGCGCACGCGCGCGAACTCCTGGCTGTCCATCGTGTGAGCAATGGAGCGCAGTCCGTTATGTCCGGCGAGACCGCCGCCGAACTTGACCTGCACGCGTCCGGGCTCCAAATCCAACTCGTCGTGAACGACGACCAGACGCGAGAGATCATCGATCGAGGTGCGACGCAGGAGCGGCGGTATCGCCGAACCCGATTCGTTCATGAAGGTGACCGGAACCGCCAGAGTCACCGGCCCTTCGCTCGTCGCGACCGTGGCCGTGAGAGCGCGCTGGTGGCGTTCGAGTTTGAGTTGCCCACCGCGGCGAGCGACCACGAGGCGCACGGCGTCGCCGCCGACGTTATGGCGCGACCCTTCGTAGTCGGGTCCAGGATTGGCGAGACCCACGATGAGCAATCTGCTCGACTGTCCTCGTCGGTCGTTTTCACGAGTGCGCCGAAGCGCCATGATGAACTACTCCGTGGGAGCTTCAGCGACGCCCGGAGCGGCCTTGGCGGCGCGACCGGCGTGAGTAGCCACAACGGAGGCCGAAGGGTCGCCCGCGGCTTCGACGCCCTTGGGCAACACCAGGTCACTCACACGAATCGCGGCACCGACGGTAAGACCCGAGATGTCGACTTCGACGAAGTTCGGAATCTGGTCCGGACGGGCACTGACTTCCAGGCTGAACATCTGTTGGTCGACTTCCCAGTCGGCGTGACGCACTTCCACCGCGTCACCGATGAGGTGGAGGGGCACTTCGGCGACCACGGCCTGGTTGGGGTCGACCACTTGAAAGTCAATGTGCGACACCGTGCCACGCACCGGGTGACGCTGAAGCTCGCGCGCCATCACGGTGTATTTGGTGCCGTCGGCCTCCAGGGTGATCAAGGCGTTAAGTCCCTGCTCGCCCGACACGGCCGTACGGAACTCTTTGGCGTTCACGGCGATCGGAAAGGGTCCTACGCCGTGACCGTAGATCACGCCGGGAATGCCCCCTTCGTGGCGCAAGCGCCGCGAATTCGCCGAACCCTGCGCGCGACTCGTCGTCGCCTGCAACGTGACCTGAGACATGAGTACTCCTCTAAGAAATGACTGGCGGCCCGGGGGCTACGCACAGGAAAAACAGTCTACTCGGGACGGTCCTTCCCGCTCCACTTGAAGGTTTCGGCCGATCGAGCCGCCCGTAGGCCGCGGTCTTTTCTTACGAAAGTGGTTTGGTCGCTCCGGACGGCAGTCCGAGATTTAGGACGGACCTTGCAACAGGTCGCGACGCTCCCGGTAATCATCGGCGTCTATTTCCCCGCGCGCAAAACGCTCATTGAGAATCTGCAGCGCGTCAGACGTGGGTGACCGGTGCCAGTGCGCACCAAGCCCCGTGCCGGTACCGGTGGCGAAGTGATGAGCGAAGCGGCTTCGACGGACAAGCAACGTCACGAGCAACGCGAGCGCCGCCACCACGACGACGAACAACACGAGAAACGCGAGTGCGCCGAGGGGTCCGTGTTGGCCAAAAGGTCCCGGGCCAAACTGTCCAAAGCGCATCGGCCCGCCCGGTCCACCGACTGACGCCCCAGATCGTCCGAAGAAACTCATAACTTTCCTTTCGCCTCGATCTATTTCTAGGTCGCTTCTGCCAAGGGCACAAGTCACCCAGACATACAACCAGTTTAGAGGAGGTTTTCTCCACCGAAAATGTCGGACACGGAGGTGTCGTCGAAGATGGCCGAGATGGCGTTCGCGAGAATCGGCGCGATCGAGAGAATCTCAAGCTTCTCAAAACGCTTCTCCGGCCCGAGCGGCAGCGTGTCGGTCACGATGACCCGACTGATGGGCGCGTTGAAGAGCCTCTCGACTGCGGGGGGTGAGAAGACCGCGTGGGTCGCCATGACCCAGATCTCTTCCGCCCCGTGCTGCTTCAAGAGGTCGCACGCGGCCACGATGGTGCCAGCCGTGTCGATCATGTCGTCGATCAGGACGCAGTGGCGACCCTCGACGTCACCCACGATGTGACGGGCCTCAGCGACGTTGAGGGCGCCGCGCGGACGCGTCTTGTGGACGAGGGCCAGGTCGCAGCCCAGGTGTTGGGCGTAGCGTTCGGCGACCTTCACGCGACCGGCATCGGGCGCCACGACCACCAGCTCGTGAGGGTTCGCATTCGCTTTGAGATAGCCCTCGAGAACAGGCGCCGCCACCAGGTGGTCGACCGGAATATCGAAGAAACCCTGGATCTGACCGGAGTGGAAGTCCACTGACAGCACGCGCGTCGCGCCCGCGGTTTGGAGCATGTCGGCGACCAGTTTCGCGGTGATCGGCTCGCGCCCGGCGGTCTTGCGATCCTGACGGGCGTACCCGTAATTGGGCACCACGGCCGTGATGCTCTTCGCCGAGGCGCGCTTGGCGGCGTCGATCATGATGAGCTGTTCCATCACCGAGTCGTTCACGGGTGACGCGTGCGTTTGCATGATGAACACGTGCGCGCCACGAATTGATTCATCGATGCGACAGTGGATCTCGCCGTCGGCGAACTCGCGCAGGTTGGCCTCCGTGAGTTCAATACCGAGTTTCTCGGCCACGTCCATCGCCAGAGCGGGGTGACAGCGACCCGAGACGAGCACCAGGCGGCGTTTAGCGAGTGACTCCACGGCGCCAGCGTACAGGCGAACGGGAGGGTCTAGTGAGAGAGGTTCGTCAAGGGGGTCACGATTTCGCCTACCGAGACGACCGTGCCAGGACTCAATACGACGAAGGACCCGACGCTCGCGTCCGCGCCGATGCGAACGTGTGTCGCGTCCACCATGGCGATTGTCGCGCCTTCACCGACCTCGACGTCACGCAAGATCGCGTTCGGTCCGACGGTCGCTCCGCGCCCGATCACGCAGTGGCCTTTCAAGATCGTGCCCGGCAGCAACGTCACCTCAGCCGCGAGTTCCACGTCGGCGTCGACGTAGGTCGAGGCCGGATCCCACATGGTGACGCCTCGGGCCATCCACTCGTCGTTGATTCGCGCTCGCAGCACGCGCTCCGCTTGAGCCAACTGGCGTCGGTCGTTGATGCCGAGCGCTTCGCTGGCGTCCTCCAACTGCCACGACGTCACGAGGTGGCCCATGTCAGAGAGTTCTTCCACCAAGTCGGTGAGGTAGTACTCCTGTTGGGCGTTGTGACGCCCAATCCGGCGAAGGGCCGGGCCGAGAAGACTCTGTCGCACCACCATGATCGAAGTATTCACTTCGGTGAGCCCTCGCTCGCCCTCGGTCGCGTCGCGTTCTTCCACGATGCGCTCGAGCGTGCCATCCTTCGCGTGGATCACCCGTCCATAGCCCGTCGGGTTGTCGAGGTCCGCGCTCAACACGGTGAGGGCGGCCTGACGTTCACGGTGAACCTCGAGCAGACCCGCGACGCTGGCCCCGCGCAGGAGCGGGGTGTCGCCGGGCAAGATCACGACGTCGCCGTCGGTGTTGCCAATCGCCTCGTCGATGGTGGCGAGCGCCACTGAGACCGCGTGACCGGTGCCCAGTTGCTCGCGTTGCTCGACGAAGGTGAGGGGACGAAGCGGCGACGCTCCGGCGCTCAACTCCTTTTCCACCCACGTCGCGTGGTGGCCCACCACCACAACAGTCGCCCGGACGTTTTCCTGGGTGGCGGCGTCCAGGACGTAGCGCACCATGGCGCGTCCACAGAGATGGTGAAGGGGTTTGGGGCGCGACGAACGCATCCTCGTTCCCTCGCCCGCGGCGAGCACGACCACGCATGTCGGACGACTCACCCTTCTATCTCTAGCAGTGTTCCTCTACGCTCAGGTGCATGGCTGGGAGTTCCTACGACGAGTTTTCACTTTTTCAGGAAAACATCGACGAGTGGGACCTCCACGTCACGGTCCCTCCGGTACAGCGATTTTTCATCGCCGTCGATGGTCTTCGTCAACTGAGCGGCCTGCGCTGGGGCGTCGGAGAGCCAGAGTTCGCTTTGGTTCATGGGGGCGCGCAGAACGCTCACACCTTCGACACCGTTGCTCTCGCTCTGCAGCGACCACTCGTCGCTCTCGATCTCCCCGGTCACGGTCACTCCGATCCCTCGCCCTATGGGAGCTCCGCGATCTCCATGCACGCGCGCGATGTCGCCCGGGCCATCGAACAACTCACCACCCAACCGGTCACCCTTGTCGGCATGTCGCTGGGTGGACTCACGTCGATCCTCGTCGCGAGCGAGCGACCGGACCTCGTACGTACTCTCGTCCTGATCGACATCACGCCCGGCGTCAACGCCGACAAAGCCCGGCACATCACCAACTTCGTGAACGGTCCCGCCACCTTTGACAACTTTGACGAACTGCTCACGCGCACCATCGAACACAATCCGACGCGATCTATCTCGTCACTTCGCCGCGGTATCTTGCATAACGCCATCCAGCGAAGCGACGGCAGTTGGGTATGGCGCCACCAACAACACGGTCCCTCTTCTCTCGAGGCGCCCCCCGTGAGCGATCTGTGGGACACGCTCGGATCGCTCACGATGCCCGTCACTCTCGTGCGCGGTATGGCTCGGGGATCTGTGGTTGACGACGAGGACGTGAGGGAACTTCTCTCGCGATTGCCGGGAGCCACGGTCGTCCGTGTCGAGGGCGCGGGTCACTCGGTCCAAGGCGATCAGCCGGTCGTGTTGGCGGAGATTCTCGACGAACTCACCACATAAAGAGCCGCGCGCATTCGCGATCTCCTCTGACGATACCGATGCCTATTTCACGGCCATCTTGCTGACACGGGCCTCCACCATGAAGACGAGATATGAAGGAAAGTTGTGTTTGACGCCGTGAGTTGAGGAGTTCCACTGGCCCCGTTAGGTGGGCCGGGTTCCGTGTTGAAATGTCATTTGACGAATCAACCTCAACAAGGAGACCCCAA
>Ga0182030_10002507_pt1 | contig 38944 bp, 35 predicted proteins | sample 812S3MmetaG_FD_121299 | JGI IMG/M metagenome (GOLD analysis project Ga0182030, IMG submission 121299) | Permafrost microbial communities from Stordalen Mire, Sweden - 812S3M metaG (Illumina Assembly) | ecosystem: Environmental > Terrestrial > Soil > Wetlands > Permafrost | place: Sweden...
GCAGTTGTCCGACTGGACCGTCTGCTGGTGCCGGGGGGCCTCATGGCAGACGGCGCAGCGCGCCGACATCGCCGCCAGGTCCCCCTCCACGTGGTGGATATCGTGGCAGGTGGAACAGGACATCTCCGGGCTGTTCCGGAAGCACTGGCTCTGCCGCAACAGGCCTACCTGGTTGCCGTGGACATCGGCTTGGGCGCCATCGCCGAGGCCGGAATGGCAGGCCGCGCAGAGCGCCACCTGGCCGTCGCGATCCAGTATCGCCGGATTACGCACGGCGGGATGTTGCGCGGCGGTTCCGTGACATTTCTGGCAGGTGACGCCCGCCGCGAACTGGCCGGCCTTGGCGCCCTCGGTCGCGTGGCAGGCGAGACACTGCGGCGGGATTACCCGATCGAAGTGCACTTCTCCATCCGGGTAACCGGGGCTGTTCATCCATCCCCCGGTGAGGGCCAGGTAGGAGACGGGTAACTGGTAAAGCAGCCCGCCCTTCCAATAGAGATAGCTTTGCCCGCGCCGTCCCGAGCCCAGCACCAGGTCGAAGCGTTCGCTGTGCGTCCGGCCGTGGTCGAAGGCAGTCTGGTAAAACCGATCCCCCTTCTGCTCCATGCGGAAATAAACTTCGGGGTCGGCGGTTGGGAGAATGTTGCGGCCTTCAAGGAAGCTGCCGCGAATGGTTGTGGAATTAGCGCTGCTGGAAGTGAGGAAGTGGGCTGTCTGCTGGTAGGACTGTACAACTCCCTGATGGCAGGGGCCGCATGGAGCGGCCCCCGTCATCAGGGCAAGGGCGAGAATTACCACGACAATCGAAGTTTCAAACCGATCTGTCGGGCACCTTGCCTTTCGGGATTGTAATACGGCTCCTCGGCGGTGAACTGGCCGGGATTCGGCTGGTTGATGGAGGTGTTGGGCGTCGGCGGCGTGCCATTTCCCATGCTGGGGTGGTTCATGACATTCGAAACCTGCATGGTAAAGGTGGCCTTGAGACGCTCGAAAATGTGGAAGTCCTTGGAGAGACTTGCGTGCAGCACGTAGATTCCGGGCCCCACCAGGGTATCGCCACCGCAGTTGCCGTACTGGCCCGGCTGCGGGATGGCGAAGGCCGCGGCATTGAACCAGGTGTTCCAGTTGCGTGTGCCGTTCGGCAGGTTGCCGTTGGAGAGGCAATCGGGCAGGCCGCCGGACGTGTTGGTGTTGGATGGATTTGTGCCGGTAAAGGACGGCGAGAAGTAAGTGCCGGAAGCGAAAGTCGCGATGCTCTGCAGACTCCAGCCGCCGACGACGGCATCCACTACCCTATTTGCGTTGGACAGATTCTGGCGCCCCTTGCCGACAGGAATAATCCAGGTGGCGCTGATCGGGATGTACTGGCGCCGCGCGTAGGGATCGCGTTCCCAGCGGTCCAGGTTGTACGGGTTCTCGGTGATGCCGTAATTGTACATGGTGTTCGAATATGTCCAACTCACGTCGAAGGTGACCTGGCCCATCTTGCGCATGGCTTCCACCTGCAGCGAGTTATAGCGCAACTGGCCGTCCTGCCGGTATTCGGTTACGCCCGTAAACGGGAAGAACGGATAGGCGGCCGAAGTAAATGGCGTCGTGCTGGCCGGCGGCTTATCCACGTTCAAGCTGTAATTCAGCCCCGAGCCGCGGGTCCCGATGTAGGAAGCGCGCAGGCCGAAATCCTTCACTTGGTGTTCCACGGTCACGTTGAACTGCCGGATGGCGCCAAAATCCTGTTTCATGGGATAAGCGGTGATGCTCTGATTGGGAATCGCCGCCAAGGACAGGCTGCTCGGAAACGCGTTGGGGAGCGAAAGCAGGGGTACGCCGTTGGTGAGGGTATTGGTGTACGTCTGGGTGATCTGGTAAGGACCGCCGTTATTCAGCCAGCTATTATACCCAAACGATTCGCTAAATTCGCCGTAGCCGCCGCGGATGACCGTCTTGTCGTTCAGACGGTACGCGAAAGAAGCGCGCGGACGAATATTGTGCATGTCGGGAGCTGGAATGGGATTGCCGGCGACGACAGGGATATTGGATGGATACAATGGGCTGATCGCCGATAGCCCTTGCTGGCTGACGATGACCTGGCGCGTGGTGGGATTGTAATTGTACGCCAAGCCGTCTTTGAAAGTCGGCACCGTGGTAATATCCCAGCGCAGCCCGAACTCCACCGTCAACTTGTCGGTGACCTTGAAACTGTCGCTGATAAAGGGCGCGATCACGTCCTGGGTAGAGTAGCGGTCGAGCAGCGGGTTCACCAGGCGGCTGGATTGGTAGGGTTCGCCGAGCAGGAAATCGGCAAACGCTACGCCCGTGATCGAGCCGTTAAAGGTGTAACTCCCATATACGGAAGTCGAGATCGTTGCATTGTCGAGGAAAAACAGGTGCATGAGGTTGGCGCCGAACTTCACCACATGCTTGCCATGGTTCCAGGTAGCGGTGTCGTTCAGGGTGTAGATGCCGCTGTTGTTCGAAATGTTATTGTTCGCGCCGCCGGCGCTCATGGACAACGTCGAAAGGCCCGAGATGGTGAAGGTCGGGATCCCTTGGGACTTGTAGCCTCCCGAGTTCACGCCCTGAAGGCCGAGTAAATTGTCCGCCACGTCGCCGGTCAGCGGCTTCACGGTCAGCTCCGGCTCCCCGGCGTTCTGCAGGTCGAACTGGTAGCCGAACGTCAAGCTGTTGACCAGGGAGGGCTTCACCACCCAGGTGTCGGAGGCCGCCATCTGTCCCTGGCTGCGTTTGGAGGTGGTGTTCAGCGCGGGTACCACTCCGGCCGTGATGTACGGCGTAATGCGGCGCATGTAGCGGAAATAGAGGTTGTTCTTATCCGTCAGCTTGTGATCGATGCGGAAGAACGGCCAGTCGCCTTTGTACAAATCGGAGTTGTACGGGAAGAACCAAACGTAGTTGTTGCTCAGGTTCCCGTTGGTCGGCGGCGCGTAGTAGTTGTTCACGACGGCCAAAGCCGTGGGACTGATGCGGTTCGCCGGAATGGTCTGGTTGGGGAATGGGGCGCCCGTGGTCGGATCCTTGATGGTGGCGAACTGGCTGAAGTTGCCGGCGGCCTCCTGCGTGGTCGGCACGGTCTGGATCTCGTTGGAGCCGAGGGGGATGATCTGGTGCATCCAGCCCACAAAGAAGAACGTGCGGTTCTTGATAATGCGTCCGCTGACCTGCCCCTCCATTTCGTGGAACAGGTAGGGGATCTTCCTGGTGGCCGGAATCGTGTCCTGGCTGGCGTCGAGCCCGTTGTTCTCGTTCTTATAGTAGGCGTCGCCGTGGAAATCGTTGCCGCCATGCTTGGAAATCATGTTGAAGCTTCCGGCGCGGCCGCTGTCCACATCGGCGTTCACGGTGGTTACCTGGGTCACTTCGTAGAAGTTGGGGTTGTCCATCTGATCGCCGGTGGTGTCGTTGGGGACACCGTCAAAGGCGTAGGTCTGCTTGTTGCGGTCGGAGATACCCGCAAACACCATCGCCCAACCATTGCCCTGGACGTTCGGCATGGTGGTCATCAAGGCAAAGGGCGACGGATAGATATCCACAAAGGGTGTGGCCGGGTACTTCTTGGCCGTGTCCAGGTCCGCGGCGATGGTGCCCGAATCGGTTTGGATCAGCGCGGCTCCGGCTTCCACCGTGATCGATTCGGTGGCGGCGCCCACTTCCAAAGTGATATCCACGCGGCGCACCTGCCCCGGGTCGAGCAGCACATCCTGCTCAATGAAGCTGCGGAAGCCCTTGGCATCCGCCTTCACCTGGTATTTTGTGGTTGGCTTTAGGTCGGGCGCCTCATAGTTTCCATTCGCGTCGGTGATCAGCGAGCGAGCCTGAATGTTGGTTTCGGTTTCGGTGATGGTCACTTGGGCGTTGGGAACAAAAGCTCCCGACGAGTCTTTGACCACGCCGCGCAACACAGCGCGGTCGGTTTGGGCAAACAACAACGTGCCCGCAAATATGCAGAAGATTACCCCTGCTGTTCGGCTAAGCATAGTACCTCCCTGACTTCATAAAGGTTGGCGCCAGTATATCATCGTGTACCTCCATGGGACAAGCGCCGGGACATTTTTTACATGTTTTTGCTTTTTCGATTTTCCGCGCGTCTGCCGGTCTGCCGGAGCCTGGCTAGCCACCCGCCTCCGGTTCTGGCATACTTTCAGGCATGACACGACGCCAAGTTCTTGCCGCTCCACTGGCCGCCGCGGCCTTCTCGGCCAACGCGCAGCCCAGCGCCCGGTTCACGAAGGGAATCTGTTCCATCATTTTCCCCAAAGAGATGCCTCGGCCCGAGTGCTTCGTACAAACCAAGTCGGCGGGTTTCGATGCCATCGAACTTGCCGTCGGCGCGGACCTGCCATTGGACATCAGCCACGACGACGCCCGCCGGATGGCCGATGCCGCCAGCAAAGCGGGCATCCAAATCGCCACGCTGTGGGTTTCAGACCCTCTGCACCAGAACCCGCTCAACGCCCCCGACCCGGCCGTGCGCGCCCGCGGCGTAGAGGCGATCCGCCGGGCCATCGCCATCGCCACCGACCTGAACTGCGGCGCGCTTCTGCTATACGCCGTGCGCCTCGGCAGCGGCGCCAAGCTGGAATTCGGCTCGCAGGAAACCTGGGACCGCTTCACCGCGGAGCTGACCAAGGTGGTTCCGGACGCGGAGCGCGCCAAGGTTTTCCTGAACCCGGAGAACGTCTGGAACAAGTTCCTGCTGAGCCCCCTCGAAATGCGCGCCTTCGTCGACCAGTTCCACAGCGAATGGGTGGGCACCCATTTCGACGTCGGCAACTGCATGCAGTACGGATATCCGGAGGATTGGATTCTCACCCTCGGCAAACGCATCAAGCGCATCCACTTCAAGGATTTCAAGTTGGGCGGCCGCGGCGAACCGGCCCGCTTCGCCGATCTTTTGGAAGGCGACGTGAATTGGAAGGCGGTGATGGCCGCCCTGGTCAAGACCGGTTACAACGGCCCCATCTCTCCGGAAATCGGGCGCAATCCCGGCAAGACGGATCAGTTGAAAGAGGTTTCCGCGGCGCTGGACAAAATCCTGGCGATGGCCTGAGGGCAAGCGGATATCTGGAAGGAGGAATCGTGGCGGACACCGGAATCAGCTTGATGAGTACCCTCAAAGGGTCGATGCTGGAAGGCTTCTTCCCCGCGGGATGGGACCTGGAGAAGATCGACGCCTGTTGCGCCCATCGCGCCGATGCCATCGGCGACCGGCAGGCCTGGTGGCATCGGGATTTCCAACCCGTACCCTGCGCTACCATGGCCGATTTCGATACCATGTTGGGCCACGAAATCGCGCTCCATATCCGCCGGACGCGCGATGCCGGCCGCCGGTTGGCGCTGATCCTTCCGGTTGGACCAATGGGCATGTACCGCTGGGCCGTCTACTTCCTCAAGGAGTGGAATGTGGCCTGCGATCATGTCCACGGCTTCAACATGGACGAGTGGAGCGACGCCGAGGGCAATACCCTGCCGCCGGAGAATCCCGCCGCGTTCCGCTATGCCATGGAGCAGGCTTTCTACGGGCCGCTGGGCGGGCTGACGGTGCCGCCGGGGCAGCGGCACTTCGCTACGCGCGACGATCTGCCCACCTTCCCGGAGCGAATCGCCGAGCTGAAGAACGGCGGAGCGGAACTCATCCTGGTGTTCGGCATTGGCCGCGTATTTCACATCGCGTTTTGGGAGCCTCACTTCGCCGCCGAATTCGCCACCGACGAGGAATGGAAACGCCAGGCTTACCGCCTGGGCGCCAAACTCCACCCCCTGACCGTCGAGCAGAATGCCATCACCAGCTTCAAGAGCCGGACCACCCTGGTGCCCGCTCGCGCCAACACCATCGGCCCCGGCCTTTTCCTGCAGGCCGACCGCATCATCGGCGGGGCGGATGGGGTGCTCGGGCGCGGCATGATGTGGCAAGGGTTGAGTCTGTGGGTCACGCTGCGCTACGGTCCGAACCGGTGGGTGCCAAGCAGTTTCATGCCCACGTTGCCGGGGCGGTTGTTCTTCCTTGCCGAGTTGGCGGGCCCGCTCGAAGCGGAGTGCAATTGACGGGTGGATCTGCTCCCTTTTCGGTATCCGGCTACTTCTTCGGCACCGAGATGGTGATATTCCGGTACTTCATGCCGCCGGTGTGGTCGCCCTGCAGGTAAAACGGTCCCGGTTCGCCTTCGTTGGAATCCAGGGCGCCGCCGCTGATGCCGGGGATCTCCTGGTGATCGATCGTCTTCACGCCGTTGCGCACGATGGTGAGATCGCGGCCTACCAGGGTGATGTCGAGGCTTTCCCATTCGCCTGGTTTGCGCGGTAGTTCCACCGAAGGCGCGATATATCCGTAGATCGCACCCATGTCGTGGAACTTGTCTTCCACGCCCGGCTTTTCGTACGCCACCTGGATCTCGTCGCGGCCGCGCAGGTAGATGCCGCTATTGCCTTCATCGGGACAGTTGAATTCGATGTGCAGTTTGAAATCGTCGAACTTGCGCGTGGTCTTGAGGTTGGCGCCGTGGTCGGTGTCCAGCAGCACGCCATCCTGCGCCACCCAATGGTTGACGGCGCCGGCGGGGATGGGCTCCCATCCGGTCAGGTCTTTGCCATTGAACAGCGGTTCCGGATCGGTCCACGCCTTGGGCGGCTTGCGTTTCATTTCCGGGGCGCGGACGCCGGCGATTTGCGCCGCCACCACATCGCCCCGCTTCTGCACGCCGGTCAGGCGATTGCTCGCCACCTGCAACTCCCAGGTGATGGCCGGCCCCTTGGCGGCCGGTGAAACCACCAGCGTCAGCCTGGCGCCATCGATCTTGACTTCGCTCGCGGGGTGCACGGTGCCGGCCCGGGGCTGCACGCGGACATCGAATTTGCCGTCGTGCTCCACCACTTCCATCCACCCCGGATAGGGCTGGAGTTGGGCGGGATTCTTGGGCGGATTGCCGGGGTTCGCCTGTGGCGTGACGGTGATGTCCCATCGGCCCGCAAACGGGGTGGTCTCCTTCTTCGACAGCGATGGCATCGCAAGCAAGGTGGAAAGCGCGAGAACGGCGTAGATTTTCTTCATGGCAATAAACGAACGCTTAATTGGACTAACTGGGGCCAGTATACTAAACCTCCAGGCGTTCGAGGCCCAGCCCAATCCGCACAACCCGTATGATGCGGCGTGGCTGAAGGCCGCCATGAGGCCCGCTTACCCGCGCAGGTAGGCGTCGTCTTTCTTGAGCCAGTCTTCGCGGATGGGGCTGAAGATGTCGAGGTCGAGCGTGTCTTCGAGCGCCACGGCGCGGTGCGGCACGTTGGAGGGAATGCGCAGCACCTGCCCCTTTCCGACCACGATCGCACGGCCGCCGATCTCGAACTGGAGCGCGCCTTCGAGGATATACGTGATCTGCTCGCTCTCGTGGTGGTGTTCCGGCACGATGGCGCCCTTGGCGAGGAAGACCTGCGCCACCATGGCCTTTTCGCCGGAGATGATCTTGCGCGCGATGGTGTCGCTCAAGACCTCTTTTTCCATCTCGTCCCAGGTGTAGAATTCCATGTTCGATTGTCTCCGTGTCGTCCGCCATGCTTCGCGGTGAAACCGCGGCGAGCCGCCGCCATATCAGGATACGCGAAATCCGCCCGCCGTGGCCGCGCCGGTGCCGGAGATCGCGCCCGCACCCGCGCCATCGCGTCGCGGTCTGAGGTCCCCGGCGGCGGCCGTCACCCCCGGGCGGTGTACGATTGAGGGAGCCATGTCTGAAGCCTCTCGCGCCGGTGCGACGGCCCGTCTTCCCGCCGGGCGTTCGCCGCTGCACCGCCCCGGCGGCCGTGGTTTCCCGCGCCGCCATGCGTAGTCCCGAAGAAATCGCCTTTCGCCTGCGCCAGGAACTGGGCAACCTGGCGATGTTCCTGCTTCCCCCTGGAGGCGCGGGGACTCGCCATGAACGGTCGCCGCTGCTGCCGGACGCGGCGGCCACCGCCGCCGCCCTCCGCGATACGGCATACGCCGCCGAGGTGGAGCGCCTTGCCGGCGAGATCCTGGGTCACCGTTTCCCCATCCTGGGGTTGACCGTGGACACCGGACCGGCGATCGACTGGCGCCGCGACTACCTGCACCGGGTGTCCACCGGCACGCCGTACTTCCGGCGCTCGCCCTATCTGGACTTCTCGCGGGCCGGCGACCACAAAGCGATCTGGGAGCTCAACCGTCACCAACACCTGACGCTTCTGGCCCAGGCGTTTCTGCTGAGCGGCCGCCGCGAGTACCTGGACGAAGCCTTCCGCCAGATCGAGAGCTGGCTGGATGCCAACCCGTTCCTGCGCGGCATCAACTGGGCCAGCGCGCTGGAGGTGGCCTTCCGCGCCCTTTCCTGGGCGTGGTTCTGGCACTTGGCCGGGAGCGGGATGCCGGCGGCGCTGCGCGCCCGCTTTTTGACCGCGCTCCATCGTCACGGCCGTTTTCTGGAGTTGAACCTCTCGGTGTATTTTTCGCCCAACACGCACCTGTTGGGCGAGGCGGTGGCGTTGCACGCTCTGGGCGTGCTGTTCCCCGCATTTCCACACGCCGCGCGCTGGGCGGAGACCGGCGGCCGCATGGTGGAGGCGCAGATGGAGCGGCAGGTCCGCGGCGATGGCAGCCACTTCGAGCAGTCCGCCTACTATCAAGTCTACGCGCTGGATTTTTTTCTGCTCTACCGCGTGCTGGCCACCCCCCCCGCGGCGTTCGACGCCCGGCTGGTTGCCATGGCCGCGTACCTCGATGCCCTGCTGGGCGTCAACGGCACGCTGCCCCTCATCGGGGACGACGATGGAGGCCGCCTGTTCCATCCCTATGGCGAGCGCTCCGCGTTCGGCCGCGCCACCATGGCCACCTGCGCGGTCCTGTTCGACCGGCCCGAATGGCTGCGCGGCCGCGCCCCCCTGTGCGAGCAGGCCGCATGGTGGCTGGGAGCCGAGGCGTTGTCCATCCTCGCGGCGCCGCCCGCGCCTCGCGCCTCGCGATTTTTCTCCGATGCCGGCGTCGCCGTCATGGCCGCCGGCGATGTGCAACTGGTGATCAAAGCCGGGCCCTTCGGTGAAGGCTCCGCCGGCCACAGTCACTCCGACGTGCTCAGCCTGACCGCGCGCGCCGCGGGCCGCGAGATTCTGATCGACCCCGGCACCTTTACCTATGTGGCCGACCCCGCCGAGCGCAACCGGTTCCGCGGATCGGCGGCGCACAACACCGTGCGCATCGATGGCCGGGACCAGGCAATTCCCGGCGGCCCCTTCCGCTGGAACCACAAGCCCTCCGTCACCGTGAGCGAGTGGATCTCGTCGCCGGAACGGGACTACCTGGACGCTACCTGCGCCTACGCCGGCTTCACCCATCGCCGCCGCATTGTCTTTGTGAAGCCCGCCAAGGTCGTCGTGCTGGATACCGTGAACGGCCCGCCGGGCGATCACACGCTGGAGCAGTTCTGGCATCTGGACAGGGCGGAAGACGCCGCCCGCTTGAGCTTCAGTGCGCCCGCTGAGGTGGTGGAGGCACGGCGGTCGCGCGCCTTGTGCAGCATGGAACCCGCCACCGCGCTTCGCGTCACGGTGCGCGGTCCGCTGCCCGCGCACATGGCGGCGGTGCTGGATCTTTCGGAGTCCCCCGCCAGCGGCCCGCTGGAGATTCGCTCCGACGGGGACGCGATCCTGGTGGGCCGCACGCCCTGGTCCGCATCCGATCCTCCCATCCGGCTTTCCGCAAGTATCAAGTAGTGAAACGCCGCAAACCCCGTAGCCAGGGCGGCATACGCGCCTCCTCCCTACACGTTGCTGAGTACGATGCGATGCACCTTCAGGAGAAGATCCACCTCCTGGCGCGGCAGGTCCAAGGCGGCCGCGATCTGCTCGGCGCCCTCGCCGTGCCGGTGCATGCGCAAGGCGTGGGAGCGTTTGTTCAGGTTGAGTCCGGGTCTGGGGAGTCCGGGAGACGGGGCCACGGGCGGGTGTTTCTGCAGATCGTGGAGCTGGGCGGCCAGGGCGTCCACACTGTCACGGAGTGACTGAAGTTCGGCGTCTGTACGCGGTTGCTTGATAGCGGCAGGTTCCTGCATCCGGCGCAGCAGGTAATGGGCGCGATAGACCGCGAACAGGCTGATGGCCGTACCGGAGAGTGTCAGTCCACACAGGATGCTCAGGGGAAGGAGCAGGGCGTTCATCGCACGCTCCGCAGCCGGTCGCCCCGGCTGATGATCTGCTGTATACGGACGCCGTAGTTGCCTTCCACCACCACCACTTCGCCGCGCGCGATCAGGCAATGATTCACCAACACCTCCACCGGTTCGTTGACACCCCGGTTCAGTTCCACAATGCTGCCCGTCGTCAGCTTCAAGACATCTTTCATCGGGATCTCCGTCTTGCCGAAGGACACACTCACTGGCAATTCGACATCCAGCAACAGGTCCATGGTAGGCGGGACACCGCCGCGGCCGCCGGCGGCGGCGTCGCCCCCGGCATCGGCGTGGCCGGCAGGCGCTTCGCCCGCGTCGCCGCCCGCCGGATGCGAGAGAAGGGCCACCAGCTTGGGACTGAAGCCGATCCATAGCGGATCCTGAGGCGTATCGCCAAAGGTCAGTGAAACCGACGCAGCGGCCTCCGGATTGGCCTCGGGTGCGCGCTCCGCGCCGGCCTCGCATGCTACTTCGCGGCCCAGCACGCCGCCAATCGAACGGGCCAGAGTGGCAAGCGACTGGCCTAGAATCTCCAACCAGGTGTTGCGAGCCTCGTTGGTTTCGACGGTTTCCAGACCGGCGGCCTTCAGCGTCAGCGTGCCGGCATGCTCCCAGCTGCTACGCGGGGCCGCCACCCAGACCGCCGCGCCCGGGAGAGCCTGGAAAGGCTGCTCCCACCACAACAGGTCGGGCCCGGCCGGCGGCGTGCCGGCAGCCTCCCAGCTCACCGCCGGCTTCTGGTCGGCCATCGACTGGACCACCTCGGCCAGGCTCGCCGTCCATTGATCGAGCAGGCCGCCTAGCTGCTCGGAGATCTGGTTGTGGTCTCCACCGGCGCTCATGCCCCGACCATCCCGCGCGTGGTGGGCCATTGTTCGGCCAACTGGCTGCGCAGCCGCACGATGGCCTGGGACTTCAACTGCGAGATGCGGGACTCATGCAGGTTTACCACCTGGGCAATCTCGCGCAGGGTCAATTCCTCGTGATAGTAGAGGCTGAGCACGGTCTTCTCGATTTCCGGAATGAGATCGATGCTGGACGCCAGCAGTTTCTCCAGCTCCGCCCGTTCCAGCAGTGCGGACGGAAGGTTTTCGCCGGTGTCGGGCAGATAATGGAGCAGGTCTTTGCCCTGATCGTTGCCGGCATACTCCAGGCTGGCCAAATTGAGACCCCGGATCTCCACCAGCCACTCGTGGTACTCCTCCAGGGTGATACCCAGCTCGGCGGCGATTTCCTCCTCCGTCGGCGGCCCCTTCAAGCGCTGCTCCGCCACGGCGATGGCGGCCTCGATCTGTTTCGACTTACGGCGTTTCTGCCGCGGCGCCCAATCCAAGCCGCGCAGGCTGTCCAGTATCGCTCCGCGGATCTTGTACTCGGCGTAGGTTTTCAGCTTGACGTTGTGGCCGGGATCGAAATTGTCAATCGCCGAGATCAGCCCCAGCACTCCGTTGGAAACCAGGTCGTCCAGGCTGATGCTGTCCGGCAGCCGTTCCTGAATCCGCCGAGCGATCAGGCGCACCTGGGGCAGATGTTCCAGAATGAGGCGCTCCCGCTCCTCGTCGGTCATATCGCCAGGCACCGTGTAGCCATACATACGCTTCCACCCATCACCCGCTACCTCCTTCTAGGCGGCCGATCGCGCTCTGCCGACACCGCCATGCAACACCAGATCCAGCACCCGCTCGGGGCTGGCCGCTTCGAGATCCTCCGGAATGCGCTGGCCGGTGGTGAAGAACGACAACGGCTTGCCGGTCCGCGCCGCTTCGCTGAAAATCGGCCCGTAAGACCCTGTTTCATCGAGTTTCGTGAAGAGAAGATGCCCCGGCCGCAAGATTTCGAAAGCATCCACCATGCGCGCCAGATCGGCCGCCTTCATCGATGCCGGAAGCACGAGGTGGGTGTCGATATCGCCGCGCGTGGCCAGAAAATGCGCCAGATTTTCCGAGTCTTCCATGTCGCCATGGGCCAACCCCGGGGTATCGATGAAGATCAGTTCTTTGCCGCGGTTTTCCTCGATCGTCTGCGCCAGTGACGATACCGTTTCCAGCAACTGAAAACCGACGCCGAGGATCGCGGCGTAGGAGCGTAGCTGATCGGCGGCGGCGACGCGATGGGTATCCATGGAGAGCAGCAGGACCGGCCGGCGCGCGGCCAGCCCGTAGTTCACGGCCAGCTTGACCAGGGTGGTCGTCTTGCCGGAACCGGGAGGCCCCACCAGGGCGGCGATGCGCGGTTGTGCGGCGCCCCGGCCCAGCGTCGCATCGGCCGTGAAGCGGCTGGAAACTTCCTCCCTGAGCGCCCGCTGGAAGGCGGCGTTGTCCGTTCTCTGCGTGGCGCGCCCCGGTGCGGGCTGGTGACCGTTCAAACGATCCCCGGCGGCCTGCACGATTTCGCGGGCCAGCTCCGCCGGCACTTCCGCGGCGGTAAGCGCGGCATAGGCTTCGGATATGTCTTGCGAGACGCCGATCCACTGCGTCGGCGCGTAGGCCGTGCGCGTGATGGCGCGCCGCATCCCTTCCAACTCCTTTTTGAGTTCCGCGACTTCCGTGGACAGCCGGTCGCTCGCGGGCACCACGGCAACCGCCGCCCCCTCGCCCGGAGATTTCGTTGCAGTCTCGGCCGGCACCGCGGCGGCGGCGCCGTCGGCAAAGACCACTTCGTACTCGCCAAGATGGCGAACTTCCGGCGGCGCTTTGCGGCTGTTCACCAGCATCGCCTCCGGCCCCATCTCATGACGCGCGGCTGCCATCGCGTCCTCCACCGTGCGGGAATAGTAGGATTTGATCTTCATCTGGTTCTCTGGCAGCGTATGAGCAGCCGCCACACGTGGAATCTATCGGCGGATCCGCGGAATTTCTGTAGGATTTCGGCTATTGAATATTGCCCAGCGATTGCACGCGCAGTCCGGGCGGTACTTCGTTGTGCGCCAGGAAAAAGAGGTTGGGCAGGGTGGGCTCGGCGAGCTGACGCAGGAAATAGCGCGCGCCGCTGGAGGTGATGGCCACCACCGGCGCCTCCGGCTGTTGGATGCGCGCGGAAATGCGATTGAGGATTTCACGAATTTGTTGCGGCGGAAGCGAAATGTGGCTGTTCTGTTCGCCGTGTTCGACCGCCGATTCCACCGCCTGCTCGATCGACGGATCGACGAACCACGCCGGCATGTCGCCCGCCCGGCTCAGATACGGCTTGACCACAGCGCGGCGGATGGACTGGCGCACATACTCGGTCAATAGCACCGGATTGCGCGTGGAACCGCCGGCCTCGCCCAGCGCCTCCAGAATCGAAACCGCGTCCCGAATCGATACCCGCTCGCGCAGCAGGTTCTGCAGCACACGCTGCACGGTGGAGAGCGGCAGCAGCTTGGGCACCACATCCTCGACCACCTTGGGGTGCTCCACCGCCACCCGGTCGATCAGGCGCTTGGCATCCTGCCGCGAAAACAACTCGTGCGCGAAGCGGCGAATCAGCTCCGAAAGGTGAGTGCCGAGCACGCTCACGCTGTCCACTACGGTATAGCCCGCCAGGCGGGCGCGTTCGGCCCGCTCCCCTGGAATCCAGAAGGCGTTCATCCCGAATGCCGGGTCCCGCGTGGCCTGGCCATCGATGGGCGCGCTGACGGCGTGGGTGGGAATCGCCAGCTCGCAGCCCTGCGGCAGCTCGTACCGCGAAACCTCCACGCCTTTCAACGAAATCACGTACTCCCGGCTGCGCAGCGCCAGGTTGTCGGTCACGCGAACCGGCGCCAACAGGTACCCAAGGTCGCCGGCCAGTTGCCGCCGGATGGCGGAGATGCGCCGCAATAGCGGCGAATCCTGCGCGCCTTCCACCAATCCGATCAGTCCCAACCCCACTTCGATGGCCAGCGGTTCGACGCGCAGGAGCGCTTCCACGTTGTCCCTGGCGGCCGCGGGTTTCCCCGCCTCTTCGGCGGGCGCCGCGGCCCTCGCGACCTCCTTCTTGCGCATGTTCCAGCCGGCCGCGCCGGCTCCGCACCCGAGCAGCAGGAAGGGCAGTTTCGGCATGCCGGGCAGCGCCGCCAGCGCCACCAGCACGCCGCCCGCCAGCATGATGGGCTGCGAGTTTCCCAGGATCTGCTTGTGGAACTCGGCCCCGAGCCTGGCCTCGCTGGAAGCCCGGGTCACGATCAGGGCTCCCGATATGGAGATCATCAAGGCCGGGATTACCGTCACCAGGCCATCGCCGATGGTGAGCACCGTGTACGTCTCGATCGCCTTGCGCAGATCCATTCCGTGTTGCAGCACGCCGATCAGGAAGCCGGCAATAATGTTGATGGCCGTGATCAGAATGCTGGCCACCGCATCGCGCTGCGTGAAGCGCGACGCGCCGTCCATGGCGCCGTAGAATTCGGCCTCGGTGGCCAGGGCCTTGCGGCGGCGCTTGGCTTCGGTTTCATCGATCAGCCCGGCGTTCAAATCGCTATCGATCGACATCTGCTTGCCCGGCAGCGCGTCCAGGGTGAAACGCGCCGTCACTTCGCTGATGCGCACCGCGCCATGATTGATCACCACGTATTGAATCGCAATCAGCACCAGGAAGATCACGGCACCGATCACGTAATTGCCGCCCACCACGAAACTCCCGAACGCTCCGATCACCTCTCCGGCGGCCGACGTCCCGGTATTTCCGTTGATCAGAATCAGGCGCGAGCTGGAGATGTTCAGCGCCAGGCGGAACAGCGTCAGCAACAACAGGGTGGTGGGGAACGAGGTGAATTCCACCGGGCGAATCAGGTACAGGGACACCATCAGGACGATCACCGACACCAGGATATCGGTGACGATCAGGAAGTCCAGAACAAAACCCGGCAGCGGCGTGATCAGCGCGATCACGATGGCCAGCATCGCCAGCGGCACTACCAGTCCGCCCAGCGTCTCCAGGGGAAGGGCCAGCATCCATTTCGGCAGGCTGCCGGCGGTGGGCGGCGCGGCAATGGCTTTGGACGGCGTCATGCTATCCGGGTATCCTTCCGTTCATGAGTTTGAAAATGTAGGCCAGGATTTCGGCTACCGCGCGGTACAGGTGCGGCGGTATCTCCTGCCCGACTTCGACCGATTTGTAGAGCGCCTGCGCCAGCGGCGGATTCTCGACGATCGGCACCTGGTGCTCGATCGCCTTCTGCCGGATGCGCAACGCCAGGTAGTTCTTGCCCTTGGCGACCACCAGCGGCGCCGACATGCTGTCCATGTGGTAGCGGATGGCCACGGCGAAGTGCGTCGGGTTGACCACCACCGCCGTCGCCTTCGGCACCTCCTTCATCATCTGGCGGCGTACGCGGTCGCGCTGCAGGCGGCGGATCCGCGCCTTCATCTGCGGATTGCCCTCCACGTCCTTCATCTCTTCGCGGATTTCCTGCTTGCTCATGCGCAATTCCGCTTTGTGCCGGCGAAGCTGGCGCGCCAGATCCACGCAGCCGAAGACCAAAAAGACCGCCGCCGCCTTCCAGAACAGCTCCATCAGCGAGCTGGCGATCAGGCGCAAGCCGCTTTCCACACTCTGCAGGGGCAGCGCCAGAAAGACGTCCAGCTTGTCGCGCGCCACCACCCACACCGCCCACAGAAACACCGGCAGCAAAACCAGGGCCTGGCCGAGCGAGGGCAAATTCTGCTTGGGCAGCTCCTGCAGGTGCGCGATAGGGTTGAAACGCGCCGCATCGGGCATGAGCTTCTTGAAGCTGATGCCGAAGCGCGTGGTGGCGAGGCGAAAGGCCACGGTGGCGAGCGAAACCCCCGCGCCCGCCATCGCCAGCGGCAGGATGTTCCGCCAGAAGAGCTGCCAGGCCACGTGAATCAGGTCCGCCGGCTGCAACTCGGGCGCGAAGGCAAGGCGCAGGATCGCCCGCGTGGTTTGCCGGAATTGCCCGAACCAGGCGGCGCCGCCGGCGCCCAGAAGCGACAGGAAAACCATGAACTGCAGCGCCGCCACGAACTCCTTGGCCGCCGGAAACTGGCCCTGTTCGCGGGCCTTTTTGAGCCGCTGCTGGGTCGGTTGCTCGGTTTTCCCGCTCTTGTCCGCCATGATGCGTCATATACCCAACATCCGGTGCGCGGCGGTCCATGAAGCCCCGCAAATCTCGCGCAGGATCCGCGGAAACATCGCCGACATCCAGCTCAACAGAAGCAGCGCGGTGAGCATCTTGGCCGGGAAGGCCAGGCTGAGCAGTTGCAACTGCGCGTTGATCCGCCCCAACAGCGCCAGCGCCACATCCACCATCACCAGCAGTGCGACCACCGGCAGCGCCAGCCGCACTCCTACCGAAAACAGTGTCGTGCCCAGCCGGATCAGGGGTTCCGCCGTGGCCCGGCTAAAGACGTACTGGCCCGCCGGGACCTTTTCCAGGCTGAGCGCGAAGAGGCGAAGGATTTCGCGGTCCAGCCCCATGGCGAAGAACAGCATCCCCGACATCAGTTGCGCGAACACCAGGAGGATGCCGGAATCGGCTTCGGTATTGGGGTCGATGGTGGAAGCGTAGGCGTATCCAGCCTGCAGCCCGAGCACTTGCGCCGCCAGCGTGAAAGCTTCCAGGGCGATGGCTACGGAGATTCCGATCGCCAGGCCCACCGCCGCCTCGCTGAGGGCCCACCCGAAGAGGACCGGCACCGTGACGCCGTCGGTCCGTACCACCGGCCACTGGCAGTAAAGCGCCAAAGTGAATCCCAGCGCCAGGGCGATGCGCGCCACCTCGGGAGCGCTCTTGACTCCGGGCAGCGGCACGAAAATCAGCGACCCGCCGACGCGCGCCAGGACCAGCAGAAAACCGTACAGCGCCCCTGCCGAGAGCGTCACATTATCGGCCATACCGGCTGAGGTCTCCGAATATCGCAATCGTGTAGGCCATGGTTCTTTGCACCATCCACGGCAGCAGGAAGAGCAGCCCGGCCAGAAACGCCAGCAGGCGCGGGATGGTGCTGAAAGCGTTGTCCTGCATCGAGGTGGCGATCTGTACCAGGCTGATCACCAGGCCCGCCATGAAGCCGATCGCGAGCAAGGGCGCCGCCAGCCAAAAAGTAGTCATCAAAGCCTGGCGGATAATTTGAACCACGGTTTCCGGTGTCATGAGTAGAAGCTCTTCATCAAGGAGCCGACCACCAGGTTCCAGCCGTCCACCAGCACGAAGAGCAGAATCTTGAACGGCGCGGAAATCATGACGGGCGGCAGTTGCACCATGCCGATCGATAACGTGACCGAGGCGATGACCAGATCGATGATCAGGAAGGGCAGATACAGCACCGCGCCGATCTGGAATCCGGTCTTGAGCTCGGAAAGAATGTAGGCCGGAATCAGGATATTGAGATCCAGATCGGCGGGAGTTCGCGGCGCCGGAGCGTGCGCGATCTCGATGAACAGCCGGATGTCTTTTTCGCGCGCGAACCGCACCAGGAAGTTGTGCAGCGGTTTGGCTCCCTGCTCGATGGCCTGCCCGGGCGTAAGTTGCCCGCTTTCCATCGGTTCCCACCCCTGGTGGTACATATCGGCGATCACCGGCTGCATCACCAGCAGAGCCAGGAACAGGGCCAGACCGATCAGCACCTGGTTGGAAGGCGTGGATTGCGTCCCCAGCGCCTGCCGCAGGAAGTGCAGCACCACCGTAATGCGCAGAAACGGAGTGATCGACATGACCGCCGCCGGCAGCAGCGTCATCAGCGTCAGCATGATGACGATCTGCATCGGCACGCTGAGCGAAGCGCCGTTCTTCCCGGCCGCGATGCCGAGCAGAGAGAATGGTTCGCCCGCCTCCCCCATGGCGGGGAGCGCGAGGGCAAGACCGCTTAGGATTCGCACCAGTCTCACCGCCCTGCCTCCGCGGCGCGGCGCGCGAAGCTCTCCACCAGCGCACAGCCCGAGGGCGAGGAGGCGAGCAGTAGTTCGGTCTCGCCCACGCGCACCAGGTGCAAGGTGTGCTGCGGCCCCAGCGGCAGCCGCTCCAGACACTCGATTCGCCGTCCGGCGGATTTGTTGCCCAGCGTCACGCCGCCGAACCCCCGCCGGCGCAGCACCCACAAAGCCGCACCGAGCAGCAGCAGCACGACCGCGACCGCCGTCATTTGTTGGATCGCTTCCATTACAGTTCTCCCCGCCAACGCGGCATCGCCGTTTGGCCCGTCAGAAGTCGTCCCGGAAGTCGGTGATGCGCACACCGAGCGCGTTCTCGATCACCACGATTTCACCGGAGCCGCACAGCACGCCGCCGATGTAAATATCGATGTTCTCGCCCGCGCTTCTCGAAGTGCCGATCACACAGCCCTCTTCGAGCTGCAGCACCTCGCGCGTCGTCATGACGCGCCGGTCGAGTTCGACTTCGATATCGACCGGCACATCGCCCAGCGGCGCAATCTCTTCCTGAGGCGTCATCTTCTTCCCCCCAATGATCGGCAGTTCCCAGACAAAGGTTTAGGGCCTTTCTCCTAGTTCCACCAAGGGTTCGAGCGGACCCTCTTTACGGCTGCTACCGTCGCCGCTTAGTGAATCAGGTTGATGGTTTCCTGGCTCAGCGTGTCGGCGGTGGTGACCACGCGCGAATTCGCCTGGTACCCGCGTTCCAGGACGATCAGGTTGGTGAACTCCTGCGCGATATCCACGGTGGAGGATTCGATGGAGCCGCCCTGTATGTCGCCGCGGCCGCCGGTGTCGGGGACGCCGATGGCCGGCGATGCCGTGAGCGCGCTCGCCTGGTAATTGTTGTTTCCCACGGCGATCAGCGATTCGGGGTTGCGAATGCTGGCCATGGCAACCTGCCCGACCACCACCTGCGTGCCGTCCGAATACTGTGCCAGCAACTGCCCGCCGTTGGCCAGGCCGACCCGGGTTAACTGTGACGCCGGCGACCCATCCTGCGAACTGGCTTCCGGCGCCGAGGGCTGGCCGAACTGCGTGATGCGCCCCGCGCCCGCCGAGGTGTAGGGGTTCCAATTGACGTTCATGTCGCTGGCCCCGTCGGACAGGCCGGTGAGGGCGATGGGGATCGGCGAGCCGTTGGCCGGCGACGTCAACTGGCCGTTGGCGTCGAAGGTGAGGGTTCCGGAAGCGCCGGAAATCGCCGAGGGCGTGCCGGCGGTGCCGCCGCTGACGTCCTCGCCCGGAACGGTCACGGCGTACGACCACTGATTGGCGCCGGTCTTCTCGAAGTTCACCGTCAGCGTGTGGCTGGTGCCCAGCGTGTCGTAGACCTGGATGGTCTCCGCGTGATCCGACGTGGCATCTGCCGTGGCCGTGGAATTGAGATTCAAGTCCAGGGTCATGTTGGTGGTGGCCACCGGTTGCTTGACGCCGCCGACCGGCACCACGATATTGCTGACCTGCATATTGGTGTTCACGTTGCCGGTGGTCGGATCGATCGTGGTCCAGCCTTGAACCGCCTCTCCGGTTTGCGTGCGCAGGGTCCCGCTGTCATCCACCTGGAAGCTGCCGGCGCGGGTGTAGAGCTGGTTGCCCTGGGCGTTATCGACGACGAAGAAGCCATCCCCGGCGATCGCCGCGTCCAGCACGCCGGAACTCGCTTGAATCGCGCCCTGGGTGAACTGGCGCATGGTGATCGGTGTTCCGGTGCCGAATCCAACCTGGGTTTCGCCCAGACCCGCGCCCAGCGATTCGGTGACCAGGTCGCGGAAGTAACTGGTGCTCTCCTTGAACCCCGGCGTGTTGAGGTTGGCAAGATTGTTGCCGGTTACGTCGATGGCGGTGGAAATAGCGTCGAGCGCGGAAAGAGCCGTCGAAAAAGATGTGAACATTGGGGTCTCCTGTTAGTTGGTGGTTGAGGTCGTTCCCGTCGTGGTGCCGGTACTGGAAGTGTTTCCTACCAGCGTGTCCAGATCGGTGCGGATCGCCGTGACGTCCGTGCCCATATTCATGGATTGTTCGAGTTGCTGGAACTGCGCCAGCTGGGTCATAAACTGGGTGCTGTCGGCCGGGTTCAAGGGGTCCTGGTTCTGGAGTTGGGCCACCAGAAGTTGCAAAAACTCGTTCTTGGTGACGTCTGTGGAGCTGTTCGCCGCCGTGGTGGTGGTGGTGGACGAGCCGGAGCTTGCCGCCGTGGAATCGCTCTGCGAGATTGCTGTGATCATTGGGTTTCCTTTACGAATACATGCCATCGCCGGTGACTTCGGCGGCGATCATCTTGTTTACCGTCTGCTGCGTGTAGCCGTGGTCGTAGAACCCGGCAACCAGCCCGGCGTTGATCAGCCGGCCGTCGGGCATCTGGACCATCTGGTTCGGCTCATTCTGGGTGAAGGGGCCGTACGGGGTGATGGCATCCGCCGTCACCACCTTGCCGCCCAGCATCTGCGCCACGGTGGCGGCCGTCTGCGGGGTTGCGAAGTAGTACGGGTTGTAGCTGTAGCTGCCGTTGAGTCCAGTTCCCCCGGCGTCGGTTTCCCACGGATTGGCGCCGAAGAGCGATTGCGCGGTGGGCGCCAGCGGTGACGTCACGGCCGCCGGGGGCGTGACCGTCGTGGCCGGGGCCAACGGGCTGACCGTCCCGATCATGCGGGGAGTCGGCGTCGTATCGGTAGAGGTAGAGGTAGAGGTAGAGCTCGGGTCGGACTGGTTTTGCAATACCGTGCCGAAACTCGTTCCTGGGGTCGAAGTGCCGGTTGTTGCCGGAGTTTCCGTTTTGCGCCGCGACGTCGGCGGCGTGTAGGGTGTGCGCGACGCGATTCTTAGCGTAGGGTTGACATTAACCATGCGAAATCCTTTCCTTTCTCTTTCTGAGGTGTTGCTTCCTGGGGACTCTTGGGACGCCGTTGCCCGGCGTCGTCCTGTGCTTGACGATTCTGCTGGCGGGATGGCGTGTTGGCATCCGGCGATGCGCCCCCGCCGGAGGACTCGCCCGCGTGCCGCCACTGGTTGGTGGCGGAGGCTGCCGGATGCCAGGCGTCGCTTCTGAAGCCGCTGTCGGCGAGCCGGGCGGACAGCGTGGGCAGGTTCTCGCGCAACGCGCCCGCCAACTCGGTATCCGGCGTACGCACCGTCATCTTCACGTCGCCGCCCCGCTCCGACACGCGAATCTCGACGCGCTGCTCGCCGCCGGTGACTTCGAGTTTCAGGTCGCGCACGAGGGGCGCCTTGGCCGCTGCCGGAGGGGCCTCGCTCTCCATGGCATCCAGCGGCCGGACCGGTTTGGCCGCCGCGGTCTCCGTTCCGCCGGGCGCCGTTTCCGCCTTCACCTGCGCATCCGGCGAAGCGTGCGCCGGCAGCTTGCCATCGGCGGCGCCGGCTGGCGCTTCCGTACGTTCCGCCGGCCCCGCCTCCGGGCGGCGCTCCTTCCCGGCATGCGCCGGCGTCTCATCCGCCTCACGCGGCACCGTTGGACGATTCTCGCTGCCCGCCGCCGGCTCTGGCGCGGGGACGTCGCGCGGCGGCGCCGGCAGGGAAATCCGCCGTGCCGCCTCGGCCTCCGGCAGCCTCGCCGGCGATTCCCGCTGCACGCTATCTTCGGGCGCCGGCGTCGCCTTCATCTGCACGGCAAAAGCGACTTCATGGCGGTCGGCAGTGCTGGAGTCCAGTACCCGGACCTGCGCGTCCGCGGCGGGAGCCGGAGTCGCGGCCAGACTCTGCGGTTCTGCCGTCACGGGCGCCTCCGGCTCCGCGGCGGCACCCGGCTGCGGGTTGGACCAGGGGCCGGGCGCCCTTTCGACAGGTTGCCGTGACGGCTCCGCCTGGGGAATCGAATCCACCGTCCGTGGCGCCTGCCCACTGAGCGCCAGCACCTCTGCCACGGCGGCTGCGGACGACCTTCGGGAAGGCGCGGAAGCCGGCATTCTAGCGGGTGGGCGGACGGAAAAGTCGGTGAGGTCCACGTCCGCGGAGGGGCGCCAGACCGGGGCGGGCGTGGCGGCGCGGACCGCCGTTTCACCGGCCGCGACGGCCAGGTCCGGATCCTCCGGCCGCCGGCGCGTGGACGGAGTGAAATGTTGCGCCGTTCCAGACGCGGGTTCCGCCGTTCCAGACGCGGGTTCCGCCGCGGCAATCGCAGGTTGCACCGCGGCAATCGCCGGTTGCACCGCGGCAGGCGCGGGTTGCGGCGGCGCCGCCGCAGCCGGTTTCTCCGCCGCCGGCGGCGGCGGAACCGACTCCGCTCTGGCCGTCCGGGGGACCGGCGTGCCCGCCGCTCCGGCATCCGATTTGGCCGCCATCCCTGCCGGACTCGGCGCGAGCGCGGGCACCTGGGCGGCCTGCCCCTGTTCCGGGCCGGAGGGCCTCGCCGTTCCCCTGCGGCTAGCGGTTGCCGCCGTTTGGGTTTTCTTTGGCGACGCCGCGGACCGGCCATCCTGCGGGCGCGCCGCGCGTTGCCCTGGACCGGGCACGGGCGATTCCGAACCACTTCCCGCCACGGACGTCCCCACCGCCGAGGCCGGGAACTCCGCCGCGCTCCCCGGCGCTCCGCGAACAGGTTGATCCGGGCTCGCGGGCTCGCCGTCCGCTGCCGCCAGAGTGGGCGGCGCTGCCACCGCCGGGGTCGCTGTCTCCCCGCTTGGCCGCGCGGCGAGTTGCACGGGCCGCGGCGATTCTGCCGGCTCGCCGTCCACCGCCAACTTCACCGCGGCCGGATTCGCCGCCACGGCCGTGACCGGCCCGCCCGGAAGGTGCGCCGGGCTCGATGGTCGTTCCGGCGACGGGGCGGCACTGGCGCACGCGGGTTCGCCATCCCCGCCGGACGGCGGGACGGTTCCCGCGGCCGGAGGAACGTTGCGCCCCGCGGCGGCCGGAACCTCGCGGCTTTGCCAAGCCGGCACGCGGTCCGCGCCCGGCGTCCTCGCGGCGGTTGCGGCTTGCCCGGTCTGCCCGGTTTGCCGGTTCCGTAAGGCGGGCGTCACATCTGGCTCCGGCAGTTGGCGAGCCGCCCGGAGTTCCACGGTGGGCGCCTTCTCTGCCGCGGCCGGGAGCGTGGCGCCTGGCGTGGCGCCTAACGTGACCATGGCTTCACCGTTCCCCGTGGAGTGCGAGACCGTTTCTTTCGCCGCCGGAAGATCCTCTCCCGCAGCGGGGGAAGCGGGTGCGGGTTGCAGCGTGACCGCGGAGATGGTTGGCCCTGCCGCAGCCGACCCGGGATCCGCCTCGGGCTTTGTACGCGGCGCGGCTGGCCTGGAGGCCGACGCCGTGTTCGTATGCTGCGGTGTATGCGTTCCTCCGAGCAGCGTCTCAATGCCTGCCGGCGTGTCCGGACCCGGACCCGCTTCGGACCCACCGCCGTCGCCTTCGACTGCGTCGATGGCGGAGACCATGCCCGCCAGCAATTCCGGGAATTGCCAGGCAGCGGCCGCCGTGCCCCCGGCGCGCGGCGCGCCTGCCGCCGTGGAACTCGATGCGCCTGCCGGGACTGGCAGCGGAAGAAGTCGAGCGAGCAGCGACGCCGGTACGGGGAGAGCAGCCACGCGGCGGGAATTGCAGGTCGGAGGCCAAACGCCACGGGTGGTGTTTTCAAGGATTTGCGCCCCACCGGCGCGGCAGAATCCTGTCCGCCACGCCATTTCCGCCAAAATCCTGCCGCGAACGGCGCCGCTTCCTATCCTTCTCTTCGGCCGGATTCGCTGTCTTTTGAGAAAGTTGTCTCCTCCCCGCGCGGTTGGCACTTGCCGTGCCTCTTCCTTGGCGCATGGACCCCATGACCGCCATCGCAGCCAGCGGACTTCGCGCCCGCATGGAATCGCTCGACCTGCTGGCCAATAACATCGCCAATGCGTCCACCGGGGGATACAAGGCCGACCGCGAGTTCTACAGCCTCTACGTCGCTCCCGAGGCTGGCGGCAACGACGTGTCCACGACCATGCCCTTGATCGAGCGCCCCTGGGTGGATCATGCCCAGGGCGCGCTCCAAACCACCGGCAACCCGCTCGATGTGGCTCTCTCCGGCAAGGGCTTCTTCGCGGTCAATGGACCGGGCGGTCCTCTTTATACCCGCAACGGCAATTTCCGCCTCGCCGCCGATGGCAAGCTGACCTCGGCCGATGGCTACCCGGTGCGCGATTCCGCGGGCGCCCCGGTCACCCTGCAGGCCACGCGCGGCCTGGAAATCTCGAGCGACGGCACCATCACCCAGGATGGCGTGGCCGCCGGCAAGCTGGAGATTGTCGATTTCACCAGCACCGCGGGCCTCTCCAAACAGGGCAGCAATTACTTTCGCATCAACGACCCGGCGATGCGCCCGGCGGCCCCGTCCGGAACCACCGTGGAACAAGGCCACCTGGAAGGCTCCAACACCGGGACCGCCGAATCCGCGGTTCGCCTGGTCAGCGTCATGCGCCAGTTCGAAATGCTGCAGAAGGCAGTGTCGCTGGGAACGGAAATGAACAAAAAAGCGATCGAAGAGGTCGCCAAGGTTTAGACGAGGAGTTGAGATGATTCGAGCACTTTACAGCGCCGCCAGCGGCATGAACGCCCAAGAGATGAACGTCGATAACATCTCCAATAATCTAGCCAACGCCAACACCACCGGCTATAAGATGCGCCGCGCGCAGTTTCAGGACCTGCTGTACCAGACCGTGGTGCAGCCCGGCTCCGCCAGCGGGCAGCAGACCGTGGTTCCCACCGGCTTGCAGGTGGGACTAGGCACGCGCAGCTCCTCCAACGAGATCGTCTTCACCCAAGGCGCTTTCTCGGAGACCGACAATCCGCTCGATCTGGTAATCCAGGGGAAAGGCTTCTTCCAGATCCGGCGGCCCTCGGGCGATCTGGCCTACACCCGGTCCGGCGCTTTCCAGATGGATAAAGATGGCAACATCGTGGACCAGAGCGGTAACCTGCTCGAGCCGCAGATCACCATCCCCGCCGCCGCCCAGCAGGTCACCATCGCGCAGGATGGAACCGTCAGCTACACCTTAAACAGCCAAACCGCGGCCCAACAGGTGGGTCAGATTCAACTGGCCAATTTCGTAAACCCGGCCGGACTGAACAGCATCGGCGGCAACCTGTATACGGTCACCGATGCCTCCGGCGACGCCATCGTCGGCCTACCCGGCGGGGCGGAAGGGAACGGCACGATCCTACAGGGCTACACCGAGCAATCCAACGTTTCCGTGGTGGATGAGTTCATCAACCTGATCGTGGCGCAGCGCGGCTACGAAGCGAATTCCAAGGTCGTCAAGGCCGCCGACGAGATGTACCAGCAGATCAACCAGCTCACCCAATGATCCCGCTAGCCGCATTTGCGCTGGCCGGTTGCCTGGCCGTGAGCGCCGGGAGCGACCGGGTTCTGGCGGGCGATTTGGCCGCCGGTTTTTCGGAGTGGGCCGCGGTGCCGCCGGAAACGCCGCTTGCCCTGGCTCCCGCCCCCGGCGTGCAGCGCGTTTTTCGGGTGCCGGAACTGCGGCGCCTGGCCGGGCTCTGGGGCCTTTCGCCCCTGCCCGATCGCGAGGTCTGCGTCACCCGCCCGGTGGCTGTTTTCACCGCCGGCGTACTGCTCGCGGCGATGCAAAAAGAGTTACCCGCGGCGCACATCGAATTGTTCGATTTCAGCCGCCAACCCGCCCCGGAAGGCGCGCTTGCCTTTCCGCCTTCGGGCCTGCGCCAGTCACCGGCCGGCGGTTACTGGAGCGGTTACGTCACCTACGCCGGCAATCGCCGCTTCACGCTCTGGGCGCGCGTCAAAGTGACGGTCGCGGCGGCGCGTGTGGTGGCCGCCCAGGACCTCAAGCCTGGCGTGGCGCTCGATGCCGCGCTCCTTCGCCTGGAAACGCGGCAGGAAGTTCCCACGGCGGGTTTCGCCGTCGCCGTCGAGGAATTGGCTGGAAAGGTCCCTCGCCGCCCCATCGCCGCCGGAACGGCGGTGCGTGTGGAGTGGCTGGAACCCGCCAAGGTGGTGCTGCGCGGCGAGACGGTGCTGGCGGAGGCCATCCGCGGTGGCGCGCATCTCGAACTGGAATGCGTCGCCGAAGCCTCCGGCGCCATTGGCGAAATCATCCCGGTGCTGAACCCCGTCTCCAAACAGCGCTTTCAGGCCCGTATCGAGTCCCAAGGCAGAGTGGTTGCAACGAAGGGAAGTCTATGAAGCTGCTCATTCCGGTCCTCGCGATCGCATTGGTCGCAGGCAGTACGTTTGCCGCCAAGAAGAAGGCGGCGCCCGCCGACAAGACGGCGTTGGATCGCTACGTGGCCGACGCCAAGGCCCGCTCCGTCGATGCGCCGGCCGCCTCTCCTGGCGGGATCTGGACGCCAGGTTCGCGTCTGGCCGATGCGGCGCGCGACGTCCGGGCCAGCCAGGTCGACGACATGATTACCATCCTGGTGGTGGAGAACGCTTCCGCCGTGGCCTCGGGCACCACCAAAACCGGGCGCACCTCCAGCACCGCGAACTCGATCAGCGCCCTCGCCGGCATCACCAAGGCGACCGGCCCGTGGAACAATCTGGCCGGCGTCACCGGCAACACCCAAATCAATGGCCAGGGGACCACCAGCCGCGACGTCGTCATCTCCACCACCCTCACGGCGCGCGTTTCCAGCGTGCTGCCCAATGGCGCCATGCTGGTGGAAGCCACCAAGGACCTGGAGGTCAATTCCGAGCGCCAGACCATCACCGTGCGCGGCATCGTGCGTCCCGCCGACGTGGGCAACGACAACACCGTGCGCTCCGACCACCTCGGTCAACTGGAACTCCGCGTCAACGGCAAAGGCGTGGTGGGCGACGCCATACGGCGGCCGTTCATCCTCTATCGCCTGCTGCTCGGCCTCCTGCCCTTCTGAACATGAAACCTTTCTTCACCGCATTCCTGCTGTTGCTCCTCCTGCTCGCGCCGGCGCCAATGGCGCGGGCCGCCCGGCTGAAAGATCTGGTGGCCATCGAGGGCGTGCGCGACAATCAACTGCTCGGCTACGGGCTGGTCGTCGGACTAGCCGGCACGGGCGACAGCCAGCAGGCCGTATTTCCCATGCAGAGCCTGAGCAACCTGCTGCAGCGCATGGGCGTCTCCGTCTCGCCCACCGCCATCCGCGTCGCCAACACGGCCTCGGTGCTGGTTACGGCGACCCTCCCGCCCTTCGCCCAACCCGGCATGCATCTCGACACTACGGCGGCGGCCATCGGCGACGCCAAAAGTCTACGGGGTGGTATCCTCGTGTTGACCTCGCTGCGCGGCTCCGACGGCCAGGTCTACGCCGTCGCCCAGGGTCCCATCGTGACTGGGGCATTCATCGCCGGCAGGGGCGGTACCACCCAGACCGTGAACCACCCGACGGTCGGCCGCGGACCGGCCGGCGCCACCGTGGAACGCGGGGCGCCATCCATTGCGCCCAAAGGCGTCGTCCACCTTCAGTTGCGGCAGTCGGATTTCACCACTACCACGCGCATCGTCGAAGCCGTGAACCAGAAGTTCAATGTTGGCAAGGCTCCGGCAGTCGCCGATAACGCCGGCCTGGTGAGTGTCGCCGTGCCCGCCGAATTCAGCACGCGCGTCACCGAATTCATCTCCCAACTGGAAAACCTGACGGTAGAGGCCGACCGCCCGGCGCGCGTCGTCATCAACGAGCGCACCGGCACCATCGTGTTGGGCAAGGACGTCCGCGTATCGCCCATCGCCATTCTCCACGGCAATCTCACCGTCGAAATTCAGACCGTGATCCAGGTCTCGCAACCTAACCCCATGGCCGGCGGCACTACCGAAGTGGTTCCGCAGACGACCGTCGCGGCCAAGGAGGAAAAGGCCCGCAACGTGGTGTTGAAACAGGGCGCTACCGTCGAGGAACTGGTGCGCGCTCTGGCCGCCATCGGCTCCACCGCGCGCGACGTGATCGCCATCCTGCAAAACCTGCGCGCAGCCGGAGCCCTGGAAGCCGAAATCGAGGTGATCTGATGAGCGATTTTGCCCTGTCTTCCGTCCTGCCCGGCAGCGCCGCCGCCCTGCCGGCCGCTCACTCCAAATCCCAGGATCCCGCCAAGGTCCGTGACGCCGCGCAGCAATTCGAAGCCCTCTTAGTAGGGCAGATTCTGCGCTCCGCGCGCGAGGGCGGCTCGAACTGGCTCAGTGACGGCGACGACCAATCCGCTGAAGTCGCCACCGACTATGCCGAGCAGCAATTCGCCACCGTCATGGCCCAGAAAGGCGGCCTGGGCCTGGCTGACATGATCGCCAAAGGCCTGGAGCAAAAATCGGCCACGCATAAACACGAATGAGGAAGTTGCTTTTATCCGTGTTCATCGGCGTTCATCGGCGGCCAACATGTCTTCTTGGCCTGTTTGGCCCCAGCGGCCCCTTCAGGCGGTGGCCGGATGTTGTGCCGCACTCATCTGAATGATCTGGAACACCGCGCCTTGCGGATCGGCGATCGCCGAGAAGCGTCCCACGTTCGGGATGTCCATGGGAGGCACCGAGACCTTGCCGCCCAGTTGACTCGCCCGGGCGGCGCGCTCGTCGCAATCGGCCACGGTGATGTAAATCGCCCAGTGCGGCGGCACACCCTGCCACTGCCCGCCCCGCATGGGCAGGAGGCCGCCGATGCTGGCGCCGCCGTTCACCCACTCGGTGTATGGTGCTTCTGCCACACCGGTTTCGGGTTTCGTCTGCCAGCCGAACAGACTGGTATAGAACGCCGCCGCGCCCGCCGGATCGCTGGTCGCCAGCTCCGGCCACACCACCACACCCAGCGGTCCGCCATGGGTGGCGCCGATGTGCCGCTTGGCCTGCCACAACGAAAACACCGCGCCCTGCGGATCCTGGCCGATCGCCATGCGGCCCGCGTCATGGGCGTCGAACGGTCCGGCAATGAGCTTCCCGCCGCACGGCCCGATGCGCGCGGCGCTCTCGTCGGCGGAGGCCACCGAAAAATAGACGCCCCAGTGCACCGGCACGCCCGGGCGAGGCGTGTAGACAGCCGCCGCATCGTTGCCGCCGGATTGCAACAGCGTGTAAACACCCTCCGGCATCGGCATATCGACCGCGGTCCAGCCGAACATCTCCCCGTAAAACTGTTTCGCGGCCGCCGCATCGGTGGTCGCAAGTTCCGCCCAGCAGAATGAACCGGGCGCGTAGCTTTCGATCTTAGACATCTTTGCATCCCCCCCGGACGCGATTATATATCGAACGGACGGCCGGAGAGTGACGGACGGATGCGCCGCGCGGAGCCTCGCGCCCCTAAACCACCAGCACGCGATGATCGGAACACGTGAGCTCGATGCCTTCGTAGATGGGCCCGATCAGATCCAGGCCGTGTTTGGCCAGGAACGGGAGCATGGAGTAGAGCCGCTCCTGCAGGTGCCGCTCGGGGTAGATCAGACCGTAGAGCGCGGCGGCATCGCGCGCGGCGTGTTCGTCGCGGCGCATGCCTTCGCGGCCCGTCTTACGTTCAATTTTGGCAAGCTGGTAGTTGATCTTTCGCGCGCTGCGATCGAGGGCTTTGGCGAGCGTGGGGTCGAATGCCACCAGTTCCGCGCGCATGCGCCCCACGGCGTTCTCCACCGTGGCGGCGGATTCTCTCATTCTGCCCGCCAGGGCGGGAGGCACGAGACCACTGGCGATGCGTTCCTTGAGCGATGTTTCGCCGTGGAAGAAATCGCCCAGCGAAAGATGGTTGCGCTCCATCAACTTGGCGCTGCGGCTGTCCAGGATGGTGAAGCCCGCCCGCGGCACGGCCACCGGCATGCGCCCCAGCAGGACCCTGTACAACGCCTCCGATTGCGCCAGGTACGCGATCTCCGCCGGACCGCCCACGTACCCGATGGTGGGCAGCATCGAATCCTGAATCACCGGGCGGAGGATGGCGTTGGGCGAAAGCCGGTCGGCGCGGTCCATCAACTCCTGCGCGGTGAAGCGGCGGCTGTTGTGCACGTACTCCTCGCCCGTGCGGCGCAGGGCCAGGCGCTTGCCGTTTTCCAGCAGGAAGACGAACGAAGTGTGGTCTTCCACGTGAACCTGGGCGTGATATCCCGCCTCGGCCAGTTCCCGGTCGCGCGCCAGCACGCCCGCCGTCAGATCCGGCGCCGCCGCCACGGCGGAGCGTAGCGCGGGCGCGGCCAGCGCGCGGAAGGCGGGCAGCATCGGGTCCACGTACAAAATGTCGAATTTCCCCAGCAGGCGGCGCACCAGTTCGCTGAACGCCTTGCCCATGGTGTTGCCGGCACGGTAGGTCTCTTCCACCATGTCGGCCACTTCTTCACCGAAGGGCAGGCCGTGCAGCGCGGCGCGCAGTTCGCGCACCGGCGGCGCTGCCAGGGCCACCTCGCCGGCGGGTTGCTCCACCGAAGTGCGGCGCATTTCCATTTTCTGCGGCTGATAATCCGCGCCGAAGACCCAGCACTGGTTGACCTCGGCAAAATCGTGATCTTCGGTGGCCAGCCAGAAGACCGGAACCGCCGGCAATCCGTTGGCGGAAAGCCACGACGCCAGTTTCACCGCGTGCAAAGCTTTGTAAATGGTGTAGCACGGGCCGGAAAACAAGCCCACCTGCTGACCGGTCATCACGGCGAACGTGCCGGGCTCCGCCAGCCGTTCGAGCGCGGGGCTCTGAGGATTTTGCACCCGTAAAGCGTCGATCAACGCCGCGCGCCGCTCCCCGGAAAACTCGATCTGCCGCGCGGCGGCCTGAAAGCCTTCCAGATCCCGCATGGGATGCTGGTAAAAAGGGGCCGTCTTGTCCGGATGATACAGTACGTCCGCGAACAAACGCGTAGTGTTGGGCAGATCGCTCTGTCGGACGCAGGAACAGTGCATGCGTGGATCAGCTTAACAGATGAGCGGGTGGCGGCGAAAGATTCGCCCGATCCCGCACCTTCCCATCCGGCCGCCGCGGCGTTCCATAATTGTAGTTGAACCGGAAGAGAAGTCCTTCGGGAAGACCGCTATGAAAACTCTGCTGTTGTTGTTGCTGCTCGCTGGCTTTAGTGCCGCGCAGTCCCAACCCGCGCTCTGTGGATCGCCGTCCGCGGCTGCGGCGCCGGTGCCATCCGGCAGGCCATCCTCCGTCGCCGCCAAAGCCGGCGCGGCTTCGCCCCTCAAAGACGCGGCCGTGGAACCGGACGGCCAATCCGCCAACCCGCGCCCCGCCGCGGCAGCCGTGGCGGCGCAGATTCATCCGCGCCATCCGACGCCCACGCAATTTTCTGTCTCCTGCCGCTGCGGAACCGTTGCCGCGATGTCGCTGACCGCCCCGTCGGCGTCCCAGGAAGTCCCCATCCTCACCGCGCTGGCCGGCAATTTCCGGTTCGATCATGTGCTGGTGCAGGAAACCTCGCGATTCTCGCCGGACAGCGCCGGCGGCCTGGTTGTGGGCGTGGGAAGAGCCGGTTTCCCTCCCGACGTGCTTTCCCCCTTTGCCCTCGAGAGCCCCTCCGCCCCATATAACTTCTCCTACGAACGGCCGTCCCCGCCGCAAATCACCGGCGCCTACGACCTGGTCCTGAATTTCAAGGCCTTCGCGCCCCTGGGCGATGGCAACGTCTCCAACTTCAGCTCCGGCGCCCTCAGTTGGGAGGTTTGCGGATACAGCGCCCCTCCCACCCTGGTGAGATAAACATGATTCCTCTCTTAGACCTCAAGGCCCAGTATCTCTCCATCAAGAGCGAGTTGGACGCCGCCGTCCTGGGTGTGCTGGAGAACGCACAGTTCATTCTCGGGCCGGAGGTGGCGGCATTTGAAAACGAGTTCGCCCGGTATTGCGGTTCTTCCGAAGCCATTGGCGTCAACTCGGGCACCAGCGCCCTCCATCTTGCCCTGCTCGCCTGTGGCATCGGTCCCGGAGACGAAGTGATCACCTCGCCATTCACCTTCGTCGCCTCCGCCGCCACCATCGTCTATACCGGCGCCCGGCCCGTGTTCGTGGATATCGACCCGGCTTCCTTCAATATCGACGTCACCCGGATCGCCGCCGCCATCACGCCGCGTACCAAAGCCATCATGCCGGTGCATCTCTTCGGACAGCCTGCCGACATGGACCCCATCATGGACATCGCGCACCGCCGCGGGCTGGCGGTTGTCGAGGACGCGGCGCAGGCCCACGGCGCCGAATACAAAGGCCGCCGCGCAGGCGGCATCGGCCACCTGGGCTGCTTCAGTTTCTACCCGGGCAAGAACCTCGGAGCCTGCGGAGAAGGCGGAGCCGTGGTCACCAACAACCCGGCCTACGCCCGCCAGGTCCGCATGCTGCGCGATTGGGGCGCCGAGCAAAAGTACGTCCACGAGCTGAAAGGGTATAACTACCGCATGGAGGGAATGCAGGGCGCCATCCTGCGCGTCAAGCTGCGCCATCTGGAGCAGTGGACCGAAGCGCGCCGCGCGCACGCCGCCCGCTACCGCGAGCTTCTCGAAGGCTGCGGCGTGCAACTGCCCCAAGTCATGCCCTACGCCCGCCACGTCTACACCGTCTACACCATCCGCGCCGCCGGCCGCGACGCCCTGCGCGCCGATTTAGAGCAGCGCCAAATCCATACCGCCATCCACTATCCCATCCCCGTGCATATGCAACCCGCCTACGCCGATCTGGGTTATGCCCGCGGCGCCTTCCCGGTAGCCGAGCAAGCCGCCGCCGAGGTGCTGGCGTTGCCCATCTATCCGGAAATGACCGGCGCCCAACTGGAGGAAGTTGCCGCCGCCGTGCGCCTGGCCGCCACACGGACCCTGGCGTCCCCGGCGGTGTAGAGAACATTCATGAAGAGGACTCCGCCCGGCCCCGCCGGAGGCCCGTACCGCGCGCCGCCTCCTGCAATGCGGCGTCCAGCATGACGGCGGGGTCCCGACCCAACTCCAACCGCCGCAACAGCCCGTCGCCCTTCTTGCCACCCGCCGAGAGGACCGCCTTGAGTCCCTTCCGCTTGCACTTGACCGGCGTGCCGTCGGCCAGTTTCAGGTTCATCGGCTTGATGTAGGCATTCACGTAGTGCACGCCCACGCCGCTCTTATCGCCCGTGTGCCCGGGGAGTTTTCTCCCGCGCGGCCGCGTTCACCTCACACCGCCTGGTTTTCACGCCGGCCTCCATGCTCGCTCAGGTATTCGTCCATCGCCGCCCGGAACGCGCGGATGTGGTCCGGCGAACTGCCGCAGCAGGCGCCCAGTATGTCCACGCCCGCCTCCAATAGCGGCGCCACGCCCTTCACCATCTGCTCGGGAGTTTCATCGTAGACCACCTTCATCTCCACCAGCTTGGGCTGCCCCGCGTTGGGCTGCGCCATCACCGGCAGTTCGGTGACGCGCTTGTACCGCACCACCGCCTGCCGCGCCTGCTCCATATCCATGCCCGTGCCGCAATTCAGGGCGACCATGTGCGCACCCTCCTGCTGCATGCACTTGGCCGCGCGCTCCGGGCTCACGCCCATCATGGTGCGGAACGTGGAGCCATCCAGCGTCACATCGTACGCCATCGAACCGATGATGCACGCCGCGCCCGCCTGCTTCGCCGCCTGGATGCCCAGCGTCAGCTCTTCCAGCGAGGTCTGGGTCTCGATCAGGATCGCGTCCACCCCGGCATCCACCAGCGCCCGCGCCTGTTCCTCGAAGGCCTCCCGCACCTGCGCTTCCGTGACATCGCCGAACGGCTCCATCAATCCGCCGAACGGACCGATATCGCCGATCACATAGCCCGCGCGCTCGCCGAACGCTTCCCGCGCAATCGCCACCCCCGCCCGGTTGATCTCCGCTACCTTGTCGGCATTCCCATGGCGCCCCAACATGATGCGCGACCCGCCGAAGGTGTTCGTCAGAATGCAGTCCGAGCCCGCCTCGGCATAGCGCCGCTGGATCCCCAGCACCCGCTCCGGGTGCGTCAGGTTCCAGGCCTCGCCGCAGTTGCCCTGCTCGAGGCCGGCCAGCATCAATTGCGTACCCATGGCGCCATCGCCTAGCAGCGGGCGCCGCCGGATCGCATCCTGTAATTTCTCTTTCATGGTCCTCCTGTTTTCCGCCTGTACTGGCGCGCGGCTAGCTGACAATTCTCGCACGCCGCCACGTCGGTGAGCCGCCGTACTCCTTCAGTGTGCCGCGTCAGGCCGAATACCGCCAGCAGCGATTTCTTGGGACGCGGCGCGCCGGGCGTTGAATTCTCCCAGCGCTTCCAGCATGGCCAGAATATTCTCCCGCGGCATCCCCGGACTCACCCCGCCGCCCACCGAGAGGATCATCCCCTCGCCGCCCGCCTCCAGCACCTCCAGCGTTTCGTCCTTCACTTCTTGCGGCGTGCCGCGGACGCAGATCTCCAGCGGATTCACGTTCCCCATCAGGCACATCCGGTCGCCCACCCGCCGCTTCACTTCGCCGATGTGCTTTTGCTTGCCCCAATTGAGCACGTTGAATCCCGCGTCCGGCAAGTGATCCAGGCAGGCATCCACTTGCGCGTCGTTGTGGTAAAGCTTCACCCAGTCCGCCGGAAACGCGTCGCAGATGCGCTTCAGGTAGGGATGCGCGAACTCCAGGTAGTGCTCTTCATTGATGAAGCCCACGATATCGTCGAGAATGAAAATGCTCTCCACCGTGTCGCCCATGGCCTTCTGCTGCGCCTTCAGCCAGTCGATGATCACCCGCGTGCACAAATCGATCAGCCGGTGCGCCCCCTTCGGGTCTTCCACGATGTCGATCATGAACTCCGTCGTGCCGCGCACAAAGCCCGCCGTGCACAAGGGTCCCCGCGCCGTCACCATCGGCAAAATGTGGCCGAGATCCAAAATGCGCTGCCTCGCCATCCCGATGCGATGCAGCGTCAGCGCCGCGAAGGCGTCCGCTTCCACCTCGTATTCCGGAAAATTGTCGATGTCTTCCAACCGGCACAGCGTGTGGTATTCGCTCGGCGTGGTGTCCTGCCAGAATTTGATCTTGGCGCCCAGCACCGAGGGCTCCGCCGCCATCCCGTACTCCATCCACCACGAGGGAATGAAAATAACGTCCGGAAACTCGCGCATGATCCGCAGATTCGACTGGAACCACAGTTCCGGATCCAGGAAATAGTCCAGATGCTTGATTCCCAGATATCCTGGAATCCACGGACTGTCCACGATCAGGGCCATCGGGATCTTGTCCATCTTCTCGCGCCGCGCCGCACGCTTAAATATCTCCCACTGTTCCTTCAACATCGCTTCCCTTTCGTCGCTCGCCGCCAGCCGTCGCTGAGTATTGTTGTACCATGAAACAAAATATGAAGATCCGCGATATCCGCGCCACCACGGTCACGGTGCCGCTGGCCGCCCCTCTGCGTCACGCCAATGGCTGCCACTGGGGACGCTTCGTCCGCACCATCGTCGAAGTGGAGACGGACAACGGCCTCATCGGCCTCGGTGAGATGGGCGGCGGCGGCGAATCGGCAGAGGCCGTTTTCCGCGCCATGAAGCCGTACCTCGCCGGCCACGACCCCGCCCGCCTCGAAGAGATGCGCTTCCTCATCGCCAATCCCACCGCCTCACTGTACAACAATCGCACTCAGATCCTGGCCGCGCTCGAATTCGCCTGCCTCGACATCCTCGGCCAGGCCTGGGGCGTCCCCGTCTGCGAAATCCTCGGCGGCCGCCTGCGCGACCGCGTCCCCTTTGCCGCCTACTGCTTCTTCCGCTACCCCGACCCCGCCACCGGCACGGGCGAGGTCCGCACCATCGACCAGGTGCTCGCCAATGCCCGCGCCCTCAAACAACGCTACGGCTTCACCACCCATAAGATGAAGGCCGGCGTCTTTCCCCAGGATTACGAGCTCGAAGCCTATCGCGCCCTCGCCGCCGAATTCCCCGGCGATTCCTTCCGCTTCGACCCCAACGCCGTCTGGTCCACCGAACAGGCCATCCGCTTCGGCCAGGCCATCGAAGGCTTGCGCAACGACTACCTGGAAGATCCAGTCTACGGCCTCAACGGCATGCGCCGCACCCGCGAAAAGGTGCGCGTCCCGCTCGCCACCAATACCGTGGTGGTCAACTTCGAACAACTCGCCGCCAACGCGCTCGATACCGCAGTCGATGTGATCCTTCTCGACACCACCTTCTGGGGCGGCATCCGCGCCTGCGTGAAAGCCGCCGCCGTCTGCGAAACTTTCCAGCTCGGCGTCGCCGTCCACTCCTCCGGCGAACTCGGTATTCAACTCGCCACCATGCTGCATCTCGGCGCCGTCATCCCCAACCTCTCCTTCGCCGCCGATGCCCACTACCATCACCTCACCGGCGACATCATTCAAGGCGGCCTCATGCGCTACGAAAACGGCAGCATCCGCGTCCCCGACCGGCCCGGCTTGGGCGTCACCCTCGATCGCGAGAAACTGCGCGAGTACGCCGAACTCTACCAGCGTCTCGGCGGCTACCCCTACGACCAGGATCCCGGCCGCCCCGGCTGGACCCCAATCGTTCCCAACGACCGCTGGGCCGATCCCAAAGACGATCGCCCGGTCAACATCCCCTACTGATGCAGACTTTCCACACTTCAAGTGCCACAGGGCATCAACTGCTCATCAGAATGTGTGCACCTCAGTGGGGCAGCCAATCCTGGCTGCCGCCCCCTCCGGGGACGGCTTTCGGCCGGCGCCTGGACGCCCTGGAAAGCGCGACCGCAGGCAGGATTGCCTGCCCCACACCTGTCTGCACCACCCCCAACCGAGGCACTCCCATCATGCGCAATCTTCTCCTGATCGCCACCCTCCTCCTCCCGCTTCGCGCCGAAACCGGAGCCGATGCCTGGTTGCGGTACGCCCCGCTCGACGAGGCCTCCGCCCGTCCGTACCGCGCGACCCTGCCGGCCGCCATCGCCACGCTGACCGCCGCGCCCGTCGCCCAAAGCGCGCAACGCGAGTTGCTCCGCGGCATCCGCGGCATGCTCGGCCGCACCCTGCGCGTCGGGACCGGCCTGCCCAAGGAGAACGCCATCGTCCTCGGAACCCTCGCCGACCTGAAGCAGGCCGCGCCCCAACTTCACCTGGAAGCCGATCTCCCCGAGGACGCCTGGTGGCTGACCACCGCCTCCTCCGGCAACGTCTCCTACACCGTCGTCACCGCCGCCAACAGTCGCGGCGTGCTCTACGGCGCCTTCGCCTTCCTCCGCAAAATCGCTCTCGGCGAACCCGTCGCCCGCCTCAACGAGAAGCAGTCGCCCTACGCCCCCGTGCGCTGGGTCAACGAGTGGAACAACCTCGATGGCACCATCGAGCGCGGCTACGGCGGCCGCTCCATCTTCTGGGACAATCTGCAGGCCCGCGAAGATCTCTCCCGCGTCGCCGGGTACGGCCGCCTGCTCGCCTCCCTCGGCATCAATGCCTGCGCCATCAACAACGTCAACGCCAACCCGCGCTCTCTCGCCAGCGATTTCATTCCGCAAGTCGTCCGCATCGCCGAAGCCTTCCGCCCCTGGGGCGTGCGCGTCGCTCTCTCCATCGATTTCGGCAGCCCCAAATCCATCGGCGGCCTCGATACCTTCGATCCCCTCGACCCCCAGGTCGCCGCCTGGTGGAAAGCCCGCGCCGATGCGCTCTACACCGCCATCCCCGATTTCGCCGGCTTCGTCCTCAAGGCCGATTCCGAAGGCCGCGTCGGCCCTTCCACCTACGGCCGCTCCCACGCCGATGCCGCCAATGTCGTGGCGCGCGCCCTTGCTCCTCACGGCGGCCTGCTCTTCTACCGCGGCTTCGTCTACGACCACCACGCCGATTGGACCAACCCCAAAAACGATCGCGGCCGCGCCGCTTATGACAACTTCCAACCCCTCGACGGCAAGTTCGACGACAACGTCGTCGTCCAGATCAAACACGGCCCCATCGATTTTCAGGTCCGCGAGCCCGCCTCTCCCCTCTTCGGAGCGCTCGAAAAAACCAACCAGGCCATCGAGCTGCAAATCACCCAGGAGTACTTCGGCCAGTCCCGTCACACCGTCTTCCTCGTCCCCATGTGGAAGTCCGTGCTCGATTTCGATATGCACGCCGCCGCCGGCCCCACGCCCGTCAAAGCCCTGGTCGCCGGCAAAGTGTTCCACCGCCCCACCGGCGGCTTCGTCGGCGTCTCCAATGTCGGCCTCGACGAAAACTGGTACGGCAATCACCTCTCCCAGGCCAATCTCTACGGCTTCGGCCGCCTCGCCTGGAATCCCGATCTCACGGCGCAACAGATCGTTGACGAGTGGACCAAACTCACCTTCGGCGCCGACCCCAAAACCGTCGAGACCGTCAACTCCATCCAGCTCACATCCTGGCGCACTTACGAAAACTACACCGGCCCGCTCGGCCTGCAAACCCTCACCGACATCGTCGGCAACCACTACGGCGTCAGCGTGGAAGCCAGCGAGCGCAACGGCTGGGGCCAGTGGCACAACGCCGACGAAAAAGGCGCTGGCATGGAGCGCACCGTGGCCAAAGGCACCGGCTATACCTCGCAATACCGTCCAATTGTTGCCAAGGTGTACGAATCCCTGGAATCCTGCCCCGACGACCTGCTGCTCTTCCTCCACCACGTTCCCTACACCTACCAACTTCACTCCGGCGAGACCGTGATTCAGCATCTCTACGATGCCCACTACGAGGGCGCGGACGCCGTCGATAACTACATTCGCCAGTGGAAGACGCTCCACGGCCGCATCGACGACCGCCGCTATGACGAAGTCCTGGCGCAGCTCACCTACCAGTCCGGCCAGGCCGAGGTCTGGCGCGACGCCGTCAATAACTGGTTCTTCCGCGCCTCCGGCATCCCCGATGCCAAAGGCCGCGTGGGCCACCACCCCGGACGCTTCGAAGCCGAGTCCATGAATCTCGCCGGCTACACCGTGGTCGATGTGACCCCGTGGGAAGCCGCTTCCGGCGGCAAGGCCGTTGTGTGCCCGGTGGCCCAATGCTCGGCCACCCTCCGCTACCAGGGCGCGCCCGGCTGGTACACCCTCCA
>Ga0182030_10002508_pt1 | contig 38942 bp, 38 predicted proteins | sample 812S3MmetaG_FD_121299 | JGI IMG/M metagenome (GOLD analysis project Ga0182030, IMG submission 121299) | Permafrost microbial communities from Stordalen Mire, Sweden - 812S3M metaG (Illumina Assembly) | ecosystem: Environmental > Terrestrial > Soil > Wetlands > Permafrost | place: Sweden...
ACCCGCTCAAACAAGAAAAGGACCAACATATGTTGGTCCTTTTCTTGTTTGAGTCTGGAAGAGGGAATCGAACGCCGGAACCAATTTTTTCACCAGAAAAAATTGGCGGGGCGGTGCCCAGGCCTCGTGCGAGCGGCGGCGAGCACGAGAGCCGCGGGCGATTCCCCCTACCCGCTCCAAAAGAAAAAGACCAGCCATGCTGGTCTTTTTCTTTTGGAGCCTGATGGAGGGAATTGGACGACGATAGGATATAATAGTAAGGCATTATCTCCGCATGCGTCTTTTATCGTGAGATATCATGGACACTGTACGACGGCATAAATTCTTTCTCATATCCAGTGTTATAGCAACGATCTTTATCGTGGCGATTTTGATAACTTCAAAATCATGGTCGATTCCAACCTCAACAACATCCGTTGAACCGACGAGCACCGTTCAGGCAACTACGGTAGTCGTAACTTCAACGCTTGCGCCAGCCGCAACCTCAACATCCGTCGCGGTACTTGTCGCAACGTCCACAACCCCCCGGTACCAATATCTTGAGGTCACCAACAGTTGTGGTCCTTATTTTGACGCCGGCGCTTGTGTGAATATGCGCTTCGGGCCAGGCACGGAATATCCCGTCGTGCTGAAATTGCGCAATGGCATGGTTTTGAAAGTGGCAACCAGCACTGTGGTAGATGGGCAGACGTGGTATCAGATCGGGCTCGATGAAGTCCCTCGCTATCCCGAGCGGGTCACAAGCATCTGGTATGTGTCCGCCGATTACGTAACTTTATTTACTGATCCGGGCCCGACGTCGACGGCGGAAGGGATAAACACATCGGGCACAAAGCGGATCGTCGTAGATATCACCAAGGAAATTTTATATGCATACGACGGTGACACATTATTTATGCAACAGCCCATTTCTACCGGGCTTGAACTTACTCCCACACTACCGGGAACCTTCTGGGTTTTCAGGAAGACTCCCGACAGTTATATGCAAGGCCCGATTCCCGGCGTAAGCGACCAGTACTACGATCTTCCCGGTGTGCCGTGGGACCTTTACTTCACTATGGATGGTTCCGCTATCCATGGTGCGTACTGGCACAACCATTTTGGCGAGCCGTGGTCGCATGGCTGCGTGAATCTGCCGCCGGATCAAGCGAAACTATTATATGAATGGGCTGACCTCGGTACGCCCGTGATCGTGCAGAACTGACGGGGGTGAGTGGTGGCGGAGGCGGGTGCGGGCGCCACGGGCGATTCCCACTATCCGAGTTATCGCGGGATTCGTTTTACACCATGGCACGGGTGGGCCAGCCTTTTATTTCTTCAAGATCAAATTTATTCGAACTTCGCTCCGCGCTGCCTGTCGAGGATCATTCACGATAAAAATAACCGAACAGTTTTGACATCCGCCCATACTTCATGGATACTGATGGCAGTTCGTGCATCTATATGGTGCGCGTCATTCCAAGGCCTATATGGTCAGAGGAGCGTTGTATGAGACTCAAAGAAGCGTTCGACTACATCAACCAATTCCCATGGTTTGAGAGGTATCTATGGGAGACCACCCTGAAAGGCGAGGAGCAAGACAGGGGTGCGCTCGCCGATCTGCTTCGCAATTCCACCAGATATATTGCGGTGCGTCCACCGGAAAGCATTGACCTCACCTCAACCCGCACCTGCTGTTATCGCTATCCCGTCCCGAGAGCTGAGGTTGGCGCTGAGAAGCCTGTCGATATGAGGGCTTTCTGCGTCACATCTCCCGTGGCGTTCAGGCTCTCAAAGAAAGGTGGTTCGCAAATGGTGGCGGAGGACAATGATTTCCCGGTTGACCTTCGCTTGGATTACTCGGCGAGCGTCACCTTCTGTTACCGGTTCTCGCATCAGCGTGGTCAGGACGACTGTCTCTTTGAATATCTTCCCTCCACGCACCGTATCGATGACGCAATCACCGATCTGTGCGCGCGATTTGGTCATACTTATCGCGTCGAGGGGAGAGGGTATGACTACATTGCCGATGCGCTCGACCCCGTGGCCATCGTCGTCTCGAGGCAGATCTGGATCGATTCGTTTGGGGCTATATTCCGAACGTTCGACCTTTATCCTTACACTCCCCACGCCGGCATGGATCGTCTCTGCCGCGTCAACCACAAGCAGTAAATCTTTGCGGTTTGCCGCCCTCTCACCGGGGCGGCATTCTTTTTGTTGCAACTAACTTTATTCGAACATCGTCCCACACCGCCCGCTCCAAAATATAAAAATTTGGATTAATCATAGTGAAATGCTTATAGTGGTAACTCCGTCTATTATCTAGGGGATGGTCGGACCCATAAAATAAAACAAAATCAAATTATGAAAAAATCTTCTATTGTTTGGTTGGTGGTGATTGTTATTATTGCTGCTGCAGTTGCCGGTTACTTCTGGTGGTCATCAACGCCTTCGTATCAATCTCCGGTTGCAACAACGCAGACACCAACATCCACCACGTCACCGACTTCCCCAACGAGTCCGACCACGAACCCCACAGCGCCGCAGTCAGGTTCTGTCCATGCAATTACCCTCAATAATTCGGGTGCTGGCATTTACGGAGAATATTTGAGCGCAGCAAACGGAATGACCTTGTATCAATATACCAAGGATGCTTACAACGTGAGCAATTGCACGGGCACGTGCGCGACCGCATGGCCGCCATACACTGTCTCTGCCGCAGTTGCCGCTTCACTTACTGCGGATCCGGGTATCACTGGAAAGATAGGGACCATTAAGCGGGCCGATGGTTCGCTCCAGGTCACCTATAGGGAGTTGCCGCTCTATTTCTTTGTGCAAGATACGAAGCAGGGAGATACGAAAGGAGAAGCCGTCAATGGTTTTACCGAGGTAGCCCCATAAGATCAATGAAAATAGCCCGGATAATGTCTGGGTTATTTTCGGTATAATTTTGTTTGAACATCATCCCACGCTGCCTCGCGCGACGTGTTGTAATATCCCAGTTCTCGGAACGGCATCCATAAGGAAGGCCGATTATTTAGAACAAACTAATCAGTAAAATAAATGGACATATCATCTATATTTTCGTGGGCATCTCCAGTGGGCATAGGGATTTGGATGGCAGGTGTAGGTATATTTTTTTGGGGTCTGAACTTACTCAGACATAAGGATCAATAAAAGATTTTTCTTCAGACTTGCCGTGAGACAAAAAAGGACATAAGCTTAGATCAGCAACAAAGAAGGAGGTGGTGCCTAGTGACGGAGGTGTAAATCTGGTATGCAAACCTATCAGGACATCCGTCTGCCCCGTTACGCAAGCGACGCTGGAGAAACTCTCGTTGTTCGAGATTTCTTCGGTATAAAAGCGTTAGTCGATCCCACCGACGATACCGTCGCCGTCATCGTCCCAACCGGCCGTCGAGTCAACCTCATTCGCTTCGCTTTCGCGGAATCCGTTCGTTCTTACGGACGAGATCTCCGCGCGACCGCGATCACTATCGGCGCCCATCTCGGCTTCGCCGCGGTATGCTATCCCGGGTTCACCGTGTTCTTACGCGACCTTCCCGAAGGTCAACTCGTGGATGTTCTTCCCGCCGCCGACCCCGCCGCCGCTTACGCAGCCCTTCTCCGTCCACTGCCTGTGCTTTATGGAGCAGTCGCTGTTCAACCTGAATACGCAGCTGTCGCTGCATGATACGATTCGCCGCTGGACTCAGGCACCCAGCGGCGATTTATTTTTCGCTTTTATTCGAACTTCGTTCCGCACTGCGCCGCAAGATTGACGAAATAATATATACGTGGCACATTATCGATAGCGGTAAATTGGGGTACCCAAATCCTCCAATACGTCTACGGACGTTAGTTCATCACAAGGAGAGTTGACCATGAAAGAGTTGAGTTGGTTCGCGTACGTCGTGCCGGTAGTTACACTTGCCCTTGGTGTCGCCATCGGCAATTTCATTGGAAAACGGAACGACTCGGAATTCGTCGAGCAAGGCCGTCTCCAGCGACGTTGCGAGCGTTCCTACAACAGACTGCGCGACCGTCAAAGGAATATTGGGCGGCGGATCTACAATGCGCTTCTGCGTAATGTGGCGACGAGGTTCGGCACGAACACGAAGAAGTTTGCTGTCCACCGCATCGAATATACCAGCGACGGCCTTTACCGCATCCTCATCTCGTGCGTCGGCCCGGAACATCTCAGTTTTACATTCGACGGGAGGAGTTACTCCGGACATCGACTCTTCCAGATAGAGGTGGACACTGTCGGCAGCGACCCGATAGAGGTCTCCTATTTTCCAGACCCTCATCTCAGGGGAGAGCGGGTGGAACTAGGACGTTCTCGTTTTGCGAACGACGACCAGACCGTCGAGAAACTCATCGCACATCTGTGCCGTCTGTGCTTCTAATAGCTCGGGGGGATTAGCCCCACGATACTGGCCTACCTTACCCGTCAAACGGTAGGGTGGGCCAGCCTTTTTATTAGTATGATTGCACAAGCGGTAGCTCTTGGGCGATCAATTGACGACAGCGGCAGCTTGGTGTTTACTTGTTGCGAGGAGGGCATCATCATGCCTAGTGTAGTAGGAGAAGCGGTCAGGCTGTCGATCACCCCTGCGGCGCGGATATCACTGCAGGAATCGGCGATGTGCGTTATGGAGGCCGATGAGAAACAGCCTCCTATCGAGCGCGGAGCGAATGTTGTTTTTCAGCATGGAACTGAGCGGTACCAGGGGATAGTGATCGCGCGGCAAGCCGCTCAGCATTTCCAGGGCACGCTTTACGTCGTTAAGATCTACTCGTAGCGGCGAGTAGATCCACGGCCAATCAACAAGGTCCGGTGCGTAGGAGAGGAGACTCCCTGCGCACCATTCTTTTATCTATTATAATCTGCTCGCCGATCGCTCCCCGATGCTATAATAAATGCATGACATCCCGGTCTCACAAAGGGCGCCTGCGTAACAAGATATTCTTTTTCATGCTCGTGGTGGGCGTTGTGCCATTGTTCATCGCGGCGGCGCTTACCGAGTACGTGGTAAGCAGTGCGCATCGCAGTGACGTTGCCAGTCTTGAATCGGTGGTGCTTTCGCAAGCCGGCGCGCAGGTGCAGGGATTCGTGAGCAGTGATATTCTCAACCAGAACCGGGTCATCATTCCGTTCGGTTCCGGTATCCAAAACGCGACTTCTGCCCAGCAATATTTACTTCAGCAGACGATTCTTGCGCGCCCATGGCTCCTTTCGGAATCGTTCATCGATCTTGCCGGACAGGAAACAGCGCGTGTCGACCAAGATACGTTCGTTGGATCTCCTGTACCGGCGCTTCGCGACGTGAGTACCGATCCCGGTTTTATTGCCGCGAAGAGCGGAAGTTATTACATCGGTTCGGTGTCCTATCCGAGCAGCACGCCCGAAATATCCTTCTCGTCGCCGGTGGAAAATGGCGATGGCCAGGTCGTCGCGGTCATTTCGGGGATGGCGTCGCTCGCCGACCTTCAAGCCGTCGTTGCCTCATCGACCATCGGCACAACGGGGTATGTCTATCTCGTTGACGAGACCGGCGCAATGATCGCCGGCGGCGGGAAATTTGTCGCTAGCAACTCCAGTGTGGCGAACTTGGATATCGTGCATAAAGTTATCACCGGAGAAAGCTTGCTCACCGATGCCACGCAGATGCGCTATAAAAATGTTTTTGGGCAGGACGTCGTTGCCGCCGCGATGCCGATCTCGGAACACGGCCGGACGTGGGGTTTGGTCGCGGAGTGGCCGACGGCCGAAGCGGACGCAGTCATCAATGCGCTCCTTATTCGTGACCTCATTATCCTCATCATCGTCCTTGGCATTGTTGTCCTCGTTTCTATTTTCCTTGCGTTCATCATCGTGCGGCCGATCAAACAATTGGAAGAGGGGACGGCACGCGTGGCGCAAGGAAAATTCAATGAGGGCGTGAGCATTACGACGCATGACGAGCTGGAGGATCTTGGCGAGTCGTTCAACACGATGGTGCTCGGTTTGAAAGAACTCGAGCAGTTGAAGGACGAGTTTGTGTTCATCGCGGCGCACGAGCTGCGCACGCCGGTTGCGGCGATGAAGGGCTATCTCCAGCTTATATTAGAGGGGACGACCGGCGCGATCTCCGACGGCACGCGGACGTTCATCGAAAAGGTGGTTGCTTCCAACCAGCGGCTGATCCAGCTTGTGAACGACCTGCTTGAGGTTGCGCGCTCGCAGGCGGGCCGGCTTACCATCCAAGTCGCGCCAATCGATCTTGCCGCGCCGATCGTCTCATCGCTCGATGAGCTCAAATCATTGGCTGATGAAAAATCGATCACGATGACGTACCAGCCGCCCACCGATCTGCCGCATGTGCTCGCCGACGCCGACCGCATAAAAGAAGTGGTGGTGAACCTCGTGGGCAACGCGATCAAATACATGGGTGGTGCGGGGAATATCGCGGTGTCGCACGAGGTTACCGCCGACGGTCACGTCGTTACCCATATCGCGGACACCGGACTTGGCATCTCGAAGGAAGCGCAGGAAAAATTGTTCCAAAAATTCTATCGCGTGCAGACGGACAAAACGAAAGAGATCACCGGCACGGGGCTTGGGCTTTTCATCGTGAAGGAGATCGTTGAAAAGATGAACGGGACAATCTGGGCGACATCGGAAGAAGGGAAGGGGTCGGTATTCAGTTTCAGTCTGCCCATTGCCGCGTAGGACTATAAATTTGATGATCATAAAGAACGCAACACAAATCGGCAATCCGGTGATTCGCGCGAAAGCGAAGCCGGTGAAATTGGCAACATCGCCGCGTACGAAAAAGATTGTGCGTGACCTTATCGACTCGATGCGTTATCACGGGCTGGTCGGCATGGCTGCGCCACAGATAGGCATCAGCCTTCGCGTCTTTGTGACCGAACTGCGCGAGACAAACGTGCGCCGTGCAAAAGATGCGGACGTCGTTCGTGTTTTTATCAACCCCAAAATCCTCCACCGCTCGAAAATCAAGCGCACTGACGGCGAGGGATGCGGCAGTGTGGCGCGCGCCGGTTTGTTCGGCATGGTCCCGCGGGCACAGAGCGTCATCGTGACTGCGTTGAACGGGAAAGGGGAGCGGTTCACCCTTGCCGCCAAGGGACTTCTTTCCGCCGTCATCCAACACGAAACGGATCACTTGAATGGTGTCGTTTTTCTCGATCGGCTTCCGAATATGAAGAGCCTTATGAGCAGGGAAGAATATATCAAGAAATTATTAAAGAAGACTTGATTTTTTTGACAACGATTTGTGCGAGTGCTACGTTATAGCCAGTCTTGGAGGAGACTAAGATGAAGGTATATCTCATCATGAGTGGTTGCGGGTGTCCGCGTGGACTGAACTACGTCGGCGAGAGAGAAGTAATGTCAGCCGCCGATTTCCTGAAAGGGCAAAAGATCAGCCCGTCTCACGTCCACTTTTTAACATCGAAGGAAGCGGTATCGGTCGACTCCGCCAGAATCATAAAAAAGGCGCTTGGTTTGGCTGAGCCAGCCGTAGTGAATTGGCTTAACCGCTCCGCGCCCGCTGGCGACCTTTGGAAGGAGGTCAAAAAGTTTTCCGACGAAGATCCAAATCGGAGCACCTTCCTCGTCGTTAGCAATGTTTCGGTGGTAGAAAACGTGCTCAGCAGCTTCGCGCGACGTTTCGAGCCGAGCTTTGAGATCATCACCACAAAGGGGTCCGTTCACCTCGTGGACACAGACGCGAGGACGCTCGCCGAACTGTTTGTGCCGTAGGGCCGTTGGTCCTACACGCTTTTCACACTTCATCATCACAGACCGCATGGTTCGCCCAGCGGTCTGTACCTTTCTCTGCCATTTTCAATAAAAAGAGGGCTCCGTTTTCGCGCCACCAAAAAACTTGCCTTTTTCCTTGTTTTGTGTTATACATAGGACAGCGTTTTTAATAACAGCACCTTTACAACTATATTTCTTTTTCGCCCTTTTACACTTTAATTTTCGTTAAAAGGTCGAGCATAAGAAATAAATAAGATAAGAAAAGAATGAAAACAATCCAAACGTTTTTCACGCCTACGCGAAACACGACGAGGGGATTGTTGAAGGTGGCGCTTTTCGCCATCATCATCTCGAGCTCCGTCTTTCCGACGGCGGCTTTGGTTCCCTCTCATGTAAGCACAGGCGTAACAAGCTCGTTCGGCGTTGCAGTGGCTCACGCTGCTGTCTGCGCGGACGCGCTTGCTGTCGGTGAGGTCGTAAGCAATAAGACCCCGAGCGTTGGTGATACCATCACCTACACGCTCGTCGGCGCTCCTGCTTTTACGTCACCGACACAGGTCAGCGTGACCGAAACGTTGCCTTCCGGTTTGACCTACGTTTCCTCGAATGCTTCGACGGGAGCGTATGACGGTTCGACTGGTACGTGGAATGTTGGAACATTGAACGGCGCTTCTATTATCAAGCTCACCATCAAGGCGACGGTGAACGAAGGTACGGAAGGGCAGACGATCACGGCTACGCCGACCATCGTCTACGGTTCCAACTCGTGCGACGACAGCCAGGCGGCTCTCGGAGCAACGATCACGGTGGCAGCAGCGGTCATCACGACCCCGACCTCAACACCGTCGGTTGCCGATATCGCGATCACGAAGACGGTGGATAACGCGACGCCCCATGTCGGTGATACGGTTCATTATTCATTGAACGTCACCGATGCGGGACCCGCATCATCTACTGCCGTCGTCGCGACGGATGTTTTGCCTTCCGGACTCACGTTCGAGAATGCAACCGCGTCCGTTGGCAGCTATGTCAATTCCTCGGGGATCTGGACGATCGGCGCTTTGCCGGTCGGCTCGACCGCGACCTTGGCCATTGCTGCTTTGGTGAATGCCGGCACTGCCAGCACCACCATAACAAATACCGGCACGGTCACGGAAAACGCCTCTACGACCGATTCAAACCTCGCGAATAACACCGCGTCGGTTTCGATCAACGTACAGGCGGCTACCACGACCCCGACGTCAACCATCCAGAACGCCGATATCGCGATCGTAAAGACCGCTGATGTCAGTTCAACGGTGGAAGGCGCAACGGTGCACTACACGCTCACGGCAACCGACCTTGGTCCCGCGACCTCGACCGGCGTCGTAGCGAACGATGTTTTGCCTTCCGGACTCACGTTCGTAAGCGCAAGCGCATCGGTAGGCACCTATGCCACTTCAACCGGCATCTGGAACATCGGCACTATGACTGCAAACTCGCCCGCGACGCTCACGGTCGCTGCGACCGTCAACGCTGGCACTGCCAGTTCGACGATCAGCAACACCGCGACCATCGCAGAGTCTGCGTCATCGACCGACACGAACCTCGCGAACAACTCGTCGACCGTAACCATTTCGGTTGCGGGCAATCCTGGTCCGGGAACGTGCTCCATTGCAACAGCACTCGGTGAGGTGGTAAGCAATAAGACCCCGAACGTTGGTGATACCATCACCTACACGCTCGTCGGCGCTCCTGCTTTCACGGCTCCGACGCATTTGATCGTCACCGATCTCCTTCCTTTCCTCGATCTCTCATTCGTTTCCGCCAGCACGTCTGACGGTACGTATGCGAGCTCGACGGGAGTATGGGACCTCGGGACGTTGAATGGCAGCAACGTCATCTCGCTTAGTATTACGGCAAACGTTAATCCGTCCGCTGCAGGAAAGACGATAACAATGAATCCGAGTGTTGAATACATTCAGAGCAATTGTACTCAGACATCCGCAGTAGCGGGAACGACGATCGTCGTTCAGACGCCGACCGTAGCGACGACAACCGCGGACATCGCGATCGTAAAGACCGTCGATGTGCCCTATACGTTCCAAGGCGCGACGCTCAACTACACGTTGACCGTTTCGGCAAACGGTCCCGCAACGTCAACCGGCGTCGTAGCGAGCGACACGTTGCCTTCGGACCTCACCTTCGTTTCAGCAACCACGTCGGCAGGATCTTACGACCCTTCGACGGGGCTCTGGACCATCGGTGACATGGGCGCCGGTTCGACGTCAACCCTTACCATTGCCGCGAAAGTGGATTCCGACACTCCAGTCGGTACCACGCTCACGAACACGGGAACGGTGACCGAATCAGCCTCCTCGACCGATCCGAACCTCGCGAACAACAGTTCGACGGTTTCGATCAATGTGACGAAGATGGCGTTGCCTCCGTTGGCCGCGGACATTTCGATCGCGAAAGCGGTTGATACGACCTCGACCGTCGCCGGCGCGACCATCAACTACACGATCACTGCCACCGACCTTGGTCCCGCGACCTCGACTGGCGTCGTCGCCACCGACACTTTGCCTTCCGGACTCACGTTCGTAAGCGCAAACGCATCGGTAGGCACGTCCTACTCGACTTCGACGGGCACGTGGACAATCGGTACGCTTTCCCCGAACGCGACCGCGACCCTGGCCATTGCGGCCACGGTCAATGCAGCCGCTGCGGGTACGACGGTCACCAACACGGCATTCGTCGCAGAAGCCGCGTCCTCGACCGACGGCACGACCGTCACGTACACCTACGATCCGAACCTTGCAAACAACAGTTCGTCAGTTTCGACGACGATAACGCCGAACAGCGTCTCTTGTTCCCTTTCGGCAAGCCAGTTTTATACTGACTTGAACAACGGGACCATCACGGCAGGCAGTATTGTCCTCAATGCTGCGAGCGGTACCGCATCGTTCTCGATCGTGAACCGCACCCAGTGCACCGCCCCGATAAGCCTCGCGTCGTACAAGATGTTTGTCGTGCCCAATGGGCCTCATTGGCTCTCGACACAGCAACTCTTTGACTCGGCCTCATCGCCGGCGATTCCTGCAAGCTCGACGACAACGTTCGTTGTCAATGTGGCTCCGTGCATGACCCAAATAGACAGTTTCTACGGTCCCACCCCTGTCACATTACTTGATAGCGATCCCTATCAATATCCGAATGTACCGTTCGTGCTTGCGTGGATGTTTGCCAACAATGGCGATCTTTGCGGAGGCTCAACGTCATCCGCCGATATCGCGATTACGAAGACCGCCGATACGACATCAACCGTCGTCGGTACAACGATCAATTACACGATCACTGCCACCGACCTTGGCCCTGATGCTGCTACCGGCGTCACTGCGACCGACACCTTGCCGTCAGGCCTTAGCTTCGTCTCCGCGACCTCATCGTCCGGAACGGCGTATAACTTCGGCTCCGGCACATGGACGATCGGTACGCTTTCCCCGAACGCGACCGCGACCCTGGCCATTGCGGCCACGGTCAACCCGGGCGCTGCGGGCACGACGGTCACCAACACGGCGACCATCGCCGAATCTGCTTCCTCGACCGATCCGAACCTCGCGAACAACAGTTCAACAGTTTCGACCGTTGTCGCAGGAGGTGGAAGCGGCTCGACCGCAGACATTTCGATCGTGAAAACGGTCGACAATGCCTACCCGAATCCGGGCGCTACCGTCAACTACACGTTGACCGTCGCGAACGCCGGACCTTCCGCGTCCGAGATCGACACAGCGCAAGATGTCCTGCCTTCCGGGTTGACGTTCGTCTCCGCGACCTCATCGTCCGGAACGGCGTATAACTTCGGTTCCGGCAAATGGACGATCGGCACGCTCGCTCCGAACGCGACCGCGACCCTGGCCATTGCGGCGGTCGTCGGTTTGAACGAAGGTGGGCAGACGATCACGAACACGGCGACCGTTTCCCAGTTGAGTTCCATCAACGATCTGAACCTTGGCAATAACTCGTCATCGGTTTCGATCTTTGTAGCGACGTCCACGCCGTACGCCGACATTGCGATCGCGAAAGCGGTCGACAAGTCGAGTGCGAACCCGGGCGATACGCTCAACTACACCGTGACGGTTTCCGACCTTGGTCCCGCGACCTCGACCGGCGTCGTTGCTACCGACACCTTGCCTTCCGGACTCACGTTCGTAAGCGCAACGACCTCGGCTGGCACGTATGCCACCTCGACGGGCACGTGGACGATTGGTGATATGAGCGCAAGCTCGACCGCGACGCTTACCATAGCGGCGACCGTGAATGCTGGTACCGCAGGTACCACGATCACGAACACCGGCACGGTTGGCGAATCGGCTTCCACAACCGATCCGAATCCCGCAAACAACACCGCATCGGCTTCGACCGTTATCCCAGGAGGGGGTTGCGGCTCCAACTGCGGCGGCTGTGTCATCAACTGCGGCGGTGGTGAATCGACTGCGGAAATCGCGATCGCAAAGACCGTCGATAACGCAAACCCTTCACAGGGTGCGACGATCCACTACACAGTTACCGTTTCCGCACTCGGCCCTTCTGAGTCGCTGGGCGTGAACGCGACCGACACGTTGCCTGCCGGCGTAGCGCTCGTTTCTGCGAGCACCACCCTTGGCAGCTACAACACCTCGACGGGAGCATGGTCTATCGGCAATCTTGATGATGGCCAGACCGCTGTTCTCGTCATCACCGCGACCGTGACCGCGTCCGCCGGCACTTCGATAACGAATACCGGTACGGTTCGCGAATCACCGACGGTGAATGACCAACTCTCCGGCAACAACACTGCAAGCGTGACCATAACAGTCGCAGGCGGCGGTGGCGGAGGCGGGGGAGGTGGTGGTCAGGTCTTGGGCGCAAGCACAAGCACCGGCCAAGTTCTCGGCGAGAATACCTGTGGCCTTTATCTCTACGATTACATTCACCCGAATCGCAAGAACCTGAATGATCCGAACGAGGTAAGGAAACTGCAAGAGTTCTTGAATCTTGAACTGAACGCAGGCCTTCCGATCACTGGTTACTATGGCCCTTTGACCATAGCCGCCGTGAACAAGTTCCAGGTAAAGTACCATTCTGAGGTGCTTCTCCCGTGGATCCCACTTGGGCTCCCCACTGAGTTCACTCCAACGAGCTACGTCTATGAGACGACGAAGCGGTGGATCAATCTCATTGTGTGCCCTTCGCTCAATCTTTCCGAGCCAACTCTGCAGGTTGACAACGGCGAGTAGCTAGCCCGAGCGATAAAAATAAAACAACACCAGCGCTGCAGCGCTGGTGTTGTTTTATTTTGGGGATTATGGTATAATATTGACATGATTGAATATGTGCTTCAGGTGTTCAAAAAGTACTTTATTCCTCAAACCGGCAACGATAACAAGCCGCATATTTTGCGGCCGCGGGCGATCGCGTTCTTCTTTATCGTGATGCTCGTTGCGGAGTCGGCGTTTATATTCAGCTCGACTTATATCGCGCCGCGTTCAAAGCTTTTTGGCATCATCGAGGTGACCGCGCTCGTCGACGAGACGAACCAGCAGCGCGCCGCACAGGGATTCGCGACGCTTCAGACGAGCCCACTACTCCAGCAAGTTGCGCAGGACAAGGCAAACGATATGGCGGCGAACAGTTACTTCGCGCACACGAGCCCATCCGGCGTCACGCCATGGGATTGGTTCGAAAAGGTGGGGTATCAATTCAGTTACGCCGGAGAAAATCTCGCCGTGGATTTTTCAAACTCGCAGGACGTGACGAACGCGTGGATGAATTCTCCCGAGCATCGCTCAAATATTATGAACAGCAACTTTACGCAGATCGGCATGGCGACCGCCCAGGGAACATTGAACGGCCAGCCGGCGACATTTGTCGCCGAGGAGTTCGGCACGCCTGCGAGCGCGCCGCTTGCGTTTATAAATACCGCGGCCGCAGCGACCGTCACGAATCCCGCGCCGGTGACGACGCCAGCGAAGACGCCATCAAAGCCGGCTCCAGCTCCGGCTCCAAAACCAGTGACGACCCCAACTCCAAAGCCTGCACCCGCGCCGATAGTATTCGCGCCGAAACCCATTGCAATCGCGCCGATTTCTGTACCCGTTGTGCCCGTTGCTATTGTCGTTGCGAGCGCGAGCGTGGAAAATTCCAGCTCGCAGCAGCTTTTCGTAGCGGTGAAAGGGATTGAAACACAAACCGTTCCGGCGGCGGTCACGACAACCTCGCAAGCTGTGACGGTTGCAACGACTGGGGGCGTTACGACGACAGCTTCTGTGCCTGTCGCCGCGGTTACCACCGTTGCGCCCGTTCAAAAACCAAACAGCTTTGAAAGTGCGCTTCAGTGGCTCGTTTCCAACCCGCGCGCGATTGCCAACGATTTTTATCTTTTCCTGATAGCGCTTTTCATCATCGCGAGCATTTTGAATTTCTTCATCAAGATCAGGATCCAATTCCCGAAGCTCGTTTTGGGGGGCATGACCGTCGTCGTGATTGCCGGTCTTTGCGTACTTATGAACCAGAACATCGGGCTTTTGGGCGCGGCGATAATATAGAGCGTTCGAATCCCTCCCTCCCCGCGGAGAAAATTTGTAAAATGGTATTTGCCTTATTATACTAACTACATGAGAAACTCAGCGGAGATGCCTGAACCCCAAGGAGAGGAATATGACCCAGAAGCTCTGTTGCAAGAAATGAATAGACTAGATGAACGCTTTAGCAAGGCTTCAGAAAAGAGAGATTCAGCAGAGATGATGCGTATCGCGGAAGAATATCGGGGGCTCACTGCTCAGGAACTCGCCCACGCCTCAACGTACAAAGACTTTCTTAATGCACATTTCCATTCTTTACATCCGGAGGATAGGATATTAACCTATCGAAAAACGATAGAACATGCGCCGACGAAAGAAATTGCCCAGCAGCTTTATTATCATGCGCTGAATAACGAATTGAAGGCATTGGCATTAGAAAAAATGGATGAATTCAAGGAAGGTGCGACACCTAAGGAGCCCTAGTTTAAGGGATTCATTGTTGGAGACCAATTTAATGGGTGGGGTTAACCTTACTCGAATTTCGCCCACACTGCCTACCGAAGATTTTGATTTTCATCTGTTCGCACGTTAAGATTTGGATATGGAACGAAGAGAGGTAGATCGCCTGGCAAAGATCATCTGGGATTATCATCACTTACATCAAGAATTGCATCAGGCCGATATAATACTGTGCTTTACCTCGCTCGATCTTTCGGTATCTGAATATGTTGCCAAACTTTATCGTCAGGGCGTTGCCCCGGAGATTTTGGTTTCGGGGAAGAACGCCGCCGCCGACATACAAGCCACTGATTGGGGGATGACCGAAGCAGAGAAATTTAGAGAGATCATGATAGAAAATACTGTTCCTTCCGAAAGGATCATTTTAGAAAAAGAAGCGATGAATTCCGGTGAGAACATTCGAAATTCATACGCTATTCTGAAGCGGCTGGATAAAATTCCCCATAAAATTATTTTGGTCCAAAAGCCGACGATGGAGCGCAGGGCGTGGGCGACCTTCAAGAAATATTGGCCAGAGAAAAACTATGAGCTTACGGTGACATCCCCGCCATTCTCTTATGAGGAATATGTGGGGCCGATTGTTGACAAGGAAACGATTATCAATATCATGGTTGGCGATTTACAACGCATCAAGCGTTATCCTGAAATGGGTTTTCAAATTCCTCAAGAGATCCCTTCCGTAGTTGAGGAGGCATATGAGAAATTAGTGGCGGCTGGATATAGCAAGCATCTTTTGCGGGATTAGCATATATGTGCTTTACTCATGTCAAGTCGGGACAATTATGAAACGCCAAACTAAGAACATGACAAATAAAAAAGGATTCAGCACGGTCAAGATCGTATTAATCGGGCTATTAGTTCCCGTTCTGATACTAGTAGCCGCGGCTTGGGCTTATCAAGCGTCATTATCGTCAGCACCTCAACCCCTTTTACACAGCGCCATCCTTACTAGCGCCACCTCAACTCCTTCTCAAATAAGCAACTCATCTACCTGGCAGATATACAATGACAACTCGGGCAATTTTTCAATTCTTTATCCGAACGAGTATCAAGTTCAGCAGTTAAACTCCCAGCCCAACGCTGGACAGACTGAGGTATACCTAGGTTCTTCAACTACCGTGCCGCTTCTTGCGATAAGTTATTTGCCGGCTAGTGCCACGTCAACACCGCAGACAGTTTTGAATATCACAAAGTCTAATCTCAACGCTTTAGAGAAACAAAATTCGTCCATAAGCTACACCACAGGAACAACAACGGTCGCCGGTTTTCCGGCTCAAGCAATCTTTGCTTCTGGCACGGGGAGCGAGGATGGAGCGCAATATATATTTCAAGCACAAGGTACCATTTATACCATGAGCGTTTTGTATAATGCCAACAGTCCTCAAAAAACTGTTGATGACAATAAAGCTTTGGCGGCAAACATCATCGCAACTTTCAAGGTGGTACCTCCTCTTACAATGGCAAGCGATACGAGTTGGCAATCATATTCGAATTCCGACTTTAACATTTCCTTTCAATACCCTCCGGGATACTGGGTCCATTCGATTATTTTAAATAAGGTAAGCAGTATCAATATACGACCGAAAGACCAGCCAGAATCCGAACTGGGCGATTTTGTGACGATCTGGGTTACTCCTGAGATACCTAATATTCAATCCGATATAGCTGTGGCAGTGCAGGGCGCTCAGGCTCAGGGGTATTCCGTCACGAGCAACGCCACTTCACTTAGTGGATATTCCGCGGAAAAAATTCTCATGTCAAAACCTAACAGGAATGCCTCGGACTATATCTTCAACACAAACCAACACGGAATTGTCATTAATATCAATTACGATGACGAATATACGACTTCCACGCCAACTTCTGAGGAAGCTGCCAAAGAAGCTCTTATCAATCAAGTCTTGGCGAGTCTGGTTATAAAAGAATAAAACGTCGAAGTGGCGGGGGTTCTAGTATCATTCCGCAGTTTGCCCTTTGTTTTCGTGGGCGTTACAATCGAGTTACGATGCCGTCCTCAACCACCGAACTCATCAAAAGCAAGCTTGATATCGTGGATGTGCTCCGCGGTTATCTGACGCTTATGCCTGCCGGCAAGAACTTCAAGGCGCGCTGTCCGTTCCACAACGAGAAGACGCCGTCTTTTATTGTCTCGCCCGATCGCCAGACGTGGCACTGCTTCGGCTGCTCCCTCGGCGGCGACATTTTTACGTTCGTGATGAAGCACGAAAACATGGAATTTGGTGAGGCGCTTCGCATGCTTGCCGAGAAGGCTGGCGTGGAACTGCGCACGCAGAATCCGGCGGAGTATCGCTACACCGGCTTGCTCTATGATCTGAACGAAGCAGCGAAACGATATTTTATGAAGTCGCTCGCGGCTGCGCCAGTCGCGAAGAAATATTTGGAGGAGCGTGGCTTGAAACAGGAAACCATCGAAACCTTCGAGCTTGGTTGGGCACCGAACGAACCGGAGGGCTTGTCGATGGCGTTGTTGAACGGGGGAGCATCGCCTCAAGATATTGTGCAAGCGGGTTTGTCGATAAAGACAGAGCGCGGGCTGATGCTCGACCGGTTCCGCGGCCGCATCATGTTCCCGATCCATAATCATCTTGGCAAAGTAGTCGGCTTCACCGGCCGCATCCTGCCGCAGCTCGATACTGGCAATTTGGGCAAGTATATCAACAGTCCGGAAACGCCGATCTTCCAAAAATCAAAATTGATCTACGGATTTTGGAAGAGCAAGGAGGGCGTCCGCGAGGCGAAGTCCGCGTTCCTCGTCGAAGGCCAGATGGATTTTTTAATGAGCTGGCAGGCCGGCGTGAAGAATGTGATCGCGAGCTCCGGCACGGCACTCACCGGCGACCACTTGCGCGCCATTTACCGCCTGGCGCAGGAATTGATATTGAGCTTTGATAACGACGTTGCCGGGTCCGACGCCGCCGAGCGCGCAATCGACCTCGCCGAGGCGAACGACTTCACGGTGAAGGTCGCGACATTTACCGGCGGCGTGAAGGATGCGGCGGACGCCGTAAAGGCGGATCCGACGAGCGTGCATAAAATAATCGCGGAGGCGATCCCCGCGCCGGAGTTCTATTTCCAGAAATACCTGCCGGCCGATCTGCATCAGCTGCAGTCGCGCGAGGGACTGGAAAAACTGCGCATCATTTTGGGCAAGCTGAAACACATTTCGAGCCCCGTCGAGCGCGGGTTTTGGTTCAAGGAGCTTGCGGATCGCGCGGGTATCAACGAGCAGACATTACAGGAGGAGGCGGCAAAGACTGATACAGCCTCAGCCAATCAGCCGTTCGACCGGCGCCAGCAGGAGCAGGAAGAGGTGCCGAAGCGTCAGCTCTCCCGCAACGAACGGATGTTTGAGGCACTCCTTGCCACCGCCCTTGCTATGGCTAATTTCGATTTTATAGAAGATTGCGTTCCATACTTTTCGCCCGTGCAAAAGGAGATATTCGCCATATTAAAGAGCGGAGCCCGGGCGAGCGATGATCCGGCGCTTGATAGCGCGATCAACTTCATCGCGCTGCAGATTCCCGAAGACCCCAGCTTCGAGGAGGGGGCGAGCATCAAAACGGAGCTACTTAAGGAATATTATAAGGAGCGGAGACATATTCTTACCCTGGCCGTCCGGAACGCTGAGGCGAGAGGGGATGAAAAAGAACTGGCGGCAGCGCTCCAGGAACTGAAAGAACTTTCCGGGTTGAGCGGCAACGATGAGTGAAGGAAGCCGCATAAGCTTGCAAAAATGTAATAAATAGTAGATAATAACGTCAAGTAATTGGTGCTTCCATCATTTTATGCCTAAGGCGAAGAAGGCGAAAAAATCCAAAAAGTCTCCGATGAAAGTCAAAAAAACTTTGAAGAAGCGGCCATTAAAGGCGTCCAAGGCGCCGTCAAAAAGGAGTAAAAAGCCGGCAAAACCGGTTTTTAAGAAAGAAAAAAAAGGAAAGATTTCCGTCTCGCGCGCGAAAGAGATCACTAAATTCGAGAAGGCGTTGAAGGCCAATGCTTCGGAGATCAACGAACTTATCGAGCGCGGCCGTCCACGTGGTTTCGTGACGGACAACGAGATCCTCTACTATTTTCCGAAGATCGAGGACAACGTTGACCTTTTGGACGAAATTTACGACCGTCTCGAGAAGGCGGGTATTAAAGTTATTGAGACGAGCGCGCTTATCGATTTCTCGAAAGACAGCGGCGAGGTGGCCGTCGATGAATCGCTGGCGTTCGAGGGCGATGTCCCTGACGCGGTGCAGATGTACCTGAAAGAGATCGGCAAGACGCCGCTTTTGACGAAGGACGAAGAGCGCGATCTTGCGAAGCGTGCCGAGAAAGGGGACGAAGAGGCGCGCCAGAAATTGATGAAGGCAAACTTGCGGTTGGTGGTTTCGATCGCGAAGCGTTATGTGAACCGCACGCCACACTTGTCCATTCTCGACTTGATCCAGGAAGGCAATATCGGTTTATCGCGCGCTGTCGAAAAGTTCGACTATCGCCGTGGCTTCAAGTTCTCGACGTACGCCACGTGGTGGATCCGTCAGGCGATCACGCGTGCTTTGGCCGACCAGTCGCGCACCGTGCGCATCCCGGTGCATATGGTGGAGACGATCTCGAAGTACACGCAGGTGCGCCGCCAGCTCATCCAGGAGCTTGGTCGTGATCCGCTTGCCGAGGAGATCGCCGCGGAGATGGGTATCGATGTGGAGAAGGTGCGTCACATCCAAAAGATCTCGCAGGAAGTTTTATCCATCGAAACGCCGATCGGCGATGAGGAAGATTCCACGTTGTCCGATTTTATTCCCGATGAGCGCAACGCGACGCCATCGCAGCTCACCGCCCGTGCGATGCTTCGCGATTTGATAAAGGAGATCATGATCGATCTTACCGAGCGCGAACAGCAGATTTTGAAAATGCGCTTTGGCTTGGATGATGGCATCAGCCATACCTTGGAAGAAGTGGGAAAGGCGTTCGGCGTCACTCGCGAGCGCATCCGCCAGATCGAGGCAAAAGCGCTTGAGAAGATTCGTGAGCATAACAAGGCTGCGGCGTTGGAGGGATTCGAGAGTTTGGCATAGCCCCATAGCAAAAAGCCCTTTTGCGACCTGCTGTGAGTACACAACGGTCGCAAAAGGGCTTTTTGCTATGGGGCTATGCTTTTCTTTCTAAGAATTTATCGATAATCTGTTTGCTGGGAAAGAAAACGGGGGATGGGAGGTTGTCGATGGCAAACCATTTCCATTCGGTGATCTCGTCAGGTTCTTTCACTTCAGCTTCGCCGGTAAATTCTTTACATAAAAATCCGAGCGTCACAAAATGAGCGTCTTCGACGATATTGTTTGTGGTGCTGATGTGTTCCAGTGAGCTGGGGTTTATTTTGATACCTGTTTCTTCCAATGTTTCCCGATACGCTCCGGCGGCGAATTCTTCCCTGAACTCCAACTTTCCTCCCGGCATGGTCCATGTACCTTCGCCGTGAAGGGCGCTACTGGCCTTAGCCGGATCCTCGTGCCGCTTGCCGAGCAAAATTTTGTTATCCTTAAGAAGCATAACCCCGAATCCCACACCTGGCTTTTTATTGTCCATATGGGAAGTTTAACATATTGTTATCGGTCGAAATATCTGGCACGATCTTTTTCTATTAGTGTGATTATTTGTTCGAGTAGTTCTCGAACAAAAGGTTCATCGCCGATGCGTTCGCGTTTGTATTTAACAACCTCATCGAATGCGGTGTCCGCTTCCTTCCATGGCCGACCATCCTGAATATAATTTGTAAGCATGGGAATAAGCTTATCAAGGGCGTATACAAACACGCTCTCTTTATCGCGGCGCCGTTCGTATTCTCCAATAGCGGCGTCTAGATCTTTAAACTCGAGAAACTCTTTTTTGATGCGTTGGTGCGCGTTTTCCTCTCGCTGACGTTTTGAATCTTTTGCTGCCTGATCTTTGGTGAAGGCGTAAGTATCTCCTGCATATATTTCCACGAGGTCGTGTGCTAGCGCATACTTCAAGACTTTCTCTTTATTAAGATCTATATCCAGTGAATCGACAAGATACCACGCAAGCATGGCGAGAAGATAGCTGTGCTCGACGTCGTTTTCCCGCCTTTCCATGCGAGGCATTTTAGGTACGCGCTCGACGCGTTGGAAAGCGTGGAGTAGTTCCATGAAAGAGATCGCGCGATTGGCATCTGGCTTGGTCATATGAGGATTATATCCCATTTGTATATTTTAGATAAATTTAATGGTCGGTTGGTTATGGTGATTGGATGGAAAATCCGATCATTGCCGATGATTATGAAAAAACAAAAAAAGAAGCGGAATTATTCTATTCCCGAATTGGCCGGGTTTGGTGCCCAGCCATCGGCGATTTTATTTATTTCGGCAAGGCCGGATTTCGTCACCTTATCCAAAAGGGGAAAAGATTTCGTCCGCGAAGCGAACAAAAGCGGAGATTTCTTTTACTCGTTCACGCAAAAGATATTTTGAGCGATCCACAAATACATTTCGACGACCGGCGAGATCAAAATAACCCCGATGTTCGTTATTGGAATTTCAGCGCACATAAAGAGGACAAATCCATCGAGCTTATCGCCATACAGATCAAAACTGGCAAGAAATATTTTCTTAGCATCTATGCCAAAAGACAAAAACCCACATCGTAAAAACGTGGGTTTTTGGTGAGCTCTGTCACCAGCTATTTTTCGCCGATAGGGAGCAAGCCCCCGCAGAGCATGAGTAAATAATATGTCTTTTGGTTTTTATGTCAAACCTCGTTTAATGAAAATTTAATAATTAATTAATACGAGCGGGCAGTTGAGAAAACCGCCGCAACGCCGTAGAATGATAGATATCTATGGTGCCCTATAATCCGCAGGAAATCGAGAAGAAATGGCAGAAAAAGTGGCTGGAAGAGAAGGTCTTTAAGGCCGACGATAATTCGCCAAAGCCGAAATATTATCAGCTCGAGACGTTTCCGTATCCGTCCGGCGCGGGGTTGCATGTCGGCCATCCAAAGGGCTACATCGCCGAGGACATCCACGCGCGCTACGAGCGCATGCGCGGTCACGAGGTTTTGTACACGATGGGCTGGGACGCGTTCGGCTTGCCGACGGAGAATTATGCGATAAAAGTTGGCAAGTCGCCGCAGGTGGTTACTAACGAGAACACGGACAACTTCCGACGGCAGGTGCGTATGTTCGGTTTTTCATACGACTGGGATCGCGAGATAAACACCTCGACGCCGGAATATTATAAATGGACGCAGTGGATATTCATCCAGCTTTTCAGACGTGGGCTGGCGTATCGCGCGAAGGCGAAAGTGAACTGGTGCCCGAAGGACCAGACGATTATTGCGAACGAACAGGTGATCAACGGCGTGTGCGAACGATGTGGGAGCGCGATCGAAGAGCGCTTTATGGAACAGTGGATGTTGCGCATTACGGACTATGCCGAACGGCTGCTTTCCGGTTTGCAGGGCTTGGATTGGCCGTCCGCGACGGTAAAGCGCCAGGAGGATTGGATCGGGAAGAGCGAAGGAGCACTTATTAACTTTTCATTAAAAGATTCTGAGGCAAAGATCGAGGTTTTCACGACGCGACCCGACACGCTTTTTGGCGCAACGTATATGGTGTTGGCGCCGGAGCATCCGCTCGTCGTGCAGTTCAAAGCGCATATCGCCAACTGGGATGAGGTGGCGCAGTATGCTGCGGCGGCGAGCCATAAGACCGACCTGATGCGGCAGGAGGCGGCGAAAGAAAAGACCGGCGTCGAGTTGAAAGGTGTCCACGCCGTGAACCCGGCGACGCATGAGGAAATCCCTGTTTGGATTGCTGACTATGTTCTGGGCTCATACGGTACGGGCGCGATCATGGCGGTTCCGGCGCACGACGAGCGCGACTTCGAATTCGCAAAAAAGTTTGGGCTGGAGATAAAAGAAGTCGTGGCGCAGGAAACGGGAGTGGCCCATCCCGATGAGGAGCGGCGCGATGGGGGATGCGGGGTCATCTTTGATCCAGAGACGCAAAAATATGCGGTAGCGAAGCACCCGGATGGTTTGGTACGTCTTTTTGCCGGCGGCGTGGCTGACGGCGAGGATATGGAGAAGGGTGTTCTGCGCGAGGTCACCGAAGAGAGCGGTTTGTATGATTTTCAGCATATTGAAAAGATCAGGGCATCCTTCACTCATTTTTATAATTCGCGGAAAAATATTCACCGATCTGCGCTTGCCACGTGTTTTTTGGCCATATTGAAAAGTCGGGCAGTTCAGTCGACCAAACTCGAGCCGCACGAGCAAGGACTTGAGCTTGCGTGGGTGACGCCGCAGGAAATTCTCGAAAATTGGCGCACGCGGAACAAGAACCACGACCTCGATCACTGGTTCATTTTCCTCCGCGAAGCGATTGCTCGCGCTATCGAGCTTGGCTATGATCATACCGAAAAGGCGAGCGATTTCCGTTCGGAGGTCGTCACGTCGGCGGGTACGTTGGTTGACTCCGGCACGTTCACCGGCATGGATTCCGAAGCTGCGAAGTGGGATATCGTGAAGCTCGTCGGTGGCGCGAAGAAGACGCAGTACAAACTGCGCGACTGGTCGGTTTCCCGCCAGCGCTATTGGGGCGCGCCGATTCCGATGATCCACTGCGAGAAATGTGGAATCATTCCGGTTCCGGACGCTGATCTGCCGGTGATCCTGCCGGTACTCGAAAATTATCGGCCGCAGGGCGTGGCACCGCTCGCGAGCGATCCGGAGTTCATCAACGTGAAATGTCCACAGTGCGGCGGCGCGTCGGCCAAGCGTGATCCGGAAACATTCGACACGTTCGTGGATTCGTCGTGGTACTATCTGCGCTATCCCGACCCGCACAATACGGCGGCGATCTTCGATAAGGAAAAGACGAAACACTGGATGCCGGTTGATCTCTATATTATCGGCGCGGAGCACACCGTGCTCCATTTGCTCTACTCGCGGTTCATCACGAAATTTTTGCACGACGAAGGATGGTTGCCGTTCGACGAGCCGTTTTTGAAGCTTCGTCACCAGGGCCTCATCCGCGGCGCTGACGGGCAGAAGATGTCGAAGTCGAAAGGTAACGTGGTGAACCCCGACGAGTTGATCGCGGAGTTTGGCGCGGACACGGTTCGGTTATACGAGATGTTCATGGGGCCGTTCGAGGACGGCGCGCCGTGGGACCCGAAGGGGATTTTGGGTATCGAGCGATTTTTGAAAAAAGCTTGGAATTATTTGACGACAATTATTAGCCTTCCGCCGGAACAGAAAAAGGGCATACCAACCAACGTTTCAAAACTTCCTATTATTCACAAGACAATAAAAAAGGTTGGCGAAGATATTGAAGCATTAAAATTCAATACTGCCATTTCTGCATTAATGATCCTTTTTAACCAACTCAATGAGCTTGGTGATACTTTCATTATGCTCGATGAAAATGACGCAGGGAACATTATCAAGCTTCTTCATCCCTTTGCGCCGCATATGGCGCAGGAGCTTTGGGAACGCATGGGCGGTACGACCTATCTCGATTTCGAGGCATGGCCAGAATACGATTCAAAGCTTATTATAGAGGAGACGATCACGCTGGTGTTCCAGGTGAACGGGAAGATAAAAGACAGCGTTAAAGTCGACGCTGCCATCGCCGAGGATGCCGCAAAGAAAATGGCACTCGAAAATGTTAAAGTTAAAACGGCATTAAACGGCCAGGAGCCAAAACGCGTCATTTATGTCGATAAAAAATTGGTGAACATCGTCATTTAACGAAAAATTTATCACTATTATGGCAGGCAAAGTCATCATGGTCGTCATCCTTATTCTCGTCGTTGCCTTCGGTATTTTTATCTACCAGGTTGCCGCGCATCCAAAATCGTTCGGATTGCCATCATGGCTCGGCGTCAATGGGAGTTCATCAGCTTTTAATTTTACGCTTTCGTCGCCGCATGGTGCGCAGGGTCCGCAAGGACTTCCGTCTGTCCCGCAAGTTCAACCGACCTCGCAAACCTCGCCGGCGCAAACCGTGATCACGTCGCCTGCGTCCAGCTCGGTGCCTGTCATCGACCCTTCCCAGATCCCCGCCGGGTTCACGCTCGCGCAGCTTTCGCCTTACTTCCACCAAGTTCGTTTCGAAAACATCTCTGCAGGGAGCCCCTATTTTTATGGACAGATCATTCTCTACAATAACTTCAACACAAACGAGAACGTCGACATTACCAGCTGGCAGATCAAGACGCAGGAAGGCGGGGAATATATTCCTCAAGCGGTGGATCTCTACGACCCGTCTGGGCTCACGTCAGCGAGTGATATTGTGATACGCAGCGGCGATCTTGTCACTCTTTATTCTTCTTCGGCGCCGTTCAATCTGAGGCTCAATGAGTGCGTCGGGTACATTGCCCACGTGGCGAATTTCAATCCGCCGCTCCCGGTGAGCTGTCCCTATGTTGACCGTTCGGCGATACAGAACTTTACCGGCTCGTGCCAGAACTATCTTTATTCCCTCGGCTCGTGCCAGGTGCCCGATCCGTCAAATCCTTCCATTCCTCATACCGATTATGCATGCCAAGATTATATCGAAAACAATTTCAACTATAAGTCATGCTTCCAGGCGCATGTGAGCGACCCCAATTTTTTGAGCAATCAGGTTTGGGTGTGGACGGGCTCCAACGTCGTCAATCAATATCACGACAAGGTCGAACTTTTCGACCGGAACGGGCTACTCGTAGATTATTATTCGTACTAAGATATCCGCGTTCGCAAACGGTGTGGCGAGTGGCTTTAAGCGACCGATTTTCTCTCGGTGAGCACCATCTTCACGGGGAATTGTTTCCCGGCGCGCAACAGCAGAAGGTGTACCTCCTCGCCGACGTTACAATTTTCCAAAAAATCCTGGATGGGATGCTTGCTGTCGAGTCTCTGGTCGTTCAATTCAAGGATGACATCCATTTCTTTGATGCCGGCTTTTTCCGCAGGGCTTCCAGGGATGACGGCATAGTCGTGCTGGCTTTCGCGCAAAACAAGTGCGCCATAGTCCACCGACAAGTTCATTTTCGTTTTGAGGTCGCCGTCGACCATGATGTAACGGACGCCGAGGAGCGGGCGAAGGATGCGTCCGAATTTGAGGATGTCGGCGATATCACGCCGCGCGGCGTTCACTGGGATTGCGAAGCCGATGCTCTGTGCGCCGGAGACGATGGCTGCGTTCACGCCGACGACGCGGCCGTCGCTATCGACGATCGGTCCGCCGGAGTTACCGGGGTTGATCGCAGCATCGGTTTGGATGAGGCCGCGCATTTCCTGCGCCGGCGCGTCCGGATCTGATTGCGCGGTGATGGAGCGTGATAACCCGGAGACGATGCCGACGGAAACGGTGTTGCGGAAGATGCCGAGCGCGTTGCCAATGGCGATGAGCGACTGGCCAAGCTGTAATTTCGTGGCGTCGCCGAGTTCGACGCAGGGGAGATGGTCGGCGTCGATCTTTAAAATAGCGACATCGTTGATGGGGTCGCGGCTGAGGACGGCGCCGGTGAAGGTGCGCTCGTCGCTCAAAATAACAGTGTATTCGGCGTTCGAATCACTGATGACGTGCTTGTTTGTAAGGATGAGGCCGTTCGGCGCGACGATGAATCCCGAACCCCCGCCGATCTGCACCATGCCGCGCGCGTCCACCATCGACTCCGGGATCTTGTATTTCTGCGCCGATGCGGGCGTGCCGGGGATCGCGGGATAAAATTCCTTCGGCATTTCCTTCTCAAGGTCCTCAAGATGCTTCGCGATGGTGATCGAGACCACCGTCGGCATCACTTTCTTGATAATTTTGATAACGCGTTTGTCATCCATGGTTCAAGGTGGATAAAATTAGAATTCGTATCGTTTGTCGAGATCGAGCACCTCGAAATGGATGCCGTGTTCCGTTAAGATTCGCGAAGGGATGGTGTTTGTCACCCGGGAACTTTTCATGATGCCATCATGTATAGGGAAACAGATCTTCGGCTTGAGCGCGAGCGCATAATCGATTGATTCCGAGATCTTGAGCCATGGCCCTTGCACTGGGAGTGCCAAAATATCCACCGGCCGGTTGGGGTTCGTAAAGTCATCGCCAGGGTAGAAGAAGCGGCCGGCAATAAAAAATCCGACATTTTCAATAAGCGGGATGGATGAATGTATGACGGCGTGGTTGTGTCCAAAAAATTCGATCGTGATATCTTTGTGGCGGGCAACTTCACCGTGCTGGACAATCTGCGAAGCGATGCCTTCCTTTTTAAGCTTCTCGCTCACGCTTTTGTTCGTGAGGATCGTTATCTTCGGATTGTTTTTCACGATCGCCGCAACTGAATTGATATCGCAATGGTCCTCGTGCTCGTGGGTGATGATGAGAACGTCAATATCATGCAATCCATTTTGCATGGTCGAATAGGTGCCGGGGTCAACAATGATCCGCAGCTCTTGCTCTTCCACAAAGAGACAGGAGTGGCCGAACTTGGTGATGTTCATACTTACTATTATAGTACGAAACGAACGTAAATGCCTGCGGGGATAACGCGCTTGCCGTCACTTTCCTGTATGCGCAGCTCGCCGAACTCGCCGCTCGCGGCGGTCTTTGTCTCCGGGAACGAACTTTCAACCGATTGCAAGAACGACTGCGGCGCATAGCCGGCGGCGTAGCCATTGAGCAAGAAGAACGCGCCCGGCTTTTTGGCGAACAGTTTTCGCAACGCGTCGAGCATGGTAATAATGTCGTCCTCGATATGCCAGACCTCGCCGTTCGCGCCGCGACCGAACGCCGGCGGGTCGAGGATGACGCCGTCATACGCCGCGCCGCGCCGTAGCTCACGCTCAACGAACTTGAGCGCATCGTTGGTGATATAGCGGATGGCGCTATCGGCGACGTTCGAAAGCGCGGCGTTATCGTGCGCCCATGCGTTGCTTTGTTTGGAAGCGTCGCAGTGCGTCACCTGCGCACCGGCGCGCGCGGCAACGATACTCGCGATGCCGGTGTAGCCGAAAAGATTGAGGACTTTGGGCGGCTGCGCCGCTGGCGAAGATTTTTTAAGATTTTTTACGCACTGTTCAACCCACTCCCAATTCGGCGCCTGCTCGGGAAATATGCCGGTGTGCTTGAACGAGGTGAGTCGCAAAGAAAGCCGAGCCTCATCGTCCCACGAGATAACCCACGGTTCCGGCGAACTCTTTCCACTCCACGATCCCTTGCTGCCTTCAAAACGGAATTCCGCATCCGCTTTTTTCCACAGTTCCGGCCGCAGCGGTTTCCAGATCGCCTGCGTTTCTGGACGGACAATTATAAATTTTCCATAACGCTCCAGTTTTTTATTGTCGCCGGAGTCGAGAAGTTCGTAATCGTGCCAGCCGCGGGTGGTGAGATCGGTTTGCTTCATGTAACGATTATAGCAGAAAATCAAAAATCGTTCGTTTAATCTTTTCTTTACCTCCTGTCCGGTATGATATTTTTATGCCAAGCGAACTCTGGAAGATGCACGATGTTTACGTGCGGAGAACTCGCGCCGAAATGCCTGTCCGGGATGCCCGCGTTCTGGTGGATGTTTTGAACAAAAACATTATAGAAACAATAGGACTTTCCTTGAGGGAAGTCTACATAACCACTCGCGCCTTAAAACATCTCTATGATAAGAAACCAGCCGAAGAGTTCGATTTTGCCGTCGACCATGCCTCAATAATGGTCAAGAATCCCGAGCGCTTGTATAAGGGCAAGAAAGACAAGCGCGGTGGTTTCTGTCTAGTAAAAAACATAGAAGGAGATGAATATTTGATGGCGTTGGATATATCTTTGGCAAAACAAAATAGAGGAATTTACATCGTTACCATCTTTAGACTCCGCGACCGTAATTATTTGAAAAGCTATGATCTCTTATGGAGCCGGAGGGACGGCGCCCACTCATCGCCACGCGCCGAGACCGATCTTGGCCGACCCGGCGACGCTCCGCAGTAGAGCCGGAAGATGGCAATGCCACCTTGGGAGGATATATTTCTCCCTTTTCTGCGTTTCAGCCCCATGAGAGATCGTGCTTTGTCTGCTGCTGCATTTATACTAACAGACTGCGGCACTTCGTCAAACTTCTTTTAATGATTTTTTAATCATCGCGACATTAATCATGCGGGATTGGAACCTTATTTTCGATCAGAAACAATATTTTAGGACTTTATTTGTGCAATAATTTCACCTACGACCAAATCTAATGGTTTATCTGTGTTGATAGGTAAGGCTCCTTCGCTCACTATTTCTTTTTCAAAATTTTTATACCAACTTAATATATTCTCTTGCTCTAAAATATGTTTTCCAAAATTATGGTTCTCTCTTTCTATAATTCTTTTTAAAAAAGTTTCTTCTTTGCACTGAAGTAAAAAAACTTTTTCAAACAGATTCCACAACTCAAAACGATTGCCAAACAATCCCGCAACAACTACGATATCTTTTGGGCTGTTATTAATTAAATCAATCAGTTTTTCTTTGTCGCAAATATATTTATGCTTCCAATACCATTCTTTGCTCATTCCGGGATGCCACTCTGATATTTCCTTCGTATCGTTATCTATCCAATGGGTAAGACCCTTAACTGAATCTGCGTCAATAGGAAAAACTTCTTTTTCAGCTAATTTTTTTACAACACTCGACTTCCCCGTACCAGAAATGCCGGTTATATAAAATACTTTCATAAATTTATCGTAGCAAGTTCCAAATTAATATCAATGTTTAGCGAGCAAGTGCCTCTGGATGCCTGATGCTCCACGCGTAGAGCACGACTGCCGCGGAGACGGACGCGTTCAGCGATTCGCAGCGTTCGTCCATCGGAATGCGGAGCCGCACGTCGCAACGCTCGAATGTCTTTTGGCGGATGCCGCTGCCTTCGTTGCCGACGACGAAGAGCGTTGGTCCGTCGAACTTGGCATCGGCGATGTTCACTGAGCCGTTCATGACGAGGCCGTAGACGCGGAACAGTTCTTTTTTGAGCGCGTCGATGGTTTGGTTGACGTTGCCGATGGAGACGATCGGGATGCGGAACGCCATGCCGGCTGAAGCTTTTACGACGGCGCCGGTGATCGGTGCCTGGTTGTGGGAGGGGAGCAGGACGCCGGCCGCGCCGAACGCCGCTGCCGAGCGGATGATCGCGCCAACGTTGTGCGGGTCGGTAAGCTCATCGAGCAACACAAGCATGGTCGTGTCGGTTACCGTGATCGTTTGCATAAAATATTCAAAGTCGAGTATGATCGCGCCGGGATCGGTGATGGCGATCACGCCCTGGTGCGCGGTGTCGCGGCCCACCATGTGCGATAGCTCTTTTGTTTTGAGCGTAGCTGCGACGATGCCGCGCTTTTTGAGGAGCGAGCGCAGTTCCGGGTCGTTGACCTCCGGCGAAAGGAACACCTTTTTCACCGCGTGGGGTGTGCTCGTGAGCGCCTCCATAAGGGCGTGTTTGCCATAGATATAAATCTTTTCGTGTTCGCGGCGCATGGGATTAGTGTAATTAGTGTGGAAATTATTTGCAATCAATAAAGATCAATTCTTTTCAATGCACACTTTACATAGACCATAGAATTCGAGCGAGTGCTGTTGGATCTCTGCAAAGTGCTTTGATTGCTTTAAAACGACGGAGCGCATATTTTCTATATCGCAATGCTGTACGTCCTCGATCTTGCCGCAACGGGTACAGACGAGGTGGTGGTGATCGGTGAGATTTGCGAGTTCATAGTGCGCATGGTTATGTCGCAGGTCCACTTGGCGGATGATATTCTTCAACTTGAATGCCGTGACGGTACGGTAGACGGTCGTTTGGTTGATGCCTGTGCCTATGCTGTTCACGTGCTCCACGATCCGCCGTACCGATACGGGATGCCGTTGCCTCCTAAAATATTGTAAGATCGTGAGACGTGCATCGGTGGCGCTGCAGCCACTCTTATGGAGTGTTACCGCAAGGAGAATGTGTTTTGCCTTGATCCGTTTTGCCATATCGTGCTGTTGTGAGTTGGGTGGAGTTGGGCCGGGTCGGACGGGGTCTTTTTTGCAGTGTATCCATTTTGCGAATTATTTGCAAATAAGTTGACTGGCCGCGAGGGCGGGGTATTATGGAATCATGAATCAGAGAATGAAAATGAGAGTTTGGATTATCGCAATCGCCGCTGTCGTCATCGTTGTTGCACTGGGTGTTCATCTTTCCCGCATGCCACACATGGCGTCCACCGGCGGCGTTCCATCACAATCTGGCGTGCTTCACATCGTCGCTGCGGAAAATTTTTGGGGAAGCTTGGCGGCGCAGATCGGCGGCGCGCATGTGCAAGTTTTGAGCATTGTTTCCGACCCGAACGCCGACCCGCATGAGTACGAGACGAATGCTGGCGACGCGCGCGCGGTTGCGGGAGCGAACTACGTCATTGAGAACGGCGCGGGCTATGATAGTTGGATGGACAAACTCGTGAGCGCGGGCCCGGGTTCGAATACCGATCGCAAAGTGCTGAATGTTGCTACGCTGATCGGCAAAAAAGAAGGGGACAATCCGCATTTTTGGTACGATCCTGATTATGTGAACGCCGCGGCTGTGCAGATGGGGCAGGATCTTGTTGCGCTCGATCCGGCGAATGCGTCGTATTACGAGGCGCAGTATCAAACGCTTCAGGCGTCGCTCGCGCAGTATCAGAATCGTATTATGACAATCAAGCAGCAATTTGGTGGAACAAAAGTTGCGGCGACGGAAGATATTTTTGTCTATCTTGCTAACGCGGCCGGGCTCGATCTTGTTTCGCCGCCGGCGTTCACTGCCGCCGTTGCCGAAGGGAACGATCCGCCGGCGTCGAGCATCGTGCAGTTCGAAGCTCAATTAAAGAGCGGCGATGTGAAGGTCTTGGTGTATAATCAACAGACAGTGACGCCGCTTACGGACAGTATGAAGGCGCTCGCGGCGGCGCAAGGAATTCCGCTCGTTGCCGTCACGGAGACGATTCAGCCACCAAGTCTTTCATTCGAGGACTGGATGAATGGCCAACTCATAGAATTACAAAACGCGCTCAAATAATTATGGAAAAAAATAAAACCTCCGTCGTCGTCGCGCAAAATTTAAAGGGAGGATACCCGGCGCACGTTGTTTGGGATGGCGTGGATTTTTCGATCGGCCAAGGGGAGTTTGTTGCAGTGCTCGGGCCGAACGGTTCGGGCAAGACAACGCTGTTCCGCATGTTGCTTGGGCTCTCGAAACCGCTCGGCGGCTCGCTCATGGTCTTCGGTGAAACGCCGCGCCGCGGCAACCCGCGCATCGGCTACGTGCCGCAACAGCATCCGATCGACAGCGAGATGGGAATCGAGGCGCTCCAGCTGGTGCGCTTGGGGCTCAATGGCAACCATTGGGGGACCGGCAGTGCGTCACAGGGGGTTGAGGAGGCGATGGCCGTGCTCAAAACGGTCGGCGCGGAAGAGCTGGCGCACCGGCCGCTCGGCGTGCTTTCGGGCGGCGAACTGCAGCGCGTTTTTCTTGCGGAGGCGCTGATCGGCAAACCGGATCTGCTTCTGCTCGACGAACCGCTCGCGAACCTCGATATGCGCCGCGAGTCGAACTTTGTGCAACTCATCAACGACGTGGTGCGTTCGCGCAATGTCACCGTCCTGCTCATCGCGCACAACATCAATCCGCTTTTGCCGGTGCTCGACCGTGTTATTTATGTTGCGAATGGGCACATCGCGAATGGGAAGCCGTCGGACGTGCTCACATCGAAATCGCTCACCGACCTCTATGACATCCCTATCGAAGTATTGAAAGATTCGCGCGGACGGATTGCCATCATCGGGATGGAAGAACCGATTGATCACCATGGGCACGAAAATCATGGCGACGACGAACGTAATTATCGCGAACATCAGCACCATGAATAGCGCCGCATTCAGCTTCAATATCGCGAGCGATCTGCAATTTATGTGGCAGTACGATTTTATGCGCCACGCATTCGAGGCGGGGACGATCGTCGCCGTGATCGCCGGCATCATCGGCTATTTCATCGTCTTGCGCCAGTCGTCATTCGCCGCGCACGCACTGTCGCACATCGGTTTCGCCGGCGCCGCCGGAGCGGTGTTGATCGGCGTGAATCCGCTCGCGGGATTGCTCGTGTTCACCTGTGGCGGCGCACTCGCGATGGCGTCGCTCGGCCGGCGCGCAGCGAATCGCGACGTGCAGATCGGCACGGTGCTCGCGTTCATGCTCGGCCTCGGTGTGCTCTTTATCAGTTTGTACTCCGGCTACGCGACGGAAGCCTACTCGCTTTTGTTCGGAGAGATCTTGGGCATCAGCAGCGGCGACGTGCTCGTTACTCTTATCGCCGGCGTCGTTCTTCTCGCCGCCGTGGCCATCGTGTACCGTCCACTATTATTTACCTCGCTCGATGAGGACGTGGCGGAAGCGAAAGGCGTTCCCATTTTCTTGCTCGGCGTCATCTTCATGTTGCTTGTCGCTGTCGCCACTTCCATCGCCGTGCAGGTGGTCGGCGTGCTGCTGATCTTTGCGCTTATGGTAACGCCCGCTGCGGTTGCCCAGCGCCTGGTCCGCCGTCCGGCGCAGGGGATCGTGATCTCGGTGGCCATCGCGCTCCTTGCGACATGGATCGGACTTTTCATCTCGTTCTATCTTCCGTATCCGGTCAGTTTTTTCATCACGACGATAACATTTGGGGCGTATGTGATCGTGAGGGTTCTCCAGGCATAACAACGCGATATTATTTATCTATGACAATCCTCAACTGGCTCATTGTTATTTTCTGGTTCGTCTTCGTTTTGTATTGGGCGATTTCCTCAATTGGAGTGAAAAAAAACATCCGCACCGGCGAGTGGCGGCGTGATGCCGGAATTCGCATTCTGCTTGTTGTCGTTGTCATCATATTATTCCAGGCCGGTTCCTATTGGCGCTATTTCGGATATCACTTCAGCGGTATCGTGCAACTGGCGGGTACGATCCTGTGCGGCGCGGGCATCGTTTTTGCGATCTGGGCGCGCTGGCATCTGGGCAAGAACTGGAGTGGAACGCCGTCGATGAAGGAAGGGCACGAGCTGATAACGTCCGGACCGTATCGCTTTGTGCGCCATCCGATCTACACCGGCATGATCGCCGCGATCCTCGGCTCGGCGCTCGTGGGCGGCGCTGTGTGGCTTTTCGTCTTTATCGTTATGGCCGCGAATTTTCTCTACCGCATTCCCGTGGAGGAGCGGTACATGATGAAGCTTTTTCCGGATCAATATCCGGAATATAAAAAGAGGACGAAGGCGCTCGTGCCGGGCGTGTGGTGAGAGACTACACGATCTGCATCAACTCACTCAACGCGTGGATGGTGAATGTTGGAAGGCCCGTGGAAGAATCTGGTAACTCATTCGCAAATTCACCATTTTGGAACCAAGCAGTAGGATGGCCGTGTTGATTGCCGTATTTTACGCCACGGATCGTGCGATCATCCACGATCAATATTTGGCTGCGAGGCAATTGTAACTTTTCGACGATCTCATTAAGGATCGCGTCTTTATCTTTGTCGGTAACGACCGCCATTTCAAAAAACTTTCCGAGGGGGCTTGTCTCGATTTGTAAAGCTCGCTCTTCAATGGCGGCGTTCGTGCGCACCAAGACCAGGGACGCGACGGCGAGCCGGTAACCACGAAAATGGCAATGCTTGAAAACTTCTTCGGCATCAGGAAACTCTTTTTTGGTTTTCGGATCAAAAAGGGTACCTTCCCAATCGAATATGATGGCTTTTATGTTTTTTGTTTCGTTGGCCATATTGGTTGGGAACCTCTAAAGTGAATAGTGTTTTTGGATAAGATTTGCCGCTTTGCGAGGTGAGATCTTGGAATTATCAATAACGAAGTTCGGCTCATAAGAGACATCAGAAAAGATATCACGACGTTTCATAATTTCGCGCAACGTCTTTGATTTTTTGACCTTGTGAAACGCTTTCCTAGAGGGTTGTTTTATGCGTTTGAATAATTCTTTTTGGTCGCAAACGAGATGCACAAAAAGAATCTTCCCGTTGTGCGTTTTTGCTTGTCGGACGATTTTTTCGAGAGCGGCATCATCAAAGGGTTTCCCATACACCCACGTAAGGATGATCCCTTTCCTTTTGGCCTTCGCCGCACGCTCCATGACGTCCAGGCGATATGCCCGAACAGTGTCCCAGAATTCATCGGTGCCAAAATCGAGAGCCGATCCTACAAGATCGTTCAGAAGGTGATTATGAAGCACACTGAAACCCGTACGTTTCGAAAGTTCGGTGGCAACTGTGAGCTTGCCCACTCCGGGTGCGCCGTAAAGAAAGATCGTTTTCATGGATTGGTTGTGAGTTTTTTAAGATATCCGAGCCGATCAAACAAATCCACTGATGGCGGAGTCAGTTTCAATACACCAAGATCCTTTGGGTCCGTCCATGTATATTTCACAAGGTCGTCATTCAACGAAACGTTAATCTGGTTCGCATCCTTGTCGTTGATGACAATCTTATAGACGTTGAAAATCATATCGCAAAGAACTTTTTCTCCGGTAGTTTTTAATATCTTTTCTGACTGCCCTCTACCTTTATCATCAACGAGTTCGATGGGGTATGGATTAATATTAATGCCTGTTTCTTCAAGAATTTCTCTTTTCAGGGCAGTCATCTTATCCTCACCCTCATCAATGCCCCCTCCAGGAATATGCCAGCAGTCAACATAAACGCCACCCTTAGCTGGATCCTTCATACCTTGAAACAACTTTCCGTCTCGCGAAAAAATTAGAGCCGAAACAATATCTCTCCGAATCGTGCGCATGAACCCATTATAGAACCTTCTAGACGGGGAGTAAATTTACCAGACAGTATAGTTGTAGTGGTTCGAATCTTAGACACCTGCCGATTTTTGTCGCTTAAGCTGCGTTTCAAAAAGATAACAAAACCCGAAGCCGGAAGGTCTCTCGAGTCGATGCACTAACGGGCGGATATGGAGGGATTCGCCCGCGGCTCAAATGCTCGCCGTCGCTCGCATTTGGCCTTGGCACCGGCTCCTGAAATTTTCGTGCTCGAAAATTTCAGTCCGCCGTTCGAATCCACTCTTTCAGACGAGCAAAGAAAAAGGCATTCTATTTTGGAACGAATCGCGAAGACGCTAAAGTTCCAAAATAGAATGCCTTTTTCTTTGTCGCGGAGAGGGTGGGATTCGAACCCACGGTACCCTTTCGAGTACACCGCATTTCGAGTGCGGCGCTTTCGACCGCTCGGCCACCTCTCCAAGGTTGTCTGGGTCGCCTATGATTCTAAGTTTTTTTAGCGAAAAAGCAAAGGGAAAGGTTGGTCGGGAATCCGGCTGGGCGCTTAGGGGATGTTACGCCAGCGAATACTTTTTCCTGAGAAAGACGTAAAGATACCCGACGGCGATGAGCATCAAGCCGGCAAGCACGAGGGAGAGCGGCCAGCCGAGCCCGCTTGTAAAGTACTCTGCGGTGATCTTCAAAATATAACCCATGAGGAAGAGCGCGCCGAACGTGAGGAATGATTTTGCTTTAAGGTAGACGCTCACGAACAGTGTGGCGAGCGCGAGACCGGGGAAGATCAGTTCCCAAAAGACGTTTTGCGAAGGCGACCATCCGCCGAGCGCGAGCGCTGCGCCGAGAAATCCAAGGATGCCGAAGCTATAGAGGAAGCCCGAAAGGGGAGCCTTCTCCGTTTTACTGAACGCGTAGCCGATGAGAAGATAGCTGAGGCCAACGACGAGTACGCGATACTCGAAGAAATTCCAGTCGAACAGCGGGTTGCTGCCGACCATGAAGTTGGTGAGAGCGAAGAAGAACCACGTTCCGAAAATGATAGAGAAGAGCGTGAAGATGTTTTTGCGTTGCACTACGTAGGACAAGAGGAACAATGCGAGCGCTATGCCGGAGATGAAGCTTTGCACGCCGGCGCTCGCGGTGTCGAAGCCGGCGTTGTCGAAGATAACGTAAAGCCCGATGGGGAGGACGAGCGCCGAGATGAGATAGAACGCCGAGCCGATCGTCTCGAACTTTTCTTCGCGGCTGAAGATGAAGCCGATGATATATGCACCGATCGCCGCGCCGAGCGTTGCGATGAGCCGCGTCGGGAAGCTCAGCGTTGACCAGTTCTGCTCGACGAGAATGGCGATGCCGAGGAATACGATCCCGCCGCCGATATAATAGAGGATTTCTGCAATGCCGAGCTTTTTTGTGAGAACGATGTCGTTGCCTGCGCCCGTCCCCGCGCCTTCGTCATAGGCTGCGACAGCTTCTTCTTTGGTAAGGATCTTCTGCGCCGCGACCTCCTTTATATATTGCACCGCTTCGTGTTTTTCCATAGTTATAGTTGGTGATAATTTTGCTAAAGACCAAGGTTCGTTATTGATTCGTGACCCAGCCGAGGAAGGTGAAATTATAATAATAATTTCCCTGGTCCGGGATATTCAATTTTCTGCTCACGTCATGACCTTTGAGGTATTTTGTATTGTAGTTATCGCTTGACGAATAAAAGAACGGGAAGCCCCCGCCACCGTCATTCCCGGAGACGATCTCAAACCCGTCCGGCGATTGCGGGTCGGTGTTGAGCGAAAATTTTTGCGCGTCGGCGAACGAGATCGCTTCGCTTTGGTTTTTGCCGACATCGTAGACGAACAGTTGCGGCTGGCCTCCCGTGGAATAATAGCTTGGGGGATACACCGTCGGGCCGGTGCTCGTGGTGATGTGTTCGTTCAGCTGGCCGTTCGCAACGAAATACGCCGGGCTGTAATTGGAGCCGCTCAGATAGAGGAAGCTATATTTCGGTTTCGTAAAGAGCCCGGGCAGATAGATACTCGCGGCAACGAAAAGGATAAGCAAAAGCGGTATGGTGATGCCGGCGATGAGGGGGAGATTCTTTTTCATGGCGATACTTATATAATAGCATTTTTCGGTGCAAATATGCTGCAGCGCGGAGATTAAAAAATGATTAAACAATCATTGACAGCGCATTGTGGCAAGGTAAAATTATGCCAATGTCCACTGGAAAATCATTCCCAAAATCATCCAACAATCTACCTATGACCATGGAAGGGCTTGCTCGCCTTATGAAGCGCGGTTTTGAGGGGGTAAGTCGCAAATTTGAAGGGATTGATGGCAAATTTAAGGTGGTCCACCAGGAAATCGAAAAGCTCGCTACGGCAACCGCCAATGAATTTGAAGCTGTCCGGAGTGAAATAAGGAGCGAGGTGAGCAACTTGGCGACCAAGGCGGAATTGCGGGAGGTTGCGCATGAAATAATGCAGGCTATTGACCGCGTGGACACCCATCTCTCGGCAACCGCGACGCAATGGCGCGACGATCACGACGAGGTTCGCGATACGATAAAGAACCACGAGGGGCGCCTACACACGCTCGAGAAGCGTTCAAGCTGACTCTTTTGTTTTGTGCCCTCGAGAGGAATCGAACCTCTATCAGCTCGTTAGGAGTGAGCCGTTCTATCCATTGAACTACGGGGGCTCTTGGTTTACTATACTATAGTTGTAGAAAGGATGGATAGCAACAAACGGGCCTATAGTTCAGCGGTAGAACAATTCGATGGCATCGAATAGGCGAGAGTTCGACTCTCTCTAGGTCCACAAGATTAAAAAAATCTAAAACCTTTCTTGAAGTTTTTTGTATCACGCAATATTATGCGTAGGTGGAAACATATAAGAGGAATCCGAACAGTGAATGTAAAATTTGTAAGAAGCCGATCTATCGGAGGCCGGTTGAGACATCAAAAAATAAAGGAAATGTTTTTTGCGGTCTATCGTGTTATGGCAAATCTCTCCTTAAGGAACATCCATGCGTAATTTGCAGAAAGCCCATTGCCGCAGAAGCTGGATTGGAAAACATCATGGATTGATGGTATAAAGTTCGGGGGAGGGGTGGCCGAGTGGTTTAAGGCAGCGCTCTTGAAAAGCGCCATACCGAAAGGTATCGTGAGTTCGAATCTCACCTCCTCCGCAACATAGGACAGTTTTGCATAATTTGCATGAAAAGCATTTTACTATCAGTCTCCTGCAAGGTACGAACCTGCAAAACCTCTTGTTCGATTTCTTCTTTCTTTTGCATGATCATCTTGAAGGGATAATGTAATTCGATATTGAT
>Ga0182030_10002509_pt1 | contig 38933 bp, 38 predicted proteins | sample 812S3MmetaG_FD_121299 | JGI IMG/M metagenome (GOLD analysis project Ga0182030, IMG submission 121299) | Permafrost microbial communities from Stordalen Mire, Sweden - 812S3M metaG (Illumina Assembly) | ecosystem: Environmental > Terrestrial > Soil > Wetlands > Permafrost | place: Sweden...
AAGTTCTCACCCCAAATTAACCCAATCAACCTATCTCACACCTAGCCCCTCACCAGTCCCCAGTGGCGTATGTGGCCCTCCGCTACCGCCTCAATCTCCAAAAAATCCAATCCGCCATCCTCCAAACCATAATGTGGACCCCCTTAATTGTTCTCTACTTCGGTGGTCTCTCGTTTCATCTCTCCAAAGCCCTGCTATGCCATTTCGTAGGCATAAAAATGGAGTGGACCGCTACAGCCAAAGAGCTTGAAACAACTGGGTTCTTCATCGGTATGGATCGCGTAGGCAAAGACTTCAGGTATATGTATATAACCATGGTGTTAATTATTGGGGGGATGATATATTTAGGGGCTTTTGCGCCTGTGGGTTGGACTAGTAAGTTTTTACCCCCTCTTGTTTGACATTATGTAGCGGTGAATAAGGCTGATATTGTACAGTTAATCTATGGACAGTGATTTTCCCGCTGAGTTTTCAGGTTGTATGTCATTGTCTGGTGCCTGTTGTGCTAGGTATATTCTAGAGTCTGGCATTTTCAAGCGGTGTAGAAGGATGGTAATGGCGCACACGCATTAGAAAAGTAGATCACGGCCTAGGCATGGAAATAATCGATAATTTCCGTATTCCAAAGATCTTGCTCTAGGTTTGAGAAGGACGAAGTCACAGTCTCAAAATATTTTAACATACATTATTCCATCTTAACACAGATGTCTCTCCTTCCCGATTTCCCGGGAAAACTACCTCCCTGAATATGCACTCATCGGCGCGTGAATACTCAAATTTGAGATAGTGGGCTCATCGTTGATTTCACAGACAGCAATTGCCGTTAGTCGCCAACCTGATCCTTCCCTATTTGCATATTCCCATATACCCATATTGTATCATCCCATGCCAGGTCACTCCATCTGCTCAGTTCCTATATATAAACTCCGCCCTTGTTATGATACCACCCCAGACCTGGTACCAAATTCTTATCAAATAACTAGTCAAGCTCTTCCCCATCGTTGGCCGCTGCCTTTAAGAACTCGTCGACGTTCAAATTCTTGAGGCTTTCTTCAGAGTCTTCAACTACCCGCAAAATTTTCTCTTTTGGTTCAATCCAGATAATTCTCTGCCTCACTATCCCTCCCCTGTTCATTAAGTACGGGCTAAGTTTCTTCATAGAGACCTGAAACAGAGGACCAGGTCCCACACCTCCAAGAGCTGTTGCTGGTATCGCGGTTGTGGCGGTCCCAATACCACGACGTCTATCCCAGAAATCGAACTGATGTTAGGGGATTCTTACTTCACCTATAGAGAAGGAGAAGTTTGGAAATTATAAACCCTTGCGAATACGGATCCTAAACACAGTTGCGACTTGGTGATATGGTTTAGTGCGAGAATTATTTGCAAGAATCCCAGCGCTGTAGATGTGTGATGTGCTAACTGTGGAGAATTCGCGGAGTCTCATATTTGTTCACAGGTATTTGTGAGAGGATAGGTAGGTCGATGACGATTTTGACAAGGAGCTCGATGGGTAGGGTGCTTGAACGGTCGTGCGGTGAGGAAGCCATCGTGGCTTTGTGTTGAAGTTCTTGTTTGTTGGTGGGAATTGAGAAAAAGTGGTCGCAGATCATGTTCATAAGCTTGCAGATAATCGTCCCGGGAGAGGGTAGATGGGACCTCTAATGTGGAGTTATGAGATGTCATGATACTTCACTCTACCCGAAAAGGATAGGGACATTTCGCTCCCTAGGGCAACACTGTCATCTCATCGAAGGAGAGCACTTCACGTTTGCTAATTCCATGCCTGAGGATTAGCTCCCTTCTTCTAATCTGCTTGGAAGATGTTAGGCGGAAAGGAAACTGGATTATGGGCAACGAAGATTTTCAACGAGAAATGAAGCGTAATATACTCGGATGGATGGCGAAGCCCAAGTTCAAATCGCAAGGTTCTCAACGATGTTTTAGAATTGCTGATAGAGGTAGCCTTTCTATGGTTGGATAAATCAATGGCTTTGAAAGATGCTAGTGACAACCGCTGGAAGGTGAGCAATTCTCCCTTCCAAGAATAAAAGTGCTAACATCCCTTAACACTTTCAGTGAGACTTCTGTTTGTCGATAAATACAGCCTCGTTTGTAGCCTTTGTATTTATAATTGTAACTTGTACGCTACGGCATTCGCATAGGCCATTTAGGGTACCTAGAAAGCACCAAAACAAGGACCTCCACCACCGTGTCATTGTCGTATATTTCCTTCTGGGAAACTGATTTATTGAAATATATACAGAAAATCTTGAACTTGCGATCGCTCGACCTTGAGATGTGTCTCTGATGTATATCCCTTTTTTGTCTGGTACAAGACTTACGAGTTCAGTCAACTTGTGATGCATGGGATTGAAGAGCAAGCTCCGAACTTGACTAAATAGCCGTGTCTTTATAAAAACATATTTTCTGCCCAGACATCAGAAGGGTTATTAGCCCATCTTGAACTCTTGATGAGCTCATCGCCCAATATGATGTGGCACTATTGCCATGCGCGTGATGCGAAGTTCGAGCAGAGCCTTCTTGCAACCTAATTTTGAGGCATTTCATCTTACGTGGCAAGGCAGAAAGACTTGCCGTGGTTTGCAGTTTACTCCACCCAATTTTCGTGGGACGGTAAAGCGGCTTGCATTTGTTGACGTTTCAAATGAGCATTATTGGGGGGCGCGTCCGTGGCTTGATATTCTCGGGCTGCCGAAACGCGGTGAGCGTCTGCAGGCAGACTGAAAACAAGGCTGTCGATGCACGGCATTTAAGGTCTCTTCAAACTAAAGAGTTGCAACCATTATCGGCCCGAGCTGGTGCATTCCGAGATATGGGGGAAGCGTCAATGGACAGATATTCTGAAATTAAAAGTACGGACGGGATAAAAAGTCTCGACCTTAAAATCTCTTTGATTTTAGCTGGATATTTAGAAATCCAAGAAGGATTGCGCGGATGAACCTTAGGCTTGTTTCGCTCTTCATCACCGACACGCTAATCAGATTGCTGTTGAATCTAAATAGTTGTGGAAATGTTAATTTCCTAATGACTGATATTACAAGCTGGTTATAGGATCATGGATTCGTTTCATCCGAACTGGGTCTTGACCTAGGCTGATAATGTGACAGCGCTGGGCCTGCCGTTTGACTGAAGTGTATTTGCGCACCTCCTCCGCATATACTCGTTGTAAACTCAATTGCGTATTCTCGCAAGCGTTGGAGAGAAGTTGATGGTATGCGTTGTAAGCCCAGACTAATGCCAAGTCCAGAATCAATAATGGTAGGAACCCATTGCGGGAGGTTCTCGGAGGAGAGATGTAGAATCGACATGAAAAAATAGAGCATTGCTATACAGCATCCTGCATGCCATAGAGAGCGTCTGGGTAGATATATTAGCTCAAACCCGTCATATGAAAGCCTTCAACACACTTTATAAGCGTCATTTGATCCAACTGTCGAAGGTCGAGATACAGCCCAATTGATATCATTCCCAACCACAGAACGAAGAGGCTGAAGGTCGCTATTAGCACCTTAAAAGTTACGAAGATATAGATCGCATACCCCACAAAAACAAGTTTCCATGAATCACCATGATCTGCAGTCAACCCTGAAACAGTGATTATAGGAGCCAGGGTAGTGGCAGACGTGTACAGGCAGATAGTGGGGCATCTACGTTCTCCTGAGCGTTCATGCTGGCATTCGACATCTTCCGTGCCCATGTTCTGAATTTCTCCTGCGCGATGAGTATCGTAATCATTGTCGCTGGCATTTGCCCGAGGGTCTGTTTCGACTTCAGCCCTTGCCTCAGACATAGCTGTTGGGGTATCATGCAATGGACGGAGTGGAGCGGGGTGGGTTTGTGGGAACCAAAATCCAGAGCATTCGGCTCAAAAATGAGTTGGCGTGAGGTAGTATATATATGTTGTTTTTGTGACCGACAGTAAAATAGGATTCAGAGAGGAAGGAAGGAACTTTGATTGGACATTAGCTTAAATTGATTCAGGGAAACAAGGCCGCGTGCTTCGAGGTCTGAGAGTCTCGCGCAGTGGACGGCCGAGGAAGATGAGGATCTATGTTGATGACGCTTCTAGCTTCACGCAGCTTTCTCCATTGGGGATCTCCAAGGCTTTTCTTTTGGTTGTACCCCCACTGGTAGACTTTAGCCAGCCAGTAAACCTTGTCATTGAGTCTTGGGTGCAACGCGCCGCTTTCTAAGATAATACGAACCGCACTTGGCCGCACAACGCACCAATCCCCGCGAAATTCTGCCTTGCCGCCGTTCTTCAACCAAGTTTCCCGCCTAGCAACGTGGACCGCACCCCCCAAAAGTAGTAGAGCACATAGTGTTGCAGAGCCGCATTTGCACCTTATCCGCCCTATGGGATAAAGGTTCAGGTCCCGCCCGCCTGACTGCAGAACCTTTAGCCATCACTTGAAGATGGGATCGAATTTGAGAGAACACGACCGGATAGTCCCAAGGTCAACTCTGTGGTCTGACTGGGTCTGGAATAATGGTTTGAGACATCAATCCTGATATGACGCGCAGATCTGACCAAATGATTGTGATAGACAATAAGACCGATCGTACTGTCCTTCCAATTGCTAAAGATAGGCAGGAGCCATCGGGAAATGGAAGTGAGAAGGGAGACGAGCTCAATCTAAGTAAAATTGCTTATTATCTATCGAGGGTTGTATCTGCTAAACACGGCTAGGGTTCAAAGCTCCTAATTTCGCAGAGCGTTGTAGAGCTGGATATGTTTTCAAAGTAATTTGGACCGAGCCTCGTAGCGATCAACTGGCAACCTCGAATAAAGTCTGCGAGATAATAAAAGGGGATCGTGCATATTCGGAAATCCATCGGTTTCTGTTTGTTGGTCGTGAGATCAGCCACAGCCTTTGTTTGTGGGTATTCCACATCTCCGCGCTGATTGTACGCCGACCAATTTTGACGTACGGCAACCAAGCAACGAACAAAAATGGATTTCTTGAGGATCACGTAACTAAGAGTGGTATGTCGACACTCGTCTTCACAGGAAGACAGAGATATGCTGACAACTCCCACGATCCGAGGCATAATGGTGATTACGGCGATGGGGAATTGTCTCAATCTGCGCATATGCATGGAGGACCCAACATCGATTGCGAAAGCGGAGAATTAAAGGAACACAATTGCAAATGCGATAATGATCAAGCAGGGAAAGCAATGGGGAAAATCAAACACTCGCTACCCAAACTCGCCATCATCAATTCCAGCGCCTCGATACTGATGGCACTCAGCTTCTTACCATTGAACGAAAATATGGATCTCATACCATCAAGCCCAGCTTTGACTTCAGTAAGTCAATGCTCAAAATGGAAGCATGACCCCGCACTAACACTTTAGTAGGTCGTATCAACTACTGGTTTTCTGCTCCCCCAAAAGATAATGGTATACCTGGAGCGTTTCCAGTCGCCCAACTTTGCTCTCTTCAGCATCTTCACCATCGCGACTGTGATCTTCACCTGCTCAGTCTTCGCGTGGGCAAAGACCAAAACGCGGACAGCATCGAGTAAGCTAGTTTTCGGAGCACTTGCTCTAATGGGAACGTCAGTTTGTGGCTTCGTTGGCTTTACTCCCGAGGAACTGTTCTTGGTTTGTCTTCCCACGTGCATCAGCATCACTATGACCGGTAGCTGCTTATGCAGACATGGAAAATCGGTCCAATGATTCGAGAGTAATAACTATACAAGAGTGTATACGGTCGAGCATGATATGAAGGTGTTGGGGATTTAACGCTGGTGTGTTATGACCTACTCTCATGGACGATGCAAACGTAGAGCCGTGGAGGAATTTCGACAATTGGTTTGGCTAATGAGTGTTTTGAATTTGGGTTTGTCGTGGAAGGATGTACATGATTCTTCTCAACTAAGAAGTTACGGTGTTGACTACTCATGTGATTGATGTGCATTTTGAGTGCAAATGCTGAACTTGATGAAGGTTGCCATTAATAGTGAGTTCTTTGAAAGCGGGAAAAATTCTCATAACCTGGTATCATCCCATCTCAAAGTTTTCTCGAGGTCATCCCACCTCCCGCTACGTAACGGATCTAACTTCCTCACCTCCACCAGCCAGGAAGCGCAATCCTCTTTTTCATCATCTCGTGGTTCACGTCCTTCCATTCGACATAATGCCAAGGTGTACTCAAGTAGCGCAATATAGATCCACTTACAATCCTCGGCACCGTCCATCATATCTTTCAAATTAACAAGCTGCCGTGTAACATATTCGATGCGCTCCTCTTCTGTAAAATTGGGAGTAATGGTCGCGTGACCGACATAATCGACAAGAGTTGTCATTAGGAACTGGTGGTAGAACCATACTGATTGTGCATATGGATACGCGTCTGTGTAAATCGCTTGAGTTACGAGGTCGAATTCTATTTCGAGTCAGCGAAGGAATACCAGTGTCACAAAGATCATACCATCATCCAAGAATTGCCGCCGCGCTTCGTCACTAGCATTTCGTTCGTCAAGAAGTCGTGGGATTAATTTACTGCGTCGATAAAAAGCAGAGAAGTTCGAGAGATTCGCCTTGATCATCTTCGTGGTATATTCGAATTCTGATTCCACCGTGCTTGTCCCATGTAGCTTGGAGCTCTCCAGTTCGGACACCACTGTCCTCCTGTAACCCCATCCATGGAAATTACGACTGTCCCTTGTCAACATCTTCCCCACCAGTACCAGTTCTCGATTCCACAGCTCCCTCGCGACCGTGGGTTCCAGCCGCGCATTGCCCTCCTTCAAGAGCCATAATCGATAGTTCCAAATCCAGTAACATTTTGGGAACTGTATCATCAATGGAAATATAAATTCAAGATCCCTTATTATCAATTCAAGAGTTGTACCATTCTTCCCAGGATTCTGGGAGGCGGGGTTCTGCGGGGTCTCGTTCGAGGCCTCGGAAGTATTCATAATAGAAGAGGATGGATCGGCGGAAGAGGTTGTGGTAGTGACGGTCTGAGAAGTATTCTGCGACTCCGTCGAGTGCAACGATGAATCCGATGGTTTGGAGAATAAGCCATATATTAGCAAACGTCTGCGGACGTTCCATATCGTGTAATACTCGGGGTTCTTCGTGAGGAGTTTCGAGGTGAGATGGAGGACTTCGAGGGTATATTGACGCTCTGCTACCTGCAGCATATTAATATGGAATCCTATGGATTGAAGATCTCATCCACCTTCGCCTCAATCAATTCCACCAGCTCCTTGTATTCGCTGATCTGCTTCTGTTCCTTCAGACGCGATTGCTCCGTTCTCTTTTCGGTCGTAGCTAGTCGTGGCACACCATGAGACATTGTGATCGCTCCAGCTTTGCAATGAAGGTGAGATATTCGTATGTTTACGATATTGCACCGGAGGAAACCTTTGTGCAGCTTGAAGCTGATAGAAGCCTATTTCTGAGGTCGAGGAGAACGCGAGTCAGTTATCGCTGAAGCGAGGTTCCGATAAAGTCATGCTTTTTTCATCATCATCAACTTGGGCTCCTCCTGCCCTCTTCTTTGAAGTCCATTCCTAGGGCTCGAAGGATCATCTTCATTCAAAATATCACTAACATTCAGATTACAGTCTCCCAGTATCATTGTGTGATATTTGCTATTCCCCACCTTGCGGTGGCCCTCGCCGGTCCCCCAGGCTGGCTGATTCACATTCTTTCCCACCAGGACAGCCGTTTGTCTTCTCCCAAGGACTTCTCTTTGCATTCAAACAGCTCTCTATCCGATTTCATACATTCTTGCTTCCTTCACTCGACAGACGGCACGACAGCCTACGCCTTCGTTCGTCGTCTGTCGTCAAGCCTTGTCGTTTCTATTCCATTTCGAGATGTCTCTCAGGTTAATCAGTACAAATTGGCAGTCACGAACACCTCTGTTACCTTCTCCGGGCTCTCGCTCGGTAACGTGTTCTAGGATAACAAGAAAGAGGGCGAAGACTGACATATCTGGTGAGTGAACCATAGGTCAAAGTCATGATCCCATGGCCTTCAACCGTGGCACTTATCACCAGATATTCAGCTACTTTCCTTCTCATCCTAGCTGACTTATCCATCAGACATTGAAATCTGCCAAGATCAGCGGCATGCTGTGATTCCATATCGTTTTGACGGCCCTTCTGATGATCAACGTCCTGTCTTAGCACCATCGACCCTACCAAGACTCAATCGCCGCCACAGGCGACCTTCCCTGTCAATTTTTCGGACTGACTTCGAGAATGAGCTGAGTAGCAAAGGATCAATCAGATCGCCAGACCGCTTTTTACCTAACAGACGACCAACACTCGAAAAGGCGACAGAGAGCTTCCGTGCTAACAAAGATCCCAGCGCTCTCTCCCCTGAAGAGAAGCTCCTCAGGCAAAAGGAAGCCAGCCCGGACGCTTTTCACCCTCGGCGAACGGTAACATCACCAATGCCTCCTCTGAACAGATCACAGGGTCGGCGAACCTTTTCTGGTAACCGCAGTGGAGGAGGCGGTAAGAGTACACTGTCAGGGCATTCGAAACTGCTGACTGACTTTGTTCAGGAGGAAGTGTTCTTACGTTCCAACGGAATCCCAATGCTCCAAGTGGCGAGAGGCAGGTTAGTCAGAAATGTTGAGATTCTGGAGATCCCCATATTATTGTGCCTAAAGATGCGGATTAGCGTGGCTGATAATCATAGGTGAGTATCGGTACAGTATGGACTATTGGTGGATTAGCTCCAGTCAGCTCAGCTATTCCCAATGGACGAGGGGCCTTGATAACTAGTGGCACTAATGCCCCATTATATACGAGCCCGTTCTCGACTGCACGACCCAAAGCTAAAGAAGACGCCGAGAATCACGAAAATCGATTAGCAAAAGCTCTGGAGCTAGACCGAGTTGGCAGAGTCTTTGAATTCCGAGGCCTTGATTCTACGCCTTCGCCGCGACCGCTTGCAGTCCGCAAGGGTGAGCTGCAGCCTAGAACAGTTTGGGCTGGTACGGAATGGACTACCGCTGTAAGGTTTTACCCGAATCCATACTTTGGCATACAACTGACAACAAGCAGGGAGGGCCAATCCCTAGTAGGCCTTCAATACTTCAACGAAGATCAAGCTGATACAATATAGAACGAATATCAACGGACGAAGTACGAAACCTTCCAATTGCTCCTTTCAAAGTCTTAGATGCCCCTAACCTTCGTGACGACTTTTACTGCTCAGTTCTTGCTTACTCGAAGACGGCTCACACCCTCGCTGTCGGACTTGGAGCATTACTTTATGCGTGGTCTGAAATGCAAGGTGTCCACCTGCTGAATGGAGGTACTGCAAATGGGTCATGGTTGACTTCTCTAGCTTTCTCGTCTACGCAAGGCTGCAAATGTATCCTTGCGTTTGGTCGGTCTGATGGATCGGTCAACTTGATGTCATTATATGAGACGTTCTTACCTCGCTTCGAGGTCCAGCAGCCCTGTCCCATCGCCTGCGTTACTTGGAGACCAACGGTTACGATGCGTCCGTCCAGAAATCCCCGAACTCCGGCCGCCCTTGTCAAAACGGAAGATTTGGTTGTGGGAGACGAAATTGGCAATGTCTACTACTACTCTGTTGAGTGGCCCGATGCCTGGGAAGTTACTCGTGATGCGTGGTCCGGATCTATGACTCTACTAGCCAAAATTTCCATTCACACCCAACAAATCTGCGGGCTTTCCTTTTCTTACGATGGCGCAATGTTCGCTACAGGGGGAAATGATAATCTTTGCTGTTTATTCCAGACCCACGTGGTGCTGCAAAATACACGAGACAGTCCTGAAAACGAGGAAGTCTTCATGGGTGCTGATGGGATTCGCCGGGTTCAAACTTTTGCAAACCGTGGCGGGGTCAAGGAAGTCAAAGCTGGGTCCGAGAGACACCAATGGGTTCATGGCGCTGCTGTCAAAGCTATTGCATTTTGCCCGTGGCAGCCTGGTTTAGTAGCGACTGGCGGTGGCAGCAATGATAAGTGCATTCATTTCTACCATACCACCTCTGGCGCCTGTCTCGCTACCATTAGTGTTGCTGCCCAAGTTACCTCCTTGATGTGGTCCACAACCCGACGAGAGATATGCGCCACATTTGGTTATGCACAACCAGAGCATCCATACAGGATTGCGGTATGTATCAACCCTTTGATCGTTCTTATGATGAGAGGCCTGACAGATCCCAGGTTTTTTCATGGCCAGAGTGCAAACAGGTTGCAGCTATTCCCTGGGAAGGAGAACACCGTGCTTTATACGCAATCACATATCCTGGTGGTCCAAACGAGAGCCAGACAAGTAGGGAAGGTGGTCGTGGATTGAGTCGTACGGCTCAAGAAGGATGCATCGTCGTCGCATCCAGTGACGAGAGTGTCAAATTTCATGAGGTTTGGACAGCTAGTCAGAAAGAAACTGCTGGTGGCGAGGGTCTGTTGGGTGGCAGTGATATTCTTGAGTACATCGAAGGGATCGATAAGGAGGGAGATATCATTCGTTAGCTGGTTTATTGGTTGCTGGTTTGCTGGGCGGTTATAGTAATTAGACATAGACGGCGGCGAGGGATGATGGATACTTGGGGATAGATTGTTCGGCGCCAGTCTAAAGGTTATGGTTCTCTGACTATTATTAAACAAATGCAGGCCCTGCACAATGAGGGTTTGAAGTAAGCCAAGAGAAATCCAAGATATTGATCACGTGAATCAGCGTCTGTCTCCTTCCATTTTCCTTCCGTAACAGATTTCGTCAAGGCTGTTGGCATCGTTCTTCACCTATCCCTCAAAATGCAATGAAAATGCTGCCATTCAATGGACGGGTGGCCTCCGAAGCTAACATGGTTAACTTGGTGTAGGGCGCCTCTCGCTTCTCGTGGGGTTTGTACGTCTTTTAGTCTATAAATGCCCGACATTAACAGAGATTATGGAACCTCTCATTTTTCATTCTTCTTCTCAGCATCCAAAATCTTTTTCGAACCCTTACTAGCCAGTAATTGTCAAATAATTGCGAACATTTGCGCCAGCCTTATCTCAACCTTGCTTCTGTGCGATATCACACGAGACTTTTGATATAACAATAGGATCTCAATACTGAAGTTGCCAATTCAGATTTATCGGGGTTTCGATCTAAGATATACAATGAATTCCCCTTCAAAAGGTTTGAGTAGAGGGCAGATAGCTGCAGTTATCATTAGCATCTGCGACGCGATATTATGCTTCGCTTTGGTTTTCAGCCTACTTCGATACAATAATAGACGGAGATTTAGACAGAATCATCAATTCGGTCCAGTTATTCTCGGACCTGGATCTCCCCCTGTACCTCCACCACATGGACATCCCCCTCCTCCACCTAGCGCTCCCTTTATACCTCGCCCTATATTTCCACCAAGATTTCATCTACCGGGACCTTCTCAACCGCTACTTACACCCACAAGCTGTCAGGGTGCTAATAATATCTTTTACGGATCCTTTTTTTCCCAATCGAGCAATGGCCACAATTTACTTGATGCATTGGATCCAGATCTTGAGGCTGGAATTTCTTCTATTTGGAACATGCCGATTGGTGCCTCTCTTTGGGATATCGAGATCAACAAATCCACTCTAGGACCTCCCATGCTCAGAAACAACGAATTATTCTATTCAGAATCTCAAAGTGGCCTTTCAGATCATGGGCAGGCGGAGTCAGCAAGTCGGTGTATTGCTGAAAATAGTACCGAAATAATTGGCGAGGATGATGCCAGCGAACAGCCACTATCTCCAGGGAAAGACTGTAACACATTTCCTAATACTAGCAATCTTACTTGCATGGAATGTGGCAAAGCATTTTCAAAACAACATAAACTCAAGTCCGTCCCAAACCTACCTCAACAGTTTCTCTATCACTAACAACCCACCAGCCGCCACATGAGACTCCAGCATGTAAAACCACACAAGTGTCCTGCGCAGGGTTGTCGGTATAACGAAGAGGGATTCGGAAAACCCAGCGACTTGAAAAGGCACTTAAGCAATGTTCACAATCTGCCTGACGGACAGCGGGACTCGTATATGTGCCCAGTTACCGAGTGTAGATATCATGCCGATGGCTTCGGACGGAGAGACAATTGGAAGAGACATGTTGTACAGCAGCATGGTATAGCTGTTGATTGATGCTGCAAGACTGTGGCAATTGGAGTGGACTCAATAATATTGTTATTTATAATGGATTGGATGGATTAAATGGAGTTGGTAGACTTTCAAAAGCTTTCCCCTCGTGGGGCCAGAGTGCCAAGAAATGCTCGTGTTTAGAACTAAAGTGACTTCATTATTGGGGTATTGGTGATTATTTTATAGCAGAAGAGCGGATATAGATGGTGTGGTGATTCAAGTCGACAGGAGTCGGTGGTGGCGACCTAAGAAGAGAGGACTTGGAGTTGTGTAGTGACGACGTATCAGGAATTTAAACCGCTGCATAATTATTCTAAACTGGACCTATGGTTCCTATCAGGAGGATTTGGGCGATTCTATAGATAGGTATCTGTAGCTATATCAGAATAGCGCATATCGCCTACGTCAAATATCTACGAGGCCTACAAAGTGCGTTACGATCTGTCTCTTATGCTTTGTCCTATGAGATTAACCCTATGCCAAGGGACAAAATACAATGACCACGTATCGCTATCTAGCTCACATTCTTCGTCCTACGATTCTGGTGATTATGAAAACATACAGACAATATGATGTTTCCGATTTTTGTTTTAACGAACACTTAAGACATGCTAGCTTCATAATGTCTCTAGGAATCGCACATGATATGAAGATCTCTAATGTAGAACAGGTTTCTCGTCTTTTCAGGGTCAGCTCTCCAGGTCTATGATATCATACTACCTAAATAACTTGGATAACGGCAAGGCTTATTCGAATTTGTATATGGGCACAATCCGCTATACTCCGTGGACTCTGGAGCAGCTATTTGCTAGGCGATGACCTCTTAAATGCGTCCAAATATCCCAGAACATTTTTGGGAGGTTATGTCGTTTTGTTGAGAGAGCAGAACCTGCCCTAAGCGTTTCCTACACCCTCGAAGTTAACTTTTCATTTATTCGTATCTGCTGTTCGTGCAAGTAAAGAGGTAGTCCTGGCGAGGTCTTTGGGAAGTTTTGCCGCTTTCTCTTGCCTATGGCGATGGACCTCGTCGGATTCATGTACGTACGACTTGGGAACTAGAACGCCGTGAATCATGGTACCAGCCAGCCTCCTTGACCTCGAACAAAATTATATTCATGAAGCAGGAGACTAGGGGATGAGACTGAATTTCAACTTTGCTAGACCTTGTTCATATTGTAGAGCGTTCCATAATACCGCCCCGGCGGCGAATCTTCTCGATTTGGAATTTTTCGTGGCTTGGGAACTAGAACTCCGCCGCGGGATCTTGTATAGTATAATGATCAGAACACTATAGTAATATAGAACTTCGAGTTCCTCAGCTACAAATTTATGGTCACTGTTCTCAGAAAATCCACAACCAGCTTCCTAGGCGGGCCCCGAGTACTCATCAGAACTGTTTTATCCTCGTGTATATACGCAGATCCCGGCTACCGCAATTTGCAGCGAGGAAAATCGCTTATTAAGTTCCCCTCTATAGTAGTCGGCCACCCCTGAAATCGGCCGTCTTTTAAACCAAAAAATACTGATTAATATTTGATAGATTATAATAAAAATTAAATTAAGAAATTTTATTAAATTGTTTTTTGATATTATTATAATATATAGAGTTTTATAGATTTATATTACAATATAAATATTTATTATTAAGAATTATTATAAAATTAATTAATTTTTAATATAATATTTTATAAATTTTATGAATAAAAATATAAAAAATTAAAAAGATTATTACAGAATATTTAATAGAAATTTAAATAATGAAGAAATAAAACATTTATTTAAATAACTTATATGTAAGGTCTTAGTACGTATCTTAAGTACTTAGGTATTTAGAACAGGAATAGAATACGTGAGGCGTCAATTTGTCATTTTTATTCAAGTCTAAGAACTATTGTGCCCGGATCCAGCCTCCTAAAGCCAGTTCCGCTTAAAACGAACACTTTGTATTCGAATCAAGACAAATAAATATGCAAGTAACTGTGAGATTCTACTTACTGTATTAAGAAGAAGATTATAGGCAGATTGGTATGGGTGTTATTCCACCTGAATGTTTTATCTTTCTGTATCTACTTCTCACGTAAGCAGGACGCCTTTGCTCAGGCTCTGTTCAGGCCAGGCTCACACTCAGCTCAGCTCTGCAAGGAAACTTCATTCTCCTGATCATTTCGCAACCACAACAAAACCTGCGAAACAGAAGGTCTTCATTGGGTGAAAACGCTCTGAACGAATCGGATTTATCCGATCGAATGATTTCTTGGAAAGACGCAAGTCGCTCGAAATATCCATGAAAGTCAAGGAAGTGGTGGCGTGGCACAAACCGGGGCGAGCTTCACTATGCCTTCCCGGTTTGAGAGTGAGAATTTAATTGATCAAGGCATACCTTTTAAATTAAAATACCACTTCACTCATAGCAATCAAGGTTAGTTTACATGTGAATTTGAATAAATAGACCATTGCAAAAGTCAGAATTCTTGTCATGTATTACTGTTATTTTTTTATTTTCTTTTTATTCTCACGAGGAAGTTTTCAGGATTTATTGCATTCGCGAGATGATTGCATTATGTGTCTTAAACGAGCGTATACCCATATATATGTTGAATATATCTCCCAGGGGTCCGCACAACAGATTCAAAGAAATCCTTCAAAATTCGACACCTGATCAACCTGCGAAGATTCCCGCGAAGCTTCCCTATTATGGTGTGTATATGGGAAATGGCTGCCCAGCGAGCTCCAAACCGAGTTCATAAAACAGAGGAGAAACTTGATAGAATTCGCCAGAGAGACCCAAATTCACAAGACTATCGATGTAGATTGCTTGTAGATTGTCAGCCAACCAGGTTGTTCCAAAGGACACTTGATAGTCATTATCGTTGACGAAGAAAGCGATTGCGTCACCAGTCTCCCAATAGATGTAGTTGTAAGCTGGGAGGTAGAGGACTGTGTTCAAATTAAGGATGTAGTTGATATCATCTTGAGCGTAGGTTAGAGGAGGTGCTTCCTGGAAAGAACAACAAGTGTCAGTAACAAACTTTTAGGTATAGAAAGGCCGGCCAGATGCAGTCATATAATTCCATGTATGTATGAAAAGTATACTAGAATCTATATGCATGAGAAAGTACTCACATATTCACTGACCAGGGTCAGCACGACCTCTTGGCGAGGCTTGAGGCTTCTAGCCTTAACGGAAGGATGGCTAGCGACTGTTCCAGACTTGAACGTAATGCCGGCGGGGGTTTCGGGAAGGTCCAAAAGCTTGCCGGTATATCCCTTGGCGGAAGCTGGAGGAGAAGCAGGCGTAGGCGCGTCCCTGGCCACAACCTCGGCAGCAGGGGCACAAACTCCAAGGGTGGCGAGGGCGGTAAGGACGAATGCTTGGATGATGGTGGTCTTCATGGCGAATGTGATGGTGAATGAGGGTCTGATTTGTCAGATGGTTAAGACTTGCAACTGGCTAAAGGAAGTGGATTCAGAATGGGCCTACCTTTTGCTTTGGATGGGCTTTGGAAACTTCTCGGGGAAAAACCGTTTGTTTTGGAGATCTGATCGGCTAGGCTAGAGTCAGGATGCTGCGGTGAAGAAAAAAGAAGACATAATTCGGGGAAATGGTCCTGTTTTTATAAGTCTCTTCCTACAAGCTATCCAACTATCTATCCCATGGCCTTCAGACCCATACAGTAGCCACAAGTGATCATTCCCTTTTGCAGACACATCGAATCTGCAGCCATATCTCTGCATATATTGAATGTACCACCTAAACTCTGCAGCCCATCGGCCCTTCGTTATCATCACACCACAGTATTGTAAATGATTCCATTCATAGAACTTCCCTCGTAAAGAAAACGGGAAAGCAGAGAAGCAAGGGCTTCGGGGCTGGTACGCATAGGATCGGACGTAGTCATATTTACACCCTACTGGCAAGTGAGAAAATAGTGGGACTCTGTGCCACATGATATAACGTGGAATAAGTCGCTTTGGACTACTGATGCTCTCATCTTTGATCCATAGAAGCCGACACCGAGCAGGACATTTATACCGATGCGGCATGACTGAAAATACAAACTGCATTCAGTCAAGCCAGCTCTGACAAATATGCCATGGCTTTGAGCTTGTCCTTCGTGTGAAAATTGGTTCAATCATAAGACATATTTGACTTTAGGTATCAATTGGATGATGTATGTTATGAAGAGACTGCTTTTAAAAGCCCAGGTTATACAGTGCCTAGGGCCTAACCTGGTACGCGAGCTTTAGTGCTAGTAGGTTTTGGTTCTTATGTTGTAGCCTTAGATAGATAGACCCACGCTCTCAGCAGATCTTCATCTTGGACTCGCCGCAATTATCACACTTGATGTGATGGCTTGGCAGCAAAGCCTACAGCGATTTCATAAAAGTATACAATTTGGGGTCCGCCTTATCCTTTCGCTTTTGCACCACATTTTAAAGCGACGCCACAATTTCACAGTGAAAAGTTCCATCAATGATGCAAACACGATGCCATTGAGCGTCATCCGAATGGCGTTTTTATGTGTCTTACATTCCTCAGAATTATCCGCGAAGCGTGGGGGAAATGTTCCGTACCACCACATTTTCTACTAACAGCTGTGCAGCCCTATGGAAATTGAAATCGGTCCGGTCCGTAAACGGTGAGCCACTGCATGGCATCGGCTGCATCGCATCGGATTCTACCGTAGAGCTGAGGCCTTTCACCAATCATGCCGCCTATGTGTTTGTTGCTATACTTAATAATTCCGCTGCTGCTACCCCGTTACTCGCAAAGGGAAAGTCCGCTAAATGCATCAAGAAAGCCCTGTTACACCAAAACGACCATCGTCATTGTCATCACGATTATCGCCATTCTCATCATGCTGTCGTTCTCTCCATTAATTGCTCACCAGCTCCGATAGCTTACGGCTAGCAGAAGCATCAGACGGTCAGTGCCAGCTCCGCTCCAACGTTTTCCATCTTTGGGTCCCCAGTGGATGGATGGGGAAACTCCAATTGGCTACATCACCTAACGTCGCAGTATTTTGGTGGCCTGATGGGAATTTGTATCCTTGGCGCCATAGAATAAGCTACGGCAGTGAGAGTTTCGCGGCTTGGAGCTCGTTGCTCCCCCGGCACTCAAGTGTGCATACCCGATGGTATGCGGAACCCGAGGACCCAACGACGGCGCCACGCTTTAAACGTATCTATTTGGACCAGTTAAATTGGCAGTAGCAGAAATCAATTGCCAGACAAAATTCACCATTCGAAAAAGGACTATGCCGACTAGCTTAATTTGCATCAAACTTACGCCTAACTCTCGTAGAAACCTCAATCTCCCTCGATTTCCGAGTCAACAAAAATCGCCGATGACGTGTGCGATACCATAACAACACCATGGCCTAATCAGTTCTATAGCTAACACGGAGGGCTGCTGCGAGAAATGCTATTTGTGAATAAGTATATCTTTCCTGCTTGATGCTTCGCTTGTGTGTCACGTTGCTTTAAGGTTACAGCTTCAAGGTTGCATTACTGAAAATTCTCGAAGAGGCTACTTACGGCAGGGGAAATTCTTCTTGGGTCACCGAGTTGCGCCACGCATCTTTCTCATGCTCGTAAACATTCTCGACAAACGTTCCAGAAACCATTTTCATTTTCGGTCACTCCGCTGTCCAATCTCGGAGACTTTACCCGTTTTGCTAAATACAGGGCTGAAAAATGAAAGCCGTGTATTTGCATAGTATGGAGGAGATAAAGCGAAGGATTGCATATTTCTTTATGCACCCTTAGCTTCTAGACGCTCGATAGGTCACATCCCGATTTTTCGTCACTGCCGGCAACTTTGAGTAAAAAGTTTAATGTTATACATATGTTAGCTGCGTCTTTATCGTGCAGCTTGTTTATTACTGCCGTTCGTGACCTTTTTTCTAGGTACTTTATATTTGTTTCGATTATTTTATATATATTTAAAAAGCTATAGGGCCTCAAATTGTTGTTAGAGAACTCCCAAGTAGATTGAGAACACTATTTTGGTCTTGGCACCCTTGAGATTTACTATGTTATCATTCGTAATAATGGTGGCTGGAGTTGCAATCACCTTGAACCCGCTAACTTCCCAGCAAGATTTAGAATGTAAATTTTATATTGACTAATGTTTATATACGTGAGACCTCCTCACTTGAAATCATCAACTTTTAACGAGGGGTCCGAAAACATGCTTAATTAGGCAGCTGGACACGAGTCATCATCGACACCACCACAGGTCCTAAAAGCCAAAAGGCATATAGTCAGTGTCTCCGTAGAAAGCAGCGTTTGTTTGCGCAAGTGGCACATATGCTGTGGTGATAGAACTGTTCATTCTTGCTTTCACAGCATTCAATAGAGTAGACGATACTTCCACATGAATATATTCAAACCGTGCACTAGATACTGCGTCATGTCTGCTCTTGAATTGGCGAGATCAATCGGTGGAAGCAGTTTCTCATTGACCTATCGTGTTTGGAATAGATCCAAAGCTGATGACTGCGGCGACTTCTGAAGGAGAGTGAGAAAAATTGATTGATGAGGTGTAAGTTATGATCCCGCTGATGTGTTGCAACCCTGGGATCTCGGTCCAAGGCTTCAAGATGTCTAAGATTCCAACGCTGATAGTGCTAATGTCATTGGCAGTGGAAGATGTATTAGCGATAAGTCCCCCCCCCTTATAGTAGTCGGCCGCTTCTTACACCAAAAATGCGGATTTTGGTATATTTATAACTTTATATTTTCTTATATATATAGAAATTTTAAGTTTCATTTTTTAAACTAAAGAACATTAAAAACCAGCAAGGACAACAACAAGTTTATCTGTCCTAAATGGTTCGGATTCCCCCATAAATCCAGGAAGAAACCAAAAATCAACTGCTTTGGGAATTTTTCCATTGAACATTTCCTCTCCAAAGATTGTATCATGTCTATATTTAAGTTCTATAATTAGGCTTAGAGTTCCGGGGGTGGATGGGACACCTTGGCCCTGGCTGGCACCAACTGCAAAATCGAAAACTATTCCATTGTGTTTTGTAGCTTCTAGCGCAACCTGGAACAAATCCAGGAAAGCTGGGGTTCCAAATCCGTAAGTACTCCAGTCGTTGGGTGTAGTTGCAGCGCCCACTACATCACCATACAGGTACGAATTCGAGTCCACCAAAAAATATAAATAGTTTATAAACTATAAAATATAAAGTTCTAGACTATATAATTGCACTTCCTTTATTCTAGATTAAATGAAGTGCTCCCAGGTGGCACTCGCCGGCTTTCACGTTGGTGGGTAGCGGGTTCTCGGTATTACGGGAAGCCGTTATTGCCTGTCTTCGGGTGGTGAGCTAGGAATACAGAGAACTTGCTTTCTCCCATATCGAGAAGCACCTCCTCAAACCATAGCATTGTAAACTGATCATCTCCATATAATAGTTTAAATCGGCTTTAGTTGCGAACACTTAAAGATCCCCTATTTTGACCCGTATTTTAAGAGGAACTAACCCTTTGTAGCTAGCTCAATTCCACGCCCCGGCATTCGCTTGTTTCCCCTGCTCTGAAGACTTCTGCCTGAGGATTAGCAGATGCCAGTGGGTAAACTGCTGACTTAACCTTGAATTGATTGAGAGCTCCAGCACGTGCCAACAACTCCAGCTGTTCGGCTGACCGAAGGCAGATTCTGGCTTCATCCACTTTGTGCTTCCCGCACTCGCCTCCTCATCAGTCATTGAAGGCCATCATTAGGATACGCTAACTTTGATATGCTATCACTTCAGCCCACCCACCGCAAATCGGAGCGACAATGGAAGCCCCAGAGAACCTAGACCCTTCTAGTCTGCATACAGAGTCGGACAAGAGAGCATCAGAGGAACTAATGAATGCCTACAAGTATGAGGCTCTTGTTGAAACCGAATTTCGTATCTTGGAACTGTTTCCTGGCGAACCTGATGACGAAATTCACTGCAAGTTGCGCAAGGAGCCGATGCACACCGACAATGGCGAAGAGATCCATATTCACTACGAAGCAGTATCCTACACATGGGGAGCTCCTGCACCAAAGATGCAAATCGTGTGCTCTGGAAAGGCGATTTACATTGGAATGAATCTCTTTCAAGCTTTAAACCGCATTCGTCGCAAAGATAGAATACGCCGAATCTGGGTGGATGCTATATGTATAAACCAGTTTGACATTCCCGAACGGAACCAGCATGTGCAGCGGATGGACAATGTGTTTGCCGGTGCTGATAGGGTATTGGTATGGCTAGGCGAGGAATGTAGCGAGGAGGGTGATGGAGTGCTCGACGTACTGCCTGTATGGCTAGCCTTGTACCCGCCGCACATCGATTGGTATGCAGCTAAAATTGAATGGTACACATCCTCCTCTACATTTTCCTTCTCGTCCAAAGGGTTGAGTAAGGAAGCTGTCGAATGGCTATCCTACCAGCAAACCCATTTGATGCACCTGTTGCATATTTTTGCACGTCAATGGTGGAGGCGCAAGTGGGTGATTCAGGAAGTTGTCCAAGCAAAGAAAGCTCTTATTATCTGCGGTCAAGAGGAAATAAGCTGGGCAGCTATCAGCAGCTATTTCAATGCCGACCAGGACAAGTTCTCATTATGGCACGATAGCCTCGCTCGGATCTATGACAGACACCCGGACAAGGCCTTTGTGAACCACGCAAACGATGGGATCTTCCACTGCAGGCAATTGGCACGTATGGCAGCAAACTTCTACGGCCCAGACGCTTTGAGCCTGTGGAATGTCGTGTTCGAGACCAATGATTTTAAATGTACTGAGCCTAGAGACAACCTGTTTTCCCTGTTTGCCATCGCTGCGGATGTTCGAAGCAGCGCGGAAATAGATCTGCTAAAGGTCGATTACTCTGATCCCATAAGGAAAATATCGATAAATTACTGCCGCTGGCTCCTAATGCACGATCCGTATGCCCTGATTTGTCTCCGCACAGTCACAGGTAACAACGGTTGTAGCAGAGATGTACCCTCTTGGACTCCGAATATAGTGCCTACAACATGGATGCGGCGACCTGACTTGCGTCGCCCTCTTTCTATGCTATCATACGATGCTGGCCGCCTAGACAGTAACCCAAGACCAACCTGGACTCTGATATCTGAGGATCGCATTCTATCGATCAAAGGCGTTATCACCGATACTATAACGAAGATCATATCTCCACCTTATGTAGACATCACAAATCTTGGATGGCTTCATTTTGGCAAAGGCCACGCTATGTGGCTGAGAAAATGTTACGATATCGTTGCGAGTCAGATGGCTAACTCAGAACGAACGGTCGACCTCATGTACATCATTCTCACATGCGGCGGGGAGAAAGCACGTGGCGCTGACGTACGTGACTGGCAGTCACCTTCAGTCGAGACTTGCCGGCGATGGCTGAATGTGGTGTTCGATGAGCACTCCGACAGCGAACCAAATGTTTATGCGGACTCCGAATTGAGCGCCATGACTAAGTCGATCGTTTATGCCAAGTTGCGCCAGTTCTGCGTGACCTCCGAAAGCCGATTTGGCTGGGTTCCGGAAGCCACGAGAGTCGGGGACAAGATATGTGTGCTGTTTGGAGGCAAGGTGCCATTTGCAATTAGTGACTGTGGCCGCGGACATTACAATCTTATGGGCGAGGCCTACATCAATGGTATTATGAACGGCGAAGCTCTAGACTCTGGCTTGCCAGACCAGATGATTGAGCTCTGTTAGGTGCGTGAGACACAGGTGGCCATACACAGCGCGATTTGCAAATTCGACCCCCACCAATAGTTCTACGTGCGAGCTAGTCTTGGGTACCATTACTACAGAAATCGAGCGTGCCTTGGAGATAGCTCAGGATAGTTAGTCTTATCATTCTTTTTGGTCATCGTCGAACCTACCGACCCCAACATGCGTCAGGCCACGATTCCGACCGTACGTCATTCAACGAAGGGGACCTTAAATGTTCAAGGGACTTACGATTGATTGACCCCTGCGATGATAAGACTCGCCTCAAGGAGTTGAAGGGCGGCTTGCTGAAAGACTCGTACCACTGGGTTTTCGATAGCAGTGATTTTAAACAGTGGCGCAATGACCAAGAGAGCCGACTGTTCTGGATCAAGGGTGATCCTGGCAAGGGTAAGACAATGCTCCTGTGCGGAATCATTGATGAATTCCCTTGGTCAGCCGAACTATATGTAGTATACGGAGTATTGTACAGTTCTTTTGTATACTTCTTGTTGTCACAGAGCTACTCGGCATAGGTGTTTAAAATGCAGTAGACTCTATTCTTAGAATAGCAGGTACAGATAAATACCACAATCTAGCTATTTAATTTAATTAAACCCTGGTCTAAGGCTTATTAGTCCAAAACTCTTAGGGCTATGATTATTTATAAACGCCATTAAAAGCAGCGGCTCGGTAAGCAAGGCGCCATGCCGGAAGTGGGTGCGCTAAAGCCAAAGAGGCAGCGCAGCTGAACGTAGTTTACAACATAAACATCTGAATTGTGCAATTCCCCAATCACTCCCGTCAATGACTATTCTTTGGAGCGGTGTGACTAACCGCAAAGTTGCTGCCTAAGCTCCAGACCCACATCTCAAATTCTTGGTCCTCGTCACTTCTGTTTATTTTTTACTCTTTCCTTTCCACTTGTTTACATCAATCTCTATTACGCCCCTCAGCAATTTGACAAGTGCATCCCCTAATATGGCGCAACCAAAAGACCTCATCCCCGGCGTCACAGCCTATGTCAAAGAATACATGAACCACTTTGACGGCTCTCATGATTTTCAGCATATCTTGCGCGTTGTTGGGCTGGCCCATGAAATATACGAAAAAACTGTTTCTTCCACAAGCTCAGCCTCTGCTGTGACCAATGAAGATACCCCAGCTCACGAATTGGATTTGGACATCATTACCTTGGGAGCATTGCTGCATGATGTAGGAGATCGAAAGTATCTCAAGGAAGGTGAGGATGGGAAAACGATGGTTCGTGACTTATTGTTGGGGCTTGGGGCCAAAAATGAGGTAGCGCAAAAAGTTCAGACTATTTGTTCGGCAGTATCGTATTCGGAGGAGGTTAAGGACCTATCAAAAGTTACGACATTGATCGAGAGGTACCCGGAGCTCGCAGTAGTGCAAGATGCAGATCGTTTGGATGCATTAGGGGCAGTAGGTGTGGGAAGGGTCTTTACGTATGGCGGCGCTAGAGAGGAAAGGAGTATGGGAGATAGTGTGGAGTGGCTAGAGCTCAAATTGGGGAAGTTGGAGGGAATGATGAAGACGGATGTGGGGAGACAGATGGCGAAGGTTAGGACGGAGAGGTTATGGGCTTTTAGTGGGTGGTGGAATGATGAAATTGGTGTTGGGAAGATGGGAGAGAGGGTATTAGGTGTGTATACCAAGGATGAGATGATAAATGGGGGGGTCGTGGCATTGAAAATTGGCGAGGAGTAAAACCGATTATGCTAGTAATGAGTTATAGAGTGTGATATTTTGAATTAGAGCAAATAGTACGTAGACCTTAGCTTCTGTGGTACTGATCTGTTGGACCTGTTGCAATGGTGAGAAATATAGTCTATGCGTATGACGTTAAGCTTCTCAAATCATCTGCGGCCATATTCTGGATCGCTCTGATATTCAAATGAACGTGATTAAGATATGTTATTGTACTAGTCACGAATCGACTTGAAAATCACCTAGTGAACACTGTTGATGAAGAGAGGAGAAGGAGTGGCTATAGAGTTTAAAGGGAGCGCTTTATAACTACCCGACGTCGGGTTAATACCACTACGGATTTGAGAACAATCACAATGGTGCAAAGCAATTATTATTACCTTACGGAATGGCCATAGATGATCTTATGAATTTTTATAGACATATGAAGCATCCTTCTTCCATGGTCCCGTTTTGACAATTATTTGCCCCTCGTGGAGAACTTGAAACTGAATTTGGAAAATAAAAAGTGAGGAAATCTCTACGAAATCTTTCGAGGTTATCTTTTGGAAGTTTCGTAGCCCGTTTAGGTTTCTGAGGAAGTTTAACGCTGGAATAAATTAGCGTAAGATCAAGATTTTTCCACTCTCCAGTTTCTTCCACAACAGCGAAGGTCCTTCTGTATAACCAATCATCGAAGTCCCTTCCCAGCTGCCTGTTCTTTTTGCTATGAGATTCCGTTACGTATAATGCAGGTCGGATTCAAACATCCAAATTTCTAGCAAAGTCTAACTTCTCCAGTGCTCCACTATCATGGACTCGGCTTCCGACACTCAATCTGTCCGAGAACAACACAACCCTAAGATGTACGACCAGTTCCAATTTTTTCGTCAATTACTAATCGAGATCCTTTTGAAGGTCGTAGGTGGATATTCGGGAGAGAAAATCTCCTATTCTAGACTTTTTCATGAGTAGCCAGGGCGAGAAATTCTTGTTTTCGAGACATTACGGTGCTCAAGCAGGTGTCTCTTTTATTCTTGAGACACTTTCTTGACTTCTATTTCAATACCAAAGAGCAATTGCTGGTGCGTCGATCTTTCAGTGAAGATTTTTGACTCCGAAGCCAACATCATCGTCCAAGACGAGAAACGATTCTGCGGCCAATGGAATGGCAATGCAAACTCCGTCACGTCTTTCCTCCGCTATAAGAAGACCGAAGCTATAATAGAAGAGACTCTATTCTTCTAATTTCGTGATGTCGAGATCCATACATCCAGGCTCCTCTAATACCGTCGTCCGTTTGGCCACATCGTAAATTATACATCTCGAGAAACGTGAATAGTATGTTGTTGTTGTATATTCTTGATTTGAATGTAGGAAAAATCGTCGTATACATGTAGATCAAGTGCCAATGTATCGCTGTTCTCATTCGATGTATAATTGACGTCGAGGGGACTAAAATTATGAGAACTTTCCATATATTGGGAGGTTATGAAGCTAAGAATACTTTGACAATTAGCTTGGAGCAACTCGTTTTGGAGTCCAAAATGTCAGAAATATGCCAGAGGCTCCAATTTTGAAGTGATAGGGAGGAACTTCACTAGAGAATATTCTTGATTGGAAATTATGCTTGGGCAATTTTAAATACAACACGAAAGCCGACCCATCCTTGCAGAAGATGGAATTTGCCTTTGTATGTCTGGGACATTTGCACTTTATTCGAAGGCCTAACTCCATCTCGAAATATTTTATTTCTTATTATCCTTCCCCAAAACAATTAGTGTCGCGGACTCGACCAACTCTAGATCCATAACTCCTAATCTTACTCAAAGGAATGCCCCCATGATGTGCAGGCCTCGATAGCGATTTCACTATTGGCCCCTTTGATTAAATTAGTAAATCACGTGCCCGGCTAACATTAGTCTCACTTTCTCTATTAAGGACTCGATGTAAATAAGGCCTTTATCGGGTTCTTGAGCTGTCCAATTTTTTTTTTTTTTTTGGATTCATCTCGAGAACCTCCACCCTTGATATTCGTTCGATACCCATGATGGGTCAAATAATTGAAGAACTTGCGAAGTTCACCACTGCCATAACCGAAGAGATGGAGAAATGTACCATGTAAGTCCTGATCTCCTTCGACAAACCATAAAGCTCACTCTTGAAGTTGTAGAGATATCTCGATCTCCGCGTGCGCACCTCCACTCGCACAAGGGCAACTCCTCGGTGATTCATTAGCCGGCAGGGAAAGCAAGTTACAATGGTAGCTACCAATCCACTTCAATCATACAAGTTCTGACCCATCGAGCAGTTTTACTTGTAATTTGAGGCAAAGTAAAAGTGCGCGTTATTTCCTCGAACTGTTTTGGAGAAAGTCTTTAGCTTCTCTAGGGTTTTCAAAGGGGTAAGCTGGCCTCCTGGTTGCCGCCAAATCATTTTTAACCCAGATTCCAGGCAAGATCATCTCGGCTCGGTCATTGATGAGAGGTGCCTTGCGGTAAAAGAACAAAAGACAAACCGCTTTTTGGCACGCGCTACTCTCGATCTTTCTGTACCAGCCAAAGTATTTTACTTGTTCAGCGAGCTCCCATCTGAGATCCGACGAAAGATTTGGCACCTCGCATGCCCGGCACCATACCTCCTCGAGTCATGCAACCAGAAGCTTTACACGCCATTGCTACAATCTATCCGTTGTAAGCCTACAAGCATCCAAGACTTATGGAAAGCGTATAAGTTCTATAAGTGGTTTTGGGGAGATGATACCATCTACACCAAATCAAGGCCCACGCCAGCTGTCCTCCATGCGTGCCATGAGTCAAGATCCGAATACCTTCGCGAGAATACTTCTGATACATTGATTGTCAATCCTATGTACACCTACAGGCTTCCGACTACAGATGGGCGTAGTACTTACTTCAGTTGGGATATTGATGTTCTCCTCTTGAAAACCTTCTGTAGGCTATTCCATATTTTGTTAATTGTTGAAATAGGCTAACCAAGGTCCAGTGGTCTGCGAAAATGTTCAACAGAACGCACAAAGCATCGCTATAGATGAAACCCTTGTTGCGAAACACTTTAATCCAGATTGGTTGGGGGACACGCTAAGAATGTTCCCGAAACTGAAGCTTCTTGGTATCTTGATAGATCCGGAGGACAGGATGGATGGGTTGGCTCTTGAGTTGCAAATGAATTCCCTCTTTCGACGGGTTCAAGATGCCGGCCATGGCACATTCCTTCTGATAATCATTCGTCCTCGTGCTGATTTCTTAAAATTCATGGTGGAACTACATGAGAATTGGTTGCACTCACACTGGCTCAATTGGGAGGGAATTGGGGGGCCAGATAGCATACTAGATGTGATGTTTCTGGACTCAATAGCGGGCACAGAGGGAAATTGAGAGAATATTTGGTTTCCAGGTTTGGAGATGTAATGATTACTGTAAAAGAGTCTATCCGGAAGCCAGTTCCAGACAATGCAAATCTTCAAAAATGAAAAAGTGCCACTTCCATGCCACAGGCTTGGCACTTTCGAGATTATTAAGTACGGTCACTTTTCTTATCCCATCCCTAGTTGTTTTCTGAGACATCTATATCCGTATTGGCTGGGGTGACGACCGGATTGACGCTGACATTTTGGCCGGTCCAAGGTGTGCATTATGTTAAGTATGGTGCGGCGGCTTGGGATGGGGGTTTTGTCATTTTGGGGAGCAGGGGTGGGTGGAGGATCGCAGAAATGTGTCATTAAGTGGTATACGTGGAGAGCAAGGGACAGGGAGAATTTACCGCAGGATTGAGAGATGGGAGACTGTGGGAATGAAAATAGGGAGGTGCTGATGGAAGAAGTTAGGACGGAGGAAAGGAGACTCTACTAGAACTACTGGAATGCTGCTAATATCAAACAGTAGGAACGGGAAGAGATCACAAGCTAGTCATAGACAATTGAGAAAGGGGCCAAGTGGAGAAATTGAAGTCATGAGCAACCCCATAGGCACCATTGTGAAATCATTGCATGAAATGATGCTTGCAAAGCTACGAGAAACTCGATTCGTATTCCAATCCCTTCAAAGTTTGTATAATCGAAAAGTGGGTCTCCCATCTTCATTCTTCAATTCTAGGACCATGCTACTGAACCCTTTCCAATGCGCGCATTAAGGCCTTGGACCAAGATACGGAAACAAATTAAGATCACTAAAGGGAAGGAAAGGCAAGTTTTGAGAGGATTTAATACTTCGTGGTGATATTTTGAACGATACAATGTGATTCATCTTGCAACACAAATCTCCTCGTGTCATCTACGGAACTGAAACTCTTACCACCAGTTCTGACCGGATCCCTGCCCCTGCGGCTGACTTTGCCTCTCACGCTCTCTACTCCTTCTCGCCATCTCCAGCACTCCCCTCCACCTTGAGACCTCCTTCAACTCGAACTTCCTAGGTCCTCCAGGGCTATTCCCACCGAATAGCAAGTCTGGTCCCACCCACCAATGCAGAAGCTCATGCAGACGACGAACATTTCCTTCTTCGTCCGTAGTGCTCGCTTCTAGGCTGACTGACCCATGGATCTCGCGGTGGATCCCGTAGAAAGCCTTCTGTGAAAGACCGAGACAGGCCGAATCCACTTGGTTGAGGAACTCGAAAACTTGCAACTTGATCTCGTCGGGTAAGGTCGACAAGGTGGTGGGAGTTTGAGCTACCGTCAGGGTTAGTATAGACATCTCGAGATATACCCCATGGAGAAAGACTGTGGAAGCTTACTCTGAGGCTGAGGAGCGCTCGCTGGCAGAATCGCGTATGATTGCTCGATTTTTATAGGGACCAATACCATCCAGACCCTTCATACATCAGTAGAAATACTAAGAAGAGGCAAAAAGGAAAGCATACATTTCCTGTCCCTCGGGTGCGTTCGGATCCTTCTGGAGCTGGTAATGTAACCCAGAGCTCTCGCGAAATCGGGAATTCTGGTGTAAGAAGAGACCTGTCAAGTAGATCCTTCTGAAGGGATCTAACTTCTGAGCTATGGGTTGCATTGGTTGCCAAGCCATTTTAGTGTAAGTATGATGTGCGCGGTAGTGGTTTTGGTGGTACGGCTTTTTTGCTGGTGGGGTCGGAAAGAATATTTGGGTTTCTGGAGAGTGAGTCAAGGAAGTCGAGAGCGAGGTTGTAAGAAATGAGACTAGTCCCCATTCGGTGATGGAGATGGACTTTTGGGATCTATTTCCCAATATCATTTCTAAACAGTCTCCAACATAAGAAGCCTATGATTCTATCTTTTGCTAATATATATAAACAGAATCTGGTCTATATTATGAAGATTCATTTGGGTGGGAGGCGCATTCTATATATATAGTATTAGGAGGCCCGATGAAAATATGGATGGAGCGATGGGAAAACCAAATTTAGCAGGAAAGATCAAACACTGTCAATCAACAACAATCGAGAAATCATGCATTAATTGTCTGTTTCTAGTAACTCAAATCTGCAATCAAGGGGAAAGTTTGGGCCAATTCAATATTATCTAACTATCCATAGCGGCACCATCAACAGTGACAGCCCAGGGAACGGGTCAACCCGACACCAAGGAGGGGTCCAAGATTCCTAAAAATATGTCGTCAAACCTATAGCGATGCAGTTCCAACCCAAATCATCAAACCCACTATTTGAGTGCACTAATCCCATCATTTAGGTATATTGACAATCCAACAATTACTATACAAATTCTCCAAGCGACAAATCCTCCATAATGACAAACTTCCGCAGAAATATGGCAGAAACCGTCACTTCCACTAAAATCCCAGGAGCTATCTCTCTAAGCATCGGTGTACTATACCTCCAATTCAAGTTCCAAAATTTCCAAGCCAAGGAACATTCAGCAGCCCAAGCAAAAAGTTTTCAAGACCGAACAAAAGATTAAAGAAATACAGTTCAAAAATCGGGCATTGCAAGATGGATTTGGGGTGGATACAAGTTGGTAGTTTTGAGAATGGGTGATGGGAGAAAGTGGCTGTCGAAGGAGGAGAATGGGGAATTTAGGACGAAGGAGGATGGTGATTGGGGGGTGTATTGAGGAAGCAGGGCGGGGGATGGGAGGAGGTATAATGACTAAGATGGGGTAATGGCTTTATACACTTGGGAATTTATTTCTCTGAAGAGTATTCGGACATTTATTGATATGTTTACCGCAATGAATATACATTGGGAACGACTGTCTCTTCGTCCAGAGTTCTGCAGCGACATTTGTCTCCAGGCAGCCTATTATTCAAAAGCCCAACTCTAAGCACCTCTCAAATAAGCCTTACTCCCCAGAGAGAATATAATGAATTGCAAAAAATCCGCCGTATATATTCGACTGCCGATAACTTATTACAAGGGACTGTATGATCAGCTATCAAAAGTATCTCGGCGGACACCAAGAAAACATATTTCACAGCTGTGGAGAGGAGCTCTTAGTTGGTGTGTTTGAGCTGCAAGTCTAGACAGCGGTTAGATGTATTGTGATATGATATGAAGAATGTCTCTATACTTTACACATGATTTGACTTGTGAGGGTATGAAGAGATGGACCTCACGCTCATACCCCTCAATTGTCTCTTCTCTGGATATTTGCAAGCATAGGGTGTCTCTGAAAATCTGATTGGAAATCGGTATGTGTTTTCGTGCTCCACTTCGGCTACTGTGGGGATGGCGTGGGACCAGATTCGAAGTTGTAATTCCATGGGAAGGTCAGCAAATTTTGGGAAGCAGCGAGGTATGGTAGTTGAATAATTTGCCTGATTGCAGTTTTGAAGAGAAAGTTGGTTCAATTCTTCAGACAGAGTTATAGTTTTAGGCATAACCATATCTTCGGAAATGCTTATATCCTTGAGCATCTTTATGTCTTCAGACATGGCTATATGTCGGGGATGGCCGTTGAGCCTACGATTTTTGGCGATTGTTTGTATGGTGTTTGGCTTTTAGAAGGAGTACTGCCGCCAGAAGGCGCAAACTCATCGATCTTTCCGTCTTGCGAAATACGCTGCTTGACTAGATCTTCGAGGGAAGGACGATTGATTTTGGCGGGTAGAAATTCGCGGATTTGACCGTCTTTCTCTAGGCGTTCTTGTACAAGAAATCGGAGACTCATATCTATGAAGATTAAATAAAGTTGTAATGGATGATGATGGATGTCAAATGTGATGAAATTTGAATATCGACGAGAGAGATGAGAAGAAAAAGAAATTGTGGGCCTTATCGTATTTCCTGCCGGTGTGGGCTTATGACTCATTTCTACCACTGTATGTGACTTCTGGTACCAAAAATGCCACGTATGAGGGAACTTATTAACTGTGGTTACATCTCAAATCGAAAGATGTTAGGTCCCAAAAATTCAATCTTAGATTTTAGCGCCCACGACCCCTTAATTAAGCGAGCATTCAGCTCGTCGCATACCTCCTATTTTAGACTTATGCAAATCGAATATCCGCCACCTTGCCGCTCCTAAATTTCCACAAATTTATACGAATTCAAAACGCGCCACATCACAATGTCCTTCAATTTTGCTGCTCTCGCAGCAGAGATTATAATAAAGATGTATCCTAGGAATACAATGAGAGTTACAATAAAGAGCGTTTGAATAGCACGACACAACTTGCGGCTTTTGAATGCTGGATTGATGTTTCGCGTAAGTATCCTCTTCCTTGTGGTTATATGGAAAGTAATACAAGAACTCAGGATGCAAATTCTCTATACCAAATGAATGGCTATATTTCCAAAATCCACAGTTCGATATATAATGGGCATCGAATCCCTCGAGTCTCTTGGATATGGATTAAATGGTATGAGCGAACGGATAGACAAGGTTCTCGCATCTAGTCGATTCTTCCTTAGTATCGACCTTCCTAAGCCTGTAATCGGTAAGATATTCCAGATAGCGGAACCGGGTCTGGCGGTGCTGAATCCTTTGAAGTCAAAGACTTTGAAAATTGGACTGGGGTTGAAGAATGGGATATTCCAAGGCAGGCAGCATAACATTCACCCTTTCCACACTACCATGCTTACCCCACCTCTCAGTACGAAGAGAATGTTTGTGCGCTACCCAAGCTCGTGTGTATCAAGGAAGATGGGCCCGAATTTGCGTCCACATACGATGTCTGGTACTTTTGATAGACAGACAGTTGACGTAAGGATGAATAACTGGCTGAGAGGCCACGAGGTATATTAGGTACCTGACGACTTTGATGATCTACCGGTGCCTGGGCCTGGGGGAGTGACTACAGCTCATATTGCGGCTGTGACTAAGAGTGCTAGGGAAAAGAAGACGAGCATTCCGGATGAGCCGTGGGTTACGGTTCTATTGGGGGGCTAGTCTATATAATCGAGGAAGAAGTGAGTCAATATTACCACAGTTTCAATTCATGAAATGTTAAATTTTAAGGCTGGAGACATTAGGTCCTCATAAGATTATCGGTCATCAATTGCTCATATATAGATATTGGATACTGCGTGCGAAGGCTCTGAATCTTTCTTTGATAAATTTACCCTGTCCGAAAAAGTGGAATTATTCCAAAGATAAAATATTGCCAAGCTACGAGCGAGGAACAAACTCACATACAAAAATTTGCATGTTGTTGATTTATATAATCAATTTACCTAAATACCGCTAAATAGGGAAGAAGACTGCTGGTTAAGGCTTGATTCTGTAAGATACTTATGCCTTATATACGACGGGGTGAAGTCGACAAGCTCCAGAACATGCCTCTTCTCAGATATCCATTGCCTTCTTCCTAGAAATCAGTTCTGTTTCCGGCGTTTGCTGATGGCAGCATTAGAGCGCGTTCGGTACGAAATTTGACATTGTTGTCGGAAAAGCGGCAGCCTGATTGTCCATAGGATATATTGCCACGATTCACTCGTTTCGAAAAAATCTCGTTCGTCCATTATGGCTGCGAGATGACTTGGCAGCCTCGTCAACGTCCAAGGTGTTTTGGTGGATCATGGTACAGTACATATTACAACCTTGTGGCATTGGACTCCTGTTAAACCAATAACCTTATTGTCAACACTCCCATAAAATTCAATTGCTGGATTCGAGACAAATCTGCAGGGCAGATTGCACAGCCAATCAAGCAAAAGATAAGCTTGCCGCACTACACTCGTGTCCCGCCAATGATCCAGTTTTCCTCTAGCAGATTCATTGCTTTCAGCGAAATCGAGATTTCGGATAGAGAAATGCATGCCACTGTCTCAAAAAGTTGAGAACGGAAGATATACTCGACGAGTTTCATCTCGAGGTGAGATTATACCCGAATGTACAAATCCCGAAAATCCGACCGCCTGCCAAAAGCACGGGCGGTCGGGTCGTGACCACCTCCTTTTCGGTGCCGGTTCCTTCGCTCATAAGTCCCAGAACCCTTTGGGGCCATTCTGTGCGACCACAAATAAATTGTTCCTTTTCTCTGACTTGTACTCATCCTATGATAAGTCAAGAATACCCCGCCTTTGACGTTCGCAGTTTTCAACAATGGCCGAGCCACAACCTCTCTCAATATCCATAATTGGAGCAGGCATATCTGTAAGTTCAAGCTGAATTTGACTGGCGAGTGCCAATTTCCTCAGGTTATGAGCTCATATCTTGCTTTCAGCAATAGATCAATCACATCAAATTCGCTAACATAAACACTCTAGGGACTCTGTCTTGCCCTTACACTGCAGTCGACTGCGCGTACGAAAAACATCAAGTGCACAATCTACGAGCGCCGAGTCTCAGGCGGTACACTCCTAGGCGGATCCATCGCCCTTACACCCAGCAGCCTCCGGATCCTAGAAGGCCTGGATCTAGGTCTGTACGAGAGTCTCCTGGAACACGGCATTGAACTACAGACTGCGGTTATGAAAGATGAGAACTTTAAAACCGTACGGACTGAGCAGATGGGTAATGGCTTCTTCGGGTATGCTGCCTTGAGGTTGAGGAGAGAGGACGTGGTTCGCACTTTGACGGATAAGGTATTGGGCCTTGGGACGAAGATTTTTTATGATCATCAGTTTGACCAGATTATTCAAGACGGCCCTGATGAAGTGCGGTTCTGCTTCAAGAATGGAGTTGAGGCATCAAGCACGTTCCTTGTGGGAGCGGATGGAATCTGGTCGACTGTGCGCTCGAAGGCTTTCCCTGACTGGCCGAAACCTGTATACACTGGACAAGTGGGGATCGTTTGGAATGTCCCCAGACTGAGTCTCGAAGAATGGGTTCGTGGATTCGATTATGAGTTCCATTTCAGTGCTAGTCTTATTTCTATGTCTACCACTCACTATGGCGCTACGTCGTTCACTCGCGATGACAAAGAAAACAAATATATCTGCACGACAAGCTTTAGGCAATTGAGTGGACGAAGTCAGGATGAGTGGGCTGCTTTCTTCGAGGATCGAAACGCTATCATCAAAGCGCTTCGGAATGAGGGCGGAGAGCCTATCCCGGAACCTGTGAACTCATCTATTGAGTACGCTGCGGCAAATCCCGATGTCAATATTTTCATATGGCCAATGCTGATGCTAGATACTTCGAAGCATATGGTCTCACAAGATGGAAAGGGTCGCACAATATTGATTGGAGATGCCGCCCACGGCTTTCCCCCTACCGGAGGTCAGGGGGCGAATATGGCCGTTGAAGATGCGGAGACGCTTGCTCTTGTTCTTGAAAATAGTGGAACAGACTGGACATTACAGGAAGCTTCAGGTGTATGGGAAAATTGGCGAATGAACAGGCTGGCGAGGGTGAGAAACTATATGGAGGAAATGAGGAAGTATAAGTTTCAAAAGAACCAGGATAAAGGCAGCGAAGGCCCGAAAGAGGCAGTGTCGAAAGACTCGGCAGGTCAATGGGAAAAGCTGGCATGGCTGCATGGCTATAATGCCAAAGAGGACATGATTGAGTGGATAAGGGCAGGTCAGTCATCGAAGCTTCTCGAGTAATTTACAGGAATTATACAGGGTCCGCTGTGGGCTAGCAACATTAAGATCTAGGGGTGTGGCATTTCGTCTTGGATATGAATTATCAAATACGACCTTTTTTAACCCCATAGAGAGTGATCTGATCCTTAGATCAATATATAAATTTCTTCAATTATAGATTAAAGTATTTAAAACTTCTACTTTATATTATTGTTCCAAACAATAAGCCATCTTGAAGGAATTCCAAGACGATAGCTAAGATTGTAGTTAAAAACGAAGCATCTTAAAAAAAATCAACATCGTGTCATTGACGCGAGATGCTTCTCGGTCTATGATATCATACCGTACTTCAAGACTTAGATTCTCTGTACACTAGACACAGACATGTGAGAATTTAGAACATGGATTGATTCGCTAATACGCTACGCACGCTTCACTGTGGCTAATTCTACATACAGGCAACGCTTATTAAACAGCCGTGATTTCGTCAACTCCGCCTGGTCTCACAGTGTCTATATTCATCATATCGACTGACTCTCCAGCGTGCACATTGGCGTTGACTACCATTATGTCTGTGACTTTCTCGATGTCGGTTTTCTTGGTCTCAGCGGGCAGTTGTGGTGGTGGTACCTTTTCCGCTTCTTGGAGTTCCCGTTCTGGTGCTTCATCGATTACATGTGGCGCTCCATTGATTGCTCCCGGCGCCCCGTTGACAGTTCTCTTCGCAATAATGTTGGTAGGTTGTTTCCACCAGCTCTTCGTGCCAATCCCAACTATATCACCGCCGACAGCCCCGCCACGTTCAAAGCTCTCCTCAATCAGCCCACCGTTTCCATTTCCGTTAGTACGAATACCATCAAACAGTTCTCCCCATCTCTCCTCAGCCTCTCTTTCATCATCCTCAAGCTCGGCCATTAATTTTCTTCTTTCGCCACCACTTCTTCCAACCACAGTATCAATCCCGTCAACCCATCTAATATTCAAGATCATGAAACTTAGTCCATCATGAACACCTTGATAGTCATCATGCTTCCCACCCCATTCACGACTCCGAATCCCGAATCTCGTGGTACTTGAATATTTCTCCAGCTGCGGTAGAACAAGAATCGTGACGTGTAGATCCCGGTTCTTCGGTACATACATTGGTCCCCGTGCAGGAGGTTCCTCAAGATATTCTTTTGGGTCTTCCGGTATTTCATCATCGAGAACGAGATCCAAGAGCGAAGTATCGACATCATCGGCCCATTCGCCACGAAACCAGCCTTGATGGATACATGCAGCAATAATATCTGAATCGTCGGTGTAGACATCCGTTCCCCATATTGCTCGTCCAAAGGTGATTTCCTCTCTGCTTTCGGAGGCTACGTGTATGCGGGGAACCCTGATAGTAAATGTGCAATTCTCCGATCCTTCGAAATTTGGTAATGGTTTAGGGGTGCTTGCAAAGCCTCGCTTGGTTTTTGGTCTATTTACATTTGTTCCCAAAGGCTTCAGTCGAGACTGGTAGTATGCATGTCCAAGATGCTTGCGTTCAAGGTGTGAAACAACATCGAGTACAGCTTTTGATCGGATTGTTGTCTTGGGCATAGGTATGACAGGATTCAAAGGCTGAGCTGGCTTGGAGGGCGGTACTTGATGGTGGTGATGGCGAGGAACATGATGGTGATGAAGAGCAGGAGCTGCCTTTGCGTCTGGAGGTGAAGGTATTGCAGTACCTTTAATGTTCTTGAATGGGGTGTTGTTGGATTGCGATGGCGATGAGTTTTGATCAAGTGGATCTCCACGATGGTGATGGTGGCTCAATCAGAGCTACGTTAGCTGGGCAATAATGGGAAGGAGCTGAGGACTTACTGGTGATGATTATGATGGTGATGATGATGGGACTTTGGGCGTTTCCCTCTTCCGCTTCCACTTGGCGTACGACGTCCGGTACTACTATCATCATCTCTTCCATCTTCTTCCTTCAATTTTCTCCTACGCCCACCTCTTGATGGACTACGAGCGAGCTTATATCCACCATTTTCGGTTGGAGAATCCAGACCCTGAGGACTTTCCAGATCTTCTCTTCTTAGCTGACCAGGCATACCCTGAGGGCCAGCAGTGACCGGGCTCGGCGCCCCCATTGCTCCGACTCCACTACCAATCCCAGAAAACATCCTACCAAATTCGCTCTTAATTCCCGGCTCGCCACCAGGACCACCAATCTGACCCTGTGCACCTTGAACCGCTTGAGGTAGAGGAGAGACTCGTCCTTTGCGATTTATTTCTTGCACAACTAAGAAGCTTCGTTGAGATGATTGTTGCTGCATTTGGTGAGGATCTTCCACTTGTCTCCGTGTGGGCGAGTCTTGAGATTGGTAGGTTGCATTTTGCGGTGGTCCACCGTACATTGATTGGCGTTGCTGTTCCTGCTGCTGCGCCAGCCTCTGTCGTTCCTGGATCGAAGCCTCGAACTGAGAAGCCGGGATGCTGTGATTTAGAACTGTCGGAGGTTGAGAAGTGGAAGGGTATCGTTGCTCGATCGGAGAATAAGAGGGCCCACTGTATTGAGCTGACCTTGAGTATTCATGCCCATTCAGAAGCTCTCGTTCACGCTGTTCCCGTTCACGATCGCGATCTCTTTCTCGTTCCCGTTCCCGTTCTCGTAAATGTTGCTGTTCGGGGATGGGCTCATAGGCAGGACGTTGAGGTTCAAAGCCAGGTCGCATCCACGCCGGCTGCTCTCGAGGCTCAGGAGCCCGACTATATGCTTGAGCGTTCCTCTGTGCAATTTGATGTGCATATTCCTGTTGTAAATTGGCTGAATGCTCATTCATTGCCCTCTCTCGCTGCTCTCGCTGCTGATCTCGAAGCTCTCTTTCCCTTTGTATTTGTATCGCTTCCTGTCTTTCCCTCGCCTGCCTTTCTTGTACTTGTCTTTCTCTCTCAGCATATGCGTATGCGGGCTCGCGTCTCTCTCGTTCTCGCTCCTCATATTCTAACCTTCTGTAATCTGGTTCCCTATTCAAAGAGTCCGCCCGAACAGACTCTCTCCTCCCAAATATGCTATCATCGGCTCGCGCATCAGATGGTCGGGGTGGCGGAGGGTTATACCCAGGTTGGCTGCTGGGTCGTGGAGGAATAACAGCATTTGGATTCGGTACGCGAATAGGCTGTCGCTCATCTTGTATAGGTCGCGGACCATAAGATTGTCTTTGTGGAGTTCCAAATCTGTGAGCTTCAGGAGTATAATGCCCCATTCCTGGAGGAGATCCAGCAGAATTTGCACGATGATCTCGAGGATCCCGCGGTTCGTATCTTTGATGCTCAGGAGTTAAAGGTCTTCTAAAACCAGGATATTCTGGGGCTGTCGTCATTCGTGGTGATGCATGTGGAGGACCTGAGAAGAGTGAATTCAAAGGACCTCCTGCGCTGACTGGAGATGCGTAGTTCGAGGATTGCTCGCGCGAGACGGACGATCCTCCCAGTAATGCATTAATTGACATGCCACCAGGTCGCCCCAAGGGTGGTAGGTTTCGGTCGGAAGGGAAGCCACTTGGTGGTCCAACGCTCACAGGTGGTGCTCGTGGAGGCGGTGGTCCATAATTATGCTGTGGCCCTTGCTGCGGAGAGGAGGGTGGTGGCATTCGACTAACAGGTGTTCCATGAAGGGAATTCGCTCTCGAATGTGTTGATGTTGCTGACAGCGGCTGTGCATCTCCGCTATATTGTCGTTGAGGGGGATAATTGTAAGGAGGGTCTGATGGTCTGCGTTGATGCTCTGCATACGCAGGAGCCGCATTTGAAGGATGAGAAGATTGCGGGTAGGGCGCCTGGTTCGAAGACGGAGGAAATGGACTACGTCCATATGGAGATGCAGTATTCCGTGAAAACGGATGCTGTGGTGGCTGTCTTGGATCCATAATGTCTTGTATATCAGCTACGTCTTGAGCTTAGACAATATTTTCTCGAACTTCCTCCACACAAGATATATAGCAGTTCCTCAGCCTTCACATGGACTTCCAGTACAGTATTCACTGGTCCTGTATATGTGCGATCGTATTCGTGATCTTGTTTCGATGACGGCACCAGCTAGGGAAATATCGTCGAGGCAGACAACAGATAAACACAGCAGCTGAGACGGAATCTCGAAATTATATGGCCATGTCAACAAAGTATTGTTGTCGCGTAGATATTGCAGAGTGTGCAAAGGTGTCGGGGACAGCTGAACCTCGTCGTCGACTGTTTTGTTGATATGTGATGATTGTATTATGGAAATGAAGCCAAAATGCAAATCCAGCAGGCGCTTCATGTCTTTCCGTATTTCGCACTTACCGTACTTTTGAACCATGACCTTGCATGAGCCTAACCTTATCATCCCTGTTAGTGATACTTCAGTGGGTATTAGTGTATGCGCCACTATCCTAATTAAGATCTGGGGTCTCAGCAACGTCAC
>Ga0182030_10002511_pt1 | contig 38924 bp, 39 predicted proteins | sample 812S3MmetaG_FD_121299 | JGI IMG/M metagenome (GOLD analysis project Ga0182030, IMG submission 121299) | Permafrost microbial communities from Stordalen Mire, Sweden - 812S3M metaG (Illumina Assembly) | ecosystem: Environmental > Terrestrial > Soil > Wetlands > Permafrost | place: Sweden...
GACGGCATTCGAGATGATCGTGATGCCGGCAATCACATTGGCAAAGAGCTGCAACCACAGGAGGTAGAACTGCGGCATGCGTACGACGCTCGCGGGCGGATAGCCCACACCTCCGCGCTTCGAGCCTAGCCGATTGTCCTCGTCCGCCGGCGGATTCCGCAGGACCGCTGCGGCGGGCAAGCCGATGGCGAGGAACGCGAACCCGGAAGCGATGAAGATCCTCATGATCGTGTGCGCGCCCTCAACGGTTGTCAGGATGTGAGGCGCGACGGCCGCGGGCGTGTGGCCGGCGGCACCCGCCGCGAGGATTTGCGCCGCCTGAATCGAGAAAGCATGGAAGGCGGGAATGCGCGGGATTAACTGGTTATAGACGAAGGCGCCGAGTCCGAAGCTTCCGACGACGAGCCCACCGGCAAGACCGCGCCGCTCGGGGAACCATTTGCTCACGACCGCGAGCGGCGTGATGTACGCCATGCCGGCGCCGACGCCTCCAATGAGGCCATAAGTCAGGTAGAGCCAGGGAGCGCCGAAGACGGGCGTGCCGAGGCCGGCGAGCACGTTGCCGGTCCCCCAAAGGGCGACGCCCGTCATCGCAACCGGCCGCGGACCCTTCTGGTCCAACCAAAATCCACCCACCACCACGCCCACGGTCGCCAGGAAGAAATTCGCGATTGCATAAGCCCACGTGGTCGTCGTCAAGTCCCAGCCGAAGCCGACGACGAGCGGCTGGGCGAATATCGCCCATGAATAAACAGTACCGATGAGCAGCATCACCGCCGATCCTCCGATCGCAACGACCCATCGATCGGGCACTGCTTGCACGGCAACCTCGCAGAATTTTTGGCTCCTGCGAAGAAGATCGCATTTCGCGCTCGAAACCGGACAGCGCTAACGGTCGGGCGGACTCAGGCGGTCCGCGGTGCGATAGACCTGGCGCTGCAGCGGAGGCGCGGGTCAGTCCTGTTCGCTGGCAGGAGGGCGGGTGATATTCGCCTCGATCGCGACGCCGGATAGGTTGCTCGGTTTCAGGCTCTCGACTGAGAGATGCTCGTGTGGCTGGTTCGATACCCTTCTCAGCGCTGCGCCGTCCTACTGACTGGCTGCATCATCGTGTTGGTCACATATTGGCCAACCTCCCGCCCAAGGGCCGTGCCGACCTGGGTCGAGAAGCGGTAGTGAAAACCCGCCCAGATTCGCGCGTTCGCCACCTCCGTCATGAAGACATCCAGGGTCGACCAGTGATGTGTCACGCCTGGCGCGGTCGGACTGGTGAGTGAGAGCTCCGGCATCGGCTGACCCAGTGACTCGAGGGCCACCCGCGCGGCGCCGCTCTGATGCAGTGGGCGCAGGGTACTCGGGATGCATGGGGGTGTTATCGAGCGGCGGCCAGCTCGCATCGCGCGTGGTGGCCAGATTGTCATTGAGATCGGCGTTGCGGATCGCGGTCACCGGCCGCCATAAGTTGTAATGATATTTCGCGTCGAACGCGGCGATGTAGGCATCAGTCAGGGTGACCGCGAACAGCGCCATGAAGCGCGCGCTGTCGTTGAGATTCAGATGCCGCTCGAGGATCAGCTGTCGCGCCAGGGGGTGATAGGCCTGCGGGCCCACCATCAGCCAGAAGCGCGCGGTTTCAGTCTGCTGCGCGCTGCGCCTGCTGCTGGTCTTGCCGCCGAACTCTTTGATCTCATTGTAATCCGCGGCCGTTACTCCTCCCAGCGAAAGCGCCAGATTGCGACCAGCAGGCACGCGACGGCGCTTCCGATCAGCACCAGGCTCGGGAGCACCGCGGCGTTGAATGGCAGACCGCGCCAAGTGGCGCCGTCCAACCCGTCCATGGCCCAACGCGTGGGCAGGTAGCGCGATACGCTCTGCAGCCAGCGCGGGAACACGAACGCCGGCACCCACGCGCCGCCGATCATCACCAAGAGCAGCGTTGCCATCATCGCGAGACCACGGGTTGTCGGTGCGCTACGGCCAAGCGTCGCCAGCATGAGTCCAAAGGCGGCGTTGAGCAGGCAGAAGGAGATGCCCACGACAATGAACCCGGTCCAGCTCCCTTCGATGCGCACCTTGAAGACCAGCAACGCGGCGAGGTAGATCACTGTAATCTGAAACAAGCCGATGAGCGTGGTGGCCAGCGCGCGCGCGAGCATGAATTCGGTGCGGCTTAGCGGGGCCGAGCGTAGCCGCTGCCAGATGCCGCGCTGGCGGGTCAGCAGCAGTACCACGCCGGCGTCGATGCCTGCGAACAGGATGAATTGCACGGCCATGCCGGCGAACGAATGTGCATAGCTGTTGTAAGGGGTATTGTCATGCGCAGTGACAGGCGTGGAAGCCACGGTGTACGGGATGCTCAGGCCGAAATTGCGCTGCTCGCTGCGGCCGGCGCCGGCCCCATTGGCGGCTCCGGGCGCGGCGCCCGAGTTGACCTGATCGTTGAGCTTGCGCGCTGCGTTCAACAAAGTCCTGAGGTCCGCGTTGAGCGGGGTCTGCTCCAGCTTGTCCAGCCGTTCGAGGTTGCTGTCGATCGCCTCGCGACCGTAGGCCCCGGTGAAGGCTTCCTTGGAGATTTCCTGCATCGAGTATTGCGCCAGCAGCCCCTCGATCACGCGCGCGCCGGTCGTTTGACTCGGGTCCACCAGTAGCTCCACCTGCGGTTTGTTCGCGCCGCTAAACAGCGACTTTGTGGTTTGCTCGCCAAAGCGCGGCGGGAATACGGCCGCGGCATTTTGCTTGCCGCTCTTCACCTGCTCGCGCGCGGCGACGCGATCCAGCGCGCTCACTTGCAGCAGTGGGTCGGCGGCGAGATCCGCCGTGATGGCGCGCGAAACGCTGCTCTGGTCCTCATCGACGACGGCCACCGGTATTTTGCCCTGGTCTTCGCTCCGGCCGGTGCCGCCGAAGACGTAGCCGAAGAACGCGGCAATGAGAATCGGCACCAGCACGCCGACGATTACCGCGCGCCGGTCGGCGAAATACAGGCGCATGTCGTTGCGAATCAAAGCCCGTATCGCCGTGGTGTTCATGCCTCGGCTCCGTCGCGCAACCCGCGACCCGTGAGCTGCATGAATGCGGCCTCGAGATTGCCGTACTGCTGCTTGAAGTGGGCCACCGTATCGTTGGCCAATATCCGACCACGGTCGAGAATCAGGACACGGTCGCAGAGGCGTTCGGCTTCCTCCATGTAATGGGTGGTGTAAAGCAAGGTCTTGCCACGGCGCTTGAGCTCCTCGAGGTTGTCGAAGATCGCGTTGCGCGACTGCGGGTCGACGCCGACCGTGGGCTCGTCCAGCAGGAGCAGGTCCGGCTCGTGCAGCAGCGCTCCGGCGATGTTGAGGCGCCGTTTCATGCCGCCGCTGAAGGTCTTGACGAGATCGGTGCTGCGGTCGGCGAGACCGATCAGCTCGAGCGCAGCCTTGGCGCGGCGCCGCAGTTCCGCGGCACCGAGACCATAGAGCCCACCGAAGAGCTGCAGGTTGGCCCAGGCGGACAACTCCTCGTACAGCGCGAGGTCCTGCGGCACCAGCCCCACGCGGCGCTTCAAGGCATTGGCATTCGGCGCGAGGCGGACGCCGCTCAAGGTCACCTCACCGCCGTCCGGCTTCGATATGCCGCTGATCATAGCGATCGCAGTGGTCTTACCGGCGCCGTTCGGACCCAGCAGCCCCACGGTCTCGCCTTGCGCGATGCTGAAACTGATGGCGTTCACCGCCACGCGTTCGCCGTAGCGCTTGGAGAGACGATCAACTTGAAGCATCGGTTGCATCGGGTGCGATCCGGCCGCGCAGCAGGACGTAGTACAGAGTGCCGGCAACCACGATACCAGCTTCGCAACTGAGATCCGTGCCGCCGAATAGTCGAATCATCAAGGGACTCGCATAGAGATCAGAGTTGCTGCAGAACACGCTCGCCGTGAGCCCTAGAACGAACGCGGTCACTCCCTGCCAGCAAACCCCGCGCCGATACCAGTAGCGACCGCCTCGCCACTGCATGAGATCACGTCCGGAATAGCGACCTTGCCGCATGAAATAGTCGACCACCACAATGGCGACCCATGGCCCGGTCCAGATCAGGATATAGCCCAGCCACCGCTCGTAGAGATCGAGGGCGTGCCCGTAGAGCAGCGTGAAGACACGGAAGGCGAGGGTGCCTGCGGCGATCACCAACAAACACGCGATTCGCCCGAGCGGCAGGCGTAGCGCCAGCAAACCCAGACCCGCGGTGTAGCCATTGGGGACGTTGGTGGCGATGCTGCCGAGAATCAGGGCGAGCAAGAAGGGCAGCAGATACCAGCCAGGAAGCAATTTGGGCAAGTCGGCAACCGGATCGGTCATGCCGCCGCCCAACGCCAGTGCAAACAGCACGCCGACGATTTCGCAGAATACCAGTGCGACGAATTGGCCGCTGCCCGACGCGACGGCGATGCGCCGCCAGGAGGTCGAGCTCGGCAGGTAGCGGCTGTAGTCGGAGGCGAAGTTGGCCCAGGACAGCGGATAGGAAAAAACCAGTCCGGTCACCAGCAACCACGCGGCGACGCCCGTTTCGTGCCGGTTCGCCGAGGCATTACTCCAGTGGACCTGCGGCAGGATCAGAGCCGCGAAGCCGAGAAACATCAGGACCAGCACCAGCGACACATATTTCTCGGCGGCGATGATGGTGGCATGGCCGTAAATTGCGATGAGAATCTCGGCCGCCAGCACCACCAGCATCGCCGCACCGGCGATCAGCACGGACGGCGGCAGGCCCAGCATGGTCATGACCTTGGCCAGGCTCTCCGTGGCGATGACCGAATTGATCGAGAACCAGCCGATCGCTGAAGCCGTACTGATCAAGGTCGGGAGCACCGCGCCCAGCTGCCCGAAGCTTGCCCGCGAGGTGACGATGCCCGCGCTTCCTGTCTTCGGACCGGTGATGCTGGCCAAGCCCACCACGGCGCAGCCGAGCAGGTTACCGATCAGGATGGCGGCGATCGCGCTCCAAAACGACAGGCCCTGCACGATCGCCAACGCGCCAGTGACCAGCACCAGGTAATTGACATTGGCGCCGATCCACAGACGGAACAGCTCGATTGGAGAGCCATGGCGATCGGCCTCCGGAATCGGCTCGATGGCGTGAAGCTCGATACTCCAAGGTCGATCGGCGGCGACCGCGGTGGGCGGCGTGAGGTCTTGGCTGCTCACTCGGGCAGGGTGGCCCAGTCGGGCACCCAGCCTTCACCGGATTTACGGAATAGCGGGCATCGGATCGGTGAATTGACCATGGCGAGGTAAGCGGGATCGATCGAACTGAGTTTTGCCGACCACACCCGAGTCTCCCGAATGGCCGTGATGACACCGACCACATGAGCACCGATCTTTTTCATCAACGCGAGCTCCGCGGCCACGGTGCCTCCGGTGGAGATGACGTCCTCGACCAGCAAGACCCGCTTGCCGTCTAGACGCTCGAGCATCCGTGGGTCGATGTACACGGTCTTGGGTTGCACCGGTGTGGTGATCGAATTGACCGGAATCGACAGCTCGTCCTCGAACCAGAATTTTCGCGAATAGCTGAGTGGCACATAGTGCGGGTGTCCGAGTTTCCTCCCGACGGATGCCGCGACCACCATTCCCAGGGTCGGCATGCCGACGACGATGTCCGGGCGCAACGGCCGCGCCAGCTCGGCCATGGCGGTGCTCAGGCGCTCCTCGAGAGCAAAGGAATTCTCGGTGATGCACAAATAGGCGATCGCGGTGTCAAAGTCCGGTGGAAGGGGCAGTAGCGGCAAGAACACCCAGTCGCCATCGGGCAACTTGACCGGATAGGCGTCACGATACGGGGGCGGCGGCAGGGAGGCCATTTGCGCGGCCGGAACGATGCGGTCGGTGTAGGAACCGCGATTTCGATACTTGGGCTGCAAAGGCATTCGTGAAGGAACCTAACGTTGGGCGCCGGCATGGTCGTCGAGACTAATAATACCGAAGTCGCAGAGCGCGCGTTGCGCTTCGAGCGGTCCTTTGACGCAGCTCGCGTGCATGCCGAACAGTCGTGCCGCCTCGATGTTGAGCACGTTGTCATCGAGGAACAGTACTTCAGCGGCGACGCACCCCAGAGCATCGGTCACGTGCTCGAAGGCATCCGCATCCGGTTTGATACGCCCGGTGAGATGCGATGCGAAACGGATGTCGAACACGGCGCCGCGCTGCATGGCGCGGAGCACCCGCGGCCAATGAAGCGCGTTGCTATTGGTCAGCAGCGCGCGTCGATAGCTGCCCGGTATTCGGGCAAGCATCTGCGATGTGCCGGGATACAGCCCGATCGGCCAGTCGCTGAATGATTGTAGAAATCGCTCGGGCTCGAGAGATAGCCCGAATTCGGCCACGAGGCCGCACGCAAACTCGTCCTCGGCGATCTGTCCGGTTTCATATCGCCTGACCGACGGTGAGCGCAGCCATCGGCCCCACAATTGCTCTTCGGTGAGCGTGTTGCCGAGCCACTCACGCATGATTTCGATGCCGCGCAGCTGCACCAGCACGCCGCCAACATCGAACAGCAGGACGCGGATGTCGCGCAATTCGGCGTCGGGTCGCATCGGAGGTTTGTCGGCCATGGAGGACGTAACGAAGCCGACTCACCACATGATGTAGGGAGCGACGTCTGCGTCGGATACCATGCCGTTGCCGACGTCGGTCAATGCCTGGTCGATGATGGCGAGCCCTTCGGCTGCTTCGCTTTCCGTCAAGGTCAAGGGCGGGGTGAACTCCAGCACGTTGCCGCCGAGTCCCACATAGAAGAATATCGCGCCCAGCTGGTACGCGCGGTAGATCACCTTGGAGGTCGTCTGCACCGGGACCGGCTCGCGCGTCTTGCGGTCTCTCACCAGGTCGATGCCGAGCACCATGCCGCGGCCGCGCACCTCTCCGATGATTTCGTGCTTGGCCATCAAGCCGTATAGGCCTTTCTCAAGGAGCGCACCGATGTGGTTCGCCCGTTCGATCAATCCTTCATCGGCGATCGCCTTGATCACGGCGCGCCCGGCGGCCGCGGCAACTGTATTTCCACCCATCGTCTGAATCGCAAATGCCGTGCGGTGATCCATGATGTGCTTGGGACCCACGACCGCCGAGATCGGCAGTCCCCCACCGAGGGCCTTGCCGAACACGACCACGTCCGGCTCGAGGCCCTCGTACTCGAAGCAGTGCATCTTGCCGCTGCGCGCCAGGCCGACCTTCACCTCGTCGACAATGACCTGAATACCATGCTGTCGGCAGCGCTCCTGTAGGGCCGCGAGAAAGCCCGGCGGCGGAACGACCAACCCGCCGTCGTCCAGGATCGGCTCGATGAAAATGCCGGCGACCTGGCTGGGCGGGAAGACGGTCGCAAACTGATAGTCGAGATACTTGAGCACTTCTTCGGAAGTGAACCTCTTGCGATAGGGGTCCGGATAGGGGATCAGCATCAATCCCGGGCGCGGAAGCGAGTGCGTGAGCGCCGTATGGCCGCTGACGCTGCTTGATCCCGAGAGGCCGCCGTGCCACGAGCCGACGAAGGAAATGAAACGCGGGCGGCCGGTCGCCGCGGCGACGACGCGCATCGCGGTGTCGTTGGCGTCCGAGCCCGAATGCCCGAACCACACCCGTCGCTCGCCTGCCCGCGGCGTGATGCGCAGCAACTCCTCCGCCAAGGCGACGCCATTCTCGTTGGGGTAAGCGGACAAGCTCGCGCCCGCCATGCGGGAAACAGCCGCTGTGACGGCCTCGATGATGGCCGGATGACTATGCCCGAGAATCGCCGGCCCGAACGAGGCGCCGAAGTCGAGGAGCTGCCGGCCGCCTTCCTCAATCAGTCGGTTGCCGTGTCCGCCGACGAGGGCCACCGGCGAGAAGCGCAGCCGCGCGATGTCTGCGATCACGCGCGCGTCGCGCTCCCGCAAAGTCAAACCCTCTGACGCCGGGTGATTCATCGCAGCCCCCTCATCGATCGCCGTATTATAGGGTCAGGTCGGTGCGGTGGCGCTTCCGGAGCACGGCGCCATAGACGAGACCAATGCCGAGCCACGATAGCCCCAGGGTCATCGCCACGGAACTCATCCCGGTGAGCACGGCGAGCACCACCACGATGCCGGCCACGGGTACCACGACGTGTACCACCCATCGGCCAGAACGCATCTTCACCCAAAACAGCGCGATGACCGAGACGTGCAGCAGCAGGAACCCGGTGAGCGCGCCGAAGTTGACGACGGATGTCAGGTCGTCGAGTCGGTTGCGCATCACGAACGCGACCGTGATCGAGATCGCCGCCGTCACCAGCATGCCCACATAGGGAGTGCCGTATCTCGGATGAATCTTCGCGAGCCCCGCCGGCAATTGCCGGTCCCGTCCCATGGCATACATCACGCGCGCGACGCCCACCTGCATGGGCAGCACGCTCGCGATGCCGACCACCGTCGCCATGGCCCAGGCGATCAGCATTGACATCCAGCTCCCGATGGCCCAGTCGGCGACTTCGTAGGCCGCCGCCGCCGGGTCCTTCAGAGTAAAACCGCTCATCAAATCGCCAAGCACCCACGAGAGCACTACGAACAGCGCCGCGAACAGGAACAACACGATCAAGATCGCACGGCCGACGGTGCGCTTGTCGTCGCTGGTCACTTCTTCGGCCAGCGTCGAGATGGCGTCGAACCCGAGGAATGACATCACGCAGATCGCCGTGGCCGCAAACAGGCTCTTGGCGTCGAATAGCTCGGGCGCGTACAGCGGGCGCAGCGTGAGTCCGCCGTCGCCCTTGCCGTGGTACAGCGCCGCCAGCGACAGAATCACGAGCAGCGCGAGAATCGCGAACTGCACGGCGACGGAAAACAGGTTGAAGCGCTGCGAGACCTTGATGCCGAACCAGTTGACGCCCAAGGTCACACCGGCCACCAGCAACACCCACACGGCGCGGTCGACACTCGGCACCAAGGATCCGAGTGCCACGGCCATCACCACATACACATAGGAAGGTATCAAGAGGTAATCGAGCAGGATCATCCAACCGGCGATGAAGCCCATGAAGGGACCGAGGGCATGTCGCGCAAACCCGTACACCGATCCCGAATTGGCGACCGTCTCGGTCATCATCGCGTAGCTCTTCGCCGTGAAGTACATGCAGACCGTGCCGAGTACGTAAGCGAGCACGATCAGCCCGCGGGATTCCTGCCACACGAAGCCGAGCGACTGCAGTACGCCGAACGGCGTAACGTACGCGGCCCCGTAGACCAGGAGATCGAAGAGCGACAGCGTGCGGCGCAACGCGTGCGGTGGCTCCAGGTCACCCACGCGCGTTTCGGCGGCTACAGCTCTCGTGTCCATCGGTTCAGAAGCGATAATTGAGCTCGGTACCGTAGGTTCGCGGCTGGTTGGTGGAATATCGCACCAGGCTGGGTATGTTGTACTGGAAGCTGGTGTTGTTCGCGCTGATCGCCGCCACCTTGTTAGTGAGGTTGTCGACGAACAAGCTTGCCGACCACCGGTCGCGCGCCAAGATCAGCCGGGCATTCGCGAGTGTGTAGCCGCCGAGCTGGATATTGTAGAAGTAGGACTCATCGATGGTCGGACCTACGTAGGATGCGGACACCCGGCCGGTGAGCTTGTAGTTGACGAACAGTTCGGTCGAATAAGTGGCGGCGAGGCTGCCCATGCTCTTCGGCACGTTGAGGATGGGGGCCGTGCATCCCGCGGCGGTCGCACAGTACGGGACGCCGGGGGAAACCTGCGCGCCGGTCGGCGACGTGAGGAAGGCCGTGTAGGCCGCGTTCGGATGCGTGAGCCGCGCGTCCGTATACGATCCGCTCGCGGTCACGCTGAACTCGTTGGTCAGCTTTGCGTTGATCTCGATCTCGGGACCGTATGAGCGGCCGTCGCCCGCGTTGGTGTCGTACTGAAAGCCGCAGGCGAGCAGCGGCGCCTGCTGCACGCCATTCCACTTGATGTAGTAGAAGTCGCTGTTGATCGTGAGCCAGTTGTCGAACAGCTTCGCCTTCTCGCCGACTTCGTAGTCCCAGACACTGTCGGGGCCGAAAGTGAGCGGCGCCTCGCCGCAGAAGCTCGGCAGCAGCTGGTTTGCCCCGCCCGGCCGAAAGCCCTTGGAGGCCGACACATAAGTCGTCAGATCCTTTGAGGGGCTGTAGGAGAGGTTGACGCGCGGATTGAAGCCCGTGTTGGACGCCTCAGTCTTCGGCAGCACCGTCGGCGGGAAAACCTGCGGACCGTTGAGGCCCCACTCGTTCTCGATCTGCGAACTCTGGTAGCGATACCAGCGCACGCCCGCTTCCAATTTCAACGTGTCGGTGATCTTGTAGGAGCCGTCCGCAAACAGCGCGTATTGCTGAATCTGGTAAATGTTGTTGTTGTAGTTGATGACGCCGCCGATCTCGGAGGCCGGGCTGCCGGGGGTGTTGAATCCGGGGACGTAGTCGCTCTGGCCGTAATCGAACCAGATGGAATGCAGGTCGCTGTAGAACGCGCCCGCGGTCCAGTGGAGCTGATCGTTGTCGCGTGAATTCAGGCGAAATTCCTGACTGAACTGACGCGTCGTGTCGATCTCCGCGAAGGGAATCGGGATGTACGGGCTATAGCCGACGGTCGAGGAGATCGACTCGGAGGCGTCCTGCGTTTGGCTGTTGACGCGGCGCCAGTAAGCGGTCGCGCTGGTGAAGTCGGCGAAGCCGACGTTGCCCGTGACGTTGATGCTGTAGATATGCACCATATCGGAGATCGGCTCGCGGAGGCCGAAGGCCTCGTAGTGGGCCATGTACGCGGGTCCCGGCGGGCTGTCGTAGAGATCGTAGCCGCCCATCTGCATATCTTGAAAATAGAGCGTGCTCAGCACCGACCAGTCCTCGTTCACCTGGTACAAGAGGCTCACACGCGCGGCATCGAGCTTCACGGTGTTGACGTTGGTGGTCACGCTTTGTATCGGCCCCGCGAGGACGTTGCCGCGTACCGGTCCGTTATCCGGCGGGAAGGGGTTGACGACGATACGGTCGATCCAGCCGCTGCGGTAAGTGTCGGTGCCGACGAGGCGCAGCGCGAGTTGATCACCGATCGGGATATTGAGCATGAAGCTGCCGCCGCCGTTGCCGCTGCCGCCCTCCGTATCGGACAGCGTCCCTTGCACCGAACCCTGCCACTCGCCCAGCTTGGGTTGATTCGTAACGATCTTGACGGTCCCGCCCATCGAGCCCGAACCGTAGAGGGTGCCTTGCGGACCGCGCAAGACTTCGATGCGAGATACATCGTAAAGATTCGGGTCGATGACGACCTTGCCGGCTTGGGCCAGAGTCGGCGGCGACAGCGGCACCTCGTCCAGATAGAAGCCGACGGTCGGGGCGGCGCCCCCGTTCGAGGCGAGCCCGCGCGCCTCGTATTCCGTCTCGGCGGGGCCCGCCGAGCGCACGGACAAGCCGGGTACTTCGCGCGCCAAGGCCTCGACCGTGGTGATGCCTGCCGCGTCCAATTGTTCGCCGCTCACGGCCGACAAACTGATCGGCGTATCCTGAATGGTCGATTTGTATTTTTCGGCCGTGACCGTGATCTCTCCCAGGCCGGCGTCGAGCGGCTCCGTGTCTTCCGTCGCGCCCGCGGCCAGCGATTTAGCCGGCGCAAGCCACGCGGCGCCGAGGAGCGCTGTGGCCACGAGAGGTGCCGAAAGCAAACCGGACGCGAGGTGGAACTGGCTCTGGCGCATATGATTTGCTCATCCCCGCAATTTGTTCGGTTGTACATACAATAAGCGTGCCACCCCTGCGGGGAGGCAGCGCTTGCGTGCGCCTGTGGCATCTCACGGCAGAGTCTTGGACCGCGACCGCAGCCTGTTTATAAAAGTCACCATACGACCCCACGATAGGAACCTCGAGGCGCAATCCTTTCGAAACGCTCTCGAGTGGTGCGTTTGGTGTGACGCTTCGCATCGAAAGCGTGCACGGCCGGTGTTCGTCGTCCGCCTTGCAACGTCGTTGATGCTTGGTTCAATATCGCCCGTCACTCGAAGGACTGCGCCGATCACCACCTCAAATATCCCGGCGCCTCGGGCGGCCACACCGCAGCAGCTGCAGCACGGGGTCCTGACCATTCCCAACGCCATCGCCCTATCGGCTGCCGCCATGGCACCGGTACTCGCGGTGGTATTGAACGCGCCCGCCGCCGTGCCGGTCACCGGCGCCGCGCTGCCGCTCTCGTTCTTGATTGCCTTCCTTGCCGCCGCGCTGGTGGGGAACACCGTGGTGCAATTTGCCCGGGAGTTGCCGTCGGCCGGTTCGTTCTATACGTTCAACTCGCGGGGCTTGGGTCCTGCGGCCGGCTTCTTCACCGGTTGGCTGTTCTGGATCGGCTATGCGGTACTTGCGCCCGGCGTATTCACCTCATTCGGCGCATTCGTACACGATTACTTGCTGTCCACCTTTCGCATCGACGTCGCCTGGTGGTGGCTCAGCGGGGCCGCGATGACCGTCGTGTTTGGACTCTCACTGCGCAGCATCAAGGCCTCTGCGAACCTCGATCTGACGATGCTGGTCATCGAGGTGCTGATCTTCCTGTTGCTGAGCCTGCTCGCGATCGCCACCGCGGGCAGCGGCAACACGACCGCGGTCTTCTTCGTGTCCTCCTCGCCCCATGGGTTCACCGGGGTCGGGCTCGGCGTGGTGTTCGGCCTGCTGTCGTTCATCGGGTTCGACGCTGCGGCCACCCTCGGCGAGGAGACGCGCAACCCCAGGCGCAGCATCCCGCTCGCCGTGATGGCGGCCCTCGCCGCGGTGGGCGTGTTCTACGAGGTGATGATGTACGCGCTCACCGCCGGTTATCGGCTGAACGATCCCCTTCACATGCAGCAGTTTCTGCACGACGAGAACCCTTTTATCACCTTGGGTCAGCAGGCGGCGCCCTGGCTTCTGCAGCCGATCGAGCTGGCCGCGATCGGCGGCATCTTCAGCTGCTTCCTCGCGCTGCACACCACGACCGTGCGCGTGATGTTTTCCATGGGACGCGATCGGGTGCTCCCGGCATCGCTCGGAAGAGTGCACGCCCGCTGGTATTCGCCCTACCGCGCGATCATCGTGCAGACCTGCTTCACCGTCGCGGTCGGCCTAGGAGTCGGTCTTTGGCTGGGCCCGGAACCCACGGGGACGTACGCCTTCACCGGTGCCATCGGCACCGTCGCGATCGTCATCGTCTACATGCTCAGTAACATCGCCCACATACGCTACTTCTGGCGGGTGCCGAAGCGCAGCATCCTCGCGCACGTCATCGCGCCGGCGCTCAGCGTCCTCTCCCTCGCCTACCCGCTCTACTCGATCGCCGCCCCCGGCCAGATCTTCCCCTACAACCTCGTGCCGGTCGTCGTGCTCTGCTGGGGTGCTGCCGGCACGGTGCTGTACTACTATTACCGCGCCAAAGCGCCCGCAAAGATCGCCGCCATCGGCAGCTTCGTCTCCGATGCCGAATCGAATCCGCAACGGGCAGACAGCGGGGTTGCCCAAATCGCCGGCAAAACGTCGGCGCCGTCGTTAGAGGGGAGGGGCCGAAAATGATCACTATCGGAGGCAACTCCGTCGCGCTGCGGGAGCGCGCGTGAGACGCCTGCAGGACCGCATCGCGGTGATCACCGGTGCGGCCTCCGGCATCGGCAAAGGAATCGCCATCGCGTTTGCCCGCGAAGGTGCGCACGTCGTCGTCGCGGACGTCGCGGCGCAAAGCCGCGCCGAGGAAACGCTCGCCGCCGTCAGGGCACACGGCCGCGATGCGCTGTTCGTGCAAACCGATGTGGGCGACGAGAACAGCGTGCAAGCTTTGGCCGCCGCGGCCTTCGCGCGTTTCGGCCGCGTCGACATCCTCGTCAACAACGCCGGCATATTCACCGAGTCGTTGATCGAGAACATGCCCACCGCTGACTGGGACCGCGTCGTCACCACCAACTTGCGGGGCACGTTTCTTTGCACGCGTGCCTTTATCGGGCCGATGCTCGAGCGGCGCGACGGCCGCATCATCAATGTGGCCTCTCAGCTCGGCCAGATCGGGGGCAGGTCGGTCGGTCACTATGCGGCCAGCAAGGCGGGCATCATCGGCCTGACCAAGTCGCTTGCGCGCGAGGTCTCGGCGCGCGGCGTGCTGGTCAACGCCATCGCGCCGGGCCCGATCCAGACGCCCATGATGGACGGCGAATCCGACGAATGGCGCAATGCAAAGCTTGCCGAGCTGCCCATCGGCCGCTTCGGTACCGTGGACGAGGTCACCCCGACTGCGGTGCTGCTCGCCTCGGCGGACGGCGCATACTACGTCGGACAAACGCTCGGACCCAATGGCGGCGACGTGATGCTGTGACATTCGATCTCACGGGGCGTGTCGCATTCATCACGGGCGCCGCATCCGGCATCGGCGCCGCGACCGCGCGCGTCTATGCCGCGGCGGGCGCGGACCTCGCACTCGCCTGGTACCCGCCGGACGGACATGACATCGATCCAGTGCGGCACGCCGCCGAGAAGGCCGGCCGCCGAGTGGTCGTGGCGGCCGTCGACGTGACCCAGACCGCCGAGGTCGATGCGCTGGTTGAACGCGCCGCCCACGAACTCGGCGGGTTGCACATCGTCGTCGCCAACGCCGGCATCGCCCGCAAGGTGGCATTGCAGGATCTCGACGACGCGAACTGGAACAAGGTGCTCGATGTCGATTTGAACGGTGTATGGCGCTGCTTTCGCGCCGCGCTGCCCCACATGCAGAGGGCGGGATTCGGACGGCTGATCGCCACATCGTCGGTCGCCGGAACGGTTTCGGCGTGGCCGCAGCACAGCCATTATACCGCAGCGAAGGCGGGTCTCGTCGGGCTCGTGAAGTCGCTGGCCGTCGAGTTCGGCAGCTACGGCATCACCGCCAATGCGGTCGCCCCCGGCGTGATTCGCACCCCCCAGGCTCTCGATCCCGTGAATTCGCTCGGTCCCGCGGGGCTGGCGGCCGTCGCCGCCAAGATCCCCGCCGGGCGGGTCGGCACGCCGGAAGACATCGCCTATGTGTTCCAATTCTTGGCGAGCGCCGAGGCTTCTTATGTCAATGGCCAGCTTCTCGTGGTCGACGGCGCCCGCAGCTTGGCGGGCCTCGACTGACCCAATATCACTTCCCTCAGGAGTCACTCAATGACGCGCAATCCGCAGTTTTTCCGCCGGACCGATACCACCGACGTGCCCGGGCTGCCGCGCGAACTCGTGGGGTACGGCGAGCACCTGCCAAGAGTGCGCTGGCAGGACGAGGCCAAGGTTGCCGTGCAGATCGTGGTCAACTATGAGGAAGGATCCGAAAAGACTTTCGCGATGGGCGACAAGATGAACGACGGCATGTACGAGCTGCCGTTCGCGGTCGACGACCAGCGCGACCTCGCGGTCGAATCGATGTATGAGTACGGGTCGCGCGCCGGCATCTGGCGCCTGTTGCGGGTATTCGACAGCGCCGGAATTCAGATTACCTGCTTCGGCTCCGCGGTCGCGCTCGAGCGTAATCCCGCAGTGGCGGCGAAATTGGTCCGCCGCGGCGACGAGGTCGTCGGGCACGGGTATCGCTGGAGCAATCACTACGAAATGACCAGGGACGAGGAACGCGAGGCAATCAAGCTCGCCATCGCCTCGATCGAGAAAAGCACCGGGTCGCGGCCGCTCGGCTGGTACTGCCGCGAAATGAGCGTCAATACCCGGGAGCTCGTGGTCGAGGAGGGCGGTTTCATCTACGATTCCGACTGCTACAGCGACGATCTCCCCTACTGGACCGAGGTTTTGGGCCGAAGTCACCTGGTGGTGCCGTATACGCTGGTCGTGAACGACGCACGCTATATCATGGGAACGGGCTACGGCAGCCCGGAACATTTCTTCGAGACGGCGAAGGCAACGCTCGACCGCCTGCGCAGCGACGGTGACGACGCCGGACGAATGATGTCGATCGGCTTGCATCCCCGCATCAGCGGCAACCCCGCCCGCTCGGACGCGCTGGCGCGCTTCATAGACTATGCGCGCGGATTCAAGGACGTCGCCTTCATGCGCCGGATCGATCTCGCCCGCACGTTTGCGGCGCAGGTACCGAAACCATTGCAATGAAAGTCGTGGGCCTCATCGGCGGTATGAGTTGGGAGTCCACGATTCCGTACTATCGAGAGATCAATGAGTTGATCAAGGAGCGCTTGGGCGGACTTCATTCTGCGAAGATTATTCTCTATAGCGTCGATTTCCATGACATTGAGCGATTGCAGCGCGCTGGGGATTGGGAGACCGCCGGTCAATTGATGGCCGATGCGGCCCGATGCCTCGAAGGGGCGGGCGCCGATTTTTTGGTGCTTTGCACGAACACCATGCATAAAGTGGCCGCTGCGATCGAGGCGGCCGTCCACATACCGCTGCTTCACATCGCCGACCCGACCGCTGCCGAGATCAAGGCGGCGGGCTTTTCGACGGTGGGGCTCCTCGGGACGCGGTTCACGATGGAGCAATCCTTCTACAAGGATCGGTTGCGGGAGCGCCATGGGCTTCGGATAACGATTCCTTTGTCCGAGGACCGCCGGATCATTCATCGCATCATCTACGAAGAGCTGTGCCAGGGACTCATTCTCGATGAGTCGCGCAATGAGTATCGGCGCGTGATCCGAAGTCTCGTCCATCAAGGAGCCGAGGCCATCATTCTGGGCTGTACTGAAATTTCGCTCCTCGTCGATCGGCACGACTCCGCGGTACCTTTGTTCGATACGACGCGTACTCACGCACGAAGAGCCGCCGAACAAGCATTGGATTCGGAATGAACGGCAACTCGCGCCGCGCTCCAACACGTTCGAATTCCTTCGACGGCCTCATGCACGCCGCAGCAGCGATCGTAGCGCTAACCGCCGCGATGTCCCTGCCCATTGCCGCTGCCGAGCATGAGCAGGATGAGCACGCCCGGATCGCCGGCTGGCGCGCGGAGCGCCTGGCGTCGCTGACCAGCGAAACGGGCTGGTTGACGCCCATTGCACTGTATTGGCTCAAGAACGGCGAGAACGGCTTCGGCCGGGCGTCGGACCGGGCCTTCTCGCTGGATGATGCCGCCCTGGAGGCCGACACGGGTGCGTTCGTTTTGACGGATGGCCGCGTGCGCTATGTCGCGCACGCCTCGAAAGCGATGACCTATCAGGGCAAACCGGTGACGAGCCTCGACCTCAGATCCGATGTCGATGAGAAACCCACGGAACTCGTCGCGGGCTCACTGCATTTCATGCTGATCGAACGTGCCGGCCATCTGGGCATTCGCGTGCGCGATAGCGTCAGCCCGAACCGATTGCAGTTCAAGGGTCTCGAGTATTTTCCGGTTCGGGACGACTGGCATCTGCAGGCTCACTTCGAACCCTAGATCGGGAGTTGTTCGTGATGTTTTCGGATGCGACGAGCGGCAAGCAGACCTACGGCGCCGGCCGCTTTCTATACGTCGGCTTGCCGAGTGCAGACCGCATCGAGGTCGACCTCAACGAAGCCTTCAATCCGCCCTGCGCATTCACGGACTTCGCGACCTGCCCACTGCCTCCGCAGCAGAACCGCCTCGCCTTGGGAGTCGACGCGGGCGAGCTCAAATACGAGCGCCCGAAATAGTCGGCTTGGACTCGCCGGAGCTCGCGCTGTCAAGGGGGCTCAGAAAGGCTCGTAACGTAGCGCGACAGCGCTTCACGCTGCTCTGGCGACCAATTGACGTCCGGTGGCATGTGCGCGGCCCCGGCTGCGGAAGAGAGCCGGAACAAAATTTCACGCAGCAAAGTGCCGCGCGGGTAGCCGCCGTGGTGCAGCAAGGCCGCCAATGACGCCGCCCGATCGAACGGCAGCGCAGGCGCCGCGCCATCCACGTGACAGGCGGCGCAGTGCTGCAACTCTGATTCTGGTTCAGGGGGAGGAGCGCCGGTCGGTCCATCATTATTCTCGAAACGCAGCGCGTCCTTCGCCGGCAGCGCGGCCAGCGCGGCGCGGCTGCGTTTGCGAAGATACTCGCAGTAGCGATCGTCCGTCGAATACTCGCGCATGGTCTCGAGCCGCGCGATGTCGGAATCGTCTCGCGCGATCCACGCGCGCAGCTCCTCGGCCAAGGCGGCGTTGCCGTACCTCGGCGTCGTGAAGTCATCGGTACCCTTTTCGAGGGCAAGGGTCCAGTCTCGAGTCGCGATGCCAAGCGCCGAATGGGCCAGGAAGCGCACTTCGTTCAGTGTGGAAGAGCGCGCGCCGGTCGCACCCAAGATTCGGCCGCCCGGGGTGCCGGACAACGCGCGCACGCGTTTTGACTCCTCTTGACGCGCACCGGCGGCATCGGTTGCCTCCACGAGCCGCCGCAGCGCCGCCTGTGCTCGCGATCTCTGGTCCGGCGGAAAGAACTCCCCAAGCGCGCCGCAGCTGCCCTCGGCAGCGCCTAGAACGGCGTATTGGTAGCTCGAAAAGTCCCTTTGATCGCGCATCTGACGGACGATGACCTGCATGTTCATCCGATCCAAGAGTTCCGAGAGTTCGGCGTTCGGGGGTTCCCGCCGTTCGCCCGCATACTCATCCTTGGCCTCCGGTGCAAACGTGCCGCGGTACGCGAAGCGCTCCGCGGCGAGGAGTTCCCGGTAGCGTGGATGGGTCGGCTGCCCGGTCAGGAATTGCCGAAGTCCTGCGCGCTCGGGGCCCGTGAGATTCGAGCGATAGCGCTCTCCGTAGGCACCGGGCCAGAGCGGACTCGCGTCCCAAATCGGCCTCGCCGGCATACCGTGGCATCGCTGACAACGTATTGGATCGGCCTCCGAGATTTCGGCTGACGGAGCGCCCACCGTTGAATAGGCAAATCGAATCTCGCGGAAATGAAAGCTGGCTTCGACCCCATTGTATTCCGCGGTTTCGAGCATCTGATAGCCGCGCTCGGCGGGATCGCCGTTGAAGCTGAGCATCAAACGGGCATCGGATCCATACAAGATCGCGCGAGGATCGCGAAACGTGGCCTGCTGCAAGCTGCGGCTGGAAAAAACCAACACGTAGTGCGAGCGCAAATCAGCCGGAAGAGACTTGACCAACATCTCGATCGAACCGATATGATCGCGCTCGATGAGCGTCTTGAGCGCCTGAAAGTCGAACGGCGGCAAGTCCGCGGCGCCGCTCGAGCAACACGGCCCAAGGAGCCATAGGGCCGCGACGACACACCGCCAACCGCACATCTGCTATGCCGAAGCGCGCGCCTCCGCGCCTAGGCCACCAATTTTTTGAAAGTCTCGAGCACCGCCGCGCCCTTGAAAGGCTTGACTATCCAGCCCTTCACGCCGGCGGCCTTGCCGCGCTCCTTCATGTTCGGGCTGCTCTCCGTGGTCAGCATGATCAGATGGATTCGGCTGTTGGCAAGCTCGCCGCGAATCTTCTCCACCATCGTGAGCCCATCCATGTTAGGCATGTTTACGTCTGCGACCACCAGCTTGATGCTTGGATCGGCCTTCAACTTGGCGAGGCCGTCCTTGCCGTCAACGGCGGTCACCACCTCGAGGCCGTTGCTTTTCAGAAAGCCCGAAACTTCGTCGCGAACGGTGCTCGAATCGTCGACAACTAGGATCTGTGCCATTTCTCGTGTTTCCTCTGCGGTTGACTAAAACAATTCCAGCTCGCCGGAATCGACCAGATCCGCGACATCGTGTGTGACCTCGCTGAATTCATCCGGCGACCAGTTCAGATTGAAGATGAATCGCTCGTAAAGCGTCAAAGAGCGCCCCGTGCCCTCATCGGTCAGCGTATAGCGGAAGCACAACTGCGGATTCTCGGTGCCGAAGGAGATGTATTTGTGCTTGTGATTGATGACGAGCGGCACCTGGACCTGAGGGCCCGAGGAGCACTTGCCATCGCCGATGTAGCGGTTTTTGAATGATCCCCAGATGAGATTGGTGATCTCGCTCAGCAGATCGTTGACGCCTCTGAAATTCGAACCGGTCCCGCCTGCGCTCTCGCGTCCGATCAAGTCGAGGAGTGGTCCCTCCTCGGTCTGCAGCATCATGTAACCCCGGCACCAGGCGCTCTCCAGCTGAATCAAACTCAACAGCTCGCCGAAGATCACGCGATCGTGAACGATATAGGGCGTATGCACGGAAATTCTCAGCGTTTTGAATTGGCCGGCGAGCACCGACTCCGTGAGCTCCGAAATCCCGCGCAACAACGCGTTCGGGTACGTCAGGCAAAATATGAACTCGTCGATCACTTTGCGCAGCGCATCCATGTCGCTCGCCACATAGGCGGCGCAATAGAGATCCGCCCCGCCCTCGGAAAGCCCGGCCAAATTCGCCAGCGCGTCGCGCCGAAGGATGATCGGCAATTCGGGCCGTGCGCCGTGAATCTCGAGCGCGATCCGCGCGCTCTCCTCTTGCGAGCCGCCATAATCTTCAGAGTACAGAATCCCGCCCAGATCGATGTTGGTGCGCAGCACCGACATCACGGCGCCCTTGCGTACTTTGAGCGCGACCAAGTTGTTGTCGTCGCAAAACGCTTTGATCCGCGACGCGTGTTCCGCGCTGTCATCGAGCACCAATATCTTACTGACCAGTTTGTCATTCACGCTCATTACATTCGCCTTGAGTTCTAATCGTTTCAGAACAATTCGAGCGCGCCGCTGTTGTCGTCGGGGCGGGCCGCACTCACCATGACTTCGACCGGCGCGGAACAATGCATACATAGCGTTGCCTGCATTTGCACCGAATCGTTGATGGTGATCCCGTAGCTCGACAGGAACTGCGGCCTCAACTCGCCCAGGAACGCCATGCATCGACTACTCAATGTGTAGGGGATCGACATCGCCAGGTGCGAAAAGCTCTGCGCCAGCTCGCGATTGAACGCACCACAGCATAGATTGGCGACCTCGGCGAAGAATTCGGAAACCGGCCGATCGGCGGCGTCCTCTGAATAGTAGGCGCGCGCAGCCGGTGTATTGGCGACATGAAAAATGGTCAGCAGCCTGAAGGCGAACGAGGAGATCGTGATGAGCAGAACTTCCCCGGCCATCTGCCCGAAATGCGGTCCCTCCTGCGTCGGCGAGATGTTGCAGGCATCGCTCGGGTCCCGGACAAGGTTCCCCCTGGCCGCCCTATGAAAGGCGAGCTCGAGGTTCCGCTTGCTGAGATCGGTGATCACAGCGGGCCCTTACTCGATTCCCTGGCGCAATTGTTTGACCTTGAATTCCAAAGTGCTAATGGCCGCCATCATCATCTTGCCGCCTGCCTGAATATCCTGAAAAGTCGCGGTCGAGGTGAGATTGCCCTTGTCGATGTTCTTGCTGATGTCGCGGGAGAGCGCCTGCGCGCGCTTCGCCAGGCTTTTTACCTCCGCGGCGATTACCACGAAGCCGCGCGTGGAGTCGCCGGCGTGGGCTGCTTCGATCGCGGCGTTTAGCGACACCATGATCAGCTGCTGCGCGATCGAGATCAGATCCTCGCCGTTCGCGCTCATGTCGCGATTCTGCGCCATCGTGTCAATCATGTCCTGATGCCACCGTTCGAAGGCGACTGCCAATGTCTTGAGACCCGCGGCCTCCTGCGCGAGCTCCTCCGCTTTGCGCAGCAAATCGATTGTGCCGGCGGAGGGGGCGGATGAGTCTTGGGTGTTGGGATCCAACGGATAGCCTGCGCGGTCAATTGCAGCATGCGGACGGCGGGACATCGATGATGAATTCGAAGGGCGCGAATCCGAGCTCGTTGCCGGACGGATCGGCCACCGCAACGCGAATTGTCGCCCCCAGTTCCTTGAGGAAGGTGCGCGCGGCATCCATTCCGACCCCTCGGCCCGATACCTGGGTGAGCTGCGCGGCGGTCGAAACCCCGGGAAGGAATATGGTTTCTGCAACCGCGTTGCGCGTCGGTCGCTCCCCGGCACCGAATAGTCCGCCGGCGATGCCTTTCTCGTACAGCTTGTGCAGCGCGAGTCCTCGACCGTCGTCGCTGATGTGAAGCTCCAGGTGTTCGCCGCGTTGCTCGCATGCGTAGCGCATCTTTCCCTGCGCGGGCTTGTGCGCCGTCATCCGTTCTTCGGGCGTTTCGATGCCGTGATCGAGCGAATTGCGGTTGATGTGCATGCAGCAGCTCTTGAGCGCTTCGGCGAATGCACTGTTCACCGCGATGTCGCAGTTCACGATCTCGATCGATGGGGACGGCTTGTGCAGCTCCTTGGCGAGCGATGCGAGCGCATCGACCGACCCCGACACGATCCGCGGCACATCGACGAGGCCGAGCCGGTCGATGACGCTCTTCAGGCGCGCGGTGTCGACTTGCGGATGCGAAACGGTGAGCGCCGCGGCCATCGATCGAACCGCCGAGAGCTGATCGTGGGCGACGAATACACCGCGCGTGGTCAGTATATCCGACGCGCGTCCCTTGCGGCCGAGGGTGCCCTCGTTCACCCCGACATATTGGGCGACGGCGGCTTCGACCGTGCCCAGTTCTGCGTGCATCGCGTCGGCATTCCACGGGCTCATCGCGTCCTTTCGCAGCTGATCGTAGGCTTGCTCGGCGCGGTGCGCGGCGTCGGTGATGTGCGTGAACTCGAACATGCGCGCGTTGCCCTTGATGGTGTGCATGTTGCGAAACAGCGCGGCAATCGCGTTCTCGTCACGGCCCACGGTTTCGTCGAGCAGCCGTCGGTTGGCGGCGATGAACTCGCCCGCAGAGTCGACGAACGAGTTGAACTTGCCGATCGATATCTTGAGTATCTTGGAGATGACGTTCAACTCGTCTTTTTGCTGCGCCGAACTCGCCTCCAGCGCACGCAAGTGGGTGACGTCTTGGGTGATGAGCAGTACTTTTTCGACCCGGCCACTTTCTCCGACGATGGGAATCCAGTCCATCTGCACGATCTTCTGTGTGCCGTCCGCCACGTTCAGGTGCATCTCTCGGGCGAGCAGATGGCCGTTGAGCGCAAACATCATGGCGTCTTCGTCGAGGATGGAGCCGAGAGCGACGGCAATCTGGTCCTTCGTATCCACCCCGAGGGTCGAACTGCTGAACAGGCCCTCGAGCAGATCCTTTCCGGCGAGATCATCGATGCTGAAGATCGTGCGAAGATAATTGGAATATTCCGGATGGATGAGGTTGCCGGGGACCACCGTGGACACGCCGAGGGTCATGTTCTGCAGCATGGCGTTGATGTCGGAGGTCTTCTGGCTCAATTGCGCCGTGCGTTCGGCGACTCGTTGCTCGAGCGTGGCATTTTGCACGGCGATGACCGCCATCATCTTCATGTTGTTGCGGATAAAGAAGACCAGCACGGCCATGAAGCCGAGGTTCATGACGCCGAGCGCCAAGCCCATGAGGAGGCGAACCTTGGCGTCCCGTTGCGAGCCGGCGAGGGTTTGCGCGAAGCCGTCGTAGCTCGACTGGCGAAAGGCCTTGAGCCGAGTCTCCACATCCGCAAGCGCTCGATTCATCTTGGCAGCCATCGGCGCGGCCGCCGCACGATCCTGATTCAGGTACGCGAGAGAGGCGTTGGTCGCCAATACCTGGTATCCGCGCAGATCCGAGCGCAGCTGTCCGATGGCTTTCTCGTGCCCGGGATAAAGTGTCGCCACTTCTCCGAAAGCTTGATCCGCCTGGGTGCCGAGCTCGGATGCCTTGGTGATCGAGTCGCGATCCCCGGTGATCACCACCTGAATGTAGAGCTCCTGGATCTTGTCCAGCCGCACGATATTGGCGTCGAGCCGCTGCAAGAGGGGAAAGTACATGTCCTTGATCGCGGCGAGTTGCGCGCTTCCCTGGATTTCCTTCTGCACGCTATAGGTCGTGAAAGCCATGAAAATCAGGATGGCCAACCCCACCAGCAAGAAGATTTTGCGCATTGAAGCGGGTTTATCGCCCGCGCGGGCCACTTGCGCCGGCGCTTCGGCGCTATTGACGCAGCCCGGTGAGGCCTGAATCGCGTGGATCATCGGCTGCGTTTCCTTCTAATCATAGTCACTGGATAGGGTGGGTCTTGACCGGCGGCGAGGTCAGAATTTCTTCACGACCACGACGCCGGCGGGCGGCTCGGTCGTTACATAACCGATGGCCCCGGGCGTCGCTTCCACATAGGCGAGGACTTCCGCGTCGCTCGATTTGGTCGCCGGCGGGGTCAGGCCATCGCGGAAGCTCTTCATGGTCCACAGCGAATCGTAGCGGTTCGAATTGAGCTGCAACACCTTGGCCAGGAACTCGCTCTGCGCGGAGTGGTTGTCGAGCGGTTTGATCTTGATCGAGCCGACGAGCTCTTTGTCGCCCGTGTAGATCAGCTTGATGTCGTCGGCGGTGAGCTTCGTGGCGGCGTTGGCGATCACGTAGATGTCGGCGCGCGACAACTGCGGCATTGCGCTGATCGCGAGGATCGCTGCCATCAGTGCATATCTGACGTTGTTAACTGGGTGATTCATGGAAGCATCCTCCTAGAATCGGACCGCAACTTGGAAGTGCATCTCGTGGTAGGACTGCCCGCCGTTGCGGGTCGCGTCGGTGTGATCGGCATCCAACTTGAGCGCGGTCTGCGGCGTTAAATCGTAGCGCGCGCCAATGAGGTCGCGCGTATAGGACTTGCCGCCTTGCAAGTATTGAAAGTAGCCATCGGTTTGCGACAGGGAGTCGCGTTCAATGCGCGCGAGTGGCGTGATGCGACCGAAGAACGTGTAGTCGGCCTCGGCATACCAGGCGGTGCTCGAGTGGCTCGGACCGACGCCATCGTGCGCGCGGTTATCGAACCCGTAGTACTCGCCCATCAGCTCCCAGTCACCCGGGGTCCAATGAAAGAAGCCACCGGCCACCTTGACGTTCGTCTGGGCGGTGATCGCGCCGTTGACGAAGTTATCGACCTGTTCTTGGAAGGCGTGGACTCCGACCCAGAGGCTGTCGACGGGGCCGCCGCGGAACTCGTAGCCGAAGCGTCCTCCGGCGGCGGTATGCGAATCGGCGTTGCCCTCGTTTTGCATGTCGAGCGCGCCATCCAGAATGCGCTGACCGTTGCCGAGGTATAGATCGTAGGTAATTCGTCCGGGGCCGAGGACATCGTGGCCGGTGGCCCAGATCCCGTCCATATGCGCGGGAAGAATGCCGCCATGATCTTCGAACGCGACGAACTGCGGCCGCATCACGGTGGGTTGCAGTTGCGCACCGTGGTGATAGGCGGTGTTCCAATAGCCGTAGGGTGTATGAAAGCGTCCGATCCACACGGTCAACTCATTGCTCACGACATAGCCGATCTGGAGACGCTCGATATCGATGGACGGTTGGCCGTTATAGGCGCCGGGAGGGTACCAATCGTCGAATTCAACCACATCCTCCATCAATGCGCGGATGTGATCCGTGAAACTCGGCGCGATATAGAGATCTAGATTGCCGAGCTTGAATCCTGTGTTGCCGGACGGCGAATTTTGCTGGCTCGTCGAGGTGTAATAAGTGTCGGCAAATCCGTGGATCGTCAAACCCTCGATGTCCGCCTTGGCCGGTGTATGGATCACCAGGGCGCTCAGCAGCGATAGGGCGGCGGCCCGATGAAGTCGGCTTTTCATTGTTTGCAACCTTGCGTGTGAGATGAGCGGCAGCCGACGGCTGTCGCGCTGAAGGGATCGTCGTTGCGCGTGGCCCAAGTCAGGGCTTTTGCGATGGTTCCATCGGGTTCGATCAGTAGAATCTGGAAGTCGTGCACGAGGTGTTCGTCATAGCGCCAATAGGGAAACTTCAGGGCGGATGCGAACTGCTCCGTGCTCGAGGAACTGCCGGTGAGGAAGTGCCAGTTGGTGCGATCGAGATGGTGGTGATGACGGTAGATCGACCAGCTACCAGGCCCGTCGATCGTGGGGTCGTAGCTGACGACGACCACTTCAATCGGCGTACCCGCGCGGTCAGCGCTTTGCTGCAGCTCGGTGAGCCGATGCAGGGTGTAACTGCAAACCTGACGGCAGGTCGAATACGCCATCGTCAACAGGAGGGTTTTGCCTCGATACTCGCTGAGCCGGGTCGTTGCGCCGTATTCGTCCTGCCATTCGAAAGGCAACTCGTTGATGCCGTTTGCGGGGGCTTGCGCGGCTCCGCATGCCGTCGCCCGCCACAGCGCAAGCAGCACGAGGCATGCCCAGCCCAGCGCGTCGCGCGACCCGTCGCCGGTGGCGATCGTGCTGCGCACTCGCGCGCTCATGTCCGTGCCTGATTCAATTTGGCGCCCGATGTCTCTGAATGGTGAGAATGGAAAAGTTGCCCCTGTGGGCTTGCGTACCCTGACGGCCGCATCGCCGGGAACTTGATGAGCTTTCCGCTGCCGCTCGTAGAACTGCGGTGTGGGGAGTGAAAGACCTATGGCGCCCGGGCCATTTCCCTAACGGTTTTGGAATTGCTTGCGAAAGCCGCAGCCGTCCTTAGGGAGATCCCGGCGCATGATCATGCTGCGCGAGGTGGGACGGAGGTTCGAGGCGGCGAGTGGGTGAGCGACTTGCCGGCTTTCCGGCGCGAGCTATCGAATGCTACGGGGCGATCCCGGCGTCGGGGGAGCCCGCTTCCGTGTCCATGTCCATCCCGCCCCATTTTTCCTGCTCGTTCGGATAGACATGAGTCATCCAATTCAAGACCACCGGGATCCATAATCCCTGCGCCGCGCGGCACGCCTCTTCGGTGTGGATACTTCCTTGCGGCCCGAACTGCGCGTTCGGTCCAAACTGCTCGCTCATGCGCAGATTTCTCGGGCCGCCGCAAAAGTCCACGTGTCGGTGCCAGGTTGCGATGCTCAACGGAGCAATCGTGTTCAGTAGCTCCGGCGAGGCATCGGCTGGAGCGGTGTACATCACGCCGACCGCTTTCAGTCCCTGCGCAGTGCGCTTGTAGAGAATCGATCCGGGCCGGTTGTAGTCGACGTGCTGCTGTTCCCTGCGTCGGTAGCGGTAGTTCGTATAGTGGATCTCTTCGCCTATTCGACCGGTTGGGAAAAAAGGCTTATAGCCGTCGCGCACCGCGGTCTTGACGTCGCGGTAACGGGACAGCACCCCATCCGCGGCAGTCAGGATTTGCGTGGCGCGTGCCGCATCACCAGGCGCCGGATCGCTCTTGAGCGACATCTGCATGTGCCTGCCCATCTTCATCGACGGCACCGGTGTCTCGTCCGTCTTGCCGCTGTAGTGGCTTAGCAGGCGCTCCCACACGGGAAACTCTTGCGCCAAAGCGGTGCTGGCGCAGCCGGTCGACATCACAACTAGCAGTGCAATTCGTATCAAGCGAACCGATCCTCGAGGAGCTGTTGCCAGTGCCTTCTTTAATTCGACCGGGGGACGAGGGCACCTGGTCGAGTGGCGTCGCCAAGGTATCACGACCGCAGCATACTTGCAGGCGATGCGCCGGTAGCGTAATTTTGCCGCGCCCACCGTGCGGCCGGCTCAGTCGGCTGCTCGGCACAACCGCAATAATTTCAACTACGCTAATTTGGGAGACTCATTCATGACACGTATAACCCGGGCGATCTGCGCCACCGGCGCGCTATTCTCACTCACGGCGCTTGCTACGATGGCCTGCGCAGACGGCCGCGACTACAATGACGGGCCGGTCCAGACCGTCACGTTCATTCGCACCGTCGATGGTCATTTCGACGATTACATGCACTGGCTTGCGACTACCTACAAGAAGCAGCAAGAAGCGGCCAAGGCGGCCGGCCTTATCACGCGCTATGAGGTGATGGTGGCTCAGCCGCACAACCCACAGGATGCCGACGTCATACTCGTCACCGAGTTCAAGGACTGGGCGGCGCTCGATCATCTCGGCAGCAAGCTTGATCAGGTGAGCGCCAAGATTGAAGGCTCGGTCGAGAAAGCTAATCAGTCGGAGGCAGATCGCGCCAAGATTCGCACTGTGCTGGGTTCGGACACCGTCCAGGTGGCAGAGCTGAAATAAAGAGGAGCATTCTCGGCGGGCGTCCGAGAGGCGCCCGCCGACTTTGCCTCCCGGTAAGCCGCCCGGGTTCCGGTCAAACAGCCGTTATGTTTGTCGCTCGAATACCAGGTGGTGCTTCCATGGAGCGCCGTCGCGCGACTTCCCACGTATGAACGAATGCATCGTCTTACCATCGGAGGCGATATGCGACGTTTCCCATGTCACCGGCTGACCGGCCTTCTTAAAGATAGCCTGGTAAGTGGACAACTTTGTCATTCGCTCGGTCACGGTGTCGACATCTGATCCGCCGGATACCGGGTTTTTTGTGCCGTTTAGCATCGTCGACCACTCCAAGTGGTCACTCGTCCCATCGCCAAACGTCTCCGCGTCCAAGAAGTACAGGAGGCCGTCACCCGCGTGGGTCACGATCAAAGTCTCGCTTTTTATCGGCGGACCTGGATCGAAGCGGGACTTCCCGGTGTCGAGAACCCAGGTTCCGACGTAGCCATCTACATCCGCGGAAGATGCGCGACGAAAAAGTCGCCGCAGCATCCCGGATAGGATCGATTTACCTTGGCGTCGCGCCATGAGTCATTCTCCGTGCGAGTGTACTGACTGATCTCATTACCAAGTCAGCGTCGGGGAATCTGCAATGCGATGTCCCGATCAGGGTCTGAATGGCCATTGGCCGGCGCTGATCTAAGCTCCCTCCGTCACCGCGCTACGCCGTTGACCGGCGTAGTTGGCAGAGGCGCAGTTGCGTCCAAATTGCCCTCGACACGTTCTGCGCGACTACGCTCGACGCGCTCCACGCGCGTCAAATAATTTCTATACACGTTAGGGCTGATGCCTTTTATCATCTCGCGTAACGCCGTCTCGCTCACATTGGTCGGGAGTTTCAAGAACTCGATCAGCTTCAATCTAAATTGACTGAATTCCAAAACGCGATGGTCGGAACCATGATCTAGCATCGGACTTCCTCTTTCGCGTCCAGTTCACATATTGCTACCGGAGCCGACGGGTGGCTATACCGCATCGCGCACAATATGTGTAATCCGACTCTTACGGCTGCATCTTAGTTTCATCAAAACCTGCCCCAAATCAACCTGACCGCAATCGGCGACATATGAAAAAATTTCAACGCGCTCGGTAAACTGAGCACGATGCCACGAAACATCGAGATCAAGGCCCGCGTGGAAGATATCCAAGCACTCACCGCGAAAGTAACCGCTATTGCCGATCGGGGCCCGATCGAGATCATTCAGGACGACACGTTCTTTGCATGTGATAGTGGTCGACTGAAACTTCGCACCTTCTCCACAGTTGAAGGCGAACTCATCTTCTACCGCCGCAACGATCAAGCGGGGCCGAAGGAGTCCTTTTATCTGCGCTCGCCTACTCCGGCGCCCGACACGATGCGGGAGGCGCTATCGTTGGCCTACGGTCAGATCGGCCGTGTGCAAAAGCGTCGCACGTTATTTTTTGTCGGGAGAACCCGCGTTCATCTCGACAGAGTATCTGGCTTGGGAAATTTTCTCGAGCTCGAGATTCCGCTCGAGGAACGCGAGCCGTTCGATGCCGGACTGCGGGAGGCTCACGCACTCATGGCGCGGCTCTTCGTGGACCCCTCGCAACTCATCGAGGGTGCCTACCTCGACTTGCTCGCGAGCGCGCGCACCAGTCCCTGAACGTCAAACGAGCGGCCGCAACTGGCTGTCATTCGGCCTCTAGGTGTGAGGCCATACTATTAGTGCGGCCTGCCCTGCAACAAAGAAAAGCATCGCGACCGCGAATTGCAGCCAGCCCGAAACGCTAGGCTTGCAGTATTTCTTCAGCGAGCTGGACAGTAGCGGGCAAGCTGCAAAGCCGGAAAGCAGGGCAAACCACCCGTTTGTCGGCGGCCACGGTCCTCTCGTGAAAAGGAGCCAAAGACCGCCGCCGCCTGCAAGGCAGGTCCACGCCCAACCGACGAACCAGCCTAGCGGAGAAATGCCGAGGCTCATTCGTTTTTGCGAAATTGATGCCATTTAGCCCTCGTTAGTTGACTAGGTTAGCTTACTTACGTGGCACGCCGACCAAAAGATAAAATTGCATGGCTTCGCTGCTTGCCGCGGCGATATTTGCTCTCAGCCTACCGCCAGGTCTTTGACGTTGCCGCGGCCCTTGTGGTGAGCCAGCTGTACGCGATCACAACAGAGGAGACCAAGTGTGAAACGGAGACAGTTCATTACAGCGGCTTCGGGATTCTCGCTCGGTGCGATCAGCGGCGCGTCGGGAGACTGCGTGGCCGCCGCCGACCAAAAGCCCGTCAAGCCTACGACTCGTGCTGAAGCAGCCGGGGTCATTGCGAATGCGCGCAAGATAGTGACGCCGAACGGCGTCGAACGGCTGGAGTCTTTGCGCATTGGTGGCATTGATCAGTGGGTGTCGGTGCGGGGAGCCGATCGAAAGAACCCCGTACTCCTGCATATTCATGGAGGCCCAGGCTATATCTCGATCCCGATAAGCTGGTGGTTCAGCCGCGGCGGGGAGGAGTACTTCACGGTTATCCAATGGGACCAACGCGGCACGGGCAAAACGTATCTTCTCAATGATCCGGCTACCATTGCACCCACTCTGACGAACGAGCGGATGGTCGGTGATGCCGAAGAAATGGCAACTTGGGCGCGCAAGACATTTGCCAAGGACAGGATTTTTGTTTGTGGCCACTCTTGGGGCAGCTATCTTGGTTTGGAGCTTGCCCGCCGCCATCCGGACTGGCTGCATGCCTATATCGGCGTGGGCCAGATGACCGACATGCCGGAGAGCGAACGGCGGGGCTGGCGTTTCGCCCTAGATGCTGCGCGGCGGGAGGGCAATGCCCGGGCGATCCGCGACCTTGAATCGATCGCGCCGTATTCCCCACCTGGACGTATCATCCAGTTGCAAGATATATACACGCAGCGCCGTTGGGTGGAGTTCTACGGTGGAACCATGGCCTTTCGACCCGGCAACAAGGCCGAGGGAGATCTGGCGGATCTATCGCCGGACTATTCCGATGCGGAAATCCCGGATATATGGAAAGGCAACGGCTTCGCCGAGACTTACCTGCTTCCGGGGTGTCTCAATATGAACTTGAGCCAGGTCCGCTCTTTAAACTGTCCGTTGCTCATTTTTGCCGGCCGCCATGATATGAACGTTAATTCGGATCTTTCCTTTGACTGGTTCACGGCGGTTAGCGCGCCGTTAAAGCGCTTCGTTTGGTTCGAGCGCTCAGCCCACCTTCCAATGACCGAGGAGCGGGGCAAGTACCTGCTTGAACTGGTCCGTCATGCGAGACCCATCGCCGAACAAGTCGGTGATGGTGCAACTTGAAGAGAGAGCTAAGCTGACCCTCGGAACTGACATTCGCGGTCGACACCGTTCTCAAAAAAAATAGTTTCGACCAATGATTGTAAACGGCACATCAAATTCTCGGATTAGAAGTCGGCGCTAAAGAGCCCATAACAGCACAACCCCTGGACTTTCGATTTCATTGAAAAAGCGGCCGCACGGGGGACTGCGCCCGCGCAACCGGGAAAGGCCGAGTGACAGGTGCAGCAAGCGCGTATTAGGATGATCAAGACTCGGCTATATGGCCCCGGAGACCGCTCGGTACCGATTCCGGACCTCGTGGCGAAAGGGGTACGCCTTGGCTCTGCTGGAGGGAAGAATACATGACACGCGTGTTGTTCGTCGGCCAGACCCCTGAAACCGTGGATTACTCAGATCCCGCCATACCGCACGGCTTCAATGCCGAGACGATCCATGCGGGAATAGCGATTGGCATGGGAAAGATAAAGAGCGAGGCTGGGAGGCGGATCTTTGTTTGATCCCACCGGACAAAACCGCTGTCCTTGTGTTGGAGAGGCAGCTTACATCCGCGAACTATCAGTGCGTGGTGATTGGAGGTGGCATCCGGCTGCCCCCAAAAAGCCTGTCGCTGTTCGAGATCGTCATCAACGCCGTGCACAAGGCTGCGCCCAAGGCTTCGATTGCATTCAACACTCGGCCGGAGGATACGGCTGAAGCCGTCGCACGCTGGTTACAATCCGATTGATTGCCCCGCGATGGAACTTGCTCCCGGCCAAGAAACCATCAATCTCACCTCCCGATAGCGGTCAGCGGTCAGCGGTCAGCGGTCAGCGGTCAGCGGTATCCGGTAGCTTGGGGTCGATAGGCCTGCCGACTTGTCCGGCGGTGCCGGCCACTCACACGCCGAATCTTGCTTCGACGGCCGGCGGTGCCCCAAGATGTGCGAAGTGCATCGTTTAAAAACACTTCCGCTCGCTAACACCCCCAGGGGCAACAAGTGAAGTACCGCCATCGTGTGCTCATGCTGTTGGCTACACTATCGGTTCTCACGTATCTCGATCGCGTCTGCATATCCGTCGCGGGACCAAGGATGCAGAATGAACTGGCCCTCAGCCCTCGGGATTGGGGTCTGGTTACCGGCGCGTTTGCGATAGCCTACGCTCTGTTTGAGATTCCAAGCGGGTACTTAGCTGATCGATTCGGCGCACGCGCGATGCTGACTAGAATCGTACTTTGGTGGTCGGTGTTCACCACTCTGACAGGGTTCGCTTCTACGCTGTGGCCACTAATGATCATCCGGTTTTTATTCGGCGCGGGCGAAGCCGGCGCCTACCCGACCGCTTCCACAAGCGTCTTCCGTTGGTTTCCTGCCGTCGAGCACGGGCGCGCATTTGGCGTGATCTTATTGTCAGGCCAGCTAGGAGGTGCGATTGCACCCTTACTGATTGTACCCATACAAGCACATTTCGGCTGGCGGGTGTCTTTCTACCTTTTTGGGATTCTAGGAATCGCATGGGCTTACGGCTGGTGGCGGTGGTATCGCAATCGGCCGGAGGAAAAGACCGGCATAACGGATCGGGAGCGGGTGGAGATTGGACTACCTGCGGCTGCAGCCGCACGTGGGTTCCCCTGGCAAGCGATCGGATCGAACGGAAGCGTGTGGGCGATGATGGGCACCACGTTTGCCTACCTCTATTCGTACTACTTCTTTCTGTTCTGGCTTCCAACGTACATGGTGCGGGCGCGCGGCTTTACCGAGGGCGAGACAATGCTGTCTGCGCTGCCGTTCGTGTTCGGCGCAACGGCGAATTTAACTGGGGGATACGCCCGCGACGCGGCAGTGCGACGCTGGGGGTCGAAGTGGGGCGCGCGAGTGGTGGGTATTGCGGGACTCGTTACCGCATCCGTGTCCACTTTCGCCGCGTTCGCCAGCGCGAACAATTACGTAGCGCTCGCCTGGCTGACACTCTGCTACGCAGGAATTACCTTTCAGCAGCCAACCGTATTCGCTACCTGCGCCGAAATCGGCAAGCGGTACACCGGCGCGGTCGCTGGCTGCATGAATACGGCCGGCGCGGTCGGGGGGCTCCTATCTTCGCTGATTTTTGGATACTTGGTTCAGCGCACCGGCAGCTATGACGCAGTGCTTTTGTCCATGGTGGGGATTTTGGTTTTGGGAGCCGCGCTCTGGCTTCGGACTGACGCGACGGAGACGCTGGCATCACCGGGCGCTCAGGTCAGCGAGACCGCACTTGCTTGAGCGACCGACTCCCCGGTTGCCTTGAATTAATCCGAACATCAATCAACACCCTCGAAAATCGAGTCCAACGGTGTTCTAATGTTGCGGGCGGGACTCCACTGCCGGACCGGTAGTCAACCCCGACTGTTGCTCTGAAACGCACCATGGTTCGAGGCTATGACCGAGCATCACCGCCACCTTACTCCAAGCGAGCTCCTGTCCTATGTGCGAGGCCAGCCCTGTGTCGTTGAGGCTAGTGTCACACCCCAGGGTGCCCCCCAAGCGGCGGCGATCCGCGTCGCCATCACGAACCGCTGGGAACTCGTGTTCGATACCGTGACCCAGTCGCGCAAACATCAAAACCTGGTAAAGAATCCCCGCGTCGCGTTCGTTATCGGCTGGGAGCATGAGCGCACCGTGCAGTATGAAGGTATCGCCGAGATTCCTTCGGAGGCAGATCTGCCCGGCGTGCAGTCCTACTATTTTGAACATTTCCGCGACGGGCCCACCCGCGAGACGTGGCCGGGCCTCGTATATTGGCGCGTGCGGCCCACATGGATCCGTTACAGCAACTTCAACGTCGACCCACCCATCATCCAGGAATGGGACTCCGCGGCGATTGCGGGGTGGCTGAGCTAATCGCGTCACCCGCAGGGGCTACAATCGCGGCAGAGCTAGCCGGGCGAGCGACTCTTCCGCCGAACGCTGCCGTTCGGTGTCATTGATGCCGATAATCGTCAGGACGATGACATTGGCGCCCTGTTTGACCGACAGCGTCTGTAGGTTCTTCTCCGTAGCCTGCTCCATATGCGAGATTGACGCCGCTTCACCGAGCCCGCTGAGGTTGGTCTTGACGACGCCGGGTCCGGGCGCTGTGAGTCGTGCCCACGTTGCCTCAGAGCGTAGCACTAGGGTCAGGCTGCCCGGGCTGCCCTTCCAGAGACAACCATTGGCACCGAGAGGCGTGGGCGGTGAAACCGAGCCACCGAGCGCATGGCCGATTTCTTGCACAGTTAAGAGCTTGCACGGCTCCGTTGCACTTACAAACTGCGGTAACGCCGACAGTAGCCCGAATGCCGCGAGTGATCCCCACCGATACGCTGACCCTCCCATGGTTAACCTCCCTCGTCACTAGTATTCTAGATGTCACTATCGCACGCATAGCACGAACGCGTCCAGATTCCACGTCGACGCCCGACGCTACCGGAAACACACGAGCAAACAGAAGTGCCGCTGAGATTGGAAGGGTCGCGCAGGCGGCGAGGCTCTAATATGCGATTTCGCAACTTGCGTGCCGGACTCTGGGCGATGACCGCCGCCGGCGCGCTGTCGTTTCCCGCTTTGCCAAGTCATGCTGCCACCTTCGCCGACCTCGTGCTTACTCACGGGCGGATCATCACGGTGGATCCTGGAGACCGCGTGGTCGAGGCTCTCGCCGTGAGTCACGGAAAAATCCTGATGTTGGGGACTCATGGTGCAATTCAGAGATTCATCGGGCCGAATACTCGCGTGATCGATCTGGCTGGGCGAGCAGTGACGCCGGGCTTGATCGACGCCCACGCCCATGTCATCTCGAGCGGGCTCGCAGACCTCTTTGAGATCAAGCTCGGCGATACGCGCAGCATTCCTGAGATCCTCGATCGAATCAGCGAACGCGCAGCCGCCGTCAAGCCGGGCGAATGGGTCGTTGGCAGCGGGTGGGACGAGGGCAAATTGGCCGAACACCGCTACCCAACCGCTGCCGAGCTCGACCGCGCATCGCCCGACAATCCCGTTTGGTTGAACAACACCACCGGGCATTATGGGGTCGCCAATTCCCGGGCCTTGAAGCTCGCCGGAATCGGCGCCGCCACTCCGACGCCCGCCGCGGGAGTCATCGAGCGCGCAGCGGACGGGCAGCCGACGGGTGTCTTGAAGGAAGCCGCCATGGACGCGATCTTCCGAGCAATTCCTTCATATTCCCTCGACCAGCGCCGTCAATCGCTCGATTACAAGATCCCCCTCGCGCACGCGGAGGGTATGACGGGATTCAAGGACCCCGACATCGGTCAGGAGGACTGGGAAGCTTACCGTGGTGCTGCGGCCGATCATAAACTCGATGTATACGTGTGCGTGCTCTTCCATACGCCGCCGACTCTCGAGGAGGCAAAGAACACCTTACGCCGCATTCGGCGAGCGGATGCGGACGTCCGGTTGTTGGGCCGCTCGCCGCTCAAAGTCTGCGGTGCGAAGATATTCATGGACGGTAGCGGCTTGGGACGCACGGCCTGGATGTACCAGGAGTGGAATCGATCTTTTACCGAAGTCGACACGGGTAACCACGGAACTCCCGCACTCGACCCGACCATCTATCGTCAGCAAGTCCGACTCTTTGTCGATTCGGGCGTGAGCGTCGGAACTCATGCGGTCGGCGATCGAGCGATTGACTGGGTCGTCGATACCTACGCGGCGGCGCTGCGCTCGAAGCCGAAGCGGGGACTACGGCTCGCCATTATCCACGCCAACTTTCCCACCGACCACGCCATCTCCGCAATGGCGACCATGCAATCACAATTTGATTCAGGGATTCCCGAAACCCAAGCGGTGTTTATGTGGTGGCTTGGCGACGGCTATCCGCCCGTCCTCGGCGTTGCGCGCGGTCAGCGCATGATCCCTCTGCGCACCTACTTGACCAAGGGGATGATCTGGGCGGGCGGCTCGGATGACAATGTGGCGCCGTGGCCTCCGCGCTATGGCCTGTGGGCCTCGGTGGCACGCGAGTCGCTGAATGGCACTTATGGCAAGACCCCGTTCGGGACCGCCCAGTCCGTGGACATCCACGCGGCTTTGCGTTCTTACACGATCTGGGCAGCGCGACAATTATTTCTAGAGAATCAGACAGGATCTTTAGAACCCGGAAAATCCGCCGATTTAGTCGCGTGGGATCGGGACCCGTACTCGGTCCCAACCGACGAATTGAAGAATATGGTCTGCGAGATGACTGTGTTCCAGGGGAAGATTGTCTACCAGCGCCCATGAAGAGCAGCAGAGTTCGTACGTGCCGATGCGCGGTGTGAGGGCGACGTCCGTGCGCGGTGAAGCGGGTCGATCCAGCCAGCGACTAACTTTCGCCCGTGGTCACCGTAGCGCGCCTTGCGGGGCCCGGCCGCGGCCCGTTCACAAGAACGAACCGCGGCCAGTTCCGGTCCGAATCAGTTATTGTTATTTGTTATTTGACTTTCCCCTCTTTGGCCTTCGACCTGGCCGCCGCCGCTAAGGCCGAGGGCAGCGCGAAGGCGACCACCGCGTCACCGTTTGTGAAGCTACCAAAGCCCGGGTCACCGCCAAAGGCGTAGACCACGTACTCGACGCCACCGATCTCATAAATAGCTGCAGAGGCAGTGGCGCCGCCCGCGTTGGGAACGGTCGTGGCATCGAAGACCCACAGGATCTCACCCGTCGCTGCGCTCGCAGCATAGAAGAGCCCGGTGCCATCGCCGAAGAAGACCAGATCGCCCGCTACTGTCACGCCCGAGTCGGGTTCGATACTGAGCTGGGGGATCGTCCAGGCGACCGTTCCCGTAGTTAGGTTTACCGCTCCGTAAACGCCGTGACCCACGCCCGGTACTCCTGAGAACGCGACTCCGCCCGCAGCATACAGGGTGAAGAAATTCATCGAGTCCCCCGCCGCCGTGATCGCCGCGTCAGGCGTCAAAACTCCTATGTTGCCCGCCTCATACCGAGCATGCGAGTAGATCATGTTGGTTCGCGGGCTATAAGCCGCCGGAGGCCATTCCATTGCGCCGCCAGTAAATGGCTGGAACACCTGTAGCGCTGGTCCCGGCGTAGCCCATTGCGGCGCCGCGGTGTAGCCGGCCGGAAGCGGCTCGACTTGGTGCTCGGTCAGGGATTCAATCGAAGACACGGGTTGGGTCGGCCACGGGTTTTGAAATGCCGCGTTCGCCGGGGTCGGGGGGATCGCCACTTCTTGGTACGGGATGAGCGGTTCGCCGCTCGCCCGGTCGAGGATAAACATGTATCCCGTCTTTGAAGTGTGCTCAAGGGCCGGAGTGCCGTTATAACTGAGTAGTATTGTCGGTTGCGGGCCATCAAAGTCCCACATATCGTGGTGAGCATATTGGAAAAACCACTGCAATTCCCCGCTCGTTGCGTCGACCGCTACAATACTGGCCGAGAATAGGTTTGTTCCCGCGCGATTGACGCCCCAAAACATGTTGGCGGCGTTACCGGTGCTGAAGTAGACCATATTGAGGATCGGATCGAAGGAGGGGGTTCCCCAAACCCCTGCTCCACCGTGAAGGTACGAGTCACCGGCCCACGAGTTGGGCTCAGTGGTGTAGAAACGCCAGAGGAGCTTCCCCGTCGCCGGGTCGTAAGCGTCCAAATGACCGCGCACCGCGAAATCGGCGCCGCCGACGCCAACCAACACCTCTGGCACTGTTCCCTTACTGGCGCCGATGTATAGCGGAGCAAAGGTGATGCTGGCGCCGTTGCTCGGCAGGTCGACGGTAGCTTCCCAGACGACCGCACCGGTCTTTTGATTCAGGGCCACCAACTTCGAGTCGAGCCGCCCGTCGAAAACGAGCCCGCCGCCTACCGCTACTCCGCGGTTGTCGCGGTTGCAGCAAACGGGGAGCGTCGACAGCGCAGGCATGTCCGCTGGATGGTAATGCCAGATTTGCGTGCCCGTCGTGGGGTTCAACGCAAATACATCGTCGTCGCCGGTAGTGATGTACATCACGCCGTCGATCACAAGCGGCGTCATTTCCATCGCCATCGCCGGATCGTTGACGCCGGTGTGGAAAGTCCACGCTGGCTTCAGCTCGGAGACATTGGAGGGGTTGATTTGATCGATGTCCGCATATCGCGAGTTATAAAGATCAGCTCCGTAGTAGGGCCAGTCAAGCTCCTGAGCAAACAAAGGCTCGATGCCGAATGCGCAACAGAGCAATGCGATAGCGCACTTCGAGATCAGGAAACTAAATTGAGTTGACTTCACCGCCGATTGGCTTCGCATGAATTCTCCCCTTTGCTGCGCGTTATTTGTTCGAGATGAAAACTGGATGCTGTGCGATCCTGCGCCTCCGCAAATTCAAATCTATAGGCTTGTCGGCGATGGTCCGATCTCAGAAGCTGGAGTCCCAGCCGACCGCGAAGCTGCCCCTGTACGGCGCGACCGTCGGGCAGGCGTTTGGGTTGGTCACCTGGAGTAGCTGGGGGAGGTGGCCGAACCCTCTCTGCCCGACGCAGTCGAGATAATAGGAGTCGCTGTCGTCAATCATGGCCATGTCGTACACGATCCCATCGTGAAAACCTTCGATGGCCGTGGTCTTCCCGCCGGACGTCAGCGCACCGTTGGAGAAGCCGGTCTGGAAGAAGTCCACGAGCGGCAGTATCTGAAAGCCGAAAGGCAATTCGAAGGCTGGGCGCTCCACAATCCACTCGGCGCTCGAATCGAGGCATGTGGACGGGGCGCATGACGCCGTCACCGAGA
>Ga0182030_10002512_pt1 | contig 38921 bp, 31 predicted proteins | sample 812S3MmetaG_FD_121299 | JGI IMG/M metagenome (GOLD analysis project Ga0182030, IMG submission 121299) | Permafrost microbial communities from Stordalen Mire, Sweden - 812S3M metaG (Illumina Assembly) | ecosystem: Environmental > Terrestrial > Soil > Wetlands > Permafrost | place: Sweden...
CTCGCCCGCGCGCGCAGCTTCCACCGCGGCGTTCAGTGCCAGCAGATTCGTCTGGAACGCTATTTCATCGATGGTGCCGATGATGTCGGCGATGCGTTGGGCCGCGACATTCATCTCGGACATGGCATCGACCGCCTTGCCGACGATCACACCGCCCTTCTCGGCCTGATTGCGCGCGGCCGCCGCCAGCTGATTCGCCTGGCTGGCATTGTCGGCATTCTGCTTGACGGTGCTGGTCATCTCTTCCATGGAAGCCGCCGTGGCTTCCAGCGCGGAGGATTGCTCCTGGGTGCGCTCCGAAAGGCCCAGATTGCCATCTGAGATCTCCCGCGCTGCCCGACCGACCTCACTGGCGGCTTGCTGGACCTCGCGGATGATCTTGACCATGTTGTCGACCATCTGGTTTACGCCGTTGGCGAGCACCAGCAGGAATCCGGACTTGTCGTCGATGGCGATGCGGCGATCCAGTTCGCCCTCGAGCGCCCCCGCGACAATGGCGTTGACCTCCTCCTCGGCACGAACTTCCGGGGTGCGGTCGAACCATTCTACCGTCACGCCCAGCCTGCGCCCGTCGGCATCTATCACCGGGGTGGTGACGACCCGCAGCGCCAGACCGCCGATACGCGTGTCGGTAGTCGTCGGTTCTGTGAGGTCCGTGAGCTTGTGGCGATGTTGATCGAAGTTACGATAGAACACCTCCATGTAGGATCCGATGACCTTATCGGCCTGGAAGGCGGGCAGCTCCTTGCGGAAGTCCGCTTCCACCGTGTGAAACAGGCGGTTGGCCGAGGTATTGGCATACACCACGCGCAAATTCTCGTCGGCCAGCATGATGTTTGCGCTCGCGCTGTTGAGCGCCTGGCGCAGCAAGGATGCCTTGAGGCGCTCCTCGGCGATCTGATAGCCCATCTTCACGCGCAGGGTCAGCAGGGCACGCTGGATTTCTGCGCTCTTACCCGTGCCGGCAACCTTGAAGCTCGTCGTGAATCGACCATCGGCGAGGTCCTGGATGAATGCCAGCGTATCCTGGTTGGCCGCTTCGCGGCGGCGGTTGGCCAGCAGCACCCGGGCCACCCACAGCACGCATCTCAAGCCCAGCAGGATGGCCACGATGGCGCGCAGTGGCACTCCACCGGGCAGCTGCGGCGCGAGCAAAAGCATTGCGGCAACGAGCAGCACAGCGACCCCGGCGCCCGTATCGAGCCAGCGGCGCGCCTGTTCGGAAAACCTGGACAACGGGTTCAAGGATTGGCGCCAGTTGGTGCGCACGGCGCGCCCGTCCACGATCGACAGGCCCTTCTCTGAACCCTCACGCAGCTTCTGATACAGCTCCTGCGCCTCGCGGATCTGCTGGGCGGTGGGCTTGGTCCGCATCGTCATGTAGCCGCTGATGACCCCACCCTCGCGCAGTGGCGTCGCGTTGGCGATGTCCCAGAAATAGTCGCCGTTCTTGCGGCGATTCTTCATCAAGCCGGACCAGGGCCGACCGGAGTGCAGGCTGTTCCACAGGTCCGCATAGACTGCATCCGGCACATCCGGATGCCGCAAGCTGCCATGATCCTTGCCGATCAGTTCTTCGGCGCTGAACCCACTGACCTTGATGAATTCCGGGCTGACTTCAACGATCTTGCCGTGGATGTCCGTAACGGAAACGATGAGTGCGCCGTCGCGGACGATGTATTCGTTCTGCGTCAGGGCCTGATTGACATTCATCGTGGCACAATTTCCGTGTGCAGCCAGGGACGCTGCTTTCCTTGGCCCCTTTATCGTTCAATCAGCGCCAATCTGAAGCGATTCATATCCCGGTTCCGCGCACAGTAGCGTGGGATCCGCGTGCACCATTGCAAAAAGGTGACCCAGGTCCTGTTGCATTGCAGCAATGGTGGGTACTGTCCGCGCAAGGACCCGTTCAGGGTTCGATGGCGAGCGCTCTGCCCGGTGGCTTGCCACTTTGAAATTGAATTGGATTCGCCAGCGCCGCGGTAAGGGCGGCGAGGTCGGCAGCGCCTGAAGATGCAACCTGAATTGCGGGCACCTCGCGGGCTGCCGGTTTCTCGCGAGTCGGGACGCGCAAGGTGAACGTTGCGGGGAGCGCTGATTCGTGCCACTGCTGGCGATTGAAATCCCAAGTCAGCCTGCGATCCAATTCCAGCCGCAACGCTGAGTCCGCTCCCAGCTGCAGATCCAGCAGGGCGCGCCGATTCAGAGGTGAGGTGGGATTCAAGGCGCGAACATCCGGCGCTGAGGTCGCCTTGTCCAACCGCAGCCCGAACACACGGCTGTGCAGGTGTCCATCCAGCGGAACCGTGACATACATCATGATCTGGGGACCGGCGGCCCGTGCGCTGAGCGTGTCCATCGTGGCTGCGCCCGTTACGATGAGCGCTGCGAATACCTGCCTTGCAATGAGTGTGGTCACCACGTTACCCCTGGTCGGGAATCATACTCTCGGCGCAGGCGGCAATGAGACCCAGATCACTTCACAAGCTGTAGAATTGATCCTACAGCTGTTGACTTTACAATAGCCCCACGGGCCATTTGCATTATGGTGATCAGAACCAGTTGAAATTGAAGCTGATACTCACGCGCTCCTGGCGATGCGTGTTCGCTGTGACTTCGTGGCGCAGCCAGCTTTCAAATAAAACCACCTGGCCTGCGGCGGCCGCCAACGTCACCCAATGGCGGTTGCATTTCTTGCAGGAACTCTTGCGCGGCGGCGCTGCCATGAAACGGTCCAGGCGCGGATCTTCAAACTTGATGCCCGGACTTCCCGCGGGCACCTGCACGTAGTAAGTGCCGCTGACGCTCGACAGCGGATGCAGGTGCAGGCTGTGCCCGACTCCATGCGGCATGATGTTCACCCAGCAGTCGGTCATCGCCAGTTTGCGGCCGCGCAGATCCCACTCGACACTGCGGGCGAACGCCGCCAGATGCGGCTGGAGCAGCCGTCTTAGGGTGTCGAATGTCGGTGAGATTTCATACAAGCGGTGCTGCGACCCATAAGAGGTGTAGCCGCCCGGATAATTCGCGCCCGACCAGCTGCGGCCGGCCGCATCGTCCACGCGCAACTGCCGGCACTCGCGCAACAGGCGCTGATTGAACGGCGCCGCTGCGCGCGTGCGCAGCGGCGCGCTATACACCAGGGTCGGAAACAGCGCCTGGATGGCCATCGCCGCGCGCGTCAGTACCCGGCGAAATACAAGCCGCCAACTGCCACGGCGGCCACCAGGCAGTACCCGCCGAACAGATACCAGCGACCATTTTCCAGCCAGCCACTGAGCCATTTCAGTGCGACCAGGCCCGCCAGGAATGACAGCAGCGCGCCGAGCAGGCTGGGGACGGCCGCGCCGGCCAGGGCACCGGCGCCGCCATGTTCGGCTTGTAGCACCCGCAGGGCCTCACGCGCCACGACGGGCGGTGTGAGCACGACGGCGAGTGCGAAACTGAAATTCTCGGCGCTGGCTTTCGCAACTCCGCCCAGCATACCCACTGAGATGGTCGCACCGGAGCGGGAGAAGCCACGAAACGGCAGACACAGTCCCTGCACCGCACCGATGAGACTCACCTGGCGGGTGGTCAGATCGCCCGCAGCGGGTTGGCCGCGAGCGGAGCGTTCACGCAATCCGGCCACGAGGATCAGGATGCCCGCCGCCGCCAACGCCGGGGCGATGAGTTCCAGATGGCTGAACAGATCCTCGATCTGCGCATGCGGTACGCCGCGAAAGGCGGTCTTTTCAATGAGCAGTGTCAGGCCTTCGCCGATCACGCCAGTCAGCGCGGTGGCCACGATGACCTGGGTGGCCGTGCGTTTGAACTGCGCCAGGCTGGAGAAGTACGTCGCGCGCCAGCGCCGCCAGAAGTACACGATGACGGCAAACATGGTGCCGGTATGCAGCATGACCAGCAGCAGCGTCATCGACGGGGCCGATGGATCCAGCCCCATGAGCTTCTCGGCCACCACCACGTGCGCGGAGCTGGATACGGGCAACAGTTCGGCGAAGCCCTGCACGATGGCCAGGACCACAACTTTGAGGAATGACATGCCGACAGTTTAGTCGGCTTGACGAAAAATTACCGGCTCAGGACCAGTCCCCGCCGCCGCCGCTGTCACCGCCCCAGCCGCCCGCATCACCGCCACTGCTGTCATTGCCCCAGGAACTGCCATCCTGGGTCCCGAAATCGGCGCCCCCCATATCCTGGTTCTGGGGCGCATCACGCAAGTCCGCACTGGGAGCGATTCCGCCCGTGCTGTGACCATCGATCACATGGCGCACCAGCTCCTCACCGGCCACAACGCCGGCCCCGATCGCAAGGCCGCTGGCGAGATTGCCCATCAGGCCGGAGCCGCCGGCGGGCGGATAGGAAGGACCATATCCGGGCTGCATGCCCGGGTTGCCGGGCGGCAGCGTGCCCTGCCCGAAACCAGGCTGCGCGCGGCTGCGGAACATGTTCCACAGCACCAGCGCACCAAGTGCCAGCACAATGATCCAGCCCCAGGGCACGGACGAGCGATGTACCTGCTGTGCGACTGACAGCGGGCCGGTACCCGGTGCCACCGGCGCGATGCCGGTCAACTGCCGCTCCAGTGCGCTCAACGTGTTCGCATTGGTGAAAGACTGGGTGGGGTCGAGCTGCTGCGCCGTTGCGAGCTGCTGGCGCGCGGCAGCGACGTCGCCGATGCGCGCATCCAGTTCCGAGGCGATGAAATGCGCCTTGGCATTCTGCGGATGATCCCGCAACACCTGGTCGACCATCTGCTGCGCTTCGGCCATATGGCCCGACTGGGCGGCCTCATAGATTTGGTGGGGCGTGGCATCCGTGTCCGCGAACGCGACACCGGCAGCTCCCACAGCCAGGACGGCGAGCACTGCAACCCGAGCAGGCTTGAACATGTCTGTTTCTCCGCGGGACCGCGCAACCGGCCGATCCCAAAAGCTTATGTGGGGAGGGGCGTTCGGAATCTCAAGGACAAGGGATCCCGCCGCTCGCTACACCTATTGTAATGCGGTGTAACTGATTGATTATTAACATTGGTAAATCTGCATACGCTAGGCACGCGTGCGGTCCGGGACGGTCGCCGGTGGCGACACCTCCCGGGCATGCGTCGCGCCCAGCAGTACATACATCGCCGGCACTACGAAAAGCGTAAACAGCGTGCCGATCGACAGACCGGTGAACAGCACGATGCCCATCGAACGCCTTCCGGCGGCCCCGGCGCCGGAGGCAATGACCAATGGCACGACCCCCAGAACCATGGCCGCCGTGGTCATGAGAATGGGCCGCAAGCGCACGGAGGCGGCCTCCACGATGGCCTGCATCTTCGTGCGTCCGATCTTCTGCAACTCATTCGCGAACTGCACGATCAGGATGCCGTGCTTGCTGATCAGGCCCAGCAGGGTTACCAGTCCCACCTGCGTGTAGATGTTCAGCGTCGAGATGCCGGTGTTGATGAACAGCATGGCCCCGAACAGTGCCATCGGCACCGACACCAGGATCACGGTCGGATCGCGGAAGCTCTCGAACTGCGCGGCCAGCGCCAGGTACACGATGATCAGGGCAAACAGCAGCGTCACCATGAAGCTGCCGGACCCCAGCATGAACTGGCGTGACTGGCCGGAATAGTCGGCCGTATAACCCGAGGGTGCGATTTGCTGCAGGGTATCGCGCAGGAACTTCAATGCGGTGGCCTGCGAGACCCCCGGAGCGCCGGAAATGGTCGCGGCATTCAACTGCTGAAAGTGGTTGATCGTCTCCGGCACGGTGCTGGTGGTGATCTTGGCTAGCGTACGCGCCTGGATCAGCGAACCATCCCCGGCATGCACGTAGTAGTCGAGCACCTGCGCGGGGTTCAGGCGATCCTTCTGCAGCACCTGTGGAATCACCTTGTACGAGCGGCCCGAAATCGAGAAGTAATTGACGTAGCCGCCCCCTAAAGCCGCGCCCAGGCTCGCCCCCACGCTCTCCTGGGTGAGGCCCATATCGCCCACCATCTCGCGGTCGAGGTCCAAAGTTGCCTGCGGCTTGTCTATTTTCATATCCGAATCGATGAAGAAGAACATGCCACTGGCCTTGGCGCGCGCGACCAGGGACTGGGTCACCTCGTTTAGATTCTGCAGCGGCTCGGTGGTCGTGATGACGAACTGCACCGGCAATCCCGAGGAGCCCGGCAGCGCCGGCAGCTGGAACGCCGCGATCTGGGCGCCGGCAATCTTGCCCCAGCGCTCCTGCAGCACCTGTTGCAGTTCGGTCGCATTACGCTTGCGATCGCCCCATGGGGTGAACAGCACGCCGCCGAACCCGGTATTTGCGGACATGCGCTGAAACACGCCGTAGTATTCGGGCAGCGACGCCGCCGCATCGAACATCTGCTTGCCGTACATCTCCATCTGCTGGTAGGTCGCATTCGGCGCGCCCTGGATCTGTGCGACCACCACGCCCTGATCTTCGTTGGGCGCCAGTTCCGAATCAGCTGTGGCGAACAGGTAGATGGTGAGGCACAAAATGGCGGCGCCCAGCCCGACCAGCACCTGCCAGGTCATCAGCCAATCGGACAGCACACGCTGGTAGAAGCGTCGCACGCGGCCAAAGTTGCGGTCCAACAAACTGGCGAAATGGCCCTCCTCCTGGTTGGCGCGGAACAGCTTCGAGCACAGCATCGGCGACAGGGTCAGCGCGATCACGGCCGACACGGTCACCGCCGCCGCAAGTGTGAAGGCGAACTGGGTGAACAGCGCACCGGTGAGACCCCCCTGGAATCCGATGGGCAGGTACGCGGCCACCAGCACCGCGGTCATCGCCAAAATGGGACCACCCAGTTCGCGTGCTGCAAACAGCGCCGAATCCAATGGCGATTCCCCGGCTTTCAGATGCCGATCGAAGTTCTCGACCACGATGATGGCGTCATCGACCACCAGACCGATCGCCAGTACCAGCGCCAGCAGCGTCAGCAGATTGATGGAGTAGCCCAGCGCCAGCATCATGAAGAATGTGCCCACCAGCGACAGCGGCATGGCCACCATTGGAATTGCCGTCGCCCGCACACTGCCCAGGAACAGGAAGATCACCACGGTGACGATGATCAGCGCTTCACCGAGCGTCTTGATGACCTCACGGATGGAGCTGCGCACGAACATCGTGGTGTCGTAGACCACCTCGGCGCGCATGCCACTGGGCAGCTGCGCCTGGATCGCGGGCAGCGCCTCGCGCACCGCCTGTGCCACCTGCAGCACATTCGCCTTCGGCGCGTTCTGGATGGCCAGGAACACGGAGTGACTGCCATTCCAGGTCACACCGGAGTCGTAGTCCTCCGCCCCCAGTTCAACGGTCGCCACATCCTCCAAACGCACGACCGTGCTGTTCTGCTGGCGCACGATGAGCTGGCGGAAACCGTCCAGGGAGTGCAGATCCGTGTCCGCGGTGAGATCCACGGAGACCATCTGGCCCTTGGTGCTGCCCACCGCCGTCAGGTAATTGTTCGCCCCCAGCGCGTTGTAGACATCACTGGCGGCCACATTGCGCGCCGCCATGCGCTCCGGATCCAGCCACGCACGCAGTGCATACACGCGGGCGCCCTGCACGTCGGCTGATTGCACACCCGGAATGGCATCCAGCTTCGGCTGCACGACCCTGATCAGATAGTCCGTCACGCCGTTCGGCGGCAACGTGTCGGTGAAGAAGCCGATGTACATCGCCGCCGTGGTATCACCGATATCAATCGAGACGACCGGCTGCTGGGCCTGGGGCGGCAGCTGGTTGCGAACCGAGTTGACCTTGGCGCTGATCTCGGTCAACGCCCGGTTGGAGTCGTAATTCAGACGCAGCGTCGCCGTGATGGTCGAGGTGCCGGTCGCACTGTTTGAGGACAGGTATTCGATACCCTGCGCCTGCGCGATGGCCGCCTCCAGGGGCTGCGTGATGAAGCCCGCCACAGTTGCCGCATCGGCACCGTAGTAGGTGGTGCTGATGATGATGTTCGCGCTCTCGGTCTGCGGGTACTGGGTGATCGACAGGCTGAAGATCGCGCGGATGCCCAGCACCAGGATAAAGAGGCTGATGACAACCGCGAGCACCGGGCGGCGGATGAACAGGTCTGTGAGCTTCATCCCTTGGACCTTAGTGTTCCTGCGGCGTCGGATTCGGATCGCTGGAGGGCTTGATCGAATTGTCGACTGCCACGGGAGTTCCGTTCTTGATCTTCAGCTGGCCGGCCGTAACGACCACGTCGCCTTCCTTCACGCCGGTCAGTGCCTGCACCTGGTCGCCGCGCGTGTCACCCAGGGTGACGAAGTTCTGCTTGACGGTCTGGCCACCCTTGTTGGCGGGGTCCGGGACGACCAGGAAAACCGTCGCGCCATACGGGTTATAGGTGACAGCGGATTGTGGCAGCGTCAGTGCGTGCACCAGCGAGCCGGCCGCCACCTGCAGATGGCCGAACATCCCGGGGAAGAGCTTCCGCGAGTGATTGTCGACCGAGGCTTCCACCTGAACATTGCGGGTCGCGCTGTCGACCTGCGGGTTCACGGCAGTGATGTGCCCGGGGAACGAGACTCCGGGCCAGGTGTCGGCCGTCAGCGCAACCGATTGCCCGACCGTGATGCGCGCCAGGCTCTGTTGCGGAAGGCGGAAATCAACCAGTATCGGATCCAGCTGCTGCAGCGTGACGACCTTGTCGCCGGGATTGAGGTACTGTCCGGGATTCAAGGTGGTGATGCCCAGCTGCCCGGCAAAGGGCGCACGCAGAGTTTTCTTGGCCACGAGCGCGGCTTGCGCGGCCTCTTGTGCGCGCTTGTTCTTCAGGTCCGCAGCGTCGCTGTCCAGCTGCGCCTGACTGATGGCCTGCGCCTGGAACTGCTCCTGGTCGCGTTTGTACACTACGGCCGCCAGGTCTGCCGCCGCCCCCAGGGCCTGCTGCTGCGCGATATCCGAATCCGCGTTCAGTTGCACCAGGGTGGTACCACCGGCAATTTCCTGTCCGGAATGAAAATCGATGGTGCGCACCAGCCCGGCGACCTCGGTCGTGACATCCACCCCGCGTACCGCGCGCAGCGTGCCCACCGCGTCGATCTGCGGCTGCCAATCGTCGAATTTCACCGTGGCGGTCGCGACGGTCTGCTTCGGTGAGGCATTCTGCGCCAGCGCCTGCGCGATGAAGTGTGCCTTGACCAGGTTGAAGCCGACGATGCCGATGGTCAGTACCAGCACGGCGATGACGATGATGATGAGCCGGCGCCGGAACACTCGCCGCAGCGTGGCCGCGTCATATTGAGGGGTCTGAATTTCTGAAGTCTCCACTACCGGCTCCCATCTGTTTCGCGATTCCACCAGCCGCCACCCAGGGCCTGCAGCAGCGCTGCGGAGTCCGTCATCCGCGCCATCTCACCTTGGATGCGCGTCAGGCGCGCCTGCGCGTACTGGCGTTGGGCGATGAGCAGATTGACATATGAGGTGCCGCCGACCTGGTACTGGCGGCGGCTTATTTCGAATGAGTCATGCGCGGCGGCCTCGGCCTGCGCGTCCGCCTGGAGCGTGAGCGCATCGTCCTGGAGCGCGCGCAGGGTGTCGGCGACGTCCTGCAGCGCCGACAACACGGTGCCCCGGTACTGCGCAGTGGCCTGGTCCAGATCAGCGAAGGCCTGTCGTCGCTTGGCGCGCAATTCCCCGCCGTGGAACAGCGGCTGCATCAGCGAGCCGCCAATGTTCCACGCAGCGGTTCCGGCGCTGAACAGGTCAGTGATTGAGGTCGTCTCGGAGCCGATGCTTCCCGACAGGGTCAGTTGCGGGTACAGGTTGGCGGTCGCAACCCCCGCCTGGGCACTGGCCTGATGCAACTGAGACTCGGAGGCTAATACATCCGGCCGCTGGCGAACCAGTTTAGCGGGCAGGGAAACCGGCAACTGCGACGGTAACGTCAGTGCGCTCAGTGACAGACCTGCGGTACTGGCATGGTCCGGCGTCTGGCCACTCAATACGGCGAGGCGGTGTCCGGCCTGCGCCACAGATTTCTGCAGTCCCGGCAGCGTCGATTCCAGCTGCGAAACCTGCGCCTGCTGAGTCAGAACATCCGCCTGCGAGGCGGCACCGACGCTGTGCTGCCGCTGGATGATCGCGAGCTGATCGCGCTGGGTGGCCAGTATCTCATTGGTGGCGGCAACCTGGTCGTTCAGCGCCGCCGCCGTGATCATGGTCGTCACGATATTGCCAGCCAGGGTCAGGCGTGCGGCCTCGAGCTGCCAGCGCTGATAGTCGGCTTGGGCGGCTAGCGCCTCCAGTTGGCGGCGCGTCGCGCCAGCCAGATCAAACTTATACGTGACATTGACGGCAGCATCGAACAAGGTAAAGGTGCTGGTGCCAAGCTGTGGAAAGCCGAACGCCGCCGCGGGAGCTGCTTCACGCTGGGCCTGAAATTGTGCATCGACCTGCGGGTACAGGCTGCCACGCTCGGCAATGTAGCCCTCATGGGCCGAGCGCAGTGCCGCAGCGGCGGCCGCGATCGTCGGACTGTCGTGCAGCGCGGTACGCACCAGCGTATCGAGCGGTTCACTGTGGAACAGGTTCCACCACTGTGCAGGAATATCCTGTTCGGCGACGAGAGTCTGGACTGGAGCCGTGGATCCGGGCGCGCCCAGGGTCTGGATCGGTGCGCCCGCCACATAGTGGTCGGTGTCCGGAGGTGCAGGCCTGTGGAAGTCCGGGCCGACTGCACAACTACACAGCCCCGCCACTGCCGCAGCCAATAAAAAATTGCCCGTCACTGGCGCGGGCAGCCATCTGCGATGACGCATGAACGAATCGTTAACCTTCAGACCGGCAGACCGCGCGGTGCCTTGTCATATTACCGGGGAACTGGCGCGAACGTGCGACAAACTATGCCTCGACCGTAACCCGCGAAGAATACATAAACTGAGAAAAAGTGACGCGAGCGACAGCTCGCGGCACTGGCGCGGATTCGGCCCCAATACTGTGAGGTGACGCCGTCGCGCGGCAGCACCCGTGCGCTGAAATGCGCAGCTCATGGAAACGCCTGCCAAGTCGAAAGCCGCCCTGCGGCACGTGCTGTTCGTTGACGACGAGCCCCAGGTTCTGGAAGGTCTGCGCCTGCGCCTGCAGCCCCTGCGGTCCAAGTGGCATATGACCTTCGTGGACAGCGGCGCCGATGCGCTGTCCCGATTCGAACAGACGCCGCATGATGTAATCGTCAGTGACATCAGCATGCCGGGCATGGATGGGGCGCAGTTGCTGCATGCCATCAGTGAGCGCTGGCCGGCCACCATCCGCATCGCACTGTCGGGCACGTCCGCTGTCGAGCAGAAACTGCGACTGCTGCCTCTGGCGCATCAATTCCTGAGCAAGCCGTGTCGCCCGGAGCAGCTCGAAGATGCCGTGGCGCGCAGCCTGCAACTGCGTGACGAACTGACGCATCCAAGTGTTCTGGGCATCGTCGGTCGCATCCGCCGGCTCCCGGCCCGACCCCAGGTGTTCGCGCGGTTGCAGGTCGTGATGGCCAAACCGGACGCCACGGCGCGCGATGTCGCGCGCGTCATCGCCGCTGACACAGCCCTCACCGTCAAGGTGCTGCAGATCGCCAACTCCGCGTTCTTCCGTCGCGCCCGCCGCATCAGCAACATCGAGCAGGCTGTCCTGTACCTGGGCTTCCAGACGGTGCGTAATCTGGTGCTGTGTGCGGAGGTTTTTTCGCGTTGGCCGAGTCGGATGCGCCACGCGGCCGTCGACCTCGAGGACCTGCAGCTGCACGCGCAGCGCACGGCCGCGGTCGCCCAGGCGATCACGGCAGGGACGCAGCATGCCGACGACACGGTGCTCGCCGCGCTGCTGCATGATATCGGCTACTGGATTCTGATCCAGGAGTGTCCGCGTGAGCTCGAGCAGGCCATCGAGTTCGCACTGGCGGCCGAAGTCCCGCTGCCGCAGGCCGAGTACGAGATCCTGGGCGCATCCCACGCCGAGATCGGCGCCTATCTGCTGGCGATCTGGGGCCTGCCCTACGCGGTCGTGGAAGCGGTCGCCCACCATCACCGTCCCACGCGCGTGAAGTCGACCGGACTTGATTCCCTGGCGGCGCTCGCCGTCGCGATGGCGTTGACGGGAGGCGATGATTCCGACGGCTGTGCACGCAATCTGCAGCCCAGCCCGCTCGTCGGGGCGCAGTACCTGGCAGCCCTGCACGGTGACCTGACCTGGGGCGATGCGGCAAGCCGGGCCGCGGCCTGCCTGGAACGCATTGCCCAGGAAGCGAACTAATCTTTGCCCAGCGCCAGGCCGGCGATGTTTTGGGCGCGCGACTTTTGCGGAAATTGCGCATAATCAGACCCCTATGCGTACCTATATCGTTGAAGACGACGCAGAGCTGCGCGGCGCGCTGGTGAACCTGCTGCATCAGAAGGGCTACCACGTCGAGCACAGTGGCCGCGGCCGCGAGGCGCAGGAGGTCCTGCTGCTCAATGACTTCGACCTGGCCATCGTGGACATCGGCCTGCCGGACATGGACGGCCTGTCCCTGATTCGCACCCTGCGGCGCCATCAACGTGGCCTGCCGATACTCATCCTCACGGCGCTGGATGCCGTGGACAACCGGGTGATGGGCCTGGATGCCGGCGCGGACGACTACCTGGTGAAACCCTTCGTCATGGCCGAGCTTGAAGCGCGCGCGCGCGCCCTGATCCGCCGCCATCGCGCCGATCGCGCCCAGTCCATCAAGATCGGCCCGCTGGAGCTGACCATGGGCCAGCCGCGTATTCTGCTCAACGGAACTCCGGTGGATCTGACGGCCCGTGAGTTCACGCTGCTGGAACTGCTCGCCCAGCGTGCCGGCCGCGTCGTCAAGAAGGATCAGATCGCCAGCAGCCTCGCGCCCTCCGGGGAGGCGCTCTCCGACACCGCCATCGAGGTGGCCATTCACCGCCTGCGGCGTCGCCTTGAACCCTTCGATCTGAAGGTGCAGACCATCCGCGGCTTCGGATACCTGCTGGAAGCCAAGGCCGAACAGGACACCGATGCCTGAACGTTCGCTGCGATCCGGCCTGACGCTACGCGTTCTGGCCGTTGCGCTGCTGTTGCTGGTTCTGGATGGCATCTCCTGTTACGCACTGGCGGCGCATTTCGCCAATCTCGCCTATGACCGCTGGCTGATCGATGACGCCGGCTCATTGACCCAGGCATTGCGCGTCGAGGACGGCAAGGTCAAGGTGCCGAGCGAAGCCGTCGCCATCTTCAAGTTCGACAACTACGATCAGACTTCCTATCGCATCAGCACGGCGCAGGGTCGCCTGCTGGCCAATGATGGCATTTTGCCGGATGTCGCGCCCGGCCCCGACGGTACACCGCGCCTGACCTCCATGAGGATCGCGGGCGTGCCGCTGCGCGTGGTCGCCTTCGCGGCCAAGGTGGGAGGCAGCGGCGAAGTCGTACGCCTGGTGGTCGGGGAGACCGTCAATAAACGCGCGACCCTGCTGTCGCAGATCCTGCTCGAAATGGCTTTGCCGCAGCTGGGGCTGCTGATCGGGGCACTGCTGTTCGTGCGCTTCGCGGTGGACCGGGGCCTGAGGCCCCTGACCGTGGTCACGGCTGCCATCGAGAAGCGCGGCCAGGAATTGCTGACGCCGGTGTCCGAAGCGGGTCTGCCGTTGGAAGCGCGTATCCTCGTTACGCGCATCAATGAATTGCTGGGCAGGCTCGAGCAGACCATCACGGCCCAGCGACGCTTCGTGTCCGATGCCGCGCACCAGCTGCGCACCCCGCTTGCGGCCGTGTCGCTGCATGCGGAAACGGCGCAACGAAGCCTCGATGCTGAATCACGCAATCTGGCGCTGCGCGGACTGCAGGCCTCGGTCGGTCGCGCCGGCCGTATCACGCAGCAGCTGCTCGCCCTCGCCCGCTCCGGACCCGAGGCGGCGGCGACCCGCACCCTTGCCCTGCTGGACCTCGCCGCGCTGGCTCGATCAGCCGGTGAAACCTGGATCGGCCCAGCGCTCGCCCGGCACATGGATTTTGGCTTTGTCGCACCCGACCATGCGGTGATGATCCTCGGACACGCGGGCCTGCTCGAAGAGCTCATCAATAACCTGATCGACAACGCCCTGCGCTACTGCCCCGAAGGCTCAAGCGTGACATTAAGCGTATCCGCCACCTCCACCCCGGTACTGACATTGACCGACGATGGACCGGGCATCGCGGAATCGGAGCGGGAGCGGGTCTTCGAACGCTTTCATCGCGGCGTCAGCGATGAGACGGAAGGTTGCGGCCTGGGGCTGGCCATCGTGCGCGAAATCGCCACGGTGCACGGCGCCACCGTACACGCCGAGGCAGGTCGTGACGGTCGCGGCACCCGGATTGTCGTGAAGTTCCCGCGCCCGGCCTGATTCTTGCTGCACCTTGTCGGTGGACTTAGGTTTGCCAGTCGGTGAGGAGCGCGCATGACCCAGGAACTCAACCCTCGTGCCGAACTGCAGGCGCGCCTGGAGGCCATGACTGCCGAGCGTGACCGGCTGGCCAAGCTGCTGCGTGAACGCGAGGGTGAAAATGACCGCAAGAATTTCTTCGCCACCCTGGCCCATGAAATGCGCAATCCACTCGCGACCATGCGCAGTGCCGTCCATATCCTGCGGATCGCCGGTAACGACCAGGCCCTCACCCGGGCCGCGCGCGGCATGATCGAGCGTCAGGTCAAACAGCTGGCACGCCTGATCGAGGACCTGACGGATGTGGCGCACGTGGCCCAGGGACACCTGGAACTGCGTCGCGAGCGCGTCACGTTGGAGTCGCTGCTGCAGCAGGCCATTGAGGGCAATGGTGCGGTCCTGGAAAGCCGCCAGCAGCACCTGCGCCTGGAGCTGCCGCCGGTGCCCGTGTGGCTGTACGTGGACAGTCGCCGCATTGTGCAGGTGTTCGCCGGCATCCTGAACAACAGTTCCAAGTTCAGCCATGTCGGGGCCGAGATCCGCATTCATGCAACGGCGGACGAGAAGTATCTGGTGGTCAGCATTTCCGACGACGGTGCCGGCATCTCCGATGACGTATTGCCGCAAGTGTTCGACCGTTTCACACGCAATGGCCACGGCAATCGCGACGTGCACGTCGGCCTGGGCATCGGCATGACTCTCGCCAAACGCCTGGTCGAGCTGCATGGCGGCCAGATTGCGGTCCACAGCGATGGGCCCGGTGAAGGCAGTACCTTCGTCGTTCAGCTGAATCTGGCCCACGTCCAGGCGGTGCGGGCCGCGCCGGCCGCGACCGAATCCGTGGTCAGCGACCAGCAGCGCAGCAGTGCACGGGTGCTGATCGTGGATGATAATCGCGACGCCGCGCAGAGCCTGGCGCTCATGCTCGATCTGGAAGGCCACGAAGTGCGCACCGCCGCGGATGGCCTGGAAGCCCTGGAGGTCGCGGAAGTTTTTCGCCCGAAAGTCGTGTTGCTGGATATCGGTATGCCGGGGATCGATGGCTACGAGACCGCGCGTCGCCTGCGCGCCCGTCCCTGGGCGAAGTCGGCACTCCTGTGCGCACAGACGGGCTGGGGACAGGAAGATGACAAGCGCAAGGCACGCAGTGCCGGATTCGATCGCCACCTCGTGAAGCCCATCGACCCGGAAGAACTCAATCGCATCCTCGCCGAGGTATGCGACGAAGGACGGTCAGGCCTGAGTGCCTGACCACTGTTCAGTGCAAGTTCTTCCGATCAGCGCGTAAACTTTGCACGCGCCGCAGGTCAAGTTCTCAGGTGCTATTTATCGATGAACTCGTGGGTCGGTAACGCGCCGTGACTGGCCTGCCCGCCCTTGCGGCCCGCCTGCGCCGCCAAGCCGGGATTCTGCGAGAAGCTGCGCTTCTCATCCGGCACGCTCTGGCCGCCCTTGCGACCCGCCTGTGCCGCGAGCTCCCGGTTCTGGGAGAAGCTGCGCTTCTCGCCAGGCACGCTCTGCCCGCCTTTGCGGCCTGCCTGAGCGGCAAGATCACGATTCTGAGAGAAGCTGCGTTTCGAATCGGGAACTGCCTTGCCGCCCATGCTGGCGATCTGCCGTTGCCGTTCCTGGTTCATTGAGGCGAACCCACGATTGGAAGTTCGACCTTCCATACCTCTTGTCTGTGCCATTTCCGGATCTCCTTTCTCGCAATGAGGAAGTTCCAAGCCAGAACTGAAGCAAGACGCATGCCGCGCTGCCAGAAAATCCTCAAAAGTCACCAATACGTGACACTTTGAAAAAAGTGTACGAATGTCCTACAGCAGCGCGCAAACGTCCTACAGCGGCGCGGCAGCGAACTGCGTCTAGGGCGTCAGTCGATCAATGACGACATTGACGGCGCCCGTTGCAGCCACATGATACGCCACTGAACCGAATGGATCCCCGGTACGTGCCAGCGGACCACCCGAACCGGAAATGCGCGCGACGATTTCCACGTTTTGCCCCACCTGCATACCATGTCCGGCCAGCATGGCGTCCGCCGAGGACAGTTCCACGGTCTGCGGAAAGTGCGCTGGCAGGCGCTTGACCGCCAGCGGCGGCCCCGCGGCTCCCGGATCGCGTACGAAAACGAATAAGGGTGCATCGCCTTTCTCATCTGACTTAAGCGTAGGCGCAACAGTAATGTGGATGCGCACGCGGGCTGAAGCCCCCCCGGCTAGCGGCACACCCGCATCCGTGGCAGGGCCGGCGGGCGGCGCGGCAGCGCCGAGCGCCTGATCGATGGCCTTGATCTGCTGCTCGATGATGGGCCGCACATTGTCCGGAGGATTCTGCGCCAGCAAGGTGGTGAATCGCTCGCGTGCCAGCGGCAGCTGCCGGCGCTGGATGGCCGAGGCCGCACCGTAGAACAGCGCCTTGGGGGAGTGCGGATCGAGCGTGAGCGCCTTGTCCACCAGATCGCCGGCCCGCCCGGCCAGCTGCGAATCATCCTGTGCGACCAGGGCCTCGGCCAGGCCCAGCAATGCGTCAACGTTTTCACCCTTCGCCAGCTCATTGGCGCGCTCATAGGCATGAATGGCCAAGGGCGTCTCCTCGGGCGCCCGCTCCGCCAGTACGCTGTAGGAGCGGCCCAGCAGCAGCCAGCCGCTCAGATCGTTCGGGTCCCGTGCCAGCCGCCGCGCCAGGGTTGCGACCATCGATTGGGGCGAGCCCTCGGCCGCCGCGGTGGCGGCGCTGGACCAGTTCCAATTGCTGAAAGTCATGTACAAACCGCAGGCCCCTGCGGCCAACACGATCAATACGACCAGCGCCGTCTTCGGCGACTGTGGTGTAGGCGGCCGCCGCGACAGCAGCGGCACGGCCAGCAGTGCTGCCAGCGCGAGCACCATCGCGACGGCGATGACGATAAAGGTAATCATGTGTGGGAGGTGTCCGCATCGTCCTCGTTGTCCACCAGTGCGACGCGCTGTCGTATGACCCTGATGGCGATGACGACACCGATGATGAGTAGGAACAAGGGCAAGCCCCATAGCCAGGCATTGCGCCAGGAGTATTCGGGCCGGAACAGGATGAACTCACTGTAGCGTGAAACCAGGTAGCCCTTGATTTCGCGATCGGACTTGCCGGCGTTCAACATGTCGCGGATCTGGCGGCGCACGTCCGCCGCAATCGAGGCGTCAGAATCGGCCAGCGAATTATCTTCGCACTGCACGCAGCGCAGTTCGTGAATGAGCACCTGGTAGCGCGCCTGCAGCGCGGGGTCGGACATGCGGGCCGGATCCACGGCCCAGGTTGGGCGCGCAAACAAGCACAACAGCAGGATGAGGGCTGACGCCGGGGTCCTCACGAACCACCCGCATTCGCGACCGGCACGGCCGATTGCGGCGGCAGGCGCGCCAGGAACTCGCGCCGCCAGATCTCCGGAGTAATGACCCCTGGTTCCTTGTAGACGATCACGCCCTGCGGATTCACCAACAAGGATTCGGGCGCCTGCGCGATGCCAAGATCGATGGCCGTGCGCCCGTCACGATCGATGACCACTTGACGATACGGATTCCCCTGCCGCGACAGCATCTCCAGGGCCGCCGCGTTCTCATCCGGATTATCTGCAACCCAATCCACGCCGATGATCTGCACCCGTCCTTCACGTTGCGCCTGCAGCAAGGTGGGGTGTTCGACCCGACACGAATAACACCACGCTCCCCAATAGTTGAGCACATACCACTGCCCTTTCAAATCGCGCGATCCGAGGGATTTCGTCGGATCCGTGAGCACGGGCAGTTCCCAGTCGGGGATCTGGTGCCCAACCAGGGGCGATTTGAGGACGCCGACTTCGTGCGAATGATTGATGCCGACGGCCAGCACCACCACGAGTGCCGCGAACGCTCCGAGCGGAACCAGAAAGCGCGGATTCAATATGCCTCTCCACGCGCGCCCGGCGGGGCGGCACGGGCCGCGGCCCGTGCCATGCGGTAGCGACGATCGCTCAGGGCCAGCGCACCGCCCAAGGCCATGAACAGCGGCCCCAGCCACAACAGCGTGATCAGCGGCCGGATCTGCGCGCGGAAGCTCCAGCGCCCGGCACCCAGATCATCCCCCAAGGCGATGAAAAGGTCCGTGCCGTGCCGGTTATAGATGCCGGCTACCTTGCGGGTCTGCTGCTGCACCCAGAAGGTACGGCTCTCCGGGTACAACGTGGTGATCGGCTGCCCATCACGAGTGACGATTACGGTCGCGCGGATGGCGTTGTAGTTGGCACCCTCGATCGGCTGGGTACCAATGAGCTTGAAGTCATAGCCACCCACCTGCGCGCTGGCGCCGGCCGCGAGTGCGATATCACTCTCGCTGGTGTAGGACTCCACACCGGTCAATGCGATCACGGCGACGGCGAGACCGATATGCGCAAGCGTCATGCCGAGCACGGCCCGCGACAGGCTCAGGTGCCGGCGCAGCCGATCCACCGGATCCAGCAGCGACGACAGAATGATCCAGCTGCCAATGCCAAAGCCGATGATGGCCAGTGCGTGGCGGCCGCCGTAGGCGCCAAACACCACCGCGGCACCGAGCAATCCGGCCACCACCAAGGTAACCAGCAGCGGGCGGACGGCCGCCTCCAGGTGCCCGCGCTTCCAGTTCGCATGCACGCCCACCGATAACAGCAGCAGCAGCGGAATCACCGCCAGCAGGAAGGTCGGGCGAAAGTACGGCGGTCCGACCGACAGTGAGGACTGCCCGAATGTGTCGGCGATCAACGGGGCGAGCGTGCCGCCGAGCACCGTGGCCGCCGCGACGACCAGCAGGATATTGTTGAACAGCAGGAAGCTCTCGCGCGACAACAGGTCAAAACCCGCATTGGACTTCAGCAGCGGCGCCCGCCAGGCGTACAAGGTCAGTGCGCCTCCGATGACGAGCCCCAGGAACGCCAGGATGAAGCGTCCGCGTGACGGGTCGGCGGCGAAGGAATGCACCGACACCAGCACCCCGGAGCGCACCAGGAAGGTCCCCAGCAGACTCAGGGAGAAAGCCAGAATCGCCAGCAGCAGCGTCCAACTCTTGAACAGCCCGCGCTTCTCGGTCACCGCCAGTGAATGAATCAAAGCAGTGGCCACGAGCCAGGGCATGAATGAGGCGTTTTCAACCGGATCCCATTCCCAATAACCGCCCCACCCCAGCGTGTAGTAGGACCACCAGCTGCCAAGCGCGATGCCACAGGTCAGAAAGGCCCACGCCGCCGTCGTCCAGGGCCGCGTCCAGCGCGCCCAGTCCGGATCCATGCGGCCCTCGAGCATCGCCGCGCAGGCGAATGAGAAGGCCACCGCCAGTCCCACATAACCGGTGTAGAGCACCGGCGGATGCACCGCCAGCCCCGGATCCTGCAGCAGCGGGTTGAGGTCCCGCCCGTCCGCCGCCGCCGGAATCAGGCGCCGGAATGGATCCGAAGTGGCCAGCGTGAACAGCAGGAATCCGAAACTGAGCACCCCGAGCACACCCAGAACGCGGGCCGCGAAACGCTCGGGAAGGTTGCGCGAGGCGATGGCCACCGCCAGCGTCCACACGGCGAGCAGGAAAATCCACAGCAGCAGCGAGCCTTCATGCGCGCCCCACAGCGCGGCGATGCGGTACATCAAGGGCAGCGCAGAGTTGGAATTCTCGGCGACGTAGAGCACGGAGAAATCGAAATTGACGAAGGCATACACCAATATGCCAACCGCCGTCGCCACCATCACGAACTGGCCGGCGACCGCCGAGGTCGTCGCAGCGGCCCACCGGTCACGACCCAGCGCGGGCCCGACTATGCCAAAAAAAGCCTGCAGCGCCGCCAGCACCAAGGCCAGCACCAAGGCGAAGTGACCCAGTTCCGGCAGCATCAGCTTCCTCCCCGCGCAGTCGGCGCGGTACCGGCAATTTTTGGCGGCATGTATTTCTCGTCGTGCTTGGCCAGCACTTCATCGGCGACGAACACGCCATGGGCATCGAGGTGCCCATGTGCAATCACGCCCTGCCCCTCGCGGAACAGGTCCGGGAGTACGCCGCTGTACGTCACAGGAACATTGTGTTTGAAATCGGTCAGCACAAAACTCACCTGCAGGCTCCCGGGCACGCGCCGCACACTACCCGCGGTCACCATGCCGCCAAGGCGAAAGCTCTGATCGCCAAGCGCGGCGCCGGCGGCCACCTCGGTCGGAATGAAATAGAACGTCACATTCTGACGGAAGGCCGAGAGCGCCAAGGCGGTGGCCACGCTGACCCCGGCGACAATTCCCAGCACCAAGTACAGTCGCTTACGTCGCTGGGGCGTCATTTGGTTACCGCCTGCATCTGAATACGTCGCTGCGCATCAAGTTTAGCCTGCGTCAGCAGGCGCCGCGCCCAGGCGGCGTTCAATACCACCACCAGCAAGGTTATCCCGTAGGCAGGCCACAGGTACCGGGCGTAGCCGCCCATTGCCAGGAAATGGCTCACGGGCGTACTACTTCGCTGATCCAGCTGGCCGCGCGTTCCCGCCGCAGCACCTCCGCGCGCAGCCGCACCAGCAGCACCGCCCCGAAGTACAGCGTGAATCCGAGCATGCTCACCAGCAGCGGTATCAGCATCGGGGTGGCAATGGTGTCCTTGCCCGTCAGACTTAGCGACGAGCCCTGATGCAGGGAGTTCCACCAGACCACCGAGTATTTCACGATGGGTACATTAACCACTCCCACGACCGCCAGCACGGCGCTGGCACGATCTGCACGCTGGAGGTCATCAAATGAGGCGCGCAGGCCCATGTATCCGAGGTACAGAAACAGCGTCAGCAGCTCGGTGGTCAGGCGCACGTCCCAGACCCAGTAGGCGCCCCACATGGGCTTGCCCCACAGCATGCCGGTACCCAGGGCCACCGCCGTAAAGGACGCCCCGATCGGCGCACAGGCCGCCGCCACACTGTGCGCCACCTTGATGCGCCAGATCAGCCCGACCGCCGCCGCCACCGCCATCCACACGTAGATCATCTGCGACAGCCATGCCGTCGGCACGTGCACATAAATGATCCGGAAACCATCCCCCTGCTGGTAGTCGGGCGGCGCCAGCACCAGCCCGTCGTACAGGCCGGCGAGGATCAGAATCGCGGCGCTCCAGGCGAACCAGGGCGTCAGGCGCTCCGCCAGCCGGTACACATACGGCGGCGACCCCAGCCGGTGAAACCATGTCCAAGTCACGTTACGTCTACTCCAGACTGATGCGTACGGCGGCCGCCGCCGCCAGAGGGGCGAGAGTGAAAGACAGGACCACGATGGCCCCCAGCAGTTCCATGGGGGCGAGGTAGGCTTCCCCCCGGATTGCCAGTTCCGTGGCCCGGCTCCCAAAAATCAGAATCGGGACTGCCAGGGGCAGAATCAATATGGAAAGCAATACGCCACCGCGCCGCGCGCCCAGGGTCAAGGCCGCCCCGATGGATCCGATGAAGCTCAGGGCCAGGCTTCCCAGCGCCACGGTCAGCATGATACCCACGCTGGCCGACACTGGCACGCCCAGGGTGTAACCCATCAAGGGCGCCATCACGGACAGCGGCACCCCGGTCAGCAGCCAATGTGCGCCGGTCTTGCCCAACAGCAGCCAGGTCAGCGACTGCCCGGACAGGGCGAACTGCTCCAGCGTGCCATCCTGCGCGTCATCGCGAAACAGGAAATCCAGCGCCAGCAACGCGGCCAGCAGGGCGGCCACCCACAACACGCCCGGCGCGACGGCCCGCAGCGTGGCCCGTTCGGGGGAAATCGACAGCGGAAACAGCGCGGTCACCATGACGAAAAATGCCAGCGGCTGCACCAGCTGGTCCGGCCGGCGAAACGCCAGCATGAGATCGCGCGCGATGACCAGGCGCGCAGCCCGCAACGGCGGCGTCATCTCAGTTGGCAGCGTTGCAATCATGCGGATAGATTCAATTCACGCAGGCGCGACGCGGCGATGCCCAGTCCATGATGCACGGCCGCTATCGCAAGTCCGCCTGCATCCAGGTGTGCCTCGAGCAGCATCGCGACCAATTCCTGGCCGCTGCTATCCAGGTTCGTCGTGGGCTCATCCAGCAACCACAGCGGTACCGCGGCGAGCAGCAAGCCGGCCAGCGCCACACGGCGCTTCTGCCCCGCCGAGAGGGTCCGCACCGGGCGCGTGGCAAATTCGCCGCCACCGGTTCTGATCAAGGCGTCGTTGATTGCGGCGCGCGAGATGCGGCGGCGCATGCCAGTCCAGAACCCCAGGTTCTCGATCCCGGACAGGTCGGGCTTCAGCGGTGGCTCGTGGCCCAGGTACACCAGTGATGCGTGAAAGCCCTCAAGATCCTCGCACACATCGTGCTCATTCCAGAACACGCGACCTTCCTCCAGGTGATTGAGGCCGCACAGTGCCCGTAGCAGCGTGGTCTTGCCTGCGCCGTTGACACCCGTGAGTTGCAGCAGTTCACCGCCGCACACCCTCAGGTCGACGCCCTTGAGGACGTGGCGCTCGGTGCGCCACAGGTGTAGATTTTCCGCACGTAAAACTGAACCGATCATGGTCTCCCGACCCGCGCAAAGCTTGCCGCCGGCAATCCGGTAGTCTCGCAAATTCAGTGGTTTATAACCATCCCTTGAGCCTCCGCAAAGCCCCCTGCCACCACATTGTTCTGTAGAATTGCGCGGCAGTCGACACACCTTAAGCCCGGATGGCGAAATTGGTAGACGCAAGGGACTTAAAATCCCTCGGGGGCAACCCCTTGCCGGTTCGATTCCGGCTCCGGGCACCACTGGAAGAATGAAGCCACGAATGAAGAAGGCACCGCGCCCCAAGCGAATCCTGGCCGTCGATGTCGGCGGATCGCACGTCAAAGTGCTGCTATCGGGCTTGCCCGATGGGCAGGACCATTCGCGGCGTGTCGATTCAAATCCGAACATGACCCCGGGACAGATGGTCAAGGCCGCCCGCGCCATGGCGCAGGGCTGGAGTTTCGACGCCGTCGCCATCGGTTACCCGGGTGTGGTGTGGCATGGGCGACCGCTCATCGAACCACACCACCTGGGCAGGGGCTGGGTGGGCTTTGACTACGCGGCGGCCTTCGGCAAACCGGTGCGCATGCTCAATGATGCGGCAATGCAAGCCGTCGGCAGCTACGAGGGTGGCCGGATGCTGTTCCTCGGACTGGGAACGGGGCTTGGTTCGGCACTGATTCTGGCTGGCGTACTTGAGCCGATGGAGCTGGGCCACCTGCCCTATCGCAAGGGCCGTACCTACGAGGACTATTTGGGTATTCCGGGGCTCGCCCGCCTGGGCAAGAAACGCTGGCGGCGGGCCGTGTTCGATGTCGTGGATCGATTGAGCGCGGCCTTTGAAGTGGACTATGTCGTGCTCGGCGGCGGCAATGTGGCGAAGCTGAAGAAACTGCCGCCGCGGGTGCGCGCCGGCCACAATTCCAACGCCTTCACCGGTGGTTTCAGGCTCTGGACCGAAAAATGCTGGACCATGGACCCCGACCCGAAGATGCTGCAGCGAAATCCACGCACAGGAAAACCCAAGTCATGATTCGACCGCTTGCCGTCCTCTTCACGTTCGCCCTTGCAGCGCTCCCCGTGGTGGGATCGGCCCAAACACCGTGGACCGAGGGCAAGAACTACTTCCTGATCACTCCGACGCTGCATACCAGCGTGCCGGCGGGCAAGATCGAAGTGACCGAGGTGTTCTCCTACGGCTGTCCGCATTGCTCCGAGTTCCGGCCCGTGATGAAGCAGCTCAAGGCAGCGCTGCCGCCGAATGCCGTGTTGACGCTGATTCCGGCCTCGTTCAATCCGTCTGAGGACTGGCCAATGCTGCAGCGCGCCTATGTGACGGCCGAAGCGCTGGGGATCGCGGATCGTGCCCACGATGGAATCTTTGACGCCATCTGGAAGAGCGGTGAACTGGCGGTGGTCGATCCGCAGACCAACCGCATCAAGAACCCGGCGCCCACGATCGAAGATGCCGCCAGGGTCTACAACAAGCTGACCGGGATTGCGGTCGATAAGTTTATCGCTGTCAGTCAGTCCTTCACGGTGGATGTAAAAATGAAAGCGGACGATGCCTACGTCCTGCACGGCCAGGTCGACTCCACACCCACCCTCGTCGTGAACGGCAAGTACCGCCTGAATGTCGAATCGGCCGGTGGCGCGACGCAGGTGCTGCAGTTGGTGAAATTCCTCGTCGCGAAGGAATCTCATTGACCGAGGCCGGTCGTGGACCGCTGCTGACGGCCGCCACGCAGTCCCGGATGCTGCAGGCACTTCGCGACGGTGCCGCGCACTGCGAATGCTCGCTGGACCTGGGGCTGACAGTTCACAGCGTCGCGCTGACGCCGCAGGGCTTCATCTGGAACGATTCGCGATATGCATGGCCTGCGGCGCTGAAGGATCGGACCATCTATCACTGGGATGGCGACGCCTTTGCACCGGTATCGGTGTATGCAGGGTCGCTCATCAAGCTCGTGCCCACACCGTGGGGCGCGCCCACCTTTGAGATCGATGGCATCAAGATGCTGCCAACGGCCAAAGTGTCGCCATTCGAGGATGCGCGCCGCAAAGTCGAACTGGTGGGTGTGCGCGAGCGACGGGTATTGGATACCTGTGGCGGGCTGGGTTACTTCGCCGCCTGGAGTCGCAGGCTCGGGGCCACGCGGGTCTTGTCCTGCGAGAAGAACTCCTCGGTGCTGTGGCTGCGTTCACTGAATCCGTGGTCGCCCGGTCCCGATGCCGTCATTGAGGTGCTCAATGTCGCCATCGAGCGGCATATCACGACTCTGGCGGATGCGAGCTTTGATGCGATCCTGCACGATCCGCCGCGCTTCGGCATCGCCGGGGAACTCTACGCGCGCAGCTTCTACGAGCAGCTCGGACGGGTGCTGCGGCCGGGTGGCACGCTGTTTCACTACACGGGCAGTCCCAATCGACTCACGAGCGGTCGCGACGTGGCCGGCGAAGTGCTGCGCCGCCTGCAGCATAGCGGCTTTCAGGCGCGTCGTGCCCTGGACGGGATCCTCGGCCACTCAGTATTCAAACCGGTACGATAGGCCCACGCTGCTGCCGGGATCGTTATCCGGCGTCGTGCCCTGCGCCGTCGCCGTGCCCGTCCCCAGCCGCGTTTGCAGCTTCAGCTTGCTGGTCAGATCCACGTCCACTCCGACCTGGGTGGCACCGGTGGTGTTCTGTTTGAGGTCAATGAAGATCCGCGGCGTCACATAGCGCCCCGCTTCGATGGTCGCACCGTTGTTCTGGGTACTGCCCGGAAGGCCAGTGTCATTGCTGCCCACCGCCAGCCGGTCCAGCCCCAGACGCTTCTGGATTGCCACCAGCGGATTAACACCCGTGCCGACCCCGGTGAGGGTCACCAGTGCGGCGCCGATCTGCGCGGCCTGGATCGCGGTCAGCTGGCCGGCGCTTTCGCCGAACAGCAGGCGCGCGAGGATTTCATCCTGGGGCAATTGCGGAACGCTGGTGAGTTCGAATTGCGGTGCATCGGCGACGCCGGTGATGCGCAGGGTCACCGTGGTATCCAACGCCTGGGTCTGGGCGGTGAAATCCAGGGTCGGGTCGATCTTGCCGGTGATATCGGCGCCGGTGAAGCTGACACGGCCGGAGGAGAAAGTGAGGCGACTGCCGGCGAGTGTGAACAAACCGCGCTGCATGTCGAAGCCCCCGTCGATGGCCGGTGCCCGGGCGGTGCCCCCGATCTTCAAGCTTCCGCCAAGTTCAGCGTCAAGGCCGCGCCCGCGTACCAGGATCTGGCGCGGCGCGTTCACAGTCACATTGAAGTTGAACACCGGTCCGAATGCCGCTGGCGTCACCACCTGTCCCGGCCGGCGTACATCCAGCACCGCGACATTGGGCGGGAAGTTGTTGGGAATCTCCACCGTCGCTTTGTTCACCAGCACGCTGCCGGCGAGCGTGAGTTCGTGCAACGCGGTGCCGGTGAGTGTGAGATCGGCATTGACGGAGCCGGAGACGATGCTGCTGGCGAAGGGCTCGGCGTTGCGGGCCGTGAGCCGCATATCCACCGGCCAGCCCCCCTCCAGTACGCCGAGCGTGCCGGTGATCGCGACGGTTCCTGCCGCCGCGTGCGCCGTCAGCTGTGTGATGCGCAGTTGGTTCTGCGTTCCTTCCAGCAGGCCCTGAATGTCGGTGAGATCGATGCCGTGCCGGTAGTCGTGGACGTTACCGTCGTGCAATTGAACCGAGCCCTTGACAGTGGGCACGTCCAGCGTTCCGGCCACCTGCGCATTGACATCGATCTTGCCGCCGATGCGCCGCCCGGCACTTTCCAACAGTGGATTGAACCGCGCGAGGTCAATGTTGCCGGTGGCCGTGACGGCCAGCGGCCCGCTCCAGGGAATAGTGCCCTCGACGCTCATATGGGTGGCGTCACCAGCCGATGAATGCAGCGTAATCCTGGCGCCATCGTTGGTCAGTTCCGCGGCGGCGGACAACTGTACCGGCGGCAGGCTGCCCGCATCGCCCGGCGCACGCAGGTCAGTTCCCGTAACCCGCAGCTGTCCCAGGGGGCGTGCAAGACTGCCCTGCAACTGCAAAGTGGCCTTGAGCGTACCTGAGTCCAGGTAGTCCGGCAGGATCGCATCGATGAGCCCCGGGGTCGCATCCGTAAGTTCGGCGTTCACGCGCAACTGGGGCAGAAGCTCGCCGGCGACCTGCAGGTGCGCGTCGGCCGCACCGATGCGCAAACCGGAGACCGCAAGACCCTGCGCAAAATTCACTAACGCGGGCTGTTCCAGCTTCAGATCGACGGCGTGCACCGTCGCATTCGCCATCGTCACGGTCAGACTGCGTTGGCTGACCTGCAGCTGGCCCTGGGCCTTGAGGCTGGCCGGCTTCCCCAGGAGGGGCGCCTGCGCGGCGAGCGTGAGCTGCAAGGCGTGCAGCGGACCAGTGCCCGTCAGGCTGGCGCTGAACTTCTGTGCGCCGATCTGCAGTCCCGCGCCACTGATCTGCAGGTTGGTGCTGGCAGCCGCTCCATCCTTGCCCGCCGGCATCAGTGTCAAGGCACCCGAGAGCTGGCCCGCGAGGTGCTGATCCAGCAGTTGATTCAGATCCGACAGATTCGCGATTGACCAATTGAACTGTCCCTGCGAACCATCCAGATCCTGCAGGGCCAGGGTGAGATCTCCCTTGGCATGCAAACTGCGCCAGTCGGCCTGCGGCAGATCGATATGGATGGAATCCCCGGGATGCACTTGCATCTGCGCCTGCAGGGTCACCGGTTGTGCGGCCAGCGACCCGCGCAGACTCAGCTGAGCCTGCGGCGCATGGGGCAGACCGGCTACATCGAACGTGCCGCGCACCGTGCCCGCCGCGGAGCCATGGACTGCCAGCGTGGCCTCCAGATCTCCAACCGTGCGCAGGGCCGCAGTGTTGCCACTTAGGTCCGCGCGGATGCTGGCCTGGCCGGACAGCGAGGGCAGCAGAATCGCCAGATCTGCGAGCGTCGCGCGGGTTTTCGCGGCCACGTTCCAGGGGGCACCCGCTCGCGCCGGTGCGGACAGGCGCCCGGAAGCCGCCAGGCTCAGCGCCTTGTTGCTGACTACCGAATCCGCCATCGTGAGACCGGACGGCTGGTAGGTGGCGCGGATATCCGCCGTCTCCGGTCCACGCAGCCAGTCATGCAACGCGGCCAGTGTGGAATCCAAATTGCCGCTCGCCGTCACGCGCAGCTTGACCGCGCTGCCGTCGCGCTGCGCCCTGGCATGCAGCCGCAGCGGCCCACTCAGACCAAGCTGCAGTGCCTGCAGGAGGGGCGCCACATCGGGGCTGTCGATATCGGCATCCACCGCCTGCGTACCGGCAGCCTGTCCCTTGGCGTGCAGATTCAGGCTCGGGTGCGACACGCGCAGTTCAAATGGGCGCGTCGCCTGTGCCAGCTGGATCGAGGCCACCGCCACCAACGGCGCCGCCGTGAATAAGTCGCTGGGCACGCCCGGTGCCGTGACGCCCTCGATCCGCGCCCGGGCAGTGAGGTCCCCGCCGTGCGCCGCGAGTGAGCCGTTGAGCGCCGCAATCCTCACGTTGCCCGGCAGTTGCAGCACCAGCGCCTGGACCTGCCCGGCAGCCACGGCGGTGGCGAGAGAGCCTTGCCAGTTGCCGCGCACATGAAGTTGCTGCCACGACAGATCCGGACGCGGTGTCATCGGGCTGGCATCGGCGGCGTATTCGAGGCTCGCGGACGCATGCACCAGGTCCACGACGCCGGTCGCGTGGGCGTGCAGGTCGCCCAGGTCGGCATGCAGGTTGATGTGTTCAGCCTGCCGCGGGCCCGTTAGATCGCCAGACACCACGACATCACCGATGGCGGGAATACCTGCCAGGCCCGCGAGCGGCCCGTGTCCCGGTTCGCGCAGGCGGAAGGCGCCATCCATGCGCGTTCGATCAAAGGCCAGCTGCAGCGAATAGGTGCCCTCCCCATTTATCCGGGTCGCCGCAAAGGCCAGCTGCATGTCGGTGAGACTGCGCAAGTGCGCGCTGGCGTGTAGATTCAGGGTGGACGCTGTGCCGGCGAGCGCCGGACTGAGGTTGATCGAGTCGACCGTCGCCTCGTGAACGTCGATATCCGGAATTCTGGGCTGTCGTGTGGTGTGCGAATGAGATACCGGCAGGCGCGCCCAGTCGACGCGCTGCGCACGCACGCTTTGCACGGCAATCCGCCGTTGTAGCAGGGCCCAGGGATTGCACACCGCCTCAATGTTCTGGGCTGTGAGCCAGATGCCCTGGGCGTCGGCCAGCTCCAGTTTCTGCAAGGTGGGCCGATCCGGCAGCTCCCCACCAAGACCGTGCAGGCGCACATCGTTGTGAGTGAGATAGGCCACCAGTGACTCGATGTGTTGTCGGCCCCACGCGGTGTTGCCCAACGTCAGCAGCGTACCCCACAGCAGCGCGACCAGCAGCACCGGCACTGCGACAACGATCAGCGTGATGCGCAACCTGCGGGTCATCAGAAGGACTGTCCCAGGCCGATATACACTTCGAAACGATCATCGTACGACTTACGGTGCAAGGGCAATGCAAAATCCAGCCGCAGCGGTCCGATGGGTGTGTAGTAGCGCACGCCGGTTCCCACCCCGACGGCGTACTGGCCGCTGAACGGCAGCGCCGTTTGACCAATGCGCCCCGCGTCGGCGAACACCGCAAACCCATAGTTGAGGCCGACCCGCTGGCGCAACTCGATGCTGCCCGCATCGACGGCGACTCCGCCTACCGGGGTATTTTCCGAGAAGTCCGAGCCGATGACCTGTTGGGCATTCGCCGGGGCGGTGTCGGAGAACTGCGGACCGACAGACTGAAAACGGTAGCCGCGCACGGTTTCACTGCCTCCCGCATAGAAGCGCTGATCCGGCGGCAGGTCAATGACATTGGCGCCCTGCGCATAACCGTACAGACCGCGCACTGCAATGATGGTTCGGCCCGGAGCGGTCAAGGATATGTCATGCAGGTCCAGGTAGGCCGAGGCGCGGATCTGGCTAATGACATAAGTGGCATTGGGTGGTCCCAGGGACAGCGTCGGCGACACCGTCAGCGCCGCCCGCATGCCGTGGGTGGGATCCAGCAACAGCGAGGACAGATCGGTGGAGTCGTAGCGCAGGCTCAGGGGAATGGCGAACAGCGTGTAATAGAAGGTGGTCTTGTCGAGGACAAAGAGTTCCTGCGGCTGGTAGATCTGGTCTTCCGTGGTGCTGAATCCGAGACTGGCGCTCCAGGTCTTGGACAAAGTGCGCGTGAGCGTGACGCCGGCGGTTTCCGCCGTCTGGTCATATGTCAGCAGCGACTGCTTGAGCGCATTGAGCGAGAACTGCAGTGTTTGCTGCGGATGCAGGTATTCCGGGAGTATCAGCTGCGCCCCGGTGTTGTAACCCGCGCCATTGGCCGCGCCGCCATTGAGATTGATGATCGAGGCGTTGAGATTGAGCTGCTCGGCGTGGCCGAACAGGTTGCGATCCCCCCAGGTCACTCCGGCGCTGCCGCCCAGATCGCTCGAATAGCCGGCATTATAGCTGACTGGGTGGCGCTTGCGTTCGGTCAGACGAAAGGCCACGGGCACTGAACCGTCGGGGCTGGGGGCCGGCGCGATGTCAGCAACGACGGCCGCGAAGACCCCCATGGCCAGTAGGTTGCTCCGAGCCTTGTCAATCGCCGCCGCACTGTACGGATCGCCGGGGCGCATGCCGAGCCGCGAGAGCACGCTCGATCGTTGCGTGCGCTGCAGGCCCGTGATTTCAATCGCACCGAAGCGCGCGGTCTTGCCCGTGGTCACGGTATAGATCACATCCAGTACGCGCGCCTCCGGACGTTCTTCGGCGGGTTGCAGCACCACTTTGGCAAATGCATAGCCTTTGTCCTGCAGCGCCCGCAGCAGGCGCGTGCCCGCGCCGATCACATCGGCGGCGACGGCAGGCTGCCCGGTATGCAGGTCCAGCAGCCCGCGCATGGCAGGCGGCAGGTCGCCTTCGAGCTTGATTTCTCCCAAGTGATAGAGCGGGCCCGGAACGTATGTCACAAGGACCGCGGCATCCCTGCCGGCCGGCATCGCGACCAGTTTGTCAGCGAGGTCGGCACTGGTCAGTGGCTGCCCATCGATAGTGGCGGTCACGGCGCTTTGATAGTAGCCGTAACTTTCCAGAACGGTCTTCAGACGCACCGTATCGCTGCGGGCGCGCAGGATCAGGCCCAGGGGACTCGCGGGGCCCGACTTGCGCAGGCTGACCAGGTCCGAGCTGGCCAAAAGCGTGGAGGCGATATCGCGTGCTACCGGCCCCTCCAGCCGGACTTTGTAACTTTGCGGATCGGCACCCCAGGCGGGCAGGAACAAACTCCCCGCCAGCGCCAACCACGCGCCCACCACCGCGGCACGGCGGCCGGCATTATCTGAGTTTGCGGCCAGGGGCGCGGCTGCCAGGCAATTCAGGCGCGCATCACAGCAGCGCCTTGACGGCTGCCTGAATACCCGCCGAATCCAGGCCCTGGTAACCCATTTGCTGCCATAGCCCGCCACAGCCCTCTCGATATACACCCAAATGGTTGTAACGCCCCTTGAAGCCAACCTGCAACAGCTGCGTGCCGAAGCGGCCGCCCAGACCGGTTCTAACGTTCCAGCCTTCGGTGAAGAGTACAAAGGGCGCCACGGCCAGTCGGGCCATCATGGCTGGGTCGACTATGTTCAGTGTGGCCTTGTTGATCAGCCCGACCTTGATGCCCTGCTCTTGCAGATTGATCAGCGCATCCAGTGCGCGGTACACGGTCTCGCCGGTCGCCACGATGTAGCCACCGCCGGCGGACGCCTCGCGCACGATGGTGTCGGCCTCCGGATCGAAGGGTTTGCCGGCATACAGGGGCTTGCCGTCTGTAGTCAGGATGTCGGGCACCGCCGCACGCGTACTGAACACGAACCGCAGACCCGGATCGTTGAAGATGCGTTTCACGCAGGCTGCGAACTGGTGCTGGTCGGCCGGGAAGTACAAACGGGTCGTGTCCGGCCCGTGAAGCGGCGCGACACCCCCATCTGCCAGCATGCTGTTGATACCGAAATGACAGGTGTTGTCCGCCATGTCATCCACGCCGCTGTGGCTGTAATGCGCCAGCACGTTGGAGAAGTTCAGGCGTGCCATGGTGATTTCACTCAACGCCATTTCCAGGAAGGCACTGAAGGTTGCATACACCCCCTGCTTGCCTTGCGTCGCGCCAAAGCCGGCTGCGGCCGAGAAGTTGCCACGCTCCATGATGCCGCCCCGGACGAAAACCTCCGGGTGCTGTTTGCGGATATGATGCAGTCCGCAGGAGCCTTCCAGGTCGTTGTCGAAGACGCGCACGCTGGCGATGCGCTGTTCGGGGCTCATGCCATCGAGAATGCCATTGATGATCTTGCCGAAATCGTCGCGGTTCTTGCCGACGCCGCTGGAGCCGCGGAAGGTCAAGGGTGATTTGTCGGGGATCGCCGCTTTGATCAGGGCAATCGCCGCTTCGTACCCGCCACGCTGCTCCAGATACTTGATGGCGATATCGGCCTTGAGCACCTCGTGGGCATGGGGACTGCCCTCGGCTCCGGCGATGCCGGCGGCCATCGGCCGCTTGATGACCAGCGCATGCGGCCGAGCATCGCTGAAAGCGCGACACAGATCCACGTACAAGGCATCGAGATCCTCGCCCATGGTGGTTTCGGCAGTCATGCCGTAGCCATTGAGCGTGCGCGACAGGTCATAGCCCGGCAGGTACTCCTGCGGGTGCCCGGCGATGGTGACGTTGTTGTCATCCACCAGGATCTTGATGTTCAACTGCTGCGCCACTGCCAGGCGCGCGGCTTCCGCGTCGTCCCCTTCCATCTGGCTGCCATCCGACCCCAGCATCACCACAGCCTTGCCCGGGTTGGCCATCGCGACGCCATTGCAGAATGCCCACAGGTGGCCGAGTCGGCCGGAACTGAATTCGACACCCGGCGTCACCGCCTTCTCCGGGTGGCCCGGGAGCCCCGCATTGTATTCGCGATAGTGCAACAGGCGCTCGGCGGGCATATGGCCATCGAGCACGGACAGCAGGTACTGAGTCGCCACGCGATGCCCGGCCTCGTCGTAGATCACCGGCACGATGGGTGTGCCATTGGCGATGAAGGCGCGCACGATCATGACCTCCGGCACGGTGTCGTAGGCGCCGCCGGTGTGACCGGACAGTCCGCGCGCGCCGGCCAGGGCGGTGAAAAACACGATGGTATCGCGAGCCAGTTGAATGTTCTGGCGCAGGGCCGCCCGCTGCTCATCCGTCAGGCTCGTGACAGCCGGATTGAGCTTCAGGGGCACAAGCTTGCCCAGATCGATCGGAAACTTTTCAGTGGTCATGATTAAGCGACTATTTGAAACAATTGATGGGGCTGGAGTGGGCCTAAGCATAACCCACGAGGGGGCAGCGCGTTGGCGTTGACCTGTTTATGCTGCGCACCATGAAAGCCATGAGACTCGGACGTAGCGGCGGTCTTGACCGCTTGAAACTGTCGATCTGCCGGAACCCGCGAACCCGGAGGTCGGGGAGATCCAGGTTCGGATCCATGGATGCTCGCTGAATTTCCACGACTACGCCGTGGCCCGCTTTGATGCGCCCCACACCGTAGACCGGATTCCGCTGGCCGACGGCGCCGGTGAGGTCGAAGCCATTGGTGCTGGAGTTACGCAATTCCGGCCGGGTGATAGTGTGGTGTCGACCTTCTTTCCGCAGTGGCTGGGAGAGCAACCCGTCAATGGCGATTTCGCCACGGTCCCCGGCGACGGCGTGGATGGTTATGCGTGCGAACGTGTCGTGCGGCCGGCCACCTGGTTCACCCACGCGCCGCGCGGCTGGTCGGCGGCGCAGAGTTCGACTCTGACCACCGCGGGGGTCACCGCCTGGCGCGCACTGGTCGGTGATGGCGGTCTGAAAGCCGGCGACACCGTACTGATACCCGGAACCGGCGGCGTGGCGATTCTTGCGCTGCAGATCGCAAAGGCCATGGGCGCAGGGGTCATCCTGACCTCCTCGTCGGATGAGAAACTCACGCGCGCCCGTGCCCTGGGTGCCGATCACACTTTGAATTATCGGTCGGTGCCGGAATGGGGTGCCGAGGTAGTGAAACTTACCAGTGGCCGCGGCGTGGATCACGTTCTGGAGCTGGGCGGTTCGGGCACGCTGCCGCAATCCATCACCGCCTGCCGCATCGGCGGCCAAATCCCTGATCGGTACGCTCACCGGTACCAAGGGCGAGGTGCCCACGGGTGCGGTGATGCGCAGGCAGATCCGCTTACAGGGACTGATCGTGGGCAGTCGCACCCAGCAGCAGCAACTGCTGAGCGGCATGAACACCACCGGCATCCGTCCCGTCATTGATCGGCGCTTTGCACTGGCTGATCTGGCAGCGGCTTTCCGCTATGAGGAGTCCAACCATCACTTCGGCAAGATCTGCCTGGAGTTCTGAAATGGAATATCGCGCGGCCACAGCAGCCACATGCTGACCTGGGCGCGCAGATCGCCCGCCATGCTGGCAGCGGCATCACCCGTGCCGCAAAAGAAATCGGCACGAGGCGCGCCGCTGATGGCCCCGCCGGTATCCTGTGCAACCACCAGCCGCTGCAGGGTCGTCGCGCTGCTGGTCCCCAGGTACACCGGGCTGCCCAGCGGAATGTAAGCCGGATCGACGGCAATCGAGCGGGCCGCCGTCAGCGGTATGCCTTGCGCTCCGCGAGGGCCCAGCGCCGGATCCCCGAGCGGCTGCTCCTGGAAGAAGACCACACTGGGATTTGCGTCGAGCACCTCTCGCAGCCGCTCCGGATGGGCGGCCAGCCAGCTTCTGATACCGGGCATGCCGGCCTGCGCCACGGTCAATTCCTGTTGATCCACGAGATAGCGACCGATCGAGCGATAGGGCTGTCCGTTCTGATCGGCGTAGCCCAGCCGGATGATCGTGCCATCCTCCAGCAGTATCCGACCCGAACCTTGTACTTCGAGCAGGAACGCATCCAGTGCGCTGTCGAGCCAGACGATCTCATGCCCCTGTAATGCCGGATCCGAAGGCAGTTGCTCGCGCGAGTAGTACGGCACGACCGTTTTGCCGACCAATCGTCCGCGCACACGCTTGCCCTTGAGCTCCGGGATGATCGCGCCCAGATCCACCGTCAGCAGATCCTCCGGGGGTGAATACAGGGGAGTATCAAAACCGGTCTGGTGGATTCGCGAGCCGCGCAGCTGCGGCTCGTAATAGCCGGTCAGCAGGCCCGTGTCCTGGGCAACGGCGGCCGTGGGGCCGGCACGGATGACGCGCAGCGGTTGAAAATGACTGACGAAGAAGGCGCGGACCTGCCCGTCGGAACTCGGTGCAAGTTGCGCCGCCGCGGCGCAAATGTCATTCCAGTCGGCACGGGTATTGACGCGGCAGCTGGACAGGACGGCGGGCCAGGCCTGTAGCACCGGGTCCGCTTCCCAGCCGGGCAGATCGCTCCAGCGGGCGGCGCTATACTCAACCTGCGCCGCGCCGGCATGCTGCAGCGCTTGCCGCGGTGGCGTCTGGCAGCCTGCCAGCAACGCCAGTACGCCGACCGCCGCGGCAAGCAGTCCGCGCGGCGCGCGCGCGCTCACGGCTCGCGCCTCATTTGGCCGGCGCCGGATGCCTGGCCAGGTAGTGCGCGAATGCCGGCTTGGTCGCCGTCAGCACCTGCAGCGTATCGCGACGATCGGCGGCACTCATGAACGCATAGCTGGCGGTCATGTCGCGGCCCTGGAGCACCGCGGCGAACCTGCCGAAGACATAGTCGCGGGCATAGTCCGGCAGCGCATCGAAGGACGGCGTGTACACCAGGTAGCTGAGCGGATAACGGAACAATCGGGTCTGCAGATCAAGGTCGCGCAGCGAGCGGCCCTGTGCATCCTTGATGCCCTGTTTCTGGAACCAGCCGGCGAACCCGGAATTGCCGCGAATGGTGTCGATGTAGGGTACCGCATCCCCGAACAGCATGGCCTTGGCCAGATCATCCAGATACTCATGCAGCTTACCGGTGGTCTTCGCCGACAGTGCGCCGGATTTGTCCCCGACCCGGGCCAGCGCAGTGCGGACCTCGAAATTCGCCCGCGTCAGCAGGTTCTGCACGGTAACCTGATGCTGCAGGACCAGCAATGCCACCACATCGCTCTTGTCGGTCAGGTACGGCTTGGTGTCGAACAGGCCGTCGAGCGTGTCGATATTTTCACGGCGCACGCTGTCGAGCTTCACCAGTTCCTGCACGTCCGTGACCAGGATGTTGCCGACGTGTTTCTGTTTGCCGGTCTGCCCGGTGACATACCAGCCGCCCCAGCGCGACTCCATGGGAGTCTCATCGGTGGTGAGGATGTTGTCCTCGTGGGTGAGCTGATCGCCCCGTATGTTGACGTAGGAGGACATCAGCAAGAACCGCGGCACACCGCCGCCGGAAAGTTCATAGGTGTCATGACAGGCCAGACAGTTCAGCGTCTGGCGCTGCAGCTGCGGCGCCGCGACTTCGCGGTTCGGCAGAATGTAGAACACCTGGCCCAACTCACTGTCCATGGCGCCCAGCTCCAGATTCCGCGCGCCCTGCACGTATCCTACGTAGGTATCGGTATCGAAATAAAGGGCGCGCGGTGTCGCGGCGCTGATCGCGCCGGTTTGCAGGCTGGTCTTCGAATACACCAGCGCCTGGGAGCTTGCATCGATGTTCAACGCCGCCAGCAACGAATCCAGATAGCCGCGCGCTGCGGTGTACGTCAGCTTCACTTCGCCCGCGGCTACTCGCTGCTGCAGACGCGCGATGGCATTGTGCGCTGGCGCGCGCTCGTAATGCATGACCGGATATTCCTTGTCATACGGAAGCGTGGTGGGCGTCGACTGTGCAAAGGGATTCGCCGGCTCATCCGCAGCGCCGGATTGCGCCGCCGCCGGGGTGACCAGCGCTACGGTGAGCGCCAGCACCAAACCCGTGAGGGCCAGCTGCTTGCTCATTCTCTAAGCCTCCTGCGCGCCAGACTCAAGCTGCTTGCGGAACAGCCGCGCTGCGACATAGCAGCCGATGATCATGCCAGCACCGAACGCCGGCAGTACCGCGTGGGGCAAGCGCAGGGGTTCGCCGAAGCGCAGATCGCGAGCCACGACACCCAGTCCGGCCGCGGCAAACACGAATCCGACCATATGAAAGAACTGCATGGGATCGCGCAGGGTCAATGGATTGCGTCGCCACGAGGGGAAGTGCCACACCGGCTTGTTGCGCGGATTGAGCCGCTGCGCCCACACCACGACGGGCACGGCGATCACCCCGTACGCCAGCATCCCGAGCAGCAGCGGTCCGGTCACCGGGCGCGCCGGCAGCCAGTTGTCACCGCTCATGGCCCCCTGTGCCGCCGCCAGAACCAGCACCACCACACGCACGATTATCCACTTGTTCATGGCCCTTAGGATAATCGACCCCTCATGGTTTGTCCGATGGCGGGCGAGTATCCTTGCCGGCTGCTGACCGCCTGGAGGTTCCACATGCCACTACCGCCGACTCTGCGTCGCCTCATGTTCACCATGCTCACGGGTGCGGCGCTGACGCTGACCTGCCAGGCCCAAACCGTGACCGCATTACCCGGCAGTTCCGCCAAGGTGCTGCGCGCAACGCTCACGAATGGCCTCAAAGTCGTCATCGTCCGTAATACTCTGGCGCCGGTCGTCGCGACGTCGGTCAATTACATGGTCGGATCCGTGGAGACACCCAGCGGATTTCCCGGTACGGCCCACGCCCAGGAACACATGATGTTCCGCGGCAGCCCGAGCCTCAGCGCCGATCAGCTGGCCAATATCGGCAGCATCATGGGGGGCGACTTCAACGCCAACACCCGTGAAAGTCTCACTCAGTACCTGTACACGGTGCCTTCGGAAGACCTGGATGTGGCACTGCATATCGAAGCGGTGCGGATGGCCGCGGTCTCCGATGCGCAGTCGGAGTGGGACCATGAGCGCGGCGCCATCGAGCAGGAGGTGGCCCAGGATTTGTCCGACCCCGGCTATGTGCTGTATTCCAGGCTGCGCGGCATCGCCTTCAAGGGTACTCCCTACGCCTACGATGCGCTGGGCACCCGGCCGTCGTTTGAGAAGACCACCGCCGCGATGCTCAAGCACTTTCACGACCAGTGGTATGCGCCGAACAACGCGCTGCTGGTCATTGTCGGCAACGTCGATCCGGCGGCCACCCTGACGCTCGTCAAGGTGCTGTTCGGATCGATACCGAGCAAAGTGTTGCCGGCGCGCAGGCCGGTCAACCTGCAGCCGATGGTGTCGACCTCCTTTACCGTGGATTCGGACCGGCCGGAAGGCACGGCAATGATCGCCTTCCGCGTGCCCGGACTTGACAGCCCGGACACACCGGCGCTGGAACTGCTGTCGGATGTGCTGTCCAGCCGCCGCTTTGATCTGTACGGCCTGGTGCCGCAGGGCAAGGCGGTGGACGCCGAATTTTCCGTGGATCCGCTGCCGCATGCCGGACTTGCCTACGCGACCGTGGCCTTCCCGAGCGGCGCGGACCACCAGGCACTTGAGCAGGAAGTGCGCGCAATTCTTACGCGCGTCGCCCACGACGGAGTGCCAGCCGAGCTGGTGGCGGCCGCGAAAATGCAGGAGCGCCGACAGACCGAGTTGCAGAAAAATTCCATCGCAGGTCTGGCCTCGGTATGGGCCGATGCACTGGCCCTGTACGGCCTTGAGTCACCGGAAGCGGATCTGGCGCGCATCGAGAAGGTCACGGTCGCCGACGTAAACCGGGTCGCGCACGAATACCTGGACCTGGACCATGCGGTCACGGCCGTGATGCTGCCCAAGGGATCCGGCAAACCCATGAGCGGTGGCGGCAGCGGCTTTGGCGGTCAGGAGAATATTTCACTTGGCGAAGCCAAGCCGACCCCATTGCCGGACTGGGCGACCACGGCCGTAAACCGGCTGGCCGTGCCGGCCGTGACCACCCACCCCATCGTC
>Ga0182030_10002513_pt1 | contig 38915 bp, 27 predicted proteins | sample 812S3MmetaG_FD_121299 | JGI IMG/M metagenome (GOLD analysis project Ga0182030, IMG submission 121299) | Permafrost microbial communities from Stordalen Mire, Sweden - 812S3M metaG (Illumina Assembly) | ecosystem: Environmental > Terrestrial > Soil > Wetlands > Permafrost | place: Sweden...
AGCGGTTCCTCCGGTGGCAGTTCATCGAGTAGCGGTTCCTCGAGCGGCAGTTCGTCCACTAGCAGTTCGAGCGGCGCAGTTGGATCGAATAGCAGCAGCGGGGGCACCATCAGTGGCGGCACGAGCAGTGGTGGAGGAAGCTCGATAGGCGCCGGCAGTACGACCGGTGGAAGCCGATCGGCGAGCGAGGCGCCAGCCGGAGGGAGTTCAGGGGGCGGATGCGATGTCGCGCTCGTCAATCACGATAGCGTGCATCAGGGCGGATTGCTGGTCGTCGGTGCGCTGGCAGCGGGCGTGGTACGTCGCGCCATCCTGCATCATCCGAAGGAGCGCGGTCCTTCTCGAGACTCTTCTCCGGACGCAACACCGTCGGACGACTCGGAATTGACCGATTGACGATGCTCGTCTCTATCTCGCGATACTTCAGGAGAATCTCAGGTTAAGGAGCTTTCCGTGGAATTTAAGACGTCTTTTCGATACTTTGCAATCGTTTGTGTAGCTATCAGCGTGTGTGGCTCGGGGTGCGGCAGCGGCAGCAGCAGCAGCAGTCCGAGTGCCGACCCAGGTACTGCGCTGGGCCAGAGATTTGCGTTCTCTGCGAACCAACCTGCCGCGGGGTGGCAGCAGCAGCTCCCAGATGCGGGGGATTACGGAGTCGGGTTGTGGACGGGCACGGCGAGCGGTCTTTACAATATCATCGATGGCGCCGCTGGCAATTATGCAACCAATGGCTGTACGGAGATCATGTTACAGAATTTGGCGAACACCAACTCGACCGCCGTGTGCACGCTCTATGCAGCTGACTGCGGTACATCGGCGAATGCCACCGCGATGTTTGCGATGTCGCAGAAACTATATACTCCCGCCGTGACCATTGCTGGATACGACCCGACGATTGCCTTTGGAAACACGACACTGGATGGCATCCGAAGTTTTGCCCATTTTGGCCGGTATTACTTCGATATAGATTTGAGTGGTTATGCGGCCGATCCGACGTCAGCTCTTGCCGACGCAACCACGTTTATCGGTACACTCTCCAGTAAGAGCAATTGAGGCTCGAACGCCGAACTGCAGCGCTGCCGTTGGGTCGAGCTCTGCTTGCGATTACGATCGGAGCGTGCCTTTCTGGCTGCCGGGCGAGCTCCCCTTCGACCAGCGTGCCTGCCTGGATTCTTGATGACATGGTTGAGATCCCGGGAGGCGATTTCGAAATGGGGAAAAGCGACCGAGAGGCGAGCCCTGGCGACCTGCAGATCCACGCCGTGAATGTACGATCGTTCCGCCTCGACAGAACCGAGGTCACGGTGAGGGCTTACGCCGAGTGCGTGCGCGCTGGCGTGTGCGGCGAACCCGAATCCTACGTCGACCAACGCGGCAACTACCGGATCTTTTGCAACTGGAAGCACCCTGAAGCCCGACATTTCCATCCGATCAACTGTGTCGACTTCGACCAAGCGATGGCATTCTGCGCCTGGGCGAGCAAGCGTCTCCCTACTGAGGAGCAATGGGAATACGCAGCCGGCGGCCGGCGAGGAGGCACCCAGTACCCCTGGGGCGACGAAGCGCCCGACCGGACTCGGCTCAATGCGTGCGGTACCGAGTGCCCCCCGAATCTAGTGGCAAAACGGTTCCCGGCCCCGGCGCCCATTCACGAGGCGAGCGATGGTTGGCCGGAGACCGCCCCCGTCGGATCCTTCCCCGCCGGCGCTTCGAAAGATGGTGCTTTAGACCTGGCGGGAAATGTATGGGAATGGACGGCGTCGAGATACGAGGACGGGAGTGACCGCGACACCGAAAAGAAACGGATACTGCGCGGCGGCAGTTGGGGCGGCGGAGATCCCCGTACCGAGCAAACCACCAATCGCTTTCGCCTCCCTCCGAAAAGCAGGGCGCAGTTTCTCGGATTCCGTTGCGCGAAATAGGGAAGTAGGCGGCCGTCGACCTCATCGCGAGACCGCGCCGCCAGGTCGAGCCGCTCCTAACGAGCCATGCACCGATCGGTCGGATGACCACCTATCACGATGCCAAAGGCATCGTTATCGACCGAATGAACGCTTATCTCAAGGAGATACGCGCCTTTGTCGTCCAGACGGCCGCGGATTTCGAAGAGAGGCGTCCTTATCGGTCGGATGAACGCCTATCTCGAAGTCCGAGACGCCCCTTGTCGGGCGGATAACTGCTTATCTCGAAGAGATAGACGCCTCTGTCGGTATCGCGGCCGATTACCGCGAAGAGACAGACGGCTTCGACGCAAAACAGCTCACCGATGGGCGGCTCTGCTGGCCCGGTCCAGATCGGTCGGGTCCAATAGGTGTGGCTTGCCCTGGGGAAACTGACAATATCGCCGTTTTGAATCTATAGAGCCCGTGAATTCCAAGAATCCAAAATCGTCTGGGATCGAGGTTTCTATCGATTCCGAGAAACTGGTGGCGACGGTCAGGATAGACCCGGGGCCAGGTTTCACCTTCGACGGCGTGCTCGAGGAGATGAAGAGGGCTGGGGTCGTGTACGGAATCGCCGCCGAATCCATACACCTCGCTCTTCAGCGAAGGGGACAACGCATCGCCGTTGCTCAAGGAATACCCTCCGTCGAGGGATGTGCGGGGCACATCGAATGCATCTGCCTTGACGATTTGACTAGCGCGCAATTCACACCGATCGAAGACGACCACGGAAAGGTGGACTGCCATGGCGGACACGTCAGGCAGACCGTCAAACCCGGAGATGTTTTGGCGCGGATCGTCCCTAGCGTGCCCCCGGTGACCGGCCGGCGCGTGACGGGTGAGGAAATCACGCCTGCGCATCCGCTAGACGTCACCCCGGTTCTCGGTTCGGGCGTGAAACTTAGCGCTGATCGCACTCAGATTCTTGCTTCCACGACGGGACTTCCCAACATTCAAGGTGCACGCTTCGCAGTCGTGACTCGATGCGAAGTCAAGAACGTCGACTTCACGACGGGAGACGTCTACTTCGTCGGATCCGTGACCGTCAGCGGAGATGTGTTGCCGGGATTTGCCGTCGTCGCGACGGAGGACATTTGGGTCAAAGGCGGCGTCGAGCATGGCACGTTGCGCGCGGGAGGAACGATTGCCGTCGGCGGCGGCATCAGCCACTCTTCCGAGCTGGACGCCATCGGCGACGTCGCAGTTCGCTTTGTTGAGCCGGGATGCAAGGTCACCAGCCGTGGGACCATTCACGTGCGAGACAACGCGCTTCGAAGTGAGCTCTCGGGGCGCCAGATTGTCATCGGGCATCAGTTCGTGGCGGGCCGCGCAATGGCTAGCGAGCTCATATCGGCGGGGATTCTCGGTAACGAATCCGAGACTGTCACTTACGTGGAGCTCGCTAGAGCTCCGTCGTTATGCGAGAAGCGGCGCGCCGAGCTTGCAAAGCAGCGGGCAGTCGAGAGCCTCGAGCTCGAGCGCCTGCGAAAGTCACTGCAGGATGCGGGGCGCAACGCGGTCTTGCTGAAGAAGCTCGTCCCGCAGACGGTGTCGCGCGAGCTGAAGGTTCGCCACATGGATCACGTCGCCAGTGTAGGGTTTGGAGAGCCTCGGGAAGACTCGGGATCTATCGTCGCCCTCGCAAAGACGTTCCGTGGCGTGAAAGCTATTCTGTACGGACACGAGCAGCTCATCGCTGGAAAGGGTGGCAAGACAACACTATGTCTTGTCGATGGAAAGGTCGCGGTCACCTGATCTCGGTGCCGCCCATCGCTCCCATTCCACCCGCCGAGCAGACATCAGGGCTTGCGCATCCCTCCATTCACGGGGGAGCATGGCTCACCGCCATGCTCCAATCTGCCCATCACAATCGTTTCGGAATCCATCCCGCTGCTGCGCCCTGGATCGCCACAGCGGTCGCGTGCGTCCTGCTCTGCTCGACGTCATGCGTTCGAAAGGAAACCTACGACGCTGCGGTGGCCGATGCGAACAGCATTCGGGCCCAGCTCGCTGCTTCGACGGATAAAGAGAAGGCGGACCAGGGGAAGATAGCTGGGCTCGATCAAGCGCTCAAAGATGCGCAGGCGGCACTCCAACAGGCGACCGAGAAACTGAGCGACGTGTCGACCGCCGACCACAACGTCCAGGCGGAGCTCGATCAATCCACGGCGATCAACGCGAATCTTCGCGCTGAGCTCGAACGCCTCGGTCAGAACGTCGACGGGATGCTGCGGGAGAAGGGCACACTGTCGAAGGCGCTCGACGAGGCAAAAGGTCGCCTGGCGGAACTTCGAAAAGCCCAAGCCGCCGCCGACGCTCGGGCTCAGCTATTTCAGCAGTTCGTCCAAAAACTTAAGAAGATGATCGACGCGGGCCAGCTCAAGGTGGCCACGCGCGCAGGCAAGCTCGTCATTCAACTCCCCAACGACGTGCTGTTTGCATCGGGCCACACCGAGCTCAAACCAGCTGGTAAGGAATCGCTCGTGGAGCTCGCGCGCGTCATCGTCACCGTGCAGGGTCGTCAGTTTCAAGTAGCAGGACACACCGACAACGTCCCGATTCGGGCATCCCACTATGCTTCGAACTGGGAACTTTCGACGGCTCGCGCTCTCGAGGTCGTCAAGCTCCTCGTCTCGCAAGGAATCCAAGCTCGCGAGCTCTCGGCGGCGGGCTACGGGGAATTCGATCCCATAGCAACCAACGATACGCCCGACGGTCGCGGAAAGAATCGACGAATTGAAATCACGCTGCAACCAAATCTCGACGAGCTAGTCGCCGCCCCGGTGCTTCAGTGAGAGTCGGTCCGAAGATCCCTTTTTAGGAACACGTAGCCGGCTCCCGAGGAACCAAGCGGCAGCCACGCGAGCGCGCCAAAGTGAAGGGCGATGACGGGATCCCGAACGAGGCGCGCCTCGACGACGCGGGAGCACTCGACTTCTGGCCATCGAGAGAGCGAGCCGCCCGGAAGCCCTCGCGGGGCGTACACGAGGAGAGCTTCGACTCCCGCGCGCAATAGAAACATGGAATCCACGCGCTTCGATGTATGCCCACCGGGCAATGCGGCGATATCAGGGTCGGTTAGCCCCGCGAGATCGAGCACCCGTGCGCCCGTCGCGGCGCCGACCCAACCGACATCGAGAGCGGCCACCGATGCGACCTCTGCCAGCCAAGGCTTCGCACTCGCAATGAGAGCTGCACGGTCTCCTCCGACGTGACGCCCGAGCTCGGCGCCCCCGCGAGCGAGCATGAATGAGCCTATCGACATGGCCACGACGAAACGGGCGACCGTGCTCCAACATGTCGCCCGACGCGCCGAGAGCACGATCGCCATTGCCAAGGAAGGCACGACCGGAACCATCAGGCGGGCGAATGGCATCCAGTCCCCGCCGACCAGTGCCACCGTAAGCCCATGCGCCACAGCGGCCAGGGCTATTGCGAGTGCCGAGCGATCCCGAAAGAGGGACACGGGTGCACAGGCCGCGAGTGGGAGGAGAGTCACGATGCATGCAGCTCCCACGTAGGGGAAACCCTGGTCTAAGCTTCCCGGTTTTGCGAGCACTGCGAGGGGATACGGGCGTCCCCAAAGGACTGCGCGAACGAGAGCACTTGCGAGGAAAGGGGCGAGCGACAACGCAAGAGACACGAAATAGGCCCCTCGCCGATTGCGCCTCACGCCTGCTGTCGACAGCAGCGTCAATGCTGCCGCCCACACGACCATTTCAGGGCGGAAAAGCGCGGACAACCCCGCCAGCAGCGCAGCAGTGCGAGGTCTCCGAATGGAGATCGCCGCCCACGTCGCGAGCGCCGTCGCCATAGGGGTCTCCATCCCGCTTACGGCGTATGCCGCGACGGGGACAGATAGAGCCAGAGTGAACAATGCAGCGATCTTGATCACCCAGTGCCCGGGACGCACTCGACCGATCGCGAGTCCGAGCCCGGCGCCTGTCGCCGCCCATACGATCAAACCCATCACTTTCGCGCGAGCGAGGACCGAAAGCGCCGGCCCATGCGCCCACGGCAACAGGATCAGAGGCCACACCAGCGACGTGACACCGTCGGAGCTCACCCCGCCGGGCGCGTTAAACCGCCAGCCGAATCCGTGCGCGAGATTTTGGGCGTATCTCACTGCGATGAGCGCATCGTCCACCGTAAAGGCCCACATATACAGGGATGGCAGCACCGCGACCCCGGCACCCACGCAAGCCCACCCGCGCGAGCGCCCCCCTAGCAGGCATTCTAGGACGAGTCCAATCCGCAGCATTGTGTGCCGAAAAGTACGCCTGTCCGCTCGCGGGTTTCTACCATTGCCTTCGAGCTCGCCCAACGGCGATGTTTTCACGGAGATCGAACGACCCGGATGCGCTTCGAGATCGTCATTGCCCAAGAACCGATTGAGAGCCAAGTCGACGTCGCGGTCGCCGCTTCGGTCCGATCCGACACGAGACCGAATCATCGCCGCAGCGCCGGCCAAGACGTCCTCGACATCTTCGTGGACAGCACTCGCGTCACCGCACGCCTCCGGGAAACCAACGTCACAAGCGTCCTACACGATCTCGCGGCGGCCGTCGGCGCTCTTTCGGTCAATCCCGTCGGCAAGGCCACGGTGCCTTTCTATGACGATCCGTGGGAGATGTGCATCGAGCGGTTTGGTGCGTCTGCGTGCCTGAGCGTCTACCGAGCTGGCCCCGACCCGCGCGTCGCAATCTACGATCGAGCCTTACCGTTTGCGGAAGTCATACGTGGCGTCAAGGACGCGATATCATCCTATCTGAGGGGTAAACGCTGCCACGCGCGCGTGCGAGCAGAGCTCACGGCCGCGGCAGAACGTCTCGACGCTCTCGACTCCGTCGACCTCGCACCATCCGCAGACGCTCTCGGCGTTCCCGCCCCGATACCGGTTGTCGTCGAAATCGATCACGATTCGCCGCTGTCGTTCGGAACGGAGTTCGCGATGCGCCCGGGAAAGGCATCGTCGCTTCAACCTGACGTCGAACGCGCAGACCTCCACGCACTTCTGTTCCGCGGGCGGGTGCGAGCCGAGATCCGCGGAATGCCGGTGGACCTCGGGGAATGCCATCCGCTTCTCGTTGCGGAGCGATTGCTCGAACTGTCTCGACGAGCCTTCGACGCGTGGGAACGAGGTCTCGCACTCAACGCACGCGGGGAAGCGGCTGGTGTGCACATCGGCATCAAGGTGACACCGGAAGGTGTCCTCGCTCTGTCGTTAGGCGCGAGCGATGGCGCGCCGTGCGAACCTCCCGCGCCTGGCAAGGCTCGCGTCTTGCCTCTCGGCACCCGACGGGCGGTCCACACGTTCCCGGCTTTCAAAGTGGCCGACGTGCTGAACGCGTCGATGTCGTTCGGCCGCGGGCTCGTCCGCGCGATTCTGCGGCGCGATCGATCACAAGCGTCCAACCTCCGCCTCGCGGTCATTCGACGGGCACTTCGGGATGCCGCGGAAGCTCTGCGTGAAACGAGTCATGCAGATGCCAAGGTCAACGACTCGCCCGAACCGTACCGAAGAGCCTTTGCAACGTCGCTCGGTGCGACCCAGGACTCGACTCCCAGAGCCATGGAACCGACGCGCCTGCGGTACTCTCCTCGCTGGCGCGCCATCGTTCCCGGTATCGACCTTCGGTCCACGTATCTCTGCGGGGATAGATTGGTCGTGGGTTCGACGTCGGAGATGTGGGCTCTCGATCGCACGAGTGGATCCGTGCTTTGGCGTACCGACATCCCGCGCGGCATGAGCATCGTTACGCCCATCGGCATTGCGCGATTTGCTCCGGACGGAACGCTATCCGTTCATGACTTCGGCTCAGGCGATGTCGTTGTTCGCTCTCGCATCGCCCCCCGATCGCACGGATCGATGGCCGGAACCGTTGTTCACGGCGCGGGATTACCGAAGCTGCTCATCGTCACGGAAGGTGAGCACCACATCGTTGCGATCGATCTGACGACGGGCGAGCCCCGGTGGCGCTGGTCCTGGAGCGCTGCTCGCGATGGACTACGCGGAACCCCGAGAATGAAGCGCGCTGGCCGACTGCTTTACTTTACCTGTGGCGACGGGGCGCTTACCGCGCTCGATGTCTCGACGGGATCGGTGGTCTGGCGCCTTCGAGATCGTCTCCGATTCCGAACTCCACCGGCTGTCACTCGCGACATGCTCTACGTCGTCGCCGGGGGAGCGCGAAGCTCCGCTCGACTCTACGGAGTCGACCCCTATTCGGGTGTAGTTCGCTGGGCGACGATGGTTGGCGATGCGAACGCTCCGTGCACGCTCGAGGCGGCGCCTCTCGCTTCGGTGACTTCGGTCGCGGTAGCCGTTCGCCATAGCTCGGGGGTCGCGCTGGCAACCTTTCAACGATCGAGCGGGGCACCGCTCGCCGAGCGAGGTCAAGTATTCACACCAAGCGGAACGTCATGGCTCGCCGTCGATGATGCGTTCATCGGCAACACTCCGACGGGTGAGCTCGTCGCGATCGACGCGGACTCCGGTGGCCTGAGATGGCGTCACGTGCTTGGACCGCGCCCGCTCGAATCGGACGTACCTCGCAGACTCGAGCCCGTGCTGCGATCTGGTGCACTGTTTGTCCCTCACACCGACGTCATCATCGTTCGTCCGAGCGATGGAAGCACGCTAGGGACCATCGGCCCGACCGACGCCGTCCCGGATCTGCTGCGCGTCGACGAGCGGTGCGATGTCTATGTGGCCGAGGAGAGCGGCCACCTGGTGTCGTTCGGGGCGATCGCTCGCCTCTCGCTGGTTCACTGACCGCCTTCTCAGCGCCGCCGACGGTCACGAGCAGACTTTTCGTAGAATGCTCTCCGACAGACGGATAGTCGACCGGGGGCGGCAAATCCTTCACTTGCACGAGCTTGCGACTCGCCAGCCGTCCGGCATCGAATAGCTGGCGGCGAAAGCGCGCTCCGGAAATTCCTCGATGATTGGTGCATGCGAGAAGGACACCGCCTTCACTCACGATCGCGAGCGCCGCGGCGGCAAGCTTCGAATAGTCGTCCTCCGCGACAAAGCGCGCTCGCTTGGTGGATGAGTAGCTCGGTGGATCAAGCACGACCACATCGAACAGCTCGCCCCGGCGTCCCGCGTGATCGAGCCACGAGAACACGTCATTGACGACGAGAACATCCTGCCCAGTTCGAAGGACTCCGGCGTGCTCCAAGTTCAAGCGACCCCGCTCGATGGCGACCGCTGAAACGTCGACGCTCACGGTTCGGATTGCTCCGCCGAGGGCCGCGCTCACGGTGAACCCACACGAATAGGCAAACAGATTGGCGACCGACTTGCTCTGAGACAAGGCTCGAACGCGCCGCCTCGTCGCGCGGTGATCGAGGAATAATCCCGTCGACAGGCCGTCGCCCAGACGCACGAGCATCGGAACCCCCTCTTCGATCACTTCGAGCGGATCCGGAGCGGGAACGCCTCGCGACGGAGCCGACGGTGCGAGCTCCTCGCGTCGCGTATCCACTAGAGTGTTGGCTTGCTTGGGCCGAAGCTTGACGTAGACCCCATCGAACCCAAGGTGCTCTAGCTTGTCGAGTATCGCCTCGCGGCGCTCGGGCCCGAAGCTCAGGCTGCCGTCCGGCCGGAACTGAGCGACGAGCCAGTCTCCATACACGTCCACGGCAAGGCCGGGAAGCCCATCCCCGTCTTCGTTGACGAGGCGAAAGGCGGTCGTCGCCCGAGCACCCGAATCGCTTCGACCGAGCCCCCAACGCCGCTCGACGGCCCGCGCAAGTGATCGTTCGAGAGCCTCCCCATCATCGAATATGGCTTCTCCTCGATCTCCATCGGCAAGCCACGCATCGAACTCGGGAGGAGGCGGCGTGGTGAACCGACAGACCTTTCCTGTCGACGGGTGGACGAGCTCAATGGCCACCGCGTGAAGCATGAGGCGGCTGGCCCGAGATCCCCCATAAATGGGGTCTCCCGCGATCGGCGCCCCAGCGTGAGCTAGCTGCACTCGCGCCTGATGCGTCCTCCCGGTCTCGAGGGACAGTTCGACGAGCGCTCTTTCGCGACGGCGCGCGAGCACCGAGACACGTGTGATGGCAAGCTTTCCCCTGCCCTCCGGCACGACCCTCACGTCGCCCCCGCTAGCTTCGAGCGCATTTCTAAGAGCGGCAGATTCCCTTCCCTCTGGCCACCCTGACACGCATGCGACATACGTCTTTCTTACCTTATGGGTCTCGAACTGATGGGCGAGCGACGCATTGGCCTCCCGCCGCCGCGTGAAGACCATGACCCCGCTGGTGTCACGATCGAGGCGCTGGTGCACGCCGACATACGCCCCGCCGAGATGAGCCCGCAGCCGAGTGACGATGTCATCCGGGCGGTCCGGCTCCGCGGATTGAGAGGGTACGCCCTCCGGTTTGAAGATGACGATGAGATCGTCATCGGCGTGGAGGATCCACGATTCGCGGAAATCCGGCCAGATAGCGAGACGATTCATAGGGGCCTATCCCAGATAGGCGAGCGTCGCACCGTGAAGACACCGTGGAGCAATTGACGAATCACGGCCCGACCCTAGCTAAAGATCCACGATGTGGACCGCAGAAACCATTCGATCGCAGATTCTCGCTCGGTTTTCTGATGCCGATGTGGAAGTCGAAGACCTCACCGGCTCCGGTGACCACTTTCGAGCTCTGGTGACGAGCCGCGACTTCGAAGGCAAGACCATGCTCGAGCAGCATCGGATGGTATATGCGGCGCTTGACGGCCTGCACAGCGGGTCCATCCACGCGCTGGGCCTGCGCACCCGCATCGCGCCCCGCGCCGACCGAGGAGAGTCCGACCATGAGTGAACTCGTCAGAGCGCGCATCGACGCGCTTCTAAGCAAGAGCAAAGTGATGCTCTTCATGAAGGGTACGAAACTGCAGCCGGCGTGTGGATTCTCGAACACTGTCGTGCAGATCCTGAACACTGAGGGCGTCGAGTTCGACACGTTCAATGTCCTCGCCGATGCAGAGCTTCGTGACGACCTCAAACTCTATTCCGGATGGCCTACCTATCCCCAGCTCTACGTCGACGGAAAGCTCGTCGGAGGGTGCGACATCGTGTCCGAAATGCATGAGACGGGGGCCCTTGCGGGTCTGCTGAAGTGAGGGTCTCCGGCGCCCAGTGAACCCGTTGCGTCGGACGGGCACACGGGTACGAGAGCAATGATTCACGGACGCACCGTCGCATTGCGCTGCGATTGGGATTGGGGCGCTCGTGGTATGGACTGCGCAACGTGATCGCAGCTGCGGCGAGGGCGACGAATGTAAGCGAGTGCCGTAGTGAACCCATCGAGCGGGGGACAGGTTGTCGATCTTACGAGAAAAGGTGAGGTAACCTTCGATTCCCCATCTTTTCAATCGAGAGTGAGGCGTCAATCTATGTCCCCACGTTTTGCGGTCGGTGCTTCATGGGCATGTGTCGCCGTGACACTACTCGCTTGCTCGAGCTCCAATTCGAACGGGTCCCTCTCGGAATCGGGGGATTCAGGACCGAAGGGCTCGCAAGCGGGCAGCTCGGCAAGCTCGGGCTCCTCCGGAGGCTCAACATCGGGAAGTTCCGGAGGCTCAACATCGGGAAGTTCCGGGGGGTCCGGATCGTCGTCTGGAGCCGCGGGAAGCCCGGACTCAGGAGGCAGCGAACCGGTCGTCGTAGACGCGGGTGTTCCGACGGGGTCCGTGACGTTTACGATCGACAAGCACGGTGGCCCGGCCAGTCAATACTCTCCTCCGAGCCGCCCAACACCCGTTTCACCCTACATCTATGGAATCAACGGATTCGGAACTGCCGTGGCAATGTCCACGAAATGGGGACTCATTCGTCAGGGCGGTGACGATGATACACCCTATAATTGGACGATCGACTATTCGAACTCGGGCGCCGATTACTGCTACTTCCAGGGCAAAGCCGACAACGGAGATCTCGCTGGGCGCTACACGGATTCGACCGGAGATACGATTCCGGCGGCCCTCGCCAAGGGCGAGGCGTTTCTTGCTACCATTCCCATTCTTGATTTCGTCGCGGCTTCCTATGATCGAAATACAGGGTGGGACACGACCACCTCCGCATCGGACGTATGTCCCGCGAGCTCAGCGGATTCGTGCGGTCGCTCGGGAGTCCAGGCCAATGTGGCCGACAAATTCAGCGCGGACCCTGGGTCTGGCAGCGCGCTCGAATTCGCGTACGTCGCCGATGGCGGTATTGCCACTACGGGCAGCCCCGCATTCGTCGCGAATACGATGGCCAAGGGCAGCCCATTGTGCAGTTGCGCAGCCGGGTCATCGACTTGCTCCGGCTGCAGCGTGTCCCTGAATCCTGTCGCTCAGGACGAGTTCGTCAACTTTATCAAATCCAACTATGGGACGAGTACCACTCCTGTCTTTTTCGATCTCGACAACGAGCCGAACTACTGGATTGGTACGCATCCGGAGATCTATCCCAACGATTGCAGCAAGGGCTCGGTACCTTGGGACGATGTCGTCACGCGAAACACGAACGCGGCGAAGGCGGTCAAGGCGGTGTGGCCGAGCGCCAAAGTGTTTGGACCTGTCGTGTCGGGTGATGGAATGGCTTACGGGGGGGACTACAACAGCCCCGACTTCGTGGCTGGCACCGAAGAGTTTTCGGACTATTACCTGCAAAAGATGGCTGCCAATTCCGCGGCGGCAGGCAGTCCCCTGATCGATGTCTTCGACGTGCACTACTACACGGTCGGAAGCAAAGACGCGGACTGCCTCGAAGCGCCGCGGCTCTTCTGGGACCCCAATGCGACCGACATCTCGGCGACAGCCACCAACGCGATCGACTTCCAATATGGCGATCATGATTACTGGGATAAGTATTGGTATCCCAGAGTCGTGATTCCCCGTTTGCAGAAGAAGATCGCCGCGGCATACTCTGGCCAGGCGACCATGCCGGGTCTGTCGTTTAGCGAATACAACGCCGGGTGCGAGACCGACCTCGCCGGGGGCATTGCGGAGGCGGATCTGCTCGGCATCTTTGGTCGTGAGGGAGTGTTCGCCGCGACGGCTTGGCCGCTCAAGAATCCGGATGATGCATTCTTGCTTGCCGCGTACGATCTCTATCGCAACTACGACGGGAGCGGCTCTGTCGTCGGCGACACAGCGGTGCTCGCGACGACGAGCGATACGAGGACCACGTCCGTATATGCGTTTGCCGATTCCGGAGACGATTCGAGGCTGGACATTGTGGCAATCAACAAGAACCCTGGTGCTCAGTCCGTGACGATCAACATCGCCCACGCGCCGACCCTGTCAACCGTCAGTCTCTATCAGCTCGCGGGTAGTAGGTCCAAGGTCGCTGCCGTGTCTTCCGGCAATCCGGCTGTGACGTGCTCGGGCAGCTCGTGCACGGCGACATGGGTTATGGCGGCGATGAGCGCCACGACGATCATTCTGCGGTGAATGTCTGGGGCGCGCGGCAGCCTCATCACCACGATATCCAACCGAGCATCGTCGCCGCGACGAGCGCAATGGCAACGATGGCGACCTCGATGGCCAAACGAACCGCGACGCGAACGAGCCGCCGAGAAAGCACGATCAACAGAGCAGCGATGACAACCGCTGGAACGCCGGTGTGAACCGACGCCTGGCGGAGCAGGTGGCGGCACGTCATCAGAATAGACGACTCGAACGCGAGCCAGTGGCGGAGATCGAACGACGGTGAACCCATCAAGAGCAAGGGATGGCAGACGTGGCCCCTTGGCACAAGTCTCACGGTCGGGCTCGCGAATCTCACGTCGCAGAATAACCCAGGTTAGGGATGCCTCATGGATGCGTCTCGTCGCTTGTAGATCGCGATGTCGCCGCCTGTGCAGAAGTGGAGGCGGGTGCACGTGAGTGGCCATGGCAGATGGCACTTGGCTCGATAGGCCAGCGTGTAGCTCGTTTGCTCCCGATCGAGCTGATGGAAGAAGTCGAGCGTGGATGGCTCCATGTAAGCCCCTCGGCGCACCCCCGTGGGAAAGAATTGGGGCGTGGCAAACTCCTCGCTTAGCACAAGGTAGTCCGGGCGCCGGAGGCCGATCGCCCGCGGATCACCCAATTCTTCCTTCACTCCGGGTATTGCCCTGCGCGCGTCGAGCGGGTCGAGTCCCACCCTCGTGAGGTCGAGCCCCTCCGGGAACCGAGGGAAAAACTTCGGCCCGCCCATGATCTCGACTCGCGAGTGCGTCGGTAGGGTCGAGAGAAACGTCTCCGCCGAATACCGGCTGTCGAAGATCAACGTCGCATCGAGAGAGGCGACGCTACGCAGATTCGCCAAGCACGCGACGAAGAATGCCCCATGACCTGCCCACCACGCCGCAGAAAAACGAGCCATGGCGGGCACGACGAGGGCCGAGTAGGGCGCGAGTAGCACCGCCTGTACCAAAAGAAATCGATGTTCGGAGCGAAGCGCGAGCACATTGAACGTCGCGGTGAATGAGAGTGCCGCCGCGGCCGGCAACAGCTGTGTTCTGCGCTTTGCATCCAGCACGCACACCCCGATCCCGAGGGCGGACAGAAGCGCCGAAGGCCATGACGTGAGCTCTGGCACACGGAAGAATATGTCGCGCATCAGAGCCATGCGTCCCGCAAAGGTCGGCTCGAACTCGACCCAATCTCGACTTGCCGGCCCGAGGATGAACCGAACCCGAGCCAGCCACCCGGTGGGATTTACGAGCGCACCCGACACGATCACGTACAGACCTAGGCAGAGCGCTACAGAGCGCCACAGAGATCCACGAAACGCTCGCCCTAGACTGCTCCACTCGACAGCACTCGCGTCCGAGGACGACAGCGCTCCAGGCCCTCGGCTGGCTGGCGCTTGGGTCATGCCGATCCCCGGCGCCACGGCCAGCCACGCGATCGGCAGGACGAGTGCCCCCGCTATCTGGTCTTTGGTGAGCACAGCGAGTGTCGTAAACACCAGAGCCGCGCGCTCTCGCGACACGGAGAACTCTCTATGAACCTGAAGGATGATGACTTGCTCGAGCGCGAGACACATCCAAAAGATGGCTGGAACATCCACGTTCCCGACCTTGCCGTAGTAGGCCCAAGGCGCAATTCCCACGACGCTGAGGGCCGCCAACGCCCCGACCGCCGGATCCCGCAGAGTCGACCACACGCGATACGTGAAGTCGACAATCCCGAGCGCCATCAGCATGGCCACAGCGCGCGCTACGACCTCGATAGAGGTCATCGCGGCTCGAGAGAGCAGCACCTGCTCGATCGGCTGCGCAGTGACCGCCGCGGCGAAGACTGCGGCGAGCGTTACGGGTAGGCAAAGGATCGTGAGTATCGCCATGTGGAGAGGCGGATACGTGTGAAAATGCCCCCACCAATACGGCAGCGTGATCGCGAAAAGCCCCGTCGATCGAGGAGTGATGGCATCGTTCGCCCAGGACTCCGAATGCGGGAGCCCCCACCACGACCCGGCTGCGAGCACGATGGTCGCGACGATGTAAAGCCATCGAGGACCACGAAACCATGTGGACGGAAGCTTCAGCCGCATGAACGATCACTGTGCTATCGCAGAAAACGCAAGCAAGTGGCGAACAGAATAACCGGATCGTGCGCCAGCGAATGCACTCGCTACCGACCCTAGATGCTCCGATGAGCCAACCGACGCGAACGACACCATACGGTATTGCCCGTCCGGCCTTCGTGTTCGCATTGCTACTTTCGGCCGAGGTGTTCATCTTCTTTGGATTCGACGCTCTTCCCTTCATGGACCTGCCAGCGCATGCCGGCCTGATTGCACTGCGGCACCGATACTTTGACTCGCCGTTCGACCAAATCTACTTTGTCTTCGCTCCGCACCTTGGGCCATACTCGGTGTTTCGGTCTCTTGGCGAAGTACTTGACGCCCAAATCGGTCCGGTGAGTGCCGTCCGATCACTTGGACTATTGCCCGCGATATCGACTCCTCTCGCGGTGCTCTGGGCACGTCGACGAATGCACGGCGTCTCGCACGCGGGCTTCGGAGCCATGACTGTCGCAGTCAGCTTCGGTCTGATGACGGTGTTCGGATTTGCGAGCTACCTATTCGGCCTCAGCGTATCCATCATCGCATTTACGCTCTGGCTCGAGCTCGTCGGATCGGATGAGGAGGCAGTGCGCAATCCTTCGGGCCCCCTCCGCACCGATGCCCGCAGGCGGAGACTGCGCGCGGCAGTTTTCCTGAGCTGCCTGTCTCCACTCGTCTTCTTGAGCCACGGGCATGCGTTTCTCATCGTCCTCTTCGCGTCGTGCGCCAGCGTGGCAGCGCCTCCGCGACGAGCTCGACGAACCCTGCTGCTCTCGGTGTACATCCCTGGCTGCGCGGTCGCCGCTTACTCCGCAATCCAGGAGCGCGCCTCGGAATCGTCTTTGCCGACGCTCGTGTCGTGCCGGGCTTCGGGGATGCATTTTCAGGGATTGGGGGACAAGCTCAGTCTACTCTTGACGCCCACGCTGATGACGCGTCTCGGTCCGGATGTACTGGTCGGCCTCGTCATTTGGGGAGCGGTCGCGGTCGGGTCTGTGCGCACGCTGCGCGCGACGTGGAGGGGTCAAACAATCGCGGACTTTCAATCTCGGGCGCTTGCGTTCGGAGTCCTGTCGCTCATATGTGCATTCGCGTGCCTTCCCCATACGATTGGATGGTTCGGCTTTGTCGACGGACGGCTCGTGCTGCCCATTTTGTTATTTGCGATCATCGGTCTTCGTCCGGATGCGCTCGGCGATCGCCTCAGTCGAATGATTGGATATGTTGGCTTCGCGATGGGAGCCCTTCAGCTCACGATTGTCCTCGTGGCCTCCTCTATTTTCCAGGGCGAAGCTCGCGGCTATCTCGATGTACTCGCACACGTTCCAGCCCGCGCGCGCTTGCTCAATTTACCGATCGAGCCGAACAGTCGGGTGTTTACGGGCCATCCCTTCGTACACTACGATTCGCTCGCCCTCGTCGACCATCCCGTCCTGGTCAGCGACATCTGGTATCATCAGGGAACAGCGGTATATCCAAGGCAAGGCAATCCAGCCTATCGCTTGCCACCGAACTACTGCGAAAGTGACATGGAGTCGGTCGATTGGGCGTCGCTGCGCCTCGACGATTGGGACTTTGTCCTCATTCGGCAGCGGCCCGGCGACTTGGCGCCCTACGTTCCCCCGACGCTGGGCCTTGTGACGCACCAGGGCGGGTGGTGGCTTTGGCGAAACGCCTCGCGAACTCTCGATTCCGGATAATTTCTACGCCGAATGCTGCTCTCTTGCTCTGGAGCTGACGCCCTCCCAGACGAGACGTAGCTCCTCTAGATTGCGTACGCGACGAGCGGGAGGGAGACTTGCGAGCAGAAGACGTCCGTATCCGCGGCGGACGATACGCCGGTCCAGCACAGCGACGATTCCCGCGTCAGTCTGCGTCCGAATCAACCGTCCAAAACCCTGTTTGAGAGCAATCGCTGCGCTCGGCAGCGCGTACTGAGTGAACCCACTTCCCCCGTCCCTCTCTAGCCTCGAGCACCGAGCGGCAAACACGGGATCGCCGGGAGGAGCAAAGGGAATCTTGTCCATGATGACGAGCCGAAGGGCCCAGCCTGGAACGTCGACCCCCTCCCAAAAGCTCATTGTTGCCACCAGCACCCCGTTGTCGATCGCGCGAAACCGCTCGAGAAGGATGTGTTTCGGGGCCTCTCCTTGGAGAAACAGCGCGTGGTCGAGTCGCTTTCGCAATAGCCCGTGCAGCGAACGCATCCCGCGCGCCGACGTGCACAGCACGAACGCTCCGCCATCTGTCACCCGTACGAGCTCCGAGATTCGGTTCGCCGCTGCTGGTTCAAAATCAGGCTCTGTGGGCTCTGGCAGGTCCTCAGGAAGGTAGAGCAGCGCGCGGCCGGGAAAGTCGAACGGAGAGTCTACGAGCAAGTCGTCAGTTTCCGCTGGAGCACCAAGGCGGCTCTTGACGAAGTGAAAGCTTCCGCCAGTCGCGAGCGTCGCGCTTGTGCACACCACGGTTGGAACGCGGTCAAATAGGCGAGTTCGAAGCGTCGCCCCAACATCCACCGGACTTGCACCGATAGCCACACTGCGCGGGCGAACGTCGACCCAGCGAACGATGTCGACCCGGGCATCGTCATCACCACGATCCTGATGAAGAATGAACCGGAGGTCGTCACGAAATTCCGAAGCTCGTCTCACCAACGATTGCGCCGCTTCCCCTGTTCGGAGCCCTGCCATGGCTGTAAGGGCTTCCAGCCGAAGGTCGAGCGCCTCGAACACTGGCAACAGATCGGCATTCGAGGCGTCCAGCGTTCGCCTTGCGTCCGCGCCCGGCGGGGGGCGCGATCCCCTCCCCTGCGGAGAAGCATGACCCGACTGACCCGCGAGGGCCACCGCAGCGAAAAAGGCGTGGCCGGTTTCCTTCAAACCGTCGAGAGTGACCCGAACGACTCCGTGAGCCGAGGAGTCGCCCCTCGGTCCCGTGGCAACAAGCAATCGTTCGGCGTCCCTCTGTAGGGACGACAGGCGAGAGGTCGAGACCCGCACGCCGAAGAACTCAGTCGCGATGTCTTCGAGTTGGTGGGCTTCGTCGAAAATGACCGCGTCGTACGCTGGGAGAACGCTGGCCTTGGCCCCTCGAGGTCCTGCGCGAAGTGCAAGGTCGGCCATGAACAAGTGATGATTGACGACGACGATCTGCGCACATTCCGCTTCGCGACGCATCCTCGTCACGAAGCATGATTCGAAGTGTTCGCACTCGGTTCCAATGCGCGTCTCGCTCGAAGACGCAATGGCTCGCCACGTCTCGGAATCCTCCGGCAGATCGGCAAGCTCCGCGCGATCGCCCGTAGCGGTGGACGACGCCCACCTGACTAGCTGCGCCTGCGACGCATCGCCCATTGGCTCGCCGCTCGCCGACCACTCGTCCATCCGTCGCCGACAAAGATAGTTGGACAGACCTTTCATGAGGGCGGCGCGGAACGTGATGCCAGTTCCGGCAAGCGCCTTGGCAACAAGCGGCACGTCTTTGAGAAAGACCTGATCCTGGAGCGCGCGCGTAGCGGTCGACACGATGACCTTGCGGCCGCTCAGCACCGCGGGCACCAAGTATGCGAGGGTCTTGCCGGTGCCGGTTCCCGCCTCGACGAACAAGGATCGCTCCGTATCGAGAGCGCGCTCAACCGCCAGGGTCATCTCGAGCTGACCCTGGCGGAGCTCCCAGCCTCGCGTCGCTTTTGCCAGAGGGGAATCGGGCCCGAGAACATCGAGCGATCGGAGAATGGCCGTCACGCGCCAACATGACACGCCTCCCGGGATAGGTCCAAGATGGAGACTGCGAACCCTTCGTCAGGACCGGCACGAGAACCGTTCGGCCCGATCGGCGAAAAAGACGGGGGATCCTACGCATCCGTTGGACGACCCCGCTTCGACCATTGAACTGCCGTTCACCTCATGGTAGACGCGGCGCAGGCTTGCGTGCGCGTCAACCGGATCGATTGTCGAACCGGTCCTATGACATTTCTCCTCCACCATCGAGGCCTGTTCATTCGCCATGTCCCAGTCCGCGCTGCCCATCGGGTCCAATGGAACCACCGCCGTGAACGGCAAGGTCGTTCAAGTTATCGGCCCGGTGGTCGATGTCGAGTTTCCGGACGGAAAACTGCCGAAAATTCTCAATGCTCTCAAGATGACCAATCCTGGCATTTCTAGCGGGCAAGAGAACTTGACGCTTGAGGTTGCCCAACATCTCGGCGAGAGCACCGTCCGAACCATAGCCATGGATACGACAGACGGGTTGGTCCGCGGCATGCCCGTGCGCGACACGGGTGCGCCTATCTCGCTGCCCGTAGGTCCAGAGTGCCTTGGCCGAATCTTGAACGTGATTGGAGACCCCGTCGATGACGGTCCGCCTGTTCATACGAAGATGCGTGCGCCGATTCATCGGCCTCCGCCTCAATTCGTGGAGCAGTCGACCAAGGTCGAGGTGTTTGAGACCGGAATCAAAGTCATCGATCTGCTCGCTCCCTATCGTAAGGGCGGAAAGATTGGTCTGTTCGGAGGGGCTGGAGTTGGAAAGACCGTGCTCATCCAGGAGCTGATCAACAACGTCGCGAAGGCACACGGAGGTGTCAGCTGCTTCGCCGGCGTGGGAGAGCGCACGCGCGAGGGCAACGACCTCTATAACGAGATGAGCGAGACCAAGCTACAGACCGGCGAGCCGGTCATCAGCAAGACGGCGCTCATCTACGGACAGATGAATGAGCCGCCGGGCGCGCGGGCGCGCGTTGGCCTGAGCGCACTCACTGTGGCCGAGTACTTTCGTGACGAAGAGAAACAGGACGTGCTTCTTTTCGTCGACAATATTTTTAGGTTCACCCAGGCTGGGTCCGAGGTTTCAGCTCTTCTCGGCCGAATCCCGAGCGCCGTCGGATATCAGCCGACCCTATCGACCGAGATGGGGGCTCTGCAGGAGCGCATCACCTCGACGAACAAGGGATCGATCACGAGCGTTCAGGCGATCTACGTTCCGGCCGACGACTTGACGGACCCTGCGCCCGCTACGGCATTCGCACACCTCGATGCCACCACGGTGCTCAACCGAGCATTGACGGAAATCGGAATATACCCTGCAGTCGATCCGCTCGACTCCACGTCGACCCTTCTTGACCCGGGCGTGGTCGGAGATCGGCACTATCGCGTGGCCCGCCAGGTCCAAGCGCTCTTGCAGAAGTACAAGGATCTCCAGGATATCATCGCCATCCTTGGCATGGACGAGCTCAGCGAGGACGACAAGCTCGTCGTTGCGAGAGCCCGCAAAGTTCAGAGGTTCCTCTCACAGCCCTTCTTCGTTGCGTCACAGTTCACGGGCCACGCGGGCAAATACGTTCCTCTCGCCGAGACCATCGACGGATTCGAGCAGATCGTGGGCGGCAAGCTCGACGATCTGCCCGAGCAAGCGTTTTATATGGTTGGCAACATCCAAGAAGCGCGAGAGCAAGCGAAGAAACTCGCCGAGAAGCAATCCTGATGACCGAACAGATCGAACTCGAAATCGTCACACCTCGAGGCCGCGCGCTGCGGGCGACGGTCGACGAGGTGACCGCACCGAGCGTCGGTGGCGAGTTTGGTGTCCTTGCCGGCCACGTGCCCCTTCTTGCGGCGCTGCGCGCGGGCATCGTGACGTACCGGCAAGGCGGAGATTCGAAGCGCTGCGCAGTTGGCGCCGGCTTCGTGGAGGTCGGTCAAGATCGGGTTGTCATTCTGACGGACGAATACGTCGAGCCCGAACAGATCGACCCCGTCATGGTGCGCAAAGAGCTCGGCGACGTGACCTCGGAAGTCCACGCGATGGATGGCGTGGCGTTCGCGACGGCGGGCGCAGGCGGGGCTGACGCACAAGCTCAGCGGGCCCGCGTAGCGCGCGAACAATTGATTGCACGCGAAAACTGGTTGGCGACCAAACTCGAACTTCACGGAGATCCTCCTCCGGCAACGACACTCGTGGAGTACGCGGCGCCGCCTCCGCACGGCGACGAGGAATCCGATCCTCAGGATTCGGGCTCGGCCACGCCTCGCGGGATCGGGGCCGGCCCTGGGTCGGTCTGATCGCGGGGGGCCAACCGTGCAGCGAGCATTATCGATTCTGCTAGGCCTCGTGGCGGTGCTCCTGGCGTTGGGAGTCGTCATTCATGGCTTCAAACCGCCCGCTGCCATTGGAATCGATCCGACGGTGCGCGACGGCTCAGCGGACGCTTTGGCCACGGGCGACTCGGCGGCTCAGCTTCGCTCAGCCATCGACCTGGTTGGGGCGACCGAAGATGCTGGAACGCTATGGCCAGATCTTTCGAACGGTACCGTCCGAATCGATGGCGGTCCTGGCAGCTCGCTTTTTGATGGCACCCAGGTGCCTCCCCTACCGCTATCCGTTCCACGAACGATTCGATTCGGCGTCGCAGTCATTTCCTACGCCGGGGCGCAGCCGACCCCTATCGGCAACCGCCCTTCCAGCCGGTCCAAGGCGGCGGCTCGATCTCTCGCGGAGAGCTTGCTTCAGGTCGCACAGCAAGACTTTCACGCCGCGGTTCTCCAGGGGGACTCGGGCTCTTCGGACGACGTTGGACGCGTAAAGTTGGGTATCCTCGAACCTGCGCCAGAATACGTGCTGTTCACGCTGCCCGTGGACAAGGTCGGAGGACCGGTCGAAACACCGCACGGCTTTTGGATTGTCAAAAGGCTGGAGTAGAGAGAGCACATGGCGACGATTGATGTCCGGCGGGCACACACCCTCACAATAGGCGAAGCGAAGAAACGAGCAGAGGAGCTGGCGTCTTCAATGCAGCAGAGGCTCGATCTCGACTGGCATTGGGAGAGCGACCGCATCGTATTTGCGGCTTCCAGAGGAGCGGCCCGCGGCACGAGCGGGTCGGTCGCTGTAACCTCCACGGACGTGCGAGTTCAGATCGATCTTCCTCTGTTGCTCCGGGTGATGAAGTCGACCGTCGAGGCGAAGGTGACAGAGAAGCTCACGCAGGTGCTCTAGAAAATTACCCCTCTTTTGCGTCTCGCGAGGCGCCTCGCAAAGATCGTGAGCTTCGCAAAATTGCTGCTCAAGAGGATTCTCCGCTCGGAATTAGAGCGGAGCTTCTGTCGCGTGAATTCGGGATTAGACCCAAGCGAAGGAAGCAGCGGGCGATTTATCTGCATCCCCCGGAGCAAGTCGAGCTAGGCTCACCCACAAGAACGGGGCGATTTCGAGCATGTCCAACGTGCCTCCGCGTAGCCAGCCCCCTGTCGCCGCAACCGCTTCTCCCTCGAACCCACCGCGGCCTGGCACTGGCGATGCGACAGCGATATCGGACGAAGTGATCACGAGGCTTCGCGCTGAGCTCGACTCTTGCGCCGATGCGTTCCGGCGCGCCCGTCTGCTTGCCGATCTCGCGGAACGCGAAGAGCGCTCAGGCGATGACGCTGCTGCGGTGCGCGACTACCAGGCGGCATTCAGCGCATGGCCCGCATTTCGGGAGCCGCTCGAGGGCCTGCTTCGACTTTTTGAAAAGCGCCATAATCCCGACCTTCGAGGGAAGGTCGTCGAGGCGCTTGTTCAAGCAGCAGCGTCTCCGGACGAAATGGTTCGTGCTCTTCGAATGTGGGCGACGTTCCTTACCGATGTTGCAAGCGACTTGAAGCAGGCGCTGACGGTCGGATTGGAGGCCTCTAAAGTCGCGGGAGCGTCGATTGGCGAGAGAGCTGGCGCGTGGCTCGAGCTCGAAGTAGTTGCCAGCATCAGCGGGGACGCGGCAACGAGCAACGCAGCTCTAGCGCAAAGGGCCTTGCATGCGGATGTGCCTTCATGGAGGGCACTGCTGCTGATCGATAGCGCACGAGAAGCCCTCGCCGCCGGTGACACGCGGGCGGCTGGGGCCTTCTTCGACGAAGCTCAATCGTTTGAATCCACCATGACCTGGCAGTCCGCGTTGATGAACGAGGAGGCCTTGTCGATGCGGAGGGAGTCACTCGATCCAACCGAAGCCCGCGCATCGACCGAGCTTTGGCTGTGCGCGATGGAAAAGACGGCTTCGCTCATAGAGCTCTCGATGAACGACGGACCTCGCGGCGACGCACTTGGCGTTCCCGTATGGGTCCGAGATGCCCACCGTCTTGCTGACTATCTGTTTCGAATAGCCGACGCGCGCCGTCGGCTCGGACAGTACGATCGGGCCGCGGTCACGCTCGACCGGATGCGCTCCGCATGGGTCCGCGAGGGCGCCGAGGAACTTCTCGACGAACGAGCGCGCATTTTGGACGCCATGGTGTCGTCGGCAACGATTCGCGTCGCGGATCGAACGGGGGACCGGAAGCTCAGCGCTCGGCTCGCCGGACACATGCTGGCGCTACGCCCGAGCGGCGGTCTCGCAGCCGCACTTCACGTGCGAATCGCGGAGAAAGCGATCCACGACGGCGATGTCGCGAGCGCGATCGAGTCATTGTCACATGCGGCTGAAGCCGACCCGAACTGTTTGCTCGCTCGGACGCGTCTCCTCGATTTGCTCTCGACAAGCGAAGACAAGACTCTTTTCTGTGAAGAGCTCGAGAAGTCGGCTCTGCATTTTCTGTCGGGCGATGCGCGCGGTCGAACGCTGCTGCTGGCAGCGTACGTGTGGGCATTCGAATGTGGGAGCGCCCCGCGGGCACGGGGCGCCCTCGATAGCGCAGCCGCCGCTGGCGTACCACTTCCCACGATAAGCCGCGTCGGTCGCATGCTCGCCCATCTTCTGGGCCATGCGGCCTGGCTTCAATCGACGACGGAGGGACTTCTCGGCAGCGGTGCACGTGCCGACGACGCGGTCTCGCTCAATATCGAACTATTGCGTATGCGAAGGGCCCTTGGCGACGCGACCGGCGCTGAGTCCGTCGTGCGCGAGTTGCAAGCGCTGCCGGGGGGCGAATGGCTTGCGTACGCGCTCGGTGCCTATTTGCCGTCCAATAGCGACTCGCTACCAGCCCATGCATCGGAACGCGCGATAGCTCTTCGCTCGCTGGCTTCCCTGGAGACGGAGCCCTCTCGAGTCGCGGGTCTGAGGCTGGCGGCCGGACTCCGTGAAGCATTTGCGGGGCACTCGGCCGCCGCTCTGGAGGAAACGATCGCCGCTCTCGCCGCCTTTCCGACGGACCCAGCGATTGGATCGGCCTGCGCGGCGTTCGCTCGCCAAAGCGGCAATGCGGACGCCGCCGGACGTGCGCTCATCGCGATCGCAGAAGCGACGGATGACTCCGAGCTAGGCGTGGCGATGCGTCTTGAGAACGCGCTCGGATTATGGCTGGGCGGGGAGCGCCGTGATGCCTTCTGCGCGCTTACGGAATGCGCCGCGCTCGACGACAGGGTGGGCGAATGGTGTCTCGCTTGGGTAGCTCGCGGAGTTGATATCGACAATCCTGCGTCTCGCCGTACAGCCCTGGACGCGGCGGATCGCAGCGCTGGCTGGGACCCATCCGCCGTTGCGTTGGAACGGTTCGCGATTGAAGTGCTCGAAGGACGCGACGAAATCGCAAATGCTGCGCTGGCGTGCGTCGAGCGCTCCACGGACGAAGCCATTGCGCTCGCAGGAGCACTGGCACGCGTGGCGTGGTCGTCTATTACCGAGGATCCAGCCCTGATTCGAAGCGCAGCGGAGGTCCTGTCGCGAGCAGGCCCGGCCGCCCGGACGATGGCATTGGCCGAGCAGTTCCGCATCGCACGCGTCTCCTCAGACGCACACGCGATGATGAACTCTGCGCGCGACTGGGCGATGACCGGGGGAGGCCTTCCGGCAGCGCTCGAATGGGCGACAGCCTCGGCGCTCGCGGAGACGCCGCGAGAGGAGCGCCTAGCGCTCGTAGCGATTTCCGAATATCTGGAAGGCGATGCCCGGGACGCGATACGTGCGGGTGCCGCGCTTCTCGGCGCGCGTATCGATCCCGAGCTCCCCGAGCCATTCTCCGAGAGCAAGTCTCGAGCTGCACGGCTCAACCACCTTGAGCTCGCACCGCCAGGGAGCGATCCGAGGCGCCGAGCGACGGCCCTTCTCGAAATCGGCGACGCGCTGGGCGAAGACGCAACGATCGAGGCCTGCGCACTCGCGGGATGGTCCGCTCTGGTCGCGGGCGACATCGACCGGGCTCGAACAGCCTTCAAGCGGGTTTGCGATGAATTCCCAAATAAAATAGAGGCGTGGGAAGGACTTCGAGCCTGCGCGGAGCTGGAAGCGGACCGCTCATCCCAAGCGCAGTGCGCAGCGAAACTTGGTGTGCTGTGTTCGGGAAAGCAACGTGCTGCCGCCTTCTGGGAAGAGGCTGGGCTCTTGTGGCTTCTCGTCGACAACGTCGACGAGGGGATGAGCGCGCTCGAAAGCAGCATTGCGCTCGACGCGACCCGAACCGTCGCATTCGACAAGCTATTTCGGTGGGTGCGGGAGCGCAAAGACTACGCCAAGCTGCTCACTCTTATCGAGCACCGGATGCTGGCAACCGATGACGCTGATGAGCTCGAGCGACTGACTTGGGAGAGGGCGAGAGCGCTGCGTGAATGTGGCGACCATGATGGTGCGCTCGAAGCGCTTCAACAGGTGACGCTTCTCCAGCCCGACCACGTGGGAGCATTGGCCCTTCTCGGAGAGATCAACATTCGTCGCGGACACTTTGAGGAGGCTGCGCGCGCGCTTGCCCGAATCGCCTTGCTCGACAACGCTCCCGCCAAGAATCGCGTGACAGCAGGTGTGGCAGCGGTCGACGTGTATGAAAATAAACTTGGGCAGTTCGATCGAGCTCTCGAGGTCTTGTCCGGCCTGCACCGGGCCAGCCTCTCGACGCTGCCAGTGCGCGATCGGCTGGCGCGCGCCGCAGCGCGCGCTGGCGCATGGGTCGAAGCCACGGCGGTGCTCGAGACCCTCATGCATGAGCGACCGACCCCCGAGGGACGCATCGAAGCGGCGCGACTCGCCGTGGCGATCCATCGAGACAGGCTTGAAGAGCCTGCTTCTGCAATCCCAGCGTTGCGTCGGCTCCTCGAGGAATTGCCCTCCGACGGAGACGCGATTGACGTCCTTCTCGATCCTCGAACCGAGTGCGATGACAAGCGCGAGCTCGTAGCGCGCGCGAGAGATGCGCTTATCGCGACCTCGCAAGAGCACACGCCGGACCGAGCTGATGCCCTGCGCCTGGTCCACATTGCGCGGGAGCTGTCGGACACCGTCCTCGAACGAGCCGGGCTGGGAGTCCTGCGCACTCTCGGTATCGCCGATCGCTCTTCAGAGCTTGCGTTTTCGCGCCTTGCTGCGTTCGATTCGAGCGCTCCGCGAGACGTCCACGACGCGGGCATTGTCGACGGATTGCGGGTCGGCGGCGATGGCGGACCGTGGGCGGAGCTATTCGCTCTGCTGGGACCATGGCTCGGCGATGCGCTCGGACCCACGCTGGCGTCGCTGCGCGTCGGTCGCCGTGAACGACTAGACCCTCGAACGGGACTGGGAGTATGGAGCGAACTGGCCGCGTGGGGAAACGCTATCGGGCTGCTGGAATTCGAGGTCTACGCCGGAGGTGCAGACCCACTCGGCGTCTTCGGAATTTCAGGCAGGTCTCCGGCGCTCGTCGTCGGCGCAGAATTGAACGCGCCTCTAGCTCCTCAATCGCGAGCTCGCGTGGCGCGGGAGCTGTTCGCGCTCGTCAGTGGCACGCGGGCGGTAGCGGAAGGCGACGACACGACGGCCAGGATGATCGTCGACGGCGCATTCGATGTCGTGGGGCGCAGGTCTCCCTGGAGCGGAGAGGCTCGAGGCACTGATGCGCCTACGAAGAAACTCGTCGCCAAGGCGCTGTCGCGCATGCCGCGCAAGTCGCGCAACCTGCTTGGCGACAAGTTAGAAGCCATCGCGTCGCACGGAATGAATCCGGAGGAATATAGAAAACTCGCGATCGCGTCTCTCGACCGAGTCTCGCTCATTGCCTGCGGGGATCCTCTCATCGCGCTCGGTGCGGGTATCGCACGTGACACGGGACCGGAATTCGTTGCGCGAACGGATGCGCTCTTACGGTTTATCGTATCCGATCGCTACTTGAACGCGCGCAGAACGCTCGGACTCGAAGGGGGTGCCTCGTGACAGAGGACAAGAAGCTGCCCGACGAGTTGACGGAGATCGACTGGGAGGAAGCGCTGGGGGAATGGGAGCGCCATACCTTCGATGAAGAAGCTAGCAATAGCGAGCCGGACAAGGGCGAAATTTCCCCCCGAGGGGAGGAAACTGCTGCAAAGGCACCTATCACACCTCGCCTTTACATCCCTCCTCCTTTGATAGACGCACCTCCTCAAGCCGAGACGGTGCCCATAGCGCTCGATTCGGAACACCTTCGACGGCTCTCTCGAATCGAACCTTCGTCCCGATCGACACCCCTGCCGGCGAAGAGTTTGTCCCATGGAGGACTTGGTCAACTATTCGCACGCGACGACAGACGTCCGTCGACCGTGCCGCCGGCTGCCGGTGTTCAAGATCGTTTGGAGGCACTTCGTTCGGCGCTAAACGAGATCGCTGTCGCTGACGTACCCAGTCCGCGCCCCGCGCTTCCGACGCTGCCGGCCGACGAGGAGCTCCAGGGAGCTCTCTACCTAAGCGCGAATGGTGACCATTCTCTCGAGAGTCCACACGACACGCTCGGCACCCGTGGCGGACCCACCGATAGGCCACCGGCGCCGTACGTCGGGTCGCCCAACGAGGGGAACCTTCGTGCCTCGCTTCCCGAGACCGGATGCCGAGCGAGCGAGTGGCTGTCGCCGTCGATGCGCGAAGCGTTCGAAGCCCGAGCGTCGTGGATTGAAGCGGAGGCGCGAACTGCAAGCGATGTGGCGACGAAGGCTCGCATGCTTGCAACATGCAGTGAGCTTCTCGCGATTGTCGGGGATCTGAATCGCGCTAGGCTCCTCGCTCGAGAAGCGTCGGAGCTTGCGCCGTCCCAGGCATTGGCCGGTCGCCAGGCCCGCATGCTGATCGAATCTCGCGACAGCGAGGACTATTTTCAGGCTCTCGACCTCGAAGCAACGACGTCACCGACCAGCGACGCCCGCGACCACACGGAATGGGTCCTCGCAGATGCCCTCAGAGCCGCTCGACGCGAGGACGCATATCGTCGCCATCTCGAGCGAATCGGTAGCAGAACTCAGGTCGATCCTCGCGCGGCGGTGGCTTGCGCATTGCGTTCGCTCGGCGAGCCCGGATCGAGCGACCAGTTTTCGCCCGTCGCCGCGGACTCTCGGACGACTCCGATTTCCGACGCTCTCGCGATCTGCCACAGACTTCGTGGAGCGAACGTATCTTCGTCGAGTCCGGACGACTCCCGGACACCGAGTGAGCTCGTGTCACGACTGCGGCGCGCACTCGAAGCTCGCGACCTGCCTACTGCTGCTGGGGTCGCGATCGAATTTCAACTGGTTCCTGGCGTCGCTCATGGCGCGCGATGGTTGGCGGCATCTCTAGCCTCCGCGCGAAGCGAGTCGCGCAACGAGGCCTGTCGATGGTTCGAGGAGCTGGTCGATGGAGGCAATGAGCCGGCGCGACGAGCCTTGGTTGCATGCGCATTTCAATCGGGTCAAAAGGACTGGCTTACACGTGCCCTGGCTGGCGCCGGAGCCAATTTGGCGTCCGCGGAGCGCGTCCTCCTATCCGTACTAGGGGGCATTTCTATTCCGTTGAACCATCCCCATTTTATGGCAGTTGCGGCAAACGAAACGACGCGTCCGCTTGCGACCGCCGTTTCTGCGCTGAGATTGGCGCAGACGCGCGCAGATACCCCAGGGATGAATCGGGACGAAGTCTTGGCGCTGGCAGACCTCACCTCGGGAACGCCTCGAAATCGGCTGCTCGTTCGGTTGGCGCGACTCGCGGTGATGGGGGCATCTCCCACGGATCTCGGCGAAGCAGTGACCTCTCTAGGATCTGACGCCCCTCGTTGGATGGACGTGCTCTCGATGGAGATCGCCTTGCGATCGGGGCGTCTCGTCGACGTGAGCCTTGCCATTCAATTCTGGAAGACTCAGAGCGACCTACCTCGCTCTCAGGCTGAGGCGGCCATCGCCTCGGCACTTATCGCGGAATGGGCGGGCGAGCCCGAGAGAGCGGCCTCCGCGTACAAGGCAGCCATGTACGCCGACCCTTCGCTCGAGGCGCCATTGAGAGCTGCCTCTTCCATCGAAAACGACGATCCGGCAACAGAGCTCCTTGCGATGGCCGATGCGGTCGGAGAAGGGCTGCGCAGCGCTCTTTTGCGTATCGAGGCTATCGCCCGAACCGAGGGTCGTGACTCGGATTCGTCGCGCGTTCAAATGCTCGAACGCGTTGGAGATACTCCGATTACGCTTCTTCTCGCGGCCTACGTCGGGGAAACGCTCGCTCGACGCGTCGGGGACGACCAGGAAGAGCTGCGTTGGATTCGGAAACGCAGGGACTCCTTCGAGGATCCGAACCAACGAGCCATGGACAACATCCGCGAGGCCGTTCTTTGCACGGACCGGGGATCGTTGACGTCAGCGGCAGGACTGTGGGAAGCGAGTGCCGCCCGGCCACATGATGTCGCATTGCGCGAGCTGTGCGAAAAGCTGGAACCAGAGGCGTCCCGCGACGATGGGACTTGGCGCGAGCTCGCTGCTGGCGATTGCCAAGACCTTGCCCGTACGATTCTCGCAACCCAGGCCGCCTACGAATACGAATGGAGTCGGGACGACGAGGCGTGTCTTCGCGCCATCAACGCTGTTTCGACAGCAGACATTTCGCTGCACACTCTCATTCGCGAACGGGCGGAGCTCCGTACCGGAAACGTTTCTCGGCTCGCGGAACAATTGCTGTCCGTTGCTCGAAGCGCTGACGATGCGAGGGCTCGCCGAGAAGCCTATGAACGCCTTGCAGACATCGATGCCCGCACACGGCGCGACGCCGCGAGCGCACTGCTATGGCACCAAGCCATTCTCGATGAGTTTCCTGGCTACCTGCCAAGCCTCCGTCACGCAGAACACCATCTTCTTCGCGCGGGGCGGATCGACGATCTCGAACCAATCGTTACAGCCATTGCGCGAGCGCTCCGAGGAACGGAAGCGGGAGAAGGAACGGCGCATGCCGAACTGGCAATGCGCCTGCGCTGCCGCAGCGCAGGGCTCGGCTGGAACCTATCCCGAGAAATGGTGGAGCTCGCGTTTTCAGCGCCGAATTCATCACTATCCGCGCTCCGTATCGCCGAGGCCGACGCTCGATCGAGATCGGACGATGCGGCCAGACTTTCGGCGACGTTGCGGTTGATCGACGCAGCGAATCAGGGCGGAGAAGCCGCATTTCTTCTCGTTCGCGCAGCCGAGACGGCTCTCCGCCTTGGCGACGGAGAGCTCGAGCGTGCGCTCCTCGAACGGGCCTGTCTGGAAGATCCTGGCGATGTCCTCGCGTGGGAAATGCTGGCGGCGGCACGGCATCGACACCACGACGCGGCGGGGATGGCAGACGCCCTCGAATCGAGCGCTCGAGCCAGTGCTGCCGCCGGGTACCAGGCAGCAACGTGGCATCGTGCTGGACGGATTTGGCGTGACGATGTGCAGGACGTCGAGAGAGCCGCATTCGCGTTGAAGACTGCGACAGAGCTCGACCCACGCGCCACAGACGCATTCGACGACCTAGCGAGGCTCTACGAAGGCCGCGGGATGTACGTCGAAGTGGCGGAAACGCTCGGTCGTCGATTGAACCACGTCGACGACCCGGAAGAACGACGGAACGTGGAAGTCCGCCGAGGACGAGTCTTGAGCGATGGTGGGGCACTATCGGACGCTCGCGAGGCGTTTCAATCCGTGCTCGACGTGTTCCCAGACGATGCGGAGGCGTTGTCTGAACTCGCCGATGTGTGCATTCGGTTGCGCGACTGGAATGCCGCTGAGCGAGCCCTCATCCAGCTCACTCGGCTGCTCGCCGACCCGGACGGGCAACGTCGCGCATTCGCAGCTCTCGCTGAAATTTATTTACATCACATCGTCAACCTTGGCCGCGCTCAGATTGCGCTCCAAGAGGTTCGGCGCAGGGACCCCAACGACGTCGCGACCGCGGAAAGGCTCATCGAGACGTACCGACTCCGAGGCGATCATGTGCATGCGGTGGGCCTCGCAGAAGAGCTCGTACATTCTGCTCGCTCTCGCGAGGAGCGGATGACGCGGATGGTCGCACTCGCACAGCTGCACGAGTTGACCCAAGATCTGCGCCGGGCGGAGCAAGTGCTCGACGCGGCACGACGAGAATTTCCTGACAACACCGATATCCTGCGGAACCTCGCAAGGTTCTACGACCGCCATCATCAAGGGCCCGCCGCGATTTTCTTGCTGGACCGAACTGGCGGCGACGTACGGCGTGCCCTTTTGTCCGGTCGAGTCGAACCTGATGCTTTGGAGGTTCTTGCAACCGTTTGCGAATTGCGAGGGCGAGCAGACGGGGCGCGGGTGATTCGTACCGTGTCCTCCGTCCTGGCGGGGAGTCCCGCGAAACTGTCCGGGGCTGGCGCGAGGGCGTTCGATCCGCGATTCGATGAGCTGCTTGCTCCTGAGCTACTCGATTCCTCGTTGCGGGCTCTGCTCGTACGCACGGGGGCCGCGATGGAAGGTGCGCTACCGATCGATCTGCGGGCGCTGCGCGCGACTGCGGTCTCCCCGGCCACACTTCCGCATCAGCTCGTGCGCAGTTTTGCCGCTGCATGCGGCATCGTGCAGGTTGAGATCGCGGAGTCCACAAAACTCGGAGCCACATGTGTTCCGATTGGGGCCTCTCCGCCGATCATCGTCGTAGGACCGGGCCTGGCTCGGAACGAGCCTGTCGCAACATTTCTTTTGGCTCGAGCGTGCAAGCTTGTTTCAATCGGAGCCTGTGCGCTAGCGCGAACAGCGCCGGCGGAGCTCGGGGTGCTCGTCGCGGCATGGTTGAAGTGTTTCAATCCCGGGTGGGAGCAGCCGGGCATCGACCCCGCGACAATTCACGCGGCAAGCGCTCGCATTCGCACGCGCCTTCCCCGTACGCTCGACACCGACGTCGGTCTTTTGGCACTCGAGGTCGGCGGACGCCTCGGATCGCGAGCGCCCGACCTAGGAGCATCGGCGCTGGCATGGGGAGACCGTGTCGCCCTGCTCGCGACAGGCGATCTTCGAGCGGCGCTGGACGGAATCGCGATGACCTCCGGATTTCCAGGTGGCGCGCCGACGATTGCCGCCGATTGCATAGCATGGATCGCGCAAACCCCTGAGGCCCTCGATCTGATCGCCTTCGCGGTCAGCGAAGCCTATTTCGCAGCTCGCCACGAATCAATGTGACGCTTTTCGCCGATACCTTCGCGATCCCGGCGCCGATCGTCCTCGCCTACGGGAAGTAGGCTCCGGGCGCTCGACACCGGGCTCGCTCGGTCTCGACGAAAATCGTCACACTGATTCCCTATATTTCCGGCCCACAACCGCGGATCCTACTGTATCGGGTGTGTGACGAGGCCGGAGGCAGACCCGACGCGTCCGACGGACACTGGGACCCGAGCGAGCCTTGATCCGGCGGACGATTGGTGCCGTTAGGTGCCGCGAATGTGACGTTTAGGGGAGAAGGCCGGTGTATTTCGGACGAAACCAAGCGAGGCCGGTGGCGAGTCGCGCGGAGCGTACTTCCCGTACGCGAGCACGCTCGACACCGGGATCGCGAAGGGATCGTCCGAAAGACGCCGGCCTTCTTACCTTGCGAAGAGGGCTGGAGAAAGCTAGTTCTCCGCGCGAATGAGCAGCAGCACTCGCCCACCGCCCGCATGTGCGCTTCGAAACGTGGCCATTGTCGCGCACGTCGATCACGGGAAGACGACTCTCGTCGATCACATGCTGCGACAGGCTGGAACGTTTCGAGCCAATGAGGTCCTCCAGGACCGCGTGATGGACTCCAACGCACTCGAGCGGGAGCGAGGCATCACGATCCTCGCAAAGAACACGAGCGTGCACTGGCGTTCCGCGGACGGTGTAACGTCCAAGATCAACATCATCGACACGCCAGGACACGCGGATTTCGGCGGAGAGGTCGAACGAACGCTGCTCATGGCGGACGCGGCACTCCTGCTTGTCGACGCGGCCGAGGGACCGCTGCCGCAGACTCGGTTCGTCCTTCGCAAGTGCTTGAGCCTCGGATATCCGGTGATCGTCGTCATCAACAAGATCGATCGTTCCGACCAGCGAGCGACTGAAGTTCATGACGAGGTCTTCGACCTCTTTTGCGACCTTGACGCAACGGACGCACAGCTAGACTTTGCGGTTCTTTACGCCATCGGTCGAGAAGGCATCGCCAAACGTTCTCTCGACGACCCGTCGACCAACCTCGATCCACTGTTCGAGACCATTCTGGAGCGGGTCCCACCTGCCCCCGGCGATCCCGATGCACCACTGCAGATCCTCGTCAGCAATATCGACCATGACGACTACGTAGGCCGCCTCGGCATCGGGCGCGTCGTGATGGGAACTGTGCGTGCAAATCAACCCGTGGGCATCATCAAGGATGGGCGCACGATTCGGAGCGCCGTGAAGGTGCTCTCGACATTCGAGGGACTGCGGCGTGCTGTGGCGCCAGAGGCCAGTGCGGGAGAGCTCATCGCGCTCGCGGGAATCGACGACGTCGATGTGGGAGACACGATCGTCGATGTCAATCCCGGTTGGGAATCTCGTTCGCTGCCACGCATTCTCGTCGAGCAGCCGACGATCAAGATACGTATTGGCGTCAACACATCGCCATTTGCCGGAAAGTCGAAAGCTACGAAGTTTCTGACCAGTCGCCATTTGCGCGAGCGGCTCGAACGCGAGATGAAGAAGAATCTCGCGGTTCGTGTGGAAGAAACTGATGTTGCCGATACGTTTTTGGTTCTTGGGCGCGGAGAGCTTCAGCTCGCGATCCTCGCCGAAACCATGCGGCGCGAGGGATACGAGCTGCAACTCGGGAACCCTGAGGTCGTGACCAACATGGTCGACGGCATCTTGTGCGAGCCCATGGAGCTTGTCGGGGTGGACGTCCCGGAGAATTTCATCGGAGTCGTCACCGAGCGTCTCGGCGAGCGCCGAGGTCGAATGGTCAAGATGGCGAATCCGGGATTCGGTCGCGCCCGACTTGAATATCGTGTTCCGAGTCGCGGGATGATCGGCTTCCGAGGTGATCTGATGACCGCAACGCGCGGCACGGCTCTACTCAACTCAACGTTCGACGGATGGGAGCCTTGGGGCGGCCCCATGGTCAAGCGGACCAACGGGGCGATCGTGTCAGACCGGATGGGCGTGTCCACCCCATATGCCCTCTTCCATTTGCAAGCTCGGGGCGTGTTCTTCCTCGGACCGGGCGTGGACGTGTACGAGGGAATGATCGTCGGCGAGCACAATCGTCCGAACGACACCGACGTCAATGTGATCAAGGAAAAGAAGCTTACGAACGTGCGAAACCACGGAAAGGATGAAAATACCGTCCTCGCTCCGCCGCGCGCGCTGAACATCGAAACAGCAATGGAATGGATCGATGCCGACGAGTTGGTCGAGATCACTCCTGAATTCATTCGCGTGCGGAAGTGTATCCTCGAGACCAATAAACGTCCGAGGCGCACCGATGCCATCGAGAATGCCCAGAGTGTCGGATAGGATCATTCGATCCGCGACCGCAGTTCTCAGCCTCTTGGTTTCATCGGAAGCCCAAGCCACAACATCCTCGGACGAGCTCGTTCGACAAGCCCGCGTTCAGGAGGCGGCTCACGAGCCTGACATCGCAGCACGACGATACATGGATGCATTGTCCGTGGATCCTTTGAGCGCATCCGCGTGGATTGGACTCGGATCCCTGCGGATGATGCTGGACGACCCGGAAGAAGCCGAACGCGTGTACACCGCTGCGATCGATCACATCCCTACCCTCGCCCCGGCCCTCGCGGGGCGCGCGCGCGCGCGATGGAAACTGGGAAAACATCGGGCTGCCGAGATCGACATGCAGAGGTACACCGACGAAACCAGCGACCAAGGTGCGATGCGCGAGCTTTCGTCATGGTATTCCACCGATGGTCGGCTGCCTGCCGAGCTCGCGCTTTGGCGACGGCTTCAAGCTATGGCCATTGGGCGTGACGACTCCGTCGCCGTCGGCGAAGCCCGCTCGATGATTCTTGCCCTCATGCTGCTCGTCAGCACCGCGGATCCCGTGAGCCAACCCGTCGAGCCCGACCGAACGCGTGCCGATCTAGCCGCTATAGCGCGCCATTGCTTCGGACGCCCATAGCGCGCAAGGCCGGCAGAGAGTTACCCATCCGTGTCTTCGTCGTCCGATCCGTCGAGGGGAGGCAACTCGCAATCCTGCCACGGTACGTTCCATCCGATCGGCTCTTCATCCTCCCCAGCGTCCGCACCCGCATGATCTGAAGGCGTGTCGAGAATCAGTTCGCCTAGCGCGAGCGCTGCGACCGGTTCGCCGTCGTCCTCCACGGCGCCATCCTCGACGAGATTGGCTGATATTTCTTCGTCCATTGGAAGAAAACCATCTTGAATGCGGGTTCCCGCGTCCGCATCCGACTCGCCACTTTCCGGTGACACGTGCTCTACCGCTATGTGCACATCGCAAAATTCGAGTTCTTCGTTCTCGCCCGCCGAAACCTCGTCACACGCGTCCGACGCCAGATCACACGCGTTGACCTCCCACTCCGGTTCGACTTCATCCACCTCGTCGCCCGCGATTCCGTCGAGTGGCGGCAGGTCCTCAAGCTCGTCGTCGACCATTCCCGGGTCAGTCATCGCCGATCGTTGCCTCTACCGATCTCCTCACACATGTCAATGAGATATCGGCGTCTGCGTCTTCAGCGGGCCAAAGCTAGCTCGCCGAAACTTTTCGTGCCTCTCAGGTTGCATCCGTCGCAGCGCTGCGTAGCCTCTGCCCACCCTTCGGCGGACGGCCCTTCCAGGCCTCGGCACCCAATCTAGATCACCATGCGCGTACTGCTACTGTCTCGCAATGCGGCGCTCTACTCGACCAGCCGGCTAGCGCTAGCGGCGCGGGCGCGGGGGCACGACGTCACCGTCGTCGACCCTCTCGATCTGCGTATCGTCATTTCGCGAGGAACGCCGTCCCTGTACCTAGGCAGTAGCCCGGTCCCTCGAGCCGACTTCGTGTGGCCTCGCATCGGGGCATCCATCACAAATTATGGGCTTGCGGTCGTCCGCCAGTTCGATCTGATGGGAGTTCCGGTGCTCAACACGGCGCTCGCGATTGCTCGCTCTCGCGACAAGCTCCGTGCGATGCAGCTGCTGACGAAGAAGAACATCGACGTCCCGGTGACTGTGTGCGCGCGCACCCCCGAAGCGATCGATCACGCCCTCCTCCAAGTTGGCGGGCCGCCCTGCATCGTCAAACTCCAGCAAGGGGCCCAAGGTATTGGGACGATGATCGCCGAAACCCGGCAAGCTGTGACGTCACTGCTCGAAACGCTATGGGCAATGGGGCAAGATATCGTCCTACAGCAATACATCGCTGAGGCGAAAGGTCGGGATCTCCGTGTCATCGTTGTCGGAGGTCGGGTCATCGCATCGATGAGACGCCAAGCGAAGGCGGGCGAGTTTCGTTCGAACCTGCACCGCGGTGGCCTCGGGGTATGCGCTTCGCTCGACGATCGATATCGGCGGGCGGCAATCGCAGCAACACGAGTGATCGGGCTCGAAGTCGCGGGAGTGGACATGCTCGAAACCCGCGAAGGCCCCAAAATTCTCGAGATCAATAGCTCTCCCGGCCTCGAGGGGATTGAACGTGCGAGCGGAATCGACGTCTCGACCGCGATCGTTCGACACGCCGAGCGCTATCTCGCCCGATACCGCCACCGAAGACGAACGACGACTCTCGACGAGGAGCGGCGCGTATCGCGTATCCGCGGATATTAGAAGGCCGGCGTCTTTCGGCCGATCCCTTCGCGATCCCGGCACCGATCGTCCTCGCCTACGGGAAGTAGACTCCGGGCGTTCGCCGCCGGCCTCGCTCGGTTTCGACCGAAATACACCGACCTTCTGGCCAATGAGTGCTGCAAGGCGCACCAATTTGACCGGGGCTGCGAGCAGGGCTCACGGGTCGACCGGTACAGGTCCTCGCTCGTCGGCTCGCCATTCACGCACGTGGATCGCACCAGCGACTCCTTACGCACGCAACCGGGCGTCGTCATCCCTTGATGCGGTGCAAGTCCCATATTGGAGGTGAGATCGCGGATATCGTAGATACCTGTTGAACTCGATTACAGTTTCGGTGTGAGAGACGATTCTAGAGAAGTTCTCAGTGAGGTTGATTCAATTGGGAGGCAAAGCGGCGAATAGGCGGTGAAATGGGGCGCGGTGAGCAAGCGCCCGCGGTCACATCAGGATCTGTGCTCCGCTGGGTGGGCGCCTCCGTCGGCCTTGAGTTGAGCTAGCGAACGTCGGCGCGCTTGCCCGGCAGCAACCAATCGAGCATGCTTGTGCCTCGACCGGTGAGCCATGCCAGAGATCTCCCGCTTTTTCGGTCTCATCGTCGCGATGCTCTAGAACGACCATTCGCCACCGCACGTCCACGTGCGCTACGGCGAGATGCAGGCGTCCATCTCGATCGATCCACCTGGGCTGATCGCGGGCAAGCTATCGCCCCGTGTGCTCGGTCTCGTAATCGAGTGGACGACCTTGCGTCACGACGCCCTCATGGCGGATTGGGAGCTGGCGCGCACCCAGCAGCCGCTACTGCCAGTGCCACCGTTGGATTGAGATAATGATGCTTGCCATTCTCGAGGTCCGGCTCCGCGGCGCCTACCGCCTCCATCTTCGGTTCAATGATGGAGTAGAGGGTGTGGTGGACATTGCCGAGGTCATCCCATTCGAGGGAGTCTTCGCGCGCCTCAGGGACCAGCGTGAGTTCGACAAGGTCTACGCCGACCCCGACTGGGGTACCATCTCCTGGCCGGGAAACCTCGACCTGGCGCCCGAGCCGCTGCACAACCGGGTACGACGTTATCCTGTTTCCCCGTAATGTGCTCGCACATTCGGATCGGCTTGGCCCCTGTAGACAGGATGCGATTACGCCGTCCGTTCATCTCCCGTTATGTGACGTTTACCTTTGATCGCCCCCCCGTCGACTCCTTCGGCACGCGATTGAGCTCCAGACGCACGCGTTTGAACTCCATTCACGTGCGATTGAGCTCCAGACGCACGCGTTTGAACTCCATTCACGTGCGATTGAGCTCCAGACGCACGCGTTTGAACTCCATTCACGTGCGATTGAGCTCCATGCCTACGCGATTGATCTCCATTCACGTGCGATTGAACCCCATACGTACGCGATTGAGCTCCATTCACGTGCGATTGAACTCCATACGTACGCGATTGAGCTCCATTCACGTGCGATTGAACTCCATACGTACGCGATTGAGCTCCATTCACGTGCGATTGA
>Ga0182030_10002514_pt1 | contig 38900 bp, 32 predicted proteins | sample 812S3MmetaG_FD_121299 | JGI IMG/M metagenome (GOLD analysis project Ga0182030, IMG submission 121299) | Permafrost microbial communities from Stordalen Mire, Sweden - 812S3M metaG (Illumina Assembly) | ecosystem: Environmental > Terrestrial > Soil > Wetlands > Permafrost | place: Sweden...
CCGCGTCGATGTGGACCGCGTCGATGTGGACCGCGTCGGTCCGGACCGCGTCGAGGGGGCGGCGCCAGGTCACCTTGGCGTGCAGTTCGATGTCCCCGGCGTCGAGGGCGTGGCGTACTTCGTGGAGGTGGCGGAAAATCCGGCCCTCCCCGCGCATGCCGTCCTTGATGAGGGTCAGGTAGTAAGCGCCGAAGACCATGTCCTGGGTGGGGGTGACGATGGGGCGGCCGGTGGCGGGCGAAAGGATGTTGTTGGCCGACAGCATCAGGATCCGCGCTTCGGCCTGCGCCTCGGCGGACAACGGCAGGTGCACGGCCATCTGGTCCCCGTCGAAGTCGGCGTTGAAGGCCGTGCACACGAGGGGATGGATCTGGATCGCCTTGCCTTCGACCAGGACGGGCTCGAAGGCCTGGATGCCCAGGCGGTGCAACGTCGGCGCCCGGTTGAGGAACACCGGGTGTTCCTTGATGACTTCTTCGAGCACGTCCCACACGTGGGTGCGGCGGCGCTCCACCATCCTCTTAGCCGACTTGATATTTTGCGCCAGTTCCAGGTCGACCAGGCGCTTCATGACAAATGGCTTGAACAGTTCGAGGGCCATCTGCTTGGGCAGACCGCACTGGTGCAGGCGCAGGGTGGGCCCTACAACGATGACCGAACGGCCCGAGTAGTCGACGCGCTTTCCCAACAGGTTCTGGCGGAAGCGCCCCTGCTTGCCCTTGAGCATGTCGGAAAGGCTCTTGAGCGGCCGGTTGCCCGGGCCCGTCACGGGCCGCCCCCGGCGCCCGTTGTCGAACAGGGCGTCGACGGCCTCTTGCAGCATACGCTTTTCGTTGTTGACGATGATCTCGGGCGCGCCCAGGTCGAGCAGCCTCTTCAACCGGTTGTTGCGGTTGATCACCCGGCGGTAGAGGTCGTTCAGGTCGCTCGTGGCGAACCGGCCACCGTCGAGCTGGACCATCGGCCGCAACTCGGGCGGGATGACAGGGACGACGTCGAGGATCATGGCCCGGGGGTCGTTGACCCGGCGCCCGGACTCGTCACGCCGATTAAAGGCGGAGACGATCTTGAGGCGCTTGATGGCTTTCTGCTTGCGCTGCACGGACAGGTGCCGCTTGCCCTCATCAGGCTCGATCACCTCGCGCAGCTTTACTTCCTCCTCGTCGAGGTCGATCTCCTCGATCAACTGGGCGATGGCCTCGGCCCCCATACCGCCGCGGAAATAATCGCCGAAGCGTTCCCGAAGTTCGCGCCACAGCAGCTCGTCCTCGATGATCTTGCGGCCGTGCAGGTCGCGGAACTCGTCGAACGCCCGGCGGACCAGGTCCGCCTCGGCGTCGGCGTGGTCACGTATCGACGTGACCTCCTTTTCCACCTGACGCTGGCGGGCCTTCAGCTCGGAGTCCTTGGCCCCCTCGCCCTCGAGCTTGGCCAGCTCCTCCTCGAGCTCCTTGTAGCGCCGGTCGATGTCGAGGTCGCGCTCGCGCACGATGTCGGCCAGCTCCTCGTTGAGCTCGACTTCCAGGTTGGGAAGGTCGGTGTGACGACGTTCTTCGTCCACCCAGGTCACGAGGTTGGCGGCGAAATAGATGACCTTCTCGAGCTGCTTGGCCTTGAGCTCCTCGCGCGCCTCGGTGCCCATGAGCAGATAGGCGAGCCACGAGCGGGTACCGCGCAAATACCAAATGTGAACCACGGGAGCGGCCAGCTCGATGTGCCCCATGCGTTCGCGCCTGACCTTGGACCGCGTGACTTCGACCCCGCAGCGCTCGCAGATGATGCCCTTGAAACGGACGCGCTTGTACTTGCCGCAGTAACACTCCCAGTCCTTGGTCGGGCCGAAGATCTTCTCGCAGAAGAGGCCGTCCTTCTCGGGCCGGAGGGTGCGGTAGTTGATGGTCTCGGGTTTTTTCACCTCGCCGTTGGACCACGTCCGAATGTCGTCGGCCGTGGCCAGCCCGATGCGCAGTTGCTCAAAATTGTTGACGTCCAACATCGCCTAAAAACTCCTCTCGCTGGCGCGCCGCGCGTCTTCCTCGTCGGAACCCCTCTCGGGACGGCTGATGTCGATGCCCAGCTCTTCGGCCGTGCGGAACACGTCCTCGTCCAGCTCTCGCATCTCGATCTGCTCGCCCGTGGTCGACAGGACTTCCACGTTGAGACAGAGGCTCTGCATTTCCTTGATGAGAACCTTGAAGCTCTCGGGTATCCCGGGCTCGGGGATATTGTCGCCCTTCACGATCGCCTCGTAGACCTTGACCCGGCCCAAGACGTCGTCCGACTTGATGGTGAGCAGTTCCTGGAGGGCATAAGCAGCCCCGTAAGCCTCCAGGGCCCAGACCTCCATTTCGCCGAACCGCTGGCCGCCGAACTGGGCCTTGCCGCCGAGAGGCTGCTGGGTGATCATCGAGTAAGGACCGGTTGACCGGGCGTGGATCTTGTCGTCCACGAGGTGGGCCAGTTTGAGGATGTATATGTAGCCCACCGATATCGGGTTGTCGTACTCTTCGCCCGTCCGGCCGTTGAACAGCACGGCCTTGCCGTCGGGACCGATGAGCCGTCCGTGGTCGCCGTACTCCGTCCCGGGCGCCTCGGGGTGAAGGTTTTCGAAGATCTTCTTTATCGTCGGGTGCTTGCCGGCCTGGTCCTCTTCGTCCCAGTGGGCGCCGTCGAAGCTCGGCGTGGCCACGAAGCTGGCCGGCTCGGCCAACGGGCTCGTCTTGCGGTTCCGCTCGACCCGGGGCGACGGGCCCTTCCCGCCCACGTCCCAGCCCCAGCGGGCGGCCCAGCCGAGGTGGCTCTCGAGGACCTGGCCCACGTTCATGCGGGAAGGGACCCCGAGGGGGTTGAGGATCATGTCCACGGGGGTGCCGTCGGCCAGGTGGGGCATGTCCTCGATAGGGAGGATCTTGGAAATGACGCCCTTGTTGCCATGGCGGCCGGCCAGCTTGTCGCCCTCGGTGATCTTGCGCTTCTGGGCCACGTACACCCGCACGAGCTGGTTTACGCCGGGCGGTAGTTCGTGGGCGTCCTCCCTGGAGAAGACCCGGACGTCGATGACCTTGCCGGACTCACCGTGGGGCACCTTGAGCGAGGTGTCCCTCACCTCACGCGCCTTTTCCCCGAATATGGCTCGGAGCAGGCGCTCTTCGGGCGTGAGCTCGGTCTCGCCCTTGGGCGTGACCTTGCCCACCAGGACGTCGCCCGCCCCGACCTCGGCGCCGATGCGGATGATGCCCCGCTCGTCGAGGTCTTTCAGGATTTCTTCGGACAGGTTGGGGATGTCACGGGTGATCTCCTCGGCCCCAAGCTTGGTGTCCCGGGCGTCGACCTCGTGCTCCTCGATGTGGATCGACGACAGGACGTCGTCTTTGACGAGGCGCTCCGAGAGGATGATGGCGTCCTCGTAGTTGTAGCCCTCCCAGGGCATGAACGCGACCAGGAGGTTCTTCCCCAGGCCGAGCTCGCCTCCCTCGGTGGACGGCCCGTCGGCCAGGACGTCGCCCAGGCCTACCGGCTGGCCTTCTTCCACCACTATGCGCTGGTTGAAGCAGGTGTTCTGGTTGGAGCGACGGAACTTATAGACCGGGTACACCTTGCGCCCGAGCGACCGGCCGTACCGGTCCGTCTGGCCCTCCTTGTACTCGATGGTCACGTGCTCGCCCGAGATCTCGACCACCGTGCCCGTCCCTTCGGCCAACAGCACGTCGCCCGTGTCGCGCGCCGCCCGGCCTTCCACGCCCGTGCCCACAAAGGGTGCTTCCGGGCGCACGAGGGGCACGGCCTGCTTCTGCATGTTGGCCCCCATGAGGGCCCGGTTGGCGTCGTCGTGCTCGATGAAGGGGATCAGGGCCGTCGAGATGGAGACGATCTGCTTGGGGGAGACGTCCATCAGGTCGACTTCCGACGGGGGCACGAAGTCGACCTCGCTGGTCGTGCCATAGGTGGTGCCGCCGGCGCCGACGCGCACGCCAGGGCCCTGCGGAGCGCGCCTCACGAGCACGCGCTGGTCGGTGAGGGTCCCGTCCGGGGCCAACTTGGCGTTGGCCTGGGCGATGACGTACTCCTCCTCCTCGTCTGCCGCCAGGTAGGTGATCTCGTCGGTGACCGTGCCGCCCACCACCCGGCGGTACGGCGTCTCGATGAAGCCGTACTCGTTGATCCGCCCGTAGGTGGCCAGGTGGCCGATGAGGCCGATGTTGGGGCCTTCGGGCGTCTCGATCGGGCACATGCGCCCGTAGTGGGAGCTGTGCACGTCCCGGACCTCGAACCCGGCCCTCTCCCTCGACAGGCCGCCCGGGCCCATGGCCGAGAGGCGGCGCTTGTGGGTGAGACCGGACAGGGGGTTGGTCTGGTCCATGAACTGCGAGAGCTGGCTGGTGCCGAAGAACTCCTTGATCGCCGCCACCACGGGACGGATGTTGATCAACGTCTGGGGGGTGATGGCTTCGACGTCCTGAGTGGTCATACGCTCACGCACGACCCGCTCCATGCGGGACAACCCGACTCTCACCTGGTTCTGGATCAGCTCGCCCACCGAGCGCACCCGCCGGTTGGCGAAGTGGTCCTGGTCGTCCAGGCGGTAACCCGCCTCGCCCTGGGCCAGGTGGAGAAGGTAGGTGCTCGCCGCCAGCACCTCGCTCTTTGAGAGCACGGTCTGGTCATGGGCCGGCCGGTCAAGCTCGATGTCGAAAAGCGAAGCGATCTTGCCGATCTCGGGGCCCAATTTGCGGTCGAGCTTGTAGCGGCCCACGCGCGTCAAGTCATAACGCTTGGAATTGAAGAACGCGTTCTCGAAATAGGCGCGGGCGGACTCTACCGAGGGAGGCTCACCGGGGCGGGCGCGCTTATAGATTTCGAGCAGCGCGTCTTCCTGCGACGGGGCCAGCTCGCGCTCGCGCTCCCACTGCGGTTCGAGGAACTGGAAATGCCGAACGAAACGCTCCAGGAACGCCTCGTCGGCATAACCCAGGGCGCGCAGCAGCGTGAAAAGAGACAGACGCCGCTTGCGAGCGACCCGCGACCCGGCAGTAATGTCCTTGCCCGGTTTGGCTTCGACGTCGAACTCGATCCACTCGCCACGGTACGGGTGCACGGTGCCCGTCACGATCGTCTTCGCGTCCCGACCAGGCTGGAAGATCACCCCCGGGGAACGGACGAGCTGCGATACGACAACGCGCTCGGTGCCGTTGATGATGAAAGTGCCGCGGTCCGTCATCACGGGGAAGTCACCCATGAAAACTGTCTGCTCTTTGATCTCGCCGGTATTGGCATTCTGGAACTGCGCCCGCACGAAAATGGGCGCAGCATAAGTCATGTCCTTTTCCTTGCACTCCTCTACCGAAAATTTCGGAGGTGGACGCAGGTCCTGGTCGCTCGGGTCGAACTCCAAGATGAGCTTGAGCGAGCCCGAGAAGTCTTCGATGGGGCTGATGTCGCGGAATGCCTCCGCCAAGCCCTTATCTAGGAACCACTGGAAGGAGTCGCGTTGAACTGAGATCAGATCCGGGGGCGGCAGGACCTCGTCAAGGTTGGCAAACGAGAAGCGCTCCCGGGTAACGGGGCGAGACGGCAAGGACTTACTCCTTGGAAGATGCGGTGGCCACAGGGGCGCGCCAAGCCTCCGCCCAAGTTACCAAGGACGCGGAAGGACAGGGCACGGCAACTGACCACTATACAACGTCCAGTCGGGACGCGGCAAGCACTTGCGCACATATCCAGCGCCTCTAAAGGACAGGGTAAGCGAGCAAGCCGCGCCGGTCAAGCACTTCTCTCTCGCGCCCGTCCGGGCGGGCGGGCGGCGCGCTGCACCTGCACGCCCGCCCAGGCCCGGGACGCCTAGGCCCAGGGATGGGCCGTTACTTGAGCTCGACGGTGGCGCCGGCCCCTTCGAGCTGCGCCTTCGCCTTGTCGGCGTCCTCCTTGCTGACCTTTTCAAGCACGGTCTTAGGAGCCCCGTCGACCAGGTCCTTGGCCTCCTTCAGGCCCAGGTTAGTGAGCGCGCGCACTTCCTTGATCACTTGGATCTTCTTGTCTCCGGCGCCGGTGAGCACGACGTCGAACTCCTCCTGCTCCTCCTTGACCGGCTCCGCAGGGCCGGCGCTGGCCGGGCCGGCGGCGCCGGCGGCGACAGGAGCGGCGGCGGTGACGCCGAAGCGCTCCTCGAAGGCCTTGAGCAACTCGGAAAGTTCGAGGACGGTCATGGTGGAGATGGACTCGAGGATCTCATCCTGGGACAACTTGGTAGGCATTGGTCTTGTGCTCCTGGTCTTGGTCGTGGTTTGGGGTGCTGGTCGGGTTCTCGGACGGGCCCGGCGGCAAGTGCCGGGGCCTAGTAGGGGACGTTGGGGGCTGTCCGGGTCAGCCCTCGCCGGCGGCCTCGCGCTGGTCTCTCAGCGCGGCCAGCCCGTAGGCGAAGTTGCGGGGCACGGCGGCCAGCAGGCCGGCCAAGGCTTGCATCGGAGCCGCCAGTCCGCCCGCCAGGCGGGCCAGCAGGACCTCTCGCGACGGGAGGTCGGCCAGCGCCACGGTCGCCTCGACGCCCAGCACGGACTTCCCGAGCAGGCCGCCCTTGATGACCATCAGAGGGTTGGCCCGGGCAAAGTCCCTCAGGGCCTTGGTGACGGCGGCGGCATCGCCGCGTACGAAGGTGAGGGCCGTGGGCCCGACGAGCAGCTCGGCGAAGCTCCCGGGGCCACCCTGGTCGGCAGCTATGCGCACCAGGGTGTTCTTGAAGATCCGGTACTCACCGCCTAGAGGGGCGAGGCTCCGCCTGAGCGCAGCCAGGTCTTTGACCTTAAGGCCCCGGTACTCGGTCACAATGACGGCGTCAGCCTGGTCCAGGCGCGCACGCACGTCGTCGACGACTGCAACTTTTTCGGGCCTTGGGTTACCCATTGCCACTCCTTGTCTCGTGGTGCTCTGAACGCGAGCGCGCACACCATCAAGGAGTGCCAGCTCGCCTCGTCGGGTCGGGCCTACCACCTGGTCGGAGGGGCCCGCTTAGGCGCCGGTCAGGGCGCACCGGATTTCTACGGCGTTATGTAAGTCATCGATTGTAGCCCAGCTCGGCAGGAGACGAGCTCAGCCAGCGGCTGCGCTAGCCAGTTCCTCATCGGTGAGCCGCAATCGGGCCGGGTCGACGTCGATGCCCGGGCCCATGGTCGGCGACATCGACACCGCCTTCACGTAGCGGCCCTTGGAAGCGGCGGGCTTGACCCGCTGCAGCTCGTCGATAACGGCACGGAAGTTGATGAGCAACTGGTCGCGCGAGAAGCTCACCTTGCCTATCGGTACCTGCACCACACCACGGCTCCGGGCATCGGCCCGGTACTCGACACGCCCTCCTTTGAACTCGGCCACCGCCCGTCCGACATCGGTGGTGACGGTGCCCGTCTTGGGGTTGGGCATGAGGCCCCGAGGGCCCAACTTGCGCCCCAGCCGGCCCACCTGGCCCATGAGGTCGGGCGTCGCTATGGCGACGTCGAAGTCCATAAAGCCGCCGTCGACCCTGGCCACCAGGTCGTCCGAGCCTACGATGTCGGCCCCGGCGTCTCGGGCGGCCTCGGCCGCTTCGCCGGCGGCGAAGACCGCCACCCGCACGCTCTTGCCGGTCCCGGCAGGCAGCGAAACGGTACCCCGCAACACCTGGTCCGCCTTGCGGGGGTCTATGCCCAGGCGTACAGCCAACTCGACGCTCTCGTCGAAACCAGCACGAGCGACGTCTTTGACCAGGTCGAGCGCCTCGACGGGACTGTAAAGGCGTTGGGGGACGACCTTCTTAGCGGCCGCCACGTATTTCTTTCCTCTTTTCGGCATTGATGCCTCCCTCGGTAGTAACCCGCCGAGGTGAGGTCTTCCCCGGCCGTGGTCTGTGTCCTTTTAGCCGACTTTTACGCCCATGGACCGGGCGGTCCCCGCCACCTGCGCCTTAGCCGCCTCGAGATCGTAGGCGTTGAGGTCCGGCATCTTGATCTGGGCGATCTTGGTGACCTGAGCGTCGCTCAGTGTACCGGCCACCTCTCGACCAGCCGTACTGGCCCCCTTGGGTATCCCGAGCTCCTGGCGGATGAGGACCGCGGTGGGGGGTGTCTTCAGTATGAACGTGAAGCTGCGGTCCGAGAAGATGGTGACTTCAACGGGTATGACCTGGCCCACCTTGTCCTCGGTGGCGGCGTTGTACTGCTTGACGAACTCCATCGTCTGGATGCCGTGGGGGCCCAGGGCGGTGCCCACCGGAGGCGCCGGAGTGGCCTTGCCCGCCGGCAACTGGATTCGGACTATCGCTGTGACTTGGCGCTTGGCCATGGGGACGCTCCTCTTGCTCTCGGCTTTGCGGGCTCTCTGGCTACGTGGGGCTAAAGAGCGCTCAGAGCTTCGCCACTTGGGCGAACTCGAACTCTACCGGGGTCTCTCGGCCGAAGATATTGACCAGGACTTTGAGCTTGAGCTGGTCTTCGTTGATCTCGGCGATGGTGCCGCTGAAGTCGGCGAACGGCCCTTCCCTGACCCGGACCGATTCTCCCACCTCGTACTCGAGGCGGGGACGGCTCTTCTTCTGGGCAGCGGCCCCCTCCGGCTTCACGGCCAGGATGTTGTCGACCTCGCGCTTGGACAGCGGCGTCGGCCGGGCTCCCAGGCCGACGAAGCCCGTCACGCCGGGCGTGTTGCGGACCACATACCACGAGTCGTCGTCGAGGTCCATACGGACCATCAGGTAGCCGGGAAAAACCTTGCGGGACACGACCTGGCGCTTGCCGTTTTTCAGCTCCACGACGTCTTCCATGGGGATGACGACCTCGAAGATGCGGTCCTCCATGTTCATCGAGGAGATCCGGCTCTCGAGGTTTGACTTAACCTTGTTCTCGTAACCGGCGTACGTATGTACGACGTACCACCGTCCCGGCCGGTCGTACGGGCTCTCGGGCGGTTTGACCACGTCCTCGGTCCCTGCGTCGCCCACCACCTCGGCGACCTGGACGTCGACGATGGCCTGGGGAGCCGCCTCCCATCCGTTGCGGCGCTTGCGCGCCGCTTTGACGCCCACCGGGGCGGCGTCCTCGATCTGACCGGTTTCAAGATCTTCTGCCATCACTACCTTTGCCACTTGCGCCTGTTCGGGCTCCACGGACCAGCCTGGCGCGTTTACTTGAACAGCTGGGTGGAGCCGAGCGAGTACACGTAGTCGATCGCGTACACCAGCGCCATCACGAAGGCCAGGGTGAAGAAGACCACAGTGGAGTAGTTGAACAGCTCTGCTCGCTTGGGCTTCATCACCTTGCGCAGCTCGAGGATGACCTCGTCGATGAACTGGCGGGGGTGGAAACCGCCCCGGGAGGGGCCCGTGGGTGGGCGGCGCTCGTTTGATCGCAGCGCCGGCATGCCCTCGGCATCGAGGGTGCCCTGGCGCTGCAGGAGCCGCTTTTGCTCTCGGTTGTACTCGCTTGTGCTCACGTCAGTGACCTTCCCATATTAAGCCTTGTGCAGGGCAGGAGGGACTTGAACCCCCAACCGCCGGTTTTGGAGACCGGTGCTCTGCCAAATTGAGCTACTGCCCTCTGGAGCCTTGCCATCCGGCGGCCTGGACCCGCGCTCAGGCCCCGACCGGGTCGAGAATAGCACCGATGCTGCCCGACGCGTTCGGCGGCGCCGTCCCTGGCGGCCCGGAACTAACCGTGGGTCACCCGCAGCGGAGGCCCGAACTTGAGCGCGCCCATGGCGACCGGAGAGCGCCGCGGCGGACGCACCGGACCAGAACGGGCCACCATGGCCCCGGCGCCGACCGCGGCCAGACCGATCGTGACCAGTGCGCAGGCGACCAGCCAGCGCTCGCGCCTTTCCCGGTCGACCGGGCGCTGCCTCCGGCCGACCAGCCCCTGGCTGAGCGCCGTCAAGGTCTCGCCGATCAGCTCAGGAGCAGGCAAGAGCACGGGCTCGTTCCTCAGGCTGCGCAACACCCGCAGCAACCGGCGGTAACCGGCCAGTTCGGCCTGGCAGGCCAGGCACGAGGCGAGGTGGTCGGCCATGGCCCGGCTCGGCCGCCTGCTCCCGTCCACCACAAGGGGCAGCTCGGCGGCCACAGCTTCGCAGCTGACCAGGGCCCGGAGGTGCCCGGGCGAGCGGCGGGGGACCTCAGCTGGCCACGGCATCGTCATCCATCTCAACAACCGGGGTGGAGGCACCCGCGGTTCCATCGTTTTGCGGATGGCTGCCCTGCTTGAGGGCGTCTTGCCTGCCCCTCTGGCCCAGCCGCTTGCGCCGGCGAAGGTCCGGGCCGTCCAGGGCCTCGAGATGACACCCGGCGTCCTCGCGCAGCATTTTGCGGGCCCTCTGCAGGCGGACCTTGGCCGTCGCCTCCGAAATCCCCAGCTCCGCCGCTATCGACTTATGGGAGAGGTCATACACGTCGCGCAGTACCACGACCTGACGAAGCCTCCACGGTAGCTCCCGCAGGGCCAGGGCCAGCGACGCCCGTTCGTCGCCAGCCGACGCGCAAGCCTCCGGGTCATGCTCGCGACGACCGTCGCACATCCTGGCTTCGTCGATCTTGTCCAGGTCCAGCTGGTCGTGGCGGCCGCGCCAAGAACGGCTCAACTGGTTGCTGGCACAGTTGGCCGTCACCCGGTAGAGCCAAGTCGAGAAGCGGGCCTCCCCCCGGAACCGGGGTAAGCCCCGGAAGGCACGCAGGTAAGTCTCCTGAGTTACGTCGAGAGCGTCTTCCTCATTGCCCGTGAGACGGAACGCCAAGGTGTAGGTGGTGGCCCAGGTCATGCGGACCAGGTCCTCGGAGGCGTGAACGTCGCCACGCCTGGCCGCGTCGACCAGGATCTTAAGGGCCGCCTCATCAGGGCCGCCACGGGCCAACGGCCTTACCTGGTCTCCTTGTGCACGGTATGCTGGCGGTCCCAGCGGCAGTACTTCCGCATCTCGATCCGGTCGCGGTCGTTTTGCTTGTTCTTGGTCGTGATGTAGTTGCGCCGCTTGCAGACATCGCAAGCCAACGTCACCTTGACTCGTTTCTCGTTCCTAGCCATGCTGCGCTGCTCCCTCCTCCCGGCTGCCCGAACGGGCTCTCGCCCACCAACGCTACAGCCTTCATCGGCCCGACCAGGGTAACCGGCTTCTGGTCGGCTCTGGTTTGGTAGCGGCGGTCGGACTCGAACCGACGACAACTCGATTATGAGCCGAGTGCTCTGCCAACTGAGCTACGCCGCCCTGCGGTTTGCAAAACAAGTGGAGCCCCCTGTCAGAATCGAACTGACGACACCAGCCTTACCATGGCTGTGCTCTACCGACTGAGCTAAGGGGGCAGTCCGGTAGGGACCGGTAGCCCGCCCAATAGTAGCGGCCCGGCTCGTTGAGGTGGGCGGCTGCACCTAGCCTGGCACCTATGACCGCTCCACCGTTCCGGTCCGCCCCGTCAATGCCGCGCGACCAGCGCCCCGGGAAACCGGTGGGCAACGACGCGGGTCGCGGGCGGGCCGCTCCGGCGCCCAGGCTCGTGGTGGCCCGCGCCGTTCACGCCGAGGGCATCCGTTCCATCTACAACCGGGCCATCGAAACGAGCACGGCCACATTCGAAATGACGCCCAAGACATTGCCCGAGCAGCTCGAGTGGATCGCCGAGCACTCGGGTGCCCACCCCGCCGTGGTGGCGGTCGACGATGGGGACAGCGTCTTCGGCTTCGGCTCCCTGTCGCCATACCGGCCCCGGCCTGCGTACAGCACCACGGTGGAGAACTCGGTGTACGTGGACGAGGCCTTCCAGCGCCGGGGGATCGGCCGGGCCATCCTGGAAGAGTTGGTGCGGCTGGCCGAGGCGCACGGCTTTCACGTCGTGATCGCCCGGATAGCCGGGGACAACGACGCCTCGGTGGCGCTGCACACGGCGTGCGGGTTTGAAATGGTGGGCGTCGAGCACGAGGTGGGGCGCAAGTTCGGCCGCTGGCTCGACGTCGTCTGCATGGAACGCCTTCTGTAGTGGAACTCAACGCTCTCCAGCAGCTCATGGCGGCGACCTACGGCGAACGGGACGCGGCGCGGGGCCGCCAGGCGGCGGTGGCGTGGTTGGCCGAGGAGCTCGGGGAACTCGCCCAGGCGGTGCGCAAGGGCTCCCCTGAGCAGCAACTGCACGAACTGGGCGACGTCCTCGCGTGGCTGGCCTCACTGGCCAACCAGCTCGGCCTGTCCCTGGAGGAGGCAGTCGGCCGCTATGCAGGGGGCTGCCCGGCGTGCGGCGGCGTGCCCTGCGACTGCCCTTGAGCTGCTGACGAAGCTTCGCGAGCTCTCAGGCTGCGACCGAGCCGCGCCGGAGGAGGGCTTCGGCTATCTGCACAGCGTTGAGCGCCGCCCCCTTGCGGAGGTTGTCCCCGGATATGAACATGGCCAGCCCGCGGCCGTCGGGCTCGGACATGTCTTGGCGCAGGCGTCCCACCAGGCAGTCGTCGATACCTGCGCAATGCAGGGGGGTGGGCACCTCCACCAGGCGCACGCCCGGGGCGCCCCGCAGCAACTGTCTGGCCTGCTCGGGGGCCAACGGGCCCTCGAAGCGGGCAAGCACGGACAGTGAATGCCCGGTGAAGACAGGCACCCTCACACAGGTCACGCCCACCGCCAGGTCAGGTATGTGCAGGATCTTGCGGCTCTCGTCGCGCAATTTGTGTTCTTCGTCGGTCTCGTCGTCGACCATCTTCCCCGCCAACGGCAGGACGTTGAAGGCGATGGGGCCGGGGAAGACTTCGGACGGGGGGTAACTGACGGCCGAACCGTCAAAGGTCAGAGCGGCCGCCTTTTCGCCGACGGCCTGGATCTGCAGGGCGAGCTCCTCCACTCCCCTCCGGCCCGCGCCCGATGTGGCCTGGTACGTCGACACCACCAGCCGGGTCAGCCCGGCCCGGTCGTGGAGCGGCTTGAGCACGGGCATACAGACCATGGTCGTGCAGTTGGGGTTGGCCACTATCCCTTTGGGTATCTGCGCCAGGTCGTCGTCGTTGACCTCAGGGACGACCAGGGGTACCTCGGGGTCCATCCGCCACGCCTTGGAATTGTCGATCACGATGGCCCCCGCTCCCGCCACCACGGGTGCCCATTGGACAGAGGCCGCCCCGCCCATGCTGAACAAGGCGATGTCGACGCCGCCGTGATCAGCTCGGGCGACGTCTTCGACCTCGGTCCCGTCCAGGACCTGACCGGCCGATCGCTCTGAGGCAAAAAGCCGCACGCGGCCCATCGGGAACCTGCGCTCCCGCAGCACTTGGCGCATGACCCCGCCCACCTGGCCGGTGGCGCCGTAAACACCCACAGTCAGCGCCATCAGAGGTTGCCCTCGCCTTCCAGCCCGAACGCCTTGTGCAGCGCCACGACTGACCGGTCGGCCATGTCCGCCCGGACGACACAAGTAAGCCTTATAGCCGACGTCGAGATCATTTCGATGTTTATCCCTTCTGCGGCCAGCACCTCGAACATGGTGGCCGAAACGCCGGGGTGCGTCCTCATCCCGGCCCCCACTATCGACACGGTAGCTATGTCGGGATCGGCGTGAACACCACGGGCGCCGATCTCGTCCTGCAAATTGGCCACGACCTCCCGGGCAATGCCGAGGTCGTCGTGCGGCACCGTGAAGGAGATGTCGGTGGTGCCTTGCACCGAGACGTTCTGCTCGATCATGTCCACGTTTACGAGATGGTCGGCCAGCGCCCGGAACAACCTGGCGGCAATACCGGGGCGGTCGGGTACCCCGGCCACGGTGAGCTTGGCCTCGGACTGGTCAGACACGACGGCGGATATGATCGCCTGCTCCATAGCATTGCCTTCCTGTTCGATCCAGGTGCCCGGTTCCCACGTGAAGCTCGACCGCACGTGCAGGCGCACCCCGTGGGTGCGGGCGAACTCCACCGACCTCATGGCCGGCTTGGGACAGCCGGCGGCGTTCATTTCCAACATCTCCTCGTAACTGACCTTGCTCAGGCGCCGCGCCCGCGGCACGACCCTGGGGTCGGCACTGAAGACGCCCGGGACATCCGTGTAGAGCTCACAGGCGTCGGCATCCAGGGCCTTGGCCAGAGCTACCGCCGTAGTGTCGGAGCCGCCCCGGCCCAGGAACGTGATCTCGTGATCGACGGAGACCCCCTGGGCGCCGCCCACGACGGGGACGCGGCCAGCCTGCAGCGCCGCTCGCAGCCGGTCTGGGCGCATCTCGACGATCTTGGCCTTGGTGTGCTCGCCGTTGGTCACGATGCCGGCCTGGCTGCCGGTAAAGCTGTCGGCAGGGACGCCGAGGTCGTGGAGGGCCATGCACAACAGAGCCATCGCCTTGCGCTCGCCCGCCGTGATCAACATGTCCATTTCCCGCCCCGGCAGCGTGCGGGACACCTTGGCCGCCACGTCGATAAGGTCATCGGTCTCGTGGCCCATGGCGGACACCACGACCACCGGCTGGTCCCCACGCCTGTGCGCCCGGGCCACGTAATCGGCGACGTTACGAATTCTCTCCGCGTCGGCGACAGAGGAACCTCCGAACTTCTGGACCAGCATCGCCACGGCTCCCCAGGCTACCAGGCCGCAGAGGGCGCCCGACCAGGCTGAACAGCAAGGTTGCTCCCCTTTCGACTACGCTGCGGCGCCGTGCCGTCAGATAAACGCATGCAGCAGCGGGCCAACAGGCACCGCATGGAACAGCTACGCCGGCAACAGTTCCAAAAGCGGCGCCGGCAGCGCTTTTTCATCGGGGGTGGGACCGCCGCCGTAGTGATAATCGTGGTCGCTGTACTCGCCGCCGTCCTTTCGGGGGGGTCAAAACCGAAGGTCGCGGCGCCGACGACGACCCTCGCCAAGACGACTCCGACTACCGCCGCACCTACTTCGACGACGGCGGCGCCCGTGTCCGTGCCCTTGATCGATGCGCCCGCCAAAGTGAGTTGCCCCAAGCTCAACGGCTCCTCGCCCCACTACACTCACTTCGCCGCCGCTCCGCCCATGTGCATAGACACGACCAAGCACTACACGGCGAAGATCGTCACCGACATCGGGACGATAACCGCTACGCTCACAGCCGCCCAGGACCCCGCCAGCGTCAACAACTTCGTCTTCCTGGCCGCCTACCATTTTTTTGACGGGACCGCATTCCACCGCGTGTGCACCGGGTTCGTCGACCAGGGAGGGGACCCCACCGGTACCGGGACCGGGGGGCCGGGTTACTCGTTCAACGGCGGGACCCCCAAAAGCGCCAGCGTCTACACCAACGGGGCGTTGGCCATGGCCAACTCCGGTAGCGCCAGCACCGACGGCAGCCAGTTCTTCATCGTGGTGGGCAACACCGGGCCCACCACCCTCACGGCCCTCTACAGCTACTTCGGCAATGTGACCGCGGGTCTGAGCGTCGTCAACGCCATCAACAAGGACGGCTCTTCGGCGGCGACGACGAACGACTCCTGCCCGCCGCGTGTGGTGCACAAGATCATCAAGGTGACCATCACCGAGTCCTGAGCGGGGGCTGGCCCCGGTCGGGCTACGCTCTCAGAACAAGGGTGTGCCGGGAAGCCTGGTCGGCGATCGGGAGACCGCGACCATGACCGACTTCAGCTTCGAGGCCAGCCGCCACCGGCCCGGGAGAAGGCTGCCCAGCTGGCGCTGGGAGGCCCTGAGGACGACCTTCTGGATGGCGCCGACGGTCATGGTGCTCATCGCCGGGGTGCTGTTCGTGGTGACCCTCGAGATCGATTGGGCGGCCTATAACCACCACGTCCATCTCCCGTTTTGGATCGAGTCCGGGAGCACGGACGCCGCCCGCGAGGTGCTCATCGCCATCGCCGCCGCCGTCATAACCGTGGTCGGCGTGGTGTTCTCCATCACCATCCTGGCCCTCACCCTGGCGTCACAGCAGTTCGGCCCCCGCATGATGCGCAACTTCGTGCGCGACCTCGGCAACCAGCTCACGTTGGGCACGTTCGTGGCCACCTTCGTCTACTCGGTGCTGGCGATGGTCGCCATCACGAGCGTTCCTCATCGTCCGGACTTCGTCCCCCATCTCTCGGTCGCCGTGGCCGAAGCTTTCATGCTGGTGGACCTGGCTGTCCTCATTTACTTCATCCATCACATCGCCAAGTCGATCCAGTTGCCCGAAGTGATCGCGGGCATAGCCCGGGACCTGCTAAAGGCCATCGACGCCGAGTTCCCCACTCCGGTAGGCGAGCTAACCCCTACCGGTGCGCCGGCGGCCGGGAACGACAGGCCCGTGAGCGAGCTGCTCCAGCTGCTCGACGAGCGGGGCGCGGCCGTGCTCGCCAGCACGAACGGCTACCTGCAGTTCGTCGGGTACGCGCAACTGGTCGCCATCGCGTCACGGTTGGACGCTGTCCTCCGTCTCAACCACCGACCGGGGCACTTCGTCGTAGCCGGGCGGCCCCTCGCCACCGTCTGGCCCCGGGGGGCGGCGGAGCAGGTCAGGCTGGCCCTGTCCGAGGCGCATGTGACCGGTCCGCACCGGACCCTGATGCAGGACCCGGTCTTCGCCATCGACCAGCTGGTGGAAATCGCCATAAGGGCCCTGTCGCCGGCCGTCAACGACACCTTTACCGCCCTCACCTGCATAGATTGGCTGTCCGCCGGGCTCAGCAGGCTTTCGGGGCGGGCACTCGTGGAGGCTGTCTACCGCGACGAGTTTGGCCGGGCGCGGCTCATTGCCTCCTCGCCGTCATACGCGCACATGGTCAATCGCTCCGTCGACAAGTTGCGCCAGGCGGCACGGGGAATGCCCGCGGTCATCATCCGCCTGCTTACCGCCCTCACGGTCGTGGCCGAACAGACCACCTCGGCCCATCAGCGGAGCGTCGTCCTCCGCCAGGGGGACATGGTCCTCCAAGCAGCAGAGGAGTCGGTGCCCGACGCCAGCGACCTGGCGGACATTCGCCTTCGTCACCAGCAATTACTGGACTGCTGCCAACGTGGGGACGAGCCGGCCCCGTCGAGCGCGGGCTGACCGCCCTTAGCCGCCAGCCTCCCCTAGGGCGTCTATGCCGTCCACTTGACCATTGAGCCAGATGGTCACCTTGCCCTCCCCGGCCACGCGCCAACGGCCGTCCGCGCCTCTCAGCAAGGCCGTGCGCTCGTCTATGGCGGCAATGCGCAGGCCACCGGAGGCGAGCTTCACCGTGCGGTGCGTCTTCTCCTCCGACCAGCTGGCGGCGTGGGGAAGCACGGCGAGCTGGGGCAGCAGACCGAGCCCGAGAGTGAGCGCCCCGCCTCGGGGGTCGACCATGGCGTCACCGAGCACCATGGCCCCGGCGGACGAACCGGCCACCACCGTCCCGTCTTTCCAGGCTTCGACCAGGGCGTCCCAGACTGCCGAAGCCTTGAGGACGGACCGGAGGTGAAGCACCGAACCCCCGGCCAGGTACACAAACTTGGCCGCTCGTACCGTCCCGGCGTTAGCGCGGTCCTCGGCATCGGCGCGGCGCAGGACCATGCACGCCTTGACCGACGCTCCCAGGGGGGCGAAGTAAGCCGCCGCCGTCTCGACCGCCCGCTCCGGGTGCCAGTAGGCCGCCGCCGTCGGGAGCACCACGACCTCTTTGCTCCCGGCCGCTCCCAGCAGCTCGGAATCGAAGACCTCACACCCGGCGGACCACTCCGCACCGCCCACCAGGGCCAGTTCGCCCGGGAGCGCCGCGGCCCGGGCTGGGCCCACCGGTCCAGTGCTCTCCGGGAAGCTGCCGGAAAAGGGGGGTCGTGGGTCGTAAGTCATCCGCGGGCCCAGTATTGCACGGGGGGACGACCCACGGCACAGGCAAGCACGTCACAGGCGGTGCGGCCCCACCGGACGGACGTACGCCCGGTGGAGCCGTCACCGCTCATGTGGTCGGAGCCGGCATCGATCCGGCGACCTCGCACTTTTCAGGCGCGCGCTCTACCGACTGAGCTATCCGACCGCGGACCTGACGGGATTTGAACCCGCGGCCTCCGGCTTGACAGGCCGGCGTGCACTCCAAGCTGCACCACAGGTCCCAGTTGCACTGGTGCACCGCCTTGTCCAACTTTGGCCTGACGGTGCGAGACAGTATAGAACGTGCTGACCGGTGGTGCTACCGACCGCACTCCGGAGGCTGAGTAGGGTGATGAGGAGACTACGTGGGGCATCGTGGCGACCGGGGGGGCCGACGAGTGAACAAGCGCGTCACCCTGCTCGCTTCAGCGGCGTTGCTCGGCTCCGCCAGCCTTGTGCTGTCCACGCTGACGCCACCCACGTTGACGCCACCCACGTTCACGGCTCCGGCGGCGGCGGCGGCGCTGTCGCATGTGGCCTCGGCGCCCGAGGGTCTGGGGGCCATGGTCCGACTGGCAGGCGTCAGCACGCCGACCCCCGGCCTGTTCGGGGCGAAGGTGCTTGGCCGGGCGCTGCCCTCCTCGGCCCTGCAACTCGAGATCTACCTTCAACCCTACGATCCCAGCGCGCTGGGGGCCCTGGCTGAGGCGGTGTCGTCACCGGGCGACGCTGTGTACCACCACTTCTTGAGCGTCCCCGGGTTCGCCGAGCGCTTCGGTGCTCCCCCCTCCCGGGTCACCGCCCTCGACGGGTACCTGAAGGCGCAGGGCCTCCGGGTCGGCCCGCTGGCCGGCGACCACCTGGCGCAGTCGGTTACCGGCTCTGCCGCCGACCTGGACAGGGCGTTCGGGACGGCTCTGGTCAGGCTGCGCACGGCCCAAGGTGATGATGTCGTCGGCTCTACCCTGGCCCCCAGCTTGCCCGCCCACCTAGCCGGCGCGGTCAGCTTCGTAGATGGTCTCGAACCCTGGGTCGACCAGGTCAGCAACCTGGTGCGGTTCCCGACCCCCCCGAGGCTGGCCCGGACGGGGCGGGGACAGGAGGGGGCCGAGCAAGTGAACGTAGGGTGCAGCGGGATGGCCGACGCCGGGCTCACCCCAGCTCAGCTGGCATCGGTCTACCGCTTCAACGGCTTCTACGGCCGGGGCGACGAGGGGCAGGGCGAGACCATCGGGCTGATCGAGTACGCCCTGGCCGATGAGCAGGCCGTCTCGGGTTACGAGGCCTGTACCGGCGCCTCGCTCACGGTCGAGTACGTCCCTACCGGCTCCCCGCCCAAGCAGACCAACGCCGAAGTCGCGGCCGACATCGAGGTGGTGGCCGCCCTGGCCCCCAAGGCCACGGTCGTCGTCTACGAGTCCAACCAGGCCGGCACCGGTCTCGGACCGTGGCAGCTGGCCGTTTCGGGCACGGCGGCCGGAGGGCTGCCCGACGTCATCTCCTCGTCCTGGGACTCGTGCGAGCCGGACACGGGCCTGGGCAGTTCGTACTACGAGTCCGAGGAGGCTCTGTACGAGGAGGCCGCCACCCAGGGCCAGACCGTGCTGGTCGCCTCGGGCGACAACGGCTCGGAGGCATGCGTGCCGGACTCGGACAGCGACGCCCTGGCCGTCAACGATCCCGCTTCAGCCCCCATGGTCACGGCCGTGGGCGGTACGGCCAGTGACGCCGCCGACGGCCCTCAGTACGTCTGGAACAGCCGCGAGGCCACCTCCTCCAACTGCCTCGGCACGGGCTGCAGCGTCAGTGGCGCCAGCGGCGGGGGGACCAGCACGATTTGGCCCCGGCCCACTTACCAGCCCTCCTCCCTGGCCCAGGCGGCCGCGTGCAACCTGGGGGTGGTGGGCTGCCGGGAACTACCTGACGTGTCGGCCTTGGCGGGCGACCCTTACTCCCAGTACTGCTCGGCCCGGGCCTGCGGTGGCATCGGCAACTGGGTCGGTTTCGGCGGCACGAGCCTGGCGGCACCGTCCTGGGGAGCGGCCGTACTACTCACGGAGCCAGCCTGTCCGACCAAGATCGGCTTCCTCAACCCGCTCTTGTACAGCGAGCCCGGCACCCTCACCGGTGCCATCACCTCAGGGGACAATGACCTCACCGGGACCAACAACGGCCTGTACCCCGCTTCGCCCTCGGGCGGGTTCTCGATGGCCACCGGGCTCGGCTATCTCGGCGGCCAGGATCTGACCGGAGGCGCCTTGTGCGGGCCTTCCGCGGGCCCGACCGGTAGCCGTACCTCGACGGGCCCGCCGGGCGGTGTGGCCCCGACCGGCGCCCACGGGTCACCGCCGGCGGCCCGGGCATGCGCCCTGCCGGCCGACGTGGCTGTCTCGGGCACCCTCCGGGCACTGGCGGCGGAAGAAGGGACGGACCGCTGTGCCGGGTACTGGGTCGTCACCAGCACGGGCCACGTCGCTGCGTTCGGCAGCGCCGTCGTCTACAGCCCCCAAAGTTCCGCCCGGCCAAAGGTGCCGATCGTGGCCATCGCCGCCACGCGCGACTACCGGGGCTACTGGCTGCTCGGCTCGGACGGCTCGGTGTTCGCTTTTGGCGACGCCACCTCCTTCGGCCCCCGCCACAGCCTGCACCTGAAGTCTCCTGCGGTCGGGATGGCAGTCACCCCGGACGGCAACGGCTACTGGGTGGTGGCCCGGGACGGCGGCGTGTTCGCCTACGGCGACGCCCACTTCTACGGCTCGATGGGCGATAAGCCCCTGAACAAGCCGGTGATCGGGATAGCGGCAACGGCCACCGGCCACGGGTACTGGCTGGTTGCCTCCGATGGGGGCCTGTTCTCGTTCGGCGACGCTGCTTTCCACGGGTCCATGGCCGGCACCCGCCTCAACAGCCCCATCGTGGGCATCACGGTCGGGGCCCGGGGCGACGGCTACCGCTTGGTCGCCGGCGACGGCGGCATCTTCTCCTTCTCAGCGCCCTTCTACGGGAGCTTGGGGGCGGCCCCGTCCTCAGCGCCCATCACGTCCATGGCCGCCAGCGTGGACGGCCATGGCTATTATCTGCTCGATGCGGCCGGGCACGTCTATGCCTACGGCGACGCTCCGTACCTCGGCAACGTCGTCCCCGGGCCTCTGCCCGGTACACCACATTGAGCGTTACGGCCCGGTCCGAGTAGGTTTCCCGGGGTGATCAGGGTCGGGGTCGTCGGGGACTACGACCCTGGGAACGAGACCCACCAAGCGACCGACGCCGCCTTCGTCCATGCCTCGGCCGCCCTCGGCGTGCCGGCCATGGGCACCTGGACCGGCACGGACCAGCTCGCCGTCGGCGCCACCCACCTCCTCGAGCACTTCGACTGCCTACTCATCGCACCGGCCAGCCCCTACGTCAGTACCGAAGGCGCCCTCGCCGCCATCCGTTATGCACGGGAGGCCGACATCCCCGTCCTCGGCACCTGCGGCGGGTTCCAGCACATGGTCCTGGAGGTGGCTCGCGACGTGCTCGGGTACCGGGACGCGGGCCACGCCGAGCTCGACCCCGAAGGCGAGCGGCTGGTCATAACGCCACTCTCCTGTTCGCTGAAGGGACAAGCGATGCCCGTGACCCTCGTCGAAGGGTCCGTCGTCGCTGCCGCCTACGGACGGGAGCAGACCACCGAGCGCTACTACTGCGACTTCGGGCTCAACCCGGCCTACGTCGACGACCTCGCCGGCGCCGGGCTCGTGGTCACCGGCACCGGGCCCGAGGGCGAGCCCCGGGTGGTCGAAGCACCGGGCCATCGGTTTTTTGTAGGCACTCTCTTCGTTCCTCAGAGCCTGAGCAGCCCCGCCTCGCCCGCCCCGCTAGTAACGGCCCTTCTGGCCGCCACCAACCGATGAGCTGCCCCTGGGAGGCCGCACCATGAGCTATGGGACCGACAGCGGCCCGGGATGGCCGCAAAAGCCGTGGGTGGGGGTCAACTTCTGGTCCCGCCAGGGTGGCCCGCGCATGTGGGCCCGTTACGACCGGGACGTGGTCCGCCAGGAACTTGAGGTGCTGGCCGAGCACGGCTGCACGCTGACACGGTCGTTTTGCTACTGGCCCGACTTCGTCCCCAGCCCCGAAGTCCTCGACGAGGACGTCATGGACCGCTTCGTCGATTTTCTGGACCTGCACCAGCAGGCGGGCATGGGCACCATCCCCACCTTCATCGTCGGCCACATGTCCGGCGCCAACTGGGACCCGGTATGGCGGGGCGGCCGGGACCTGTACCGCGACGTGTGGTTGGTGGCCCAACAAGCGTGGTACGTCGCCGAAGTCGCCCGCCGGACGGCCGGGCACCCGGCCGTCGTGGCTTGGCTGCTGACCAACGAAATGCCCATCTACGGGCGGGACGGGGACCAAGAGTCGGTCACGTCCTGGGCCCGCCTACTCGTCCAGGCCTTGCGTTCGGCCGGTGCCCGCCAACCCGTCAGCGTGGGCGACGGAGCCTGGGGGACCGAGACCAGCGGCAACGACAATGGATTTTCGCTGCGCCGGCTGGCCCCCCTGGTGGACTTCATCGGGCCCCACACCTACCCGATGTCCGATGACCCGGTCCGCCAGATTATGGCGCCTGCCTTCCACTGTGAGATGTGCGGTTCTTTCGGCAAGCCCGTCATCCTGGAGGAGTTCGGGCTCTCGTCGGACTTCGTCTCGCCCGACAACGCCGCCCACTACTACCGCCAGGTGCTGCATTCGAGCCTCGTGGCCGGCGCTCGGGGCTGGCTGGCCTGGAACAACTGCGACTATGACAACCTGGCCGAGCAGGAGCCGTACAGCCACCACGCCTTCGAAATGCATTTCGGCGTCACCGACTCGGCCGGGCGTCCCAAGCCTCAGCTCGACGAGCTGGCTCGGTTCTCCTCCCTGGTCCACGAACTGACCGCGGCGGGTTGGGAGCGCGTAGCCGGCGAGGTGGCGCTCTGGGCCCCGGAGCTGTTCGAGCACGACGAGCCCTCCTGGTCGTACATCTACCGGGCCGACATCCACCCCAACATGTACCAGTCGTACATCGCTGCCCGGGAAGCCGACCTTCCCGTAGCCGTGGTCCGCGAGCGGGACATGGTCGTCGACGGGGCCCCTCCGGCCCCGGCCAAGCTCTACCTGCTCCCTTGCGCCAAGCTCGTCACCGCTCCGGGGATGAAGCTGGCGATGCGGCTGGCCGAAGAGGGCGCCACCGTGTTCGCCTCCTATTTCGCCGGCAGCCAGGCCGGCCAACGCGGCCCCTGGATGCCCTGGCTGGAACGGGCCTTCGGCGTCAGGCACCACCTTCGCTACGGTCTGGCCGACCCTATCGAGGACGCCGAGGTCACCTTCGAGATGGTGGCCGACCTGGGTGAGCTGCTGACCGGCACCACCCTCAGTTTCCCTGTCGGCGGCAGTGCCAATGCCCGCGCCTACCTCCCAGCAGAGCCCGACGGTGCCCAAATACTGGCCGTCGACGGCCATGGCCGCCCGGCCCTGTTGCGCCACCAAACGGGCAAAGGGGCCATGGTGCTGTGCACGTACCCTATAGAGCACATGGCCAGCGAACGGCCCCGGGCCAACCCAGAGGCGACCTGGCGGCTGTACTCGGCCCTGGCCACCGCCGCCGGTGTGAGCCGGCCCCTGCGGGCCGCAGACCCGAGGGTAAGCCTGGGGAGGCTCAAGGTCGGCGAAACAGACGCCTTCGTGGCCCTCAACCTCTCCGCCGACGATGTGAGCGTCGACCTGCTGAGCGACGGCCGGTCCATCCTCTCGGCCGAGGGCGCCAGCGTCGGACGCCTGGCCCTCGCGCCCTACGAGGTGGCCGTGCTCTACCTGGACGGCACCGTCCGTTAGGGCGGGCTCCTCTGGGGCCTCAGCCCTTCAGGTCGTTCAGGAGGCCGAGAAGCTCGTCGGCGGTCATGCTCCCGGGGGCGACCCGCTCGTACGCCATACGGTTAGCCGTGTCCTGCAACAGGACATTTACCGGCGTGGGCACCCCGTGGAGGCGTCCCAGCAGGACGATCTCCCCGTTTAGGTAATCGGACTCGATCGTCCGCTGGCCCCGGGCCAGGCTCTGCCACGACGAACTACCGCCCCGGGGGTAACCGCTGACGTCGTCGCCCGGGTTGAGGCGGTTACCCCGCCGTGCCCGGTCCTCGTCCACGGTGACGTGCTCGATCCCGGCCGCCTTCAGGCAGGCCTCACCTTCTTCCCACGCCAGTTGCGCCAGGCGGGTGTCCCGGTGGCCCGGCCCGCAAATGGCGTCGACGGCGTTGCCGAGGTTCCGGAGCAGCTTGGTGTACTTCCAGCGCATGATGTCGGGCCGGACGACCGACTCTATGGTGCTCTCGGACAGTGCCACCGCCACCTGCTCGGCGACGCTGTCAACACCCGACGGGTAACAGCCGATGTCGAGCAGCGCGGTTATAGGCGAAGAGCTCGCCACCACGACCCCGGGCTCGAGGTGACTGGCGGGGCACATGACGCAGATGCCGTAGACATGGGCGAACCGGCGCAGGGCCGTGGGCTCGTTGGCCACCCCGTTTTGCACGCAGACGACTGCGACCGACTTCGGGGCTGAGGCGCTCAACTGGCGCAGGGCCACGTCGGTGTCCTGGCTCTTCACGGCCAGGAGGACCACGTCGTCCTCCTGCCAGTCGACGTGCTGGGGCGACCCCTGCACGGGGACGGGCAGGACGACCACACCGGTGGCGGACGCCACAGTCAGGCCGCTACTGGCGATCGTCCGGCCGTGCTCCCCCTGGGCGACGAGGACGACCTCGTGGCCATGCTCGAACAACCGGCCCCCGACCACGCCGCCTACCGCACCTGCTCCTACCACGACGAAACGCATACTTCAGCCTCGCACTTCAGCGGCCTTGTACGTCAGCCGGCGATCGAATGCTCCTTGGCGAACTCAACCAGTTCGGAAACATAGCCGAACGCCATGGCCGTCACCGTATCGGCCGCACCGTAGTAAATGGCCAATCGTTGCGTCGCCTCGTCGCAGAGCATGGCGCACGGGAACACGACATTGGCTACGTCGCCCACGCATTCGTAGGGGGCTTGGGGCGACAGGACGTAAGGCGCGGCGCGGGCCAGGACCTTCCAGGGTTCGTCGAGGTCGAGGAGGGCGACGCCGGCGCTGTACACGTACCCGTTGCAGGATGTGAGGACCCCGTGGTAAACGAGCAGCCAGCCCTCGGACGTCTCGATCGGGACCGGGCCCCCGCCGACCTTGGTCGCCTGCCACGAGTTGGCCACAGGGCTCATCACATGACGGTGCCGGCCCCAAAAGCACATGTCCGGGCTTTCGCTGTAGAAGACGTCACCGAAGGGCGTATGGCCGTTGTCCGAGGGGCGGGAGAGCATGGCGAAGCGGCCGTTGACCTTGCGCGGGAAGAGCACCCCGTTGCGATTGAACGGCAGGTAGGCGTTCTCCCCTTGGTGGAAGTGCACGAAGTCGTCCGTCCAAGCCACCCCGATAGTGGGCCCGTGGTAGCCGTTGCACCAGGTCACGTAGTAGCGGTCGTCGATGCGGACGACCCGGGGGTCATAGCCGTACACGAAGTTGCCGATCTCAGGGTCCTGGCACACGAACTCGAGGGGCTCGGGGGTGATGTCCCAGCGCAGGCCATCGTCCGAAAAGCCTGTGTGCAGCTCCATCCGCCGTGTCCGGTCGTCACAGCGAAAGACGCCGGCGAAGCCGTCCCCGAAGGGGACGACGGCGCTGTTGAAGATACTGTTCGCCGTCGGGATGAGGTCCCTAGGTACCACGGGGTTGCGAGAGTAACGCCACAACGGCCCATTGGCACCGGGAGGCCGGTCTTCCCACGGGATGTTGGGCAGCTCTTGCTGGCCGAGGATCTTGACTGTTGTCATTTGCTGCTTGCCTTACTCTTCGACGGCCACGAAGTGGCCTGGTTCGAACTGGACGAGCGCGGGAGGAGCGTTGTTGGCCAGCACGGTGGCCACGCTGGGGCCCCCTCGGACGCGGAAGCGAGAGCGCCAGGGCTGGTCCTCCAGCTCCATGAGGCTCGGACGGGGGCCGGTCGGGACCGGCGGGGGGCCCGCCTTGCGGGGGTGAAGCCCGCTCTTGGAGTACCGCTGGCTTTGCCCCCCACCCGAGGAGGCGTCAGCCCCGAAAGTCGAGACCTGCGCCCCGGTCATGCCGGCCCCCGAGCCCTTGGCCCCTCCCGCCCCCAGGCCGTCGGCCGCATTCCGTTCGGCATCAGCGGCCTGCCATCTCCGGTGCAGCTGGGGGACGGCGGTGAGCAGGTGCCGGGTATAGGGGTGCTGGGGGTGGCCGAACACCTTCTCCGTGTCACCCATCTCGACCACGGCGCCGTAGCGGAGGATGACGGTACGGTCGCTGATGTAGTTGCCTAACGAGAGGTCGTGGGTGATAAAAAGCACCGCCAGGCCCTTGCGCTTCAGCGCCACCAGCATGTTGAGCACGTCTACCCGGGTAGAAGCGTCGAGCATGCTGATGATCTCATCGGCGATGAGAAGTTTGACGTCCAGCAGCAATGCCCTGGCCACCAGGAGGCGCTGCTGCTGCCCGCCCGAAAGCTGGTGGGGAACTTGTTTATGACGTCGGCGGGGTTGAGGGCGACCGTCTCCAGGGCTGCTTGCACCTTTTCGTCCCATTGTTGCTGGGAAAGGTGGCCGAAGTACTCTTGGCGCACGAGCTCGAAGACCCGGTCCGCCTTGTAAAGCGGGTTGTAGGAGCTGAAAGGATCCTGGAAGACCCCCTGCACATTGCGGTAGTAGTCGTGCAACTGGCTCGGCTTCAGCCCGAGGATGTCAGTCCCGTCGAACAGGACGCGACCGCCCGAGGCTGACAGCAAGCGGAGGATTATCTTGCCCAGGGTCGATTTCCCGCTCCCGCTCTCACCGATGAGCGACACGACCTCACCCTGGTCGATGTTGAAGCTGACCTGGCGCAGAGCCGGCTTCATGCCGCCGCCAAAAGTGCCCGACTTGTAAACTTTGGAAAGCTTGTCGATCTCCAACATGCTCACCGAGCGGCCTCCTGGACCTGCAGGGCGCCTTCGGAGGCGACCTCTTCCTCTGCCTTCCAGCACGCCACGTGATGGCCCGGCCGCAGTTCGATAAAAGGCGGGTCCTCGGCGCACTTTTCGAACGCGAAGGGGCAACGGTCCCGGAACCGGCACCCTGAAGGCGGGCTCAGGAGCGAAGGCGGGCGCCCAGGGATCCCGGTCAGGGCGGCGTCCTCGTAACGAACGCCTACCTCGGGCAGCGACGCCAGGAGACGTTGCGTGTAGGGGTGGAGAGGGTGTTCGATTATCGTGGCCGCACCCGCCTTTTCGGCCAGCTTGCCCGCGTACATGATGAGGATACTGTCTGCTATCTGGGCCAGGATCGACAGGTCGTGAGTGATGACGATCATGCTCTTTACGAAGCCCCGGTCCCGGAACTCCATCAACATCTCGCCGACCGCCCGCTGGGTGGAGACGTCCAAGGCAGAGGTCACCTCGTCGGCGATCAGGAGAGACGGGTTGAGCAGGGTCGAGATGACCATGGTGACGCGCTGGCGCATGCCACCGGACAGTTCGAACGGGTACCTCTCCAGGACATCGTCCGGCAGCCCGACCAAGGCGATGCGGCGCTGGAACTCCTCGCGGACGGAGCTGAAGCGGACGCCCCGGGACTTGAGGAGGTCGCTCGCCATCCGGCCGACCCTCCTCGTGGGGTTGAGCGCGCTCATGGCGTACTGCGGGATGATCGAAACGGCCCGCAAGCGGAAGTGGTTCATGGCCCGGCTGTCCGAAATGGGCAGGGGGCGCCCGTCGAGCTCCACCGTCCCGCCGGTGACCTTCATACGCCCTTCCATGAAGATCAAGCTGTTGCCCAGGGTCGACTTGCCGCAACCGGACTCACCGGCCAGGCCCATGATCTCGCCGTCGGCGATGCTGAGACTGACGCGGTCCACCGCCTGCACGTCCCCGCGCAGGCTCTGGTAGGCGACGCTGAGGTCTTCTATCTTGAGGCTCACAGCTCCCTCAACTTCGGGTTGAAGACTTCGTCGAGCCCCACGTTGGAGATGTACAACGCCGCCACGATGAGGGTCATCACCAAGCCGGGCGGTATAAACCACCACCACATATGGAGCGTGAGGCCGCTCCACAGCTCCGCCTTGTTCATCATGTCGCCCAGCGACACTCCGTTGGTCGGCCCGAGGCCGAGGAAGTCGTAGCTGACGGCCAGGAGCATGGACCCGGCGAACAGCAGGATGAACACCAGCAACAGGTAGGACGCCATGTTGGGGGCGATGTCCTTGATCACTATGCTGGGCCCCCGCTTGCCCGACATCCGGGCCAGGTCCACGAAGTCGCGGTCGCGCAGGGTGAAGGTCTGCGCCCTCACGGCCCTGGCCACCCAAGGCCACGAGGTGGCGCCGATGAAAACGCCCTCGAAGAAAACACTGTGGGTCTTGAAGTAAGCACCGATCACCAGCAATAGGACCAGGGCCGGCATCATGATCACGATGTTGGTGAACATCTGCAAGATCTCGTCCAGAAAGCCCCCCCGCCATCCGGCGGAGAAACCTACCGCCAGACCGATCAGACCGGCGAAGAGAGCCCCCAGGAACCCGACCATGTAACTGTCACGGAGGCTGTACAACAGCACCGAGAAGACATCCTCACCGAAGTAGGTCGTCCCCAGGAGATGGTGGATGGAGGGGTGCAGGAAAGGCGGGGCCACGAACTGCTGGTCGCCGTAAGGAGCGAGCCACGGCCCGAAGATGGCGGCCAGGACGAAAACGACTTCGACTGTGAACCCGAGCATGAACTTCTTGTTGCGCACCGCGAAGTACACGAACTCGAAGCGGCGGCGCCCCGTGTAATGGACACCGGTCGAGGGCATGCTCGTCCCCCCTGCCGCCGGCCCGGGGGCGTCGGCCTGCCGGTCACCTGGCCCCGCCGGCGACGCTCCCGCCAGGACGTCCTTCCCCGGTGATTGTTGTCCCAAGCTCATGCCTGCGCTCCCTGCATGCTGAGGCGGGTCCTCGGGTCGACCATCACATAAACGATGTCAATAATGAAGTTGGCGATGAGCACGCCGAGGATGATGAACAAGAATATCCCTTGTAACAAAAAGAAGTCCTGGTCGGTCACGGCCAGGTAGATAAGGTGGCCGAGGCCGGGGTACTGGAACACCTCCTCGGTGACGATGTTGCCACCGATCACCGTGCCCAGGGATATGGCCAGGCCCGAAAGCTGGGGCAGGACAGCGTTGCGGTACGCGTACCTGCGCACGAGGTGCTGGGTAGCGCCAAGGGAGCGGAGGTACCGGGCATAGTCGGTCTCCAGCTCATATATGACGAGGTTCCTCATCCCGATGGCCCACCCACCGAAGCTCACCAGGAACACGGTCAGGAAAGGCAGGAACCAGTGGTAGGCGAGGCTGACCACGAAGCTCCAGCTCCAATTGGGGACCATGCTCTCGGAGTACCCGCCGGATATGGGGAACCACCGGGTCACGGCACCCAGGTAAAAGGCGGCGGCCAGCGCCAGCCAGGGGTAGGGCGAGGCCTGGAAGAGGTAACCGACAGGAAGGACCGTGTTATCGAGCAGCTTGCGCCGTGCTGCCGCCGCTCCGATCCGGTTGCCGAGAAAATAGCTCAAAAGTATTGCCGGCACCAACAACGCCAGGGTGTAGGGGACGGCGGCCAAGATGACGCTGCGCACGGTCGCCGGGTAAGCGTAGATGCTCACGCCCAGGTTGCCGTGGAAAATGTTGTCCCAGTACTGCCAGTACTGCTGCCAAAGGGGCACGTTCAGCCCGAATGCCTTGGCAAAGGTCTTGTACAAGGCCGTCCACGAGCCTGGGGCCAGGGTCGAGAACTTGTCGACGTACACCGCTACGGGGTCGCCCGGGACCAGGCGCGGTATCAACCAGTCGACCGTAACCCCGACAAAAAAGGCCAGTACGTACGTGACCAGCTTTCGGGTGAGATAACGCCTCACCTTGTCACTCCTCCACATCCTGCTAAGGCCAGCGGCCCACCGCCAAGTGTAGAAGGCGGTGGGCCGGCTGTCAGGTTTCTAGGACCAGCTATTTGGGCTGAATTTGGCCTTACGCAGGCTTGAGCTGGGCCAGGCCCAGGACCGTGGTCATGGCTCCCAGCCATCCGGCCCACATGACCGGCGTGTAGCGGTCGCTGGGGTTGGTGTTGGAGGGGTAGTTGGTCCACACGGTGGTTTGGCCCTGGAACCAGGCCCCGTTGTACCACAGGGGCACCTCAGGCAGCTGCTGGAGGAACCGGGTCTCGACCTGGCTGTAGATCTTGTCCAGCGCCGCGGTGTTGCTGGTCGGAGTGGTCGCAGCCTTCTCCACGAGGGCCCACGCCGCCGGGTCGCTGAAGCGCTCGACGTTGAGCTCGGCGCTCTGGCTCTTCGCTATCGGGAGCTGGTAGACACGGTCGAAGTAGCTATAGGGCGTGGCGTCGGGACCGGCGTTGTTGTCGATCATCATGTCGTAGTTGCCACTGGCCTCATCGGCGGTGCGGTCGTTGGACGACGGGTAGATCGGGCTGACATTGATGCCGACCTTGTTGAGCTGCTGGGAGATGATCTGGATGGCAGCCATCCAGTCGGTCCACCCGTCCGGCACCTCGAGGGTGAGCTTCTGTCCCTTGTAGCCGGCTTCCTTGAGGAGGGTCTTGGCCATGCTCGGGTTGTAGCTGAAGCCGTACTGCTTGACAACGCTCGAGTTGACATAAGAGTCCAGGTTCGGCAAGAGCCCAGTCGGGTTGGCCGCCTTGACTATCCCGGTGTAGACGCCGCTCACGACCGACTGCGGGTTGATGGCCTCAGCCACCGCATGGCGGAAGTCGGCGTTGTTCATCGGGGCTTTGGTGGTGTTCATCTCCAGCCAAGCGGTGTTGGCCGAGAGCATGTAGGGCGAATCCTTGTAGAAGGTCCGCAAGCCATAGCCGCCGGTGCCGTGGAGGCCGCTGATAAGGCTGGAGATCCCGGGGAGGAAGTTGTTGCTCCAGTCGATCTGGTTGCTCACAAGGTTGGACAGCTCGACGTTGTTGGAAGCATTTACCTGGTCGCAGAGGTACTTGAAGGAGAACGACAGGTGCAGCTGGCTAAGCCCCCACCAATTGGGGTTGAGCTGGTAGCAGGCCTGCGTGGACCCGGAGCCGGTCGTCGAGGCGATGAGGCTCATCGGGCCGGTGCTGACGGGGGACAGGTTGGCGCTGGTCACCTGGTCGGCGGCCGACAGGGTCGACCACACTTCCTTGGGCAGCACGGGCTGGTTCCACAGGTAGCGCTGCCACGCCGTGTAGGGCGGCGGGCTGGTGAAGTTCACCGTAACCGTGTTGCCACTGGAAGTCACGCTCTGGATGAACTGGCCCAGGTTGCTGTAGGGCACGGCCGGGTTGGTCTTGGCCAGGCTTATCGAGTAGGCGACATCGGCCCCGGTGAGAGGAGTGCCATCGCTCCACTTAACGCCATTGCGGACGGCGATGGTGTAGGTGCTACCGCTCCACGTGCCGCTCGTCGCCAACCAGGGCATATAGCTGTTGGTGATGGGGTTGTAGAGGTAGAGAGGCTCGTAGAGCAGCCCCATGGTGCCGGTGTAATAGTTGCCGGTGTTGAGGGGGTTGAAGTTGGTGGGGGGGCCGTATTCGGTCCCGCTGGTGTAGAGCGTCTCGTTGCGCGGGAAACTGACTGCATTGGCCACCTTGGCGGCGGAAGCCGTACCCGTGCTTACGAAACTCAACAAGGGCAGCGCTAGCGCGGCCGCAGTAAAGACGGTGCCACAGCGGACAACCATCTTCTTTTTGCTTGTCACCATATTGTCAGTGCTCCTTATCTTGGTACTTGGCCCGAAATAGGGCCGCGCTACACCCAGCCCATCGGGCCGGTTGTCTTTTTCGCTCCAGGTACTACTGGATCTGCATTTGGGAGTTTCGGTAGATCTGGTTACGCGTAGGACTGCGGCCCGTCGGCCGCACGAGAAGGAACGGCACATGGCGCCAGGGGACGGGTGGGGCCTTACTGGCGAGAAGTCGTACCGACGGCCGCGAACCAGCCTCGGCCACCCATTGCACCCCCTTGTGCAGTCTCTGTCGTTGAACCGGTTAAGACCGTACGGCAAGTACGTTAAGCACGGCGGCCGGAGGAGTCAAGTCACTTTGCTGTTTTTCGCAAAAAAGCTGCTGACCAGCGCCTTTAGCCCGCCATCAATGACCCGCAAATCCAGGGCAGGTCAAGACGAGGCCATGGTGCGGGCGCCGCTCCTAGGCGGGGACTGCGGCCGTGCTGGCCCGAGGGACCAGTGCGGTGGGCTCTTCCTCCGCCGGCGGCACGGGCCGGCCCTCGAGCAGGTCGAGCAGGGCGCACGCGGCGCGCGCCCCGTAGGCTTCCACGTCGCGGGCGCAGGCGGTGAGCGAAGGCCGCACCACCTCGCACAGGATGGAGTCGTCGAAGGACACGACCGACAGCTCGTTGGGTACCACGATGCCCAACTCCTGGGCCACGCCCAGGCCGGCCACGGCCATGATGTCGTTGTCGTAGATGATGGCCGTGGGCCGGCGTTTTGCGGCCAGGAGCTTCCGGGTGGCGTCCGCCCCGGCCGAGCTGGTGTAGTCCGTGGGCAGCACCCGACCGCTGGCGCCCGCCTCCGCCAATGCCTCCTCGAGCACGTCGTTGCGGACCTTCGTGCAGGCGAAAGCGTTGGACCCGGCCACCCGGTCGATGCGGGTATGGCCCAGAGCCACCAGGTGGTCGACGATCTGACGTATGCCGGAGGTGTCGTTGCCGGGGAAATAAGGCACCGTGCCCGTCGCTCCCGGTCCCCCGACGATCACGGCCGGGAGGTGGAGCTGCTCCACTTGAGGCACCCTGGGGTCATCCACCCGGAGGTCCACGAGGAGCACGCCGTCCACGTGCCGCTCGGCCCACCAGCGCCGCAGCGCCACCGCCTCCGCTTCAACGTCCTCGACGATCTGCAGCATGAGCGATATCTGGCGAGCCGACAACTCAGCCTCGATCCCGGACAGCAGCTTGGAGAAGAACGGCTCGTAGGCCAGGGTGCGGGCCGGCCGGGCCAAGGCCAGGCCGCACGCCCCTGAACGCGACGCAGACAGGGCACGGGCGGCCCGGTTGGGCTGCCAGCCCGCCTCGGCGGCGACGGCGAGGATGCGCTGGCGGGTCGGTTCGGACAGGCCCGGGTTCCCGGTTAATGCGTACGAAACCGAGCCCTTCGAGACGCCGGCTCGCTCCGCTATGTCCGCGATGGTCGGCCTACGTGGGCCCAACTGCCTGCGTGGCACAGCCTGTTCTCCCTAGTCCCTGGTGGCGCTCACTTTACAGAAGTGGCTTGGGCGCCTCAAAGCGAGCGGCCTATTCCCACTCGATCGTGCCAGGCGGCTTGCTCGTTATGTCGAGCACGACACGGTTTATTTCGTTTACCTCATTGGTAATTCGCGTCGAGACCCGCGCCAGTACGTCGTAGGGGAGGCGGGAAAAGTCGGCGGTCATGGCGTCCTCACTGCTCACCGGCCGTAATACCACAGGATGACCGTAGGTCCGCCCGTCGCCCTGCACCCCGACACTGCGCACATCGGCCAGCAGGACGACCGGGCACTGCCAAATCTCGCGGTCCAGACCGGCCCGGGAAAGCTCCTCGCGCACGATGGCGTCCGCTTGGCGCAGGACGCGCAGGCGTTCCTCGGTGACGGCCCCTACGATCCTTATGGCCAGGCCCGGCCCGGGGAAGGGCTGGCGCCAAACGAGATCCTTGGGCAACCCAAGCTCTTCGCCGACGGCCCGGACCTCGTCCTTGAACAAACTGCGCAGGGGCTCGACGAGCTCGAAACGCAGGTCGTCGGGCAGGCCCCCCACATTGTGGTGGCTCTTGATGTTGGCGGCCCCCTCGCCTCCCCCCGACTCGACGACGTCCGGGTAGAGGGTGCCCTGCACGAGGAACCTCACTTCACCGGCATGCTCCCGGCCCTGGGCCCGGACGATGTCCGCCGCCGCGCCCTCGAACGCCCGGATGAACTCCCGGCCGATCGCCTTACGCTTGGCCTCCGGGCCGGTCGGGTCGGGCAGCGCGGCCAGGGCGTCCAGGAACTGGCGCCGGGCGTGGACGGTGCGCAGCCGGACGCCGGTCGCCTTCACGAAATCCTGCTCGACCTGCTCACGCTCCCCCTCGCGCAGGAGCCCGTGGTCCACGAAGACGCAGGTGAGCTGCTCTCCCACGGCCCGCTGGACCAGCGCCGCGGCCACGGCGGAGTCCACCCCGCCGGAGAGCCCGGCTATGACGGTGTGGCTGCCCACGAGGTCGGCTATAGATTTGACCGACGCGTCGATGATGCTCCCGGTCGTCCAGGTCGGAGCGATGCCGGCGCAGCGGTAGAGGAAGTTTTCGATGAGGCGTTGGCCGTTGTCGGTATGGACGACTTCGGGGTGCCATTGCACCGCGAACAGACGGCGGGCCGGGTCTTCGAACGCCGCTATCGGGGCACCTTCAGTGGACGCCGTGCAAACGAAGCCCGGGGGTAACTGGACGGCGGCGTCGCGGTGCGACATCCACACCGATTGGTGGGCGGGCAGGCCTGCCAAAAGCCCCGCGGCGGTGTGGATCTCGGCCTCGGTCCGGCCGAACTCGCCTTTGGGGGTGTGGCCCACCGCTCCACCCAGGGCGACCGCCATCGCCTGCAGGCCATAGCAGATGCCGAGGACAGGTATGCCCGCACTGAACAGGGAGGGGTCCGCCTTGGGTGCGCCGGGCACGTAGACGCTCTCGGGACCGCCGGACAGTACCAGCGCGCTAGGCCGGCGGGCGACGATCTCGGCCACGGACGTCGTGTGAGGGATTATCTCGCTGTAGACCCGGGCCTCGCGCACCCGCCGGGCAATAAGCTGGGCGTACTGGGCCCCGTAATCGACCACCAGCACGGGGCCGGGTAGGCTCATCAAGACAGAGTACACGGCGCAACCTTAGGCCCGGGCCCGGCAACCTTAGGCCAAACCGGCTCTTTCCTCGCCGCTGTAGACCTTGAACCTCTCCTCGCGTAAGAACCCCACGAGGGTAAGCCCGAACTCGCGGGCGAGCTCAACGGCGAGGCTGCTCGGGGCCGATACGGAGCACAGCGCGGGGGCCCCGGCGGCCAGAGATTTCTGCACGAGCTCGAAACTCGAACGTCCACTGACCATGAGCAGGTGGCCGGCCAGGGGCAGCTTGTTTTCCATGAAAGCCCAACCGATCAGCTTGTCCACCGCGTTGTGGCGTCCGACGTCTTCGCGCAGGGCGACCAGGTCGCCCGCAGCGGTGAACAACCCGGCGGCATGCAGTCCTCCGGTCGTCTCGAACAGCCGCTGTGCGCCGCGCAACTTCGCCGGCAGGGAACGGAGCATGTCGGCCGGGAACAAGGGGCCGTCCGGGGCCGGCCCGTAACCGCGGAGGCGCAAACCCTCCATCGTCGCCTTGCCGCAGACTCCGCAGGCGCTGGTGACCGAGAAATGCCGTTCGAGGGGGGCCAGGTCCAGGGCTGCCAGCCCGACCATCTCGACATTGACGATGTTGTAGCGCTGCTGCTCGTCGACGTCCCTGTCGACGCAGTAGCTGACGCGGCGCAATTGTTCCCTGGCCCGCAAGATCCCCTCGCTGAACATAAAACCGACGGCCAGTTCGAAGTCGGCGCCCGGCGTGCGCATGGTGACGGCCACCGGGTGCCGGACACCCCCGTGAAGCAGACGGATCTCGAGTGGCTCCTCGCTGGCCAGGGAGTCCTCTCCTCGGTGGGCCCCCCCGGGCAGGACCTCCCAGGCCAAAGTGCGCGTCGTGGCTCCCGGCCGGTCCGCCGCCACCAGCTAGCCCCCCGAACCGGCCACGGCTTCAGCAGCCGCGCCTATTCCGGCCGCGACTGCTCCGGCCGCGGCGGTCCCGACCTCCACGCTCACCACGGCGGTGTAGTCCGGGATACCCGAAGCCCGGTCGCGACGGGCCCGGTCCAACAGCATCGCCCCTTCAGGCCAGTGGACCTGCAGCGTCCCCCGGGTCACGGGCGCTATCCGGGCCCGGCCGGCCATCTCGCCCCTGTCGCTGCGCAAGACCACGGGAGTGCCGTCGACGGCCCCGAGAGCTATGGCATCGTCCGGGTTGATCAGCACGGCGTCCCGGCCCGCACCGGTATGAGCGTCGCGGTCGCCCTGCACCATGCTGTTGAACTGGCGCCCGCGCCGGGTCGTGACCACGAAGGCGCCCTCGGGGACAACTCGCTCGGGCAGGGCGACGGCACTAAAGCGCGCCTTGCCGTCCGCGGTGGGGAACCTCCAGCCTGCGCACAACATCGGGCCGCCGTATTGGAACTGGTCGCCTTCGGCACCCAGCGTACGCATCAGGGCGTAGCTGGGAACAAGACGAGAGATCTCCTCCCTGATCTCCGGCGTGCCCGAAAAGCGGAGCAGGGGCGCCACCTCGGGCCGGGCCCGGCGGGCAATCTCAGTGAGCACCTCCCACTCCGCACGCGCCTCTTCTATGCGGGGCCCGGGGATCTCGGGGCTGAAGATGACACGGCGTTCGGTCGAGGTCTCTGTCACGCCGCCTTTCATCTCGTAACGGGTCTGGGCGGGCAGGAGCACGACGGTGTCAGCCGGGTCGACCAGCATCTGAGCCGACAGGACGATGTCGAGGTGGACGCGCAACGGGACACGTTGGAGGGCCTGTCTCACGTAAGCCGGCTCCGGCAGCACTTCGGTGAAGTTGCCGCCCGATGTGACTAGTACGTCGAGAAGCCCCTCATGGGCAGCATCGACCATCTCGGGCGCGCTGAGCCCGGGTGTCGCCGGGACTTCGAAGCCCCAGAACCCGGACAGGTCGCGGGCACTGTCCACCGTGATGGGCAAGCCGCCCGGGAACGATGTGGCGTAGGCGCCCATCTCGGCGCCGCCCTGCACCCCGGAATGGCCACGGATCGGCATCAAACCACATTTTTCTCTGCCCACAAAACCACGGGATAGGCCGATATTGACCACGGCGCGTACCGCTTGCTCACCGAAGCTGTGCTGGGTCACCCCCATGCTCCAGACGATGACCGCCGTCCGGGCGTTTCCCAGCATGCGCGCGAGTTCCAGCATCTCGTAGCGAGTTGTGCCCGAAGCGGTCTCCAGAGCCTCCCACCCCTGGCCGTCAAGTTGGGCTGACATCTCGGTAAAACCGGTGGTAAAACCGTCAATAAAAGCCCTGTCCACCCACTCGCGCTCGATCATGTACTTGAGCGCACCATTGAGGAAGGCGATGTCGCCGCCGACGCCCACCTGAAAAAAACGGTCCGTCATCTTCGTCCCGAAGAGGGCGCTTTCGACGTTCGACGGCACCCAGTAATGCTCCATGGCCGGCTCCCGGTAGGTGTTGACCACCGCCACCTTGGTGCCGCTCTTACGGGCGTGGTAGAGGTACTTCATCATGACCGGCTGGTTTTGGGCCACGTTGGAGCCGATGAAAACGACGAGGTCCGTACCGATGAGGTCAGTGTACGAACAGGTGGTGGCGGCCGCCCCGATGGCGTCCTTCAGGGCCGCCGTGCTCGGTGAATGACAAAGACGGGCGGCGCTGTCTATCGAGTTGGTACCGAGGGCCCGCACGACCTTTTGGGCCGCGTAATAGTTCTCGTTGGGCTGGCCCCGGCTTGTCATGTAGACCCCGAGGCGGTCGGGCGTGGTGCCCCGCAGACGTTCGGCTACGATGTCGAGGGCCTCGTCCCAGCGGACGCGCGTGAACCCGGGCTCGCCTCGCCGGCGCACCATGGGGTAGGGCAAGCGTCCGAGATTGTGCAGCTCGGTGCTCTTCTTCCCCCTCAGCTTCCCGACGTCACGCAGGAGATCGCCGTCCAGTGCCGGTGCCGTGTTGAGGCGGAGTAGCCGCAGGCGCACATTGCACAAGTGGACCTGGTCGAGGGTCCAGTCCCGCATCCCCGTCGTACCCAGGGCGCAACCGTCACAGACACCGTGGTTGAGGATGCGCCACGCGTAGGCCAGGTTGTCCTTGTTCTCACCTATGGCATCGATAATCGAGCGGTAATTGTTGGGCTTGGTCGTCCCGCCCGCCCCGAACGGGACCATCGACACCCACAGCGACGGGTCAAGCAATTTCTCCTTGCCATGCTTAGGAGCCATTGCCCCCCCGCTTTACCGCCCTCGTCAACCCCATAGACCGCAGATGCTACTGGCGCCGACGCCCCTAGCTCGTCGGGGGCTTGTAGCTTTAAGGCGATGCCGGGTATGAGCAAGGTGCATTTCAGCCTTCACACCGCCCTGACGGCCTGGCAATGGAGCCCGTTCTCGGTTTGTGTGCCGGTGGCCCTGGTGATCGTCGGGTACTTCTACCTGAGAGCTGATTGGCGACTGGCGTCGAGGGGCCGGCGTTGGCCGGCCCGGCGGACGGTGGCGTTCCTCGCCGGCCTCGTCGCCGTCGACCTGGCGTTGCAATCACCCGTCGCCACGTTCACGGCGTCGTACTTCCAGGCGCACGTGGCCCAGCACCTCCTGTTGATGGTCGTGGCCCCGCCCCTGCTGGCACTCGGTGCGCCCTCCACCCTCTTGCTGCAGACAGCCGGGAGGGCGACCAAGAAGAAGTGGCTGGCCGTGCTGCGGTCACGGCCTTTTGCCATCGCCACCCACCCGGTGCTGGTCTGGTTCTTCTACTTCGGGGCCATGTTCGCGTTCTTCCTCAGCCCTATGCTCAATTTCGCCATGGAGCACATGGCCATCATGGACGCCGTCAACCTGGCTTTCCTGCTGGGAGGCACCTTCTACTGGTGGCCCATGGTGGGGCTGGACCCGATAGTGCACTGGAGGATGGGCTATGGGGCCAGGCTCGCCAACCTGGCATTGGGTGTCCCTTTCGAGAGTTTCCTCGGTATAGCCATCATGTCCCAGGGGGCACCCATCGCCTCGATGTACACCCTGTCCAGCACCCGGGCCGGCGGAGCGCTGCTGTGGGCAGCCACGGAACTGGCCACATTCATCGGCATGGCGCCAATCGTCCTGCAGTGGGTGCGGGCCGACGACCGGGCTGGGCGCAGAGCCGACGACAGGGCAGCACGGGCGCAGATGGCGCCGGTCCGCGTACAACCACCGGCGGGCCTGGC